>Ga0310342_100000800_pt1 | contig 18587 bp, 17 predicted proteins | sample S15DNA20500_MG_FD_206155 | JGI IMG/M metagenome (GOLD analysis project Ga0310342, IMG submission 206155) | Marine microbial communities from station ALOHA, North Pacific Subtropical Gyre - S1503-DNA-20-500_MG | ecosystem: Environmental > Aquatic > Marine > Oceanic | place: Pacific Ocean: North...
AGGTCAGTCCGGGGTTGTCCGTCACAGACTCGACTGACGATCCAGCGACAGTGAATTTTTCGATGACATTGTCGACGCTCATCCAGATATGCGTGCCGTCAGTCACACAACCCTGCTGTGACCCTGCAGTGGCTGCCCAACTTCCACTTTGAGTACCCAGCGAGAACGGCTCTGGACCATAGGAGTGCAGGGTCTTCATTACCATGTCGTGTTCGGCATCGCCTAGCCTGCGATTGTATACGAGCATCCTCCCTAGTATGCCGGCAATCGGCGAGACGCTCGCTGCCGTATCGAATGCCCCTATCAGGATGTCAGCCGACCCTCCACCTCCAGTCGGATTGTTGGCATACGCGGAGGTTGTCGAAGAGGACGGATACAGGTCGTTACGGATCTCAAAATCAATCACCTTTGTGCTCGTGTTGCGCCTCATCCCGAACACAGACGGCTCGTGCGGAAATCTCAGTTCCGGAATCGCAGTTGGCCCTTCGTTGCTGCCGGAAGCGTATTCATGGAACGTGTCCAGCTGCTGGACGTCTATCCGGTTATCGTAGAGTTTATTTGCGTCGCTGCTGATCGTCACGCTCATTTGGCCAACTCCGGACCAATGATTGTGCCGTATCTCGGACCACAGATAATAGACCGACAGATCACCCAATATCTCAAACGAAGCGTCCGAGTAACGTGCAACCTCGCCTTTGGCGAATTTAACGCCGGGAGAGCCGACGAATGCACGATTGGCCAGGTAGGGGTTATTCGATGACGATGTCATCGCCACACCGACCCGTGCCGGCCAGGCTGTTATCTCCTCGTTATTCGTCCCTACCGCGTCATTCGCATGAAGGTCGAAAACCAGGCCGTTACTGGGGATTGAGATTCCGCCGGAACTCGCATGCCCAATGCCCATCATCGTAATAGCCATCTGTCATCCGAGCATTCATGTGGTTTTTGTGATCGAGTCACCGACTATCCACGCAACGATGATCATTGCGATGTGCTGTGCCGTCTGTTCGTCCAGCCCGAACGACTCTCTCAGGCAGAGAACAGCGATACCTATCACAGCCGACTGGAAACGGCGGGATATCCAAAGGGCACGGAGTTTCGCGGAATATCGCATTGTACGCCAGGGCAGGACGAGCGGCTGAGAGCGTCATGCCCTCACTATATGCCTTGTATGGGAGTATGCGAGTCTTAGCAATACTGCTGCCAGACAGGGGGCCACCATGGCGTGGCCCTTACGGCTGGTCGTCCGGTCGGATTGTGTTGATATTGTCGTTGAAATCAGACACTACAGGCGTATTTCCGCGTTCTGGCAGATTTGCCATGTAGTACCCTGCCAGCGCAGCTAGCGGTATGGCCGCTCCGAGCGCAGCAGTCCCGATAGCCTTGGCGACCCCGCCATTCGCCAATCTTGCTTGACTTTCAGGAGTGCCCTGCCCTCGCATCTCGATATCTCCGGTCACGATAAGATCACCCATCTCGTCCTCTCCGCTGATGGGGGTCGGATCGAATCCCATGGCTTTGGCGCCTGCCTCATGCCCCTCCCTCGTTCTCCTCCGGCTGGCTGCCAACATGGCTCGATGATCTTCCAGCCCCACTAGGTGGGCTGCCGTCGATACCCCAACCAGCTTCTCCTTGAGATCTTCGAGATTGGATTGCAGTGGCATACTCGTCCTTTATCCGCGCAAGGATGGATTCGTTTCGTTTGTTCAGGTGATCCTGAAATGCCGCCGGGCCAATCTGCCACGCGAGGCTACTGGCATACGAATCGCTATCGGCCTGCTTCACCCGGTCGATGGCGTGATCCGTGTCAGTTGACTTCACAAAAGGCCCCTTTGACTTCATAAAAGTGTCGAAAACAGGGCTTTGACTTCACGAAAGGCCCTTTTGACTTCACGAAAGTGTCGAAAAGACCCCTTTGACTTCATAAAAGGCCCTTTTGACTTCACGAAAGTGTCGAAAAGACCCCTTTGACTTCATAAAAGGCCCTTTTGACTTCATCCAGGCACGTACGCAGGCACCTACACAGGCACCTACACCACACCACACCACAGTACTGCACACAGTGACAGACAATGCGTGCCTGCCGATTAACCGCCTACGGTCTGGGTGGATGCGGGCGAATTCGACTCTATCCTGCTTCGGCCAGCTCCAGCCTCGCCAGCGATCCGCATCCCATGGGCAGCCATAACGGTTGGCGATTGTAGGCTGACGGCCCACATGCTGCTGCTGTCGGCTCCCAGCTGGTCGAATCTAGCGACTCGACGTCCTGCTGCCGCGGCGAACTCCTGGCCGAGCGAACTCATCGCTCCCTGCAAATTACCTAACTCCATGTATTCCGGAAAAGCCATGCGTTTCTCCTCGTCGGGTCCATCTCCGACTGCTAAAGTTACTTCGTCAGGCATGTAGTATGCCTATTACTGCGAATTTGCCGATAATAAACCTTCCACTTTGATCTTTAGCGCCTCACCCAGCGATTCGGTCAGCTCAAACGTCTTGTCGCCGTCTCGAATACGCAACTTCTGGGGTGGTATCACGATTGTCTCGCCTAGTCTGATACTGACCTGACGGTCCTCAGTCGATGGATTACCGTCGCTGTATTGTATCAGGATTTTGGGCAGTGCTGAAATCACCGCATCTGCCAACTTGTCGACGTCCACGCCGCTCCCGGGGTCTCCTTTTTCGCCTTTAGCGCCCTTCTCGCCATCACGGCCTCTCTGGCCGGGCGGCGGTGGAGGCTGATTGTCAATTCTCTTCTCCACTTCACACAGGATTTCCTCCACGATCTTGTCCAATTCCGAGCTGTGATCTTCCTGAGTGTCTCCCGTAGGAGGATTGGTGGGGCTCTTTTCGTCTGGGATGGCCTGGTTGGGTGGCGCAGCGATGGGAACGTCAATAGTCCCTGGCGATGGACGACGCCCGCCGTCACGGCAGTTGGGTCACGTCCTGGATGTAGACCTGCCGCGTTGTCGCTTAGCTAACTGTTCAATGATATACGGGGAGCCTACCGCTTCCGCTCTCTCCGTGTGTCCAGTCCAGCCCCAGTTGACGCCGACTAGCTTGCCACCGAAAACCTGAGCGCCTCCGCTGTCACCAGAAATTAAATTCGTTTTGGCTGCGATGTCAGTCCGTCTCGATCCTGCACCTTGCGCTATTCCGCGCCACAGAGTGAGCTTTGGGGTTCCCGATCCTCCCCATCCCGCCAGCATTACCTCGTCGCCGGGTTGGGGCATTTCGGATCGGTGGGCCAGCGCCAGTGGCTGTATTCCAGGGGGTGCCGATATCAGTATCACAGCAGCATCAGCTCCAGGCACTCGCCACGTCACCTTGCCGCTGTATGCGTTCGGGTCCGCTGGAAACGTCACCACCGCTCGAAGTCCAGATCCAACAACGTGCTGATTGGTGATCACGTATCCCTTTTCGCCATCGACGGCGAACAGAGTGCACGACCCGCCGTAGTTGCTTGACATCCTGACCCTGCCGATGGCTCTAGCCCATTCCGGGATCTGCACCTTCGGTTGAGGATGCGATGGCGGTGGTGCATTCTGTGCGACTGCGGGGACTGCGGGGGCTGCTGACAACGCTAGCGCACCCATAGACAGGACAAGTAAGGTGGTCCAGGTCGTGCCAAGAATCCTATGTAGCACTTCGTTACCTCCGTTGTTTTGGCGGATTCAGTTTGTTGGCTCCGAATTCACGTGTCAATAGGTCCGTCTCCTACTTCTCCGTCTGGCAGATCGCCTACATACCTGGATCGAGATCGCCCGGTAGCACCGCACGAAAGGCAATGCACCGTGGAGTACACTTCCGAGCTGTAGCGGTCCAGGCGGTGACACCCTGCCCGGCTGACGACCACCCACTTCCTGTCTGTGACAGGTCTACTCCTCTCTGGGCAGCGACAACCGAAACCTCCCCGGTACATGCGGCACCTCCCTGTGTATCACTGCCTCTACTCCAGCGCAATTTCCCTAAAGTACCGTGTCAGGCGATGGATATACATAGGCTCCCTGACCGGATCAAGGAGCATGACGTATGCTTCCTCGTCACCAGACGTGACGACACCATCCACAATCGACACCGCGCGGAAACCCAGTTTGTCGAAGAACCGTAGAGAGCTAGTATCAGAAGAGGGAACGACAGTAGTGATCCGCTGGCGACACATCTTAGACTCGCACATTTCTCCAGCGAGTGTATTTACCAACTCGGTCGCCACTCCCTGATGCCTGTAATCGGGGTGGACCGCGACGTGCCAGAGCTGGAAAGAATCGCTGCCCACGCGATAAAACATGAATCCAATGAGCTGACTCCCGGTCTCGCATATCAGAATGCGAGACGCCTTGTCCTTCAGGAATAGGCGTATGTCTCGCCTATCCCACGCCGCGTCGCCCTCGAAGCACATACGCTCTACATGCACAATCTTCGATAGATCCCGCCCACTCACACATCGTCTGATTGTTTGGGAAGTTTGGATTTCGCGTCTGGCCTCACTATTAGCACATCCCGTGGCGCCTGAATTCCAATGTACGCGCAGGTGCCCCTGACCTTCACCAGCTTCACGGCTACGGAGTCACCCACCTTGATTTCGTCGCCAGCCTGACAGGTTAGTTCGTCCAATGCACTATCCATCATAGACTATTTGGGTTCCTGGACTAAACCTGATCACGAAGATAGTCCACCAGTAGAAGCGATCTCGGCCATCGTGTCGAGACATCCACTTATTGCCACGTCACCCGACACAGTGACCAGCCCCCATACGTCGCTGAAAAATGTCATTTTCCAGATGGTACAGCGGTTTTCTCGCCAGAGGACAACCCAAAGTGGCAGACTTGAGTCCTCGTCGGCCTGATCTATGGCGTCCTGCCAGAGGGCACTTCCAATTGAGAATTGGTTGCGAGAGTACCCGTATTTCACCTCGATGTGTACTTCTGGGAGCGAGAAGGGGCATGATATGTCGCTCAGTCCTATGCCGTTATGCTGTTGCGTTCGGGTGGCATCCGTGTATCCGAGAGAGCGAAGATAGTCCCTCGCTTCCCGCTCCCCTCTCTTGCCCTTCTGGCACGAATTTACCACAACACATCCTCCATCTTCCGTCACCCCACCAGACGAATATCCAGCCACTCCACAATGTCATCATACCCTATGGGGCTTGACCGGCCACCCGATATGACATGATTCACTCGGTCGAGATCGAACCTGGATGGGTCTCTCATTATTTTGTGCGCGAGCTGCCGAGACCTGGGCCACCGCTTGGGATGGCTGTGGATCTCTCGGTGGCACGGGTCACAGAGTGCCAGCCAGAATGGTGGATCTCCGACTGTTTGCCTGCGGAGACCACCACCTACGATCTCGTGCACCAAGGCCGATTCACGCCTTTGGCATACGAGGCACCGTACCATTTCATCAAGGTACGCTCGGCGGATCACTGCCTGCGTCCGGTCCTGGGCTGCCCGCTTTGGTGTCTTGTTTCGCAATTATCGCATCAACTTTGGCGGCGACTTCTCCGACAAGGACACTTAGGTCTTTGTACTTCATCGCGGAGTTGTCTAGCCTGACCCACAGATCGTCTAGCTTTACATGGTGCTTATCGAGCCTGTCGTGAGCAGCTTCCAGCGGTCCATTGATCTCTCCCAGCGCATTCTGTATCTGATTAAGAGTCGACTGCCAGCCCTCGCGATTTAGTTCTCTGAACTTTCTCGAAAAAGGACCATCGCTGCTCTCACTGAGGCTCATACTTCGCCCTCCATGTTACCTTATTTTCTTTAGTGAATTCAACCGCACCGTAGACACCTAGCGCCTGTCTGGCCTGTCCTATTGTGACCACTGTGATCCGCAGGCCGCTGACCATCACGCTCCAGGAATCCTTGCCCTTGACTGCCCGGCCCACTTCCCTACCGCGAGAATCCATTCCCCTGACTAGCATGTTTGTTTTTCCCGATCACAATAGTTAATAGAACATCTTACCTCCCGACACGTCAGCCAGCGAAGCCATCGTCCGGGTCATTGTTTTTTATCCTGTCGATCATGCTAGATGCCTCGCGAAACGTCATCGACGAACCGTACGGCACTCGCTTCCATCGTAGGAATTTTCTCTGATTCGGAGTCGCAAGGCTCTCGTGGCAGTCGGCTGGCAGCCTGTTCGTTCGGATCACCTCCTCGGTGTCGACCCCGTCCTGAAGCTGTCCGATGATCCGCGACCCCTGAGCCTTGGTGATCGGGTTGTCACACAGGTCCAGCCCCAAGCAAAAAATGTACCTCACTTGCCTGTCGCTGGCCTCGGTTTTGAATTTGCTGGACAATGGACGCGACCCGACCCTGTGTGTCTCGTACTCGACGCTGACGCCGGCCTTGGATCGTTTTTCCGCATACTCGCGTGCCAGAGCTAGCTGACGTTCGCGTTCGATCCGGATTCTCTCGCGTTCCGCCTCGATCTCGTCCTCGGCCTGCTGGATCGCCAAGCGTACGTCTGTAGTCTCCTCCGTGTCGCCTCGTAGCATGATTTCGTTTGCCAAATCTATCACCTCATCCGGCTTTCCTTCTCCGTAGATGTGCGCCGTCGTCGAGCAATCGGCCAAGCCAGTGATCCCTACCAGGTCCACTATCAGGCAATTCGGCTTCGCGCTTCCCTTGATGGCAGCCAACCTCTCCTCAGCCGTGTCCAGACCATCGACCAACCCTTTCAGTGGACGGGAACCCCTACCCTTCATTTGCTCCGCTAGGCTGCTGGCTGCCTTGGAAACTGGCCTAAACACCGCCACGCATGCTATTTCCTGGTCGTTGTAGCCTTCTCGGCACAGACCGCACACGCTCAAGAACTGAAATACTCCATTCTGATGGTCCTGGTACACCTGCGTACGCTTTTCGTGCGGGATCTCCCCCCAAACAGCACGGGCTGACTCCCCATCGTATGTGACGTTATCGCCAGACATCGCTTCACCGCATGACCGACAGGGCTCACCTTCATCCAGTCGCAGTCTAGGTACCCACTGCTTCTCACCGCAGACGCACTCGCAGGGCACCCTGGCGTTGATGAAGTGGGCTACGTTCTGGGCCATGTCGACCCCCGGACTGAATATCAGAGTCCGCCGGTCCCCAACTAGATCCAGAAGTGGATTGACCAGCTTTGCCAGCTCTGACTCATTATTAAGGTGGAATTCCAGCTCCTTATCCGAAAAGTCACCAGCCAGGCGTCCAATAGACTTGAAGTCTATCGAGATGTTCTGGATGAATACTTGCTCGTAGGGGACTGCATAGCCCTCGGTGACTGCACATCGTCCCCCCGACGCGCTAACCATAGGGTAATCGAGCGATATATCCGGGAACATCTTGTGTCCGATAGACTTTCCGTCCGCGCGTTTCGGGGTGGCAGTCTGCCCGAATCGCCTAGACTCCGGATTCTGATCGAACCAGTCGACGATGTGCCCAACGCTTTTCAAATGATGTGCATGGCGATGTGCCTCGTCGAAGCACAGAAGCCAATTCAGTGTTGGATCAAATTTATAAATTCGGCAAAATGACCCAGCATCCCGGTTTGATCTGGGGTCTTCATTCAGCTCGTCAATCCACTCCTGGAGTGTCTCCCGGACGAATCCCTCGACGAGACACTCGATGATCTTCTTTGCCTGCCGCCTGTGGACTGCCTCGTATCGTACCAGCCCAGCTTCGCGCATCTTCGCTTTCTGCTCGTCCGTCGCTGGGGGAGCTTTGAGCAGTGACTGACGCGATGCGACGATGATGCGCGGGAGGTTGCCCGGCGAAAGGCTGTGCCTCTCCATCTCGATTCCCGGCTCGTACGACAGGACATCACTGATCTCCTGCGCGAACTGATGGACCAGCTGCTTTTCATAGCTGATCACCATGCAGTGATTGCGCTCGTCCCTGTCCATCCACCTCTCAAACTTCAGGCAGGCTATGATCGTCTTCCCGCCGCCGGTAAACGCCCTGGTGAGAGTGCCAATCGACCCTCCGTCCCACAGCTCGAATGATTTGTCGCAATCTTCGGACTGGTAGTCCCGTGGGGTAATGGTGGCGCGAGATTCGATTCCGTGGAGGATATTCTGCTGGATAGATCCATCAGCTTCTCTATGGCCGAACAGGGATGACTGCATCACATACTCTCCGTATCTCTGATTAGTGTTTTCAGGTCGCCGTACGTGAATGGCTTCGCTGGAGGTCCACGCTTCCGGATTATCCAATCGCGCGTGATCCTGCCGTGAAGATCCTCTTTCTCCACCTCCGTCAGGGGGCGATATCTGCCGGTGTAGTCACGATCCGTGTCTGGAATCATCGGAGTTGCTCCGCTCGTAACGCGGTGACCCGCCCCAGCCCATCACAGGACTCGCAGCCCTCGTCGTATAGACCCTTACACTTTGGGCATAGCACCCCCTTGGCAGACCTGAGCGTGGCCTGACATTGCTTAAGTGACGATCTGGCAGCGTCAATGCACTCCTGATTCAGCAGCCTCGACCGGGGGCACCGCTTGTTGAAGTGGCGGATTAAGGACTTACAGAATGTGGTGATTCGGTCGTTCTCGTCATTGAGGACGTCCTCCACCGTGCTGCCTGGAACCTCGCCTGTGGATACTGCCTGCTCCAGCGTCTGCTTCTGGTCGACTACAGACTCCAGCAGCCACACCTGAGTGTCGTCTTCGTACTCGGCCAGCTCCAGCAGGATCGGCTCGGTGAGATCAAATTTTTCGTGGTTCCGGATAACTACGGTGCGGGCGTCGTCACACACACCTGCCGGCCAGGGGAATCCTCGCTTTGCCGCGAGTATGCACTGTCCTGCCACGTCGTATGTGATCTGAGACCCCCTGGTGAGCCTCCGCTGGACCTCATCCGTCAGGCCCGGTACACCCTTGTTTTTGGACAACCTCGTGAGTGCGTTCAGGTCGAACTTGCTCTCGTATCCAGGGTGCTCCTCCAGGACTGACGACGCCCTTAGCCAACCGCGACCAGTCTTGGCCGTCCTCCCCCAGTCCCTCTCTATCCACGCTGAGAAACACGACTCACGTCCGATTCCCGCCAGGATGTCATGACCTCGTCGTACGGCCAGGATAACGGACATGATGTGTGTCAGGGTCTCCTGCTGGTGGAGGACTCCGTCCCGCGAGCACTGCATCAGCTCCTGTATCGCCTCTCTCTCGTCGCCCAACATTGTGTAATCGAACTTACCGACTGCAATCTGTGCTGGCACGTCGTCACATCCTTTCTGCTAGTCGAAGTAGTTACCTCAGCCGGACTCGTATCCCCCCAGATATCTCACCCATGTATCGGACGTTCTTGTCGTGGTAGAGACATAGCTCTTTGCCTTTCCATTCGGACACGTTGGGGCCGTACATCTCCTTGATCATCTTACGGTTGGTGGTGTTGAGGACCATGCGTTTATACGCGCCCTCAAACTCAATCGCATACACCTCCTGTTCTTTACCATTCTGAAAAACAGCCTTGCGGTGGTGCGTTATGCGCTTGATCGTCACCTTCACGTCACCCAGCCCCTCCAAGTCTTCAGCTGCGAGCCATGGCGATCCAATCCGCATCTGTGAGGTTCGCCCGTCGAACTCCTCGGTTGGTCCAGCCGACTCGGCGTTACTGTCCATCTCTTAGCCTCATTATGCAGTCGTAAAGTTTTTCGCATGCCGCTTCCAGCCGTAGCTCTCCCCAGCGTGTCGTCATGCTGGGGAGCGACCACAGCCTGATATCGTCCAGAGAGTTGGACAGATCCACCAGCTTCTCTCTGTCGGACGTCCTTTTATCAAACCCCCCTAATGCCGCCTGAAATCCTGTATCACCGCGAACCAGTGGTCCACCAGGAGAATCGTCTTTCTTCTTCTCGTCGAGTATCTCCCCCTGCTTGATTCCGGCCTCTTCCTCTGGTTTCTTGGACAGTGCCGCATCAAGGGACTCCCTTTGTTCGTCGATCTTCAGCTGCTGACATACCTGGTCTGCCTTTATTTTCTCGATCTCGGCCATCTGCTGATTTCGCTCTCTCCTGATGTCTTCCATCTGCTTGACGCGCTCACTCTCGATCTCCGCTCGCTGTCTATCTAGATCCTCACGCTCGGCTCGTTCTCTCTTTTCCTGATCGGCCCTGTTTGCTGCGGCGATCACTTCCTCCGCTATCCGCTTCTCTTCTAGCTTCTCCTGTCGGGCACTTTCCGCCTCGTCGTCTACCCTCTTCCTCTCGGCCCTCAGTGGCTCCTCGATTTCCAGCAGTCTGGCGGTCAGCTCCTTGGCTCGTGAATCCACTCCGCGTCCGTACTCCAGAGCAGACCTTTTTAGGTTTTTCCGGTCCCTCTCCAGCTTGGTACGATGTCTCCGGACCTCGTGTATTCCTGAACTTACGGCCTGGTAGCCGGCTGGAGTGTCAGCTGTCACGCCGACTAGCCTGCCACGCAGTCCAGCTATTACCTTCTCGGCCAGGCCTAGATCCACCATCGGAAAATCACCCGCAGGTACTACTGTAGACTTTTCCGCAACATCCAAATCCGTTGACATTATTTTTCTCCTTAGTTATTAAACTTCTTCTGCCCCGACCAACGAGTCATCCTCGGGCATTGACCACAGCGGTATGTCCAAGTCCACCTCGCCCCGAACATTGACAGGTCTGTTCCCGGAGATACCGGGCCAGACTCCCCGCTCCTTGCACTGCTTGTACAGCTGCATGACTTTTTTGATACGGTCGTACTGATTCTCCCAGACGATATTTGGGATGTCGTACACCACACAGTCGGGGCAGTGATTGTATTTTCCGTCTTCTCTGCGTTTGCTGTCGATCACCCCGATCAGCTTAACTTCCCTCACGACCTCTTTTCTTTCCTTCAACAGAAGGACATACAGCGCCATCTTGAAGAGGTACTCCATATTCGCTACTTGCCGCTCAAACCTCATCAAACTAGAGGTTGTTTTGACGTCCCAGAGGATACCCTCCTCTTCCAGGTATCCGTCCAGTCGGCCCTTACACATGACTTCGTCAATTTTCTCCACGATGGTGCGCTCCTTAGTTGCCCCGTCAATCAGACGCATGGCAGTAGGCTCGTCCTGGACCGATCGGATCATCCTCACGCAGCGGTCGTACTCCGTCCTGTTCAGGACCTCTATTCCGTCTCCGATACCCTCGCGGTACTCTGCCTCCTGCTCCTCGACCCAGCGAGTTTTCCGGCTGGACGGAGATCCGGTTGAGGTAACATTGTCCGGATGACGCTTGAAATCGGGTATCACCTCGAATAGAGACTCAAATTTCTCAACAGGGAGCATCTCCACCATGCCGTGCAGGGCGGTCCCGAAGCGGGTGTCCGTCTGTGGGATATACCCGGTGTCCTGCACGTACTTCAGTTGCCGCATGGACTCCAGTCCGTGGACGAGAGTCGACGCATTCATCGCGTCTATGGCTAGATAGTCGGCAAAGCTGGTGTCTTCATAGTCGTAAAGTCTGATGTCTTCAGTCACGAGTGACCTCCTGGGATAGACTGCAAATAGAAGGAGGGGCCTCCGTGCCCCATGATCCAATCCATGTGACCACCAGTCTATCGGGGACAATAGAGCTGTCAACCCGCCTGCCTAATGTTTTCCGAGCAGTCCCACTGGAATCCTGGCCGTCTTGTAGTTTGTGACGACTCCGGTCGAGTATGGCTTTTTGCGGGTTCCGCCGTTTATACGCGGGATTTCCTGGAATCTCTTGATCTCCCAACGAGGTATCAGCCAGATGTGGCCCTTTCTGATGCAGTCAACAAGTCTCCCTTCGGCCAGAAACTGCCTGACTCTCCCCTCGGAGCACTCCATCTCCTTGGCCGCTGCCTTCACGGTCAAGTATTCACTGACGTCATTGTCTGGCATGATTCACCTCCAGTATCCATTCTAGCGAGATCGACAGGCCGGTCAACGCTCACGAGAGAGGGGGTCCTGCGCTGGCACGCGAGTCGTGCCCTTCGTTGGTCGACGGTCTTGTTCTGGTGTTTCTGATCTGGCCTTGGATTTGGAAATCTGCCGAGACCAAATTGACATTTTTACACGCAGGTCCATGGAATACTTCCTCGCCAGGTCCACCTTGGGCCGGTCGCTGGATGACAGCCAATCGTAGAATTTCCTCTCATGCGCAGCGTTCAACTTCTTCTTGAACGGATCTAGTCCTTTCATCCAATTGAAGAACTTTTTACGATCCCCAGCGGGACCCTTCAATAACTTGCCAAACTCTATCTCGAATGCTCTGAAATCGTCATTTACTGCTGCGTGACGGAAGTTCTTGTACCTGGACAATGATGATGTTTTGTGAATGTGTATGTCGTGTTCCTTCTGATACCTTTCCAGAAGTGCGTACAGGTCAGACAGTGCCTGATCGGGTGGATTGACCAATGCCGATCCTGTGAAAGCCTGGTATCCCTGATGCCACAGCGGCTTGGACGACTCGCCGGTGCCTAGCCAGTTCTTTAACGTCCTGTACTGATCGCGGAGGCCAATGGTCCCCCACATAATATCTCCCTGCTGGGCTGGACGTGGGTTCAAGGCGTCTGGGAAATACGTCCTGCCCTGCACGGCCTCGAATGGACCCTTGTACATAGGCGAAAACGACTGGAACACCTTGTTGATGAACGCATGGCTCATCTCGCCAGGGATGTCCTTCACGTCGTACCGTCCGTTGACGTACTTTGGTGCATCGGAAACCAGCTCATTCAGGCCGATCCAGCCCATGAGGTCTCCCAGGGCACCAATGTTCCTGAACACCGAAGTGCGTCCATCAAACGTCCCAAACGTAGGCAGGATCAGGTGCGGGTTCTTCTTCTCGTAGTCTGCCAAATTATCCTCTTCTTCGGGGAAGATTAGATGGTTCGACAACCAAACAAGGGCGTATAACGCACCAGCACGCGAGGCAATTCCAGCAGCCAACGCGGCACCAGCCACACCAGCCTTCTTATGCTGGCCAGCGTTCCAGGCGTTAGCCATCAACATCGGGTATCGACGCATGTTGAGTTCCTGGAAGCTCCAGAACGGCATGACGTAGTCCCTGAGAACCTCCCCATGGAGAGACACGTTCCCGTAGTCACCGATAAGGTTACGGGCTATTTCTGCCGCAGCGGCATCCACTCCAAGAGTTTTGTGTATTTCGTCGATCTGATCCTTACGACTGGAACCGTAGACCGTCAGCGTACCTGCCTTCAGTTGCTTTTTGAAGTATTTGAATGCCGCGTATCGCACAATACTCTCACGGAAATTCGACAGCCGATTGGCTTCTTCACGATACAATGTGAACAGGTTACGTCCTTTGGACTTGCCTACACTGCGTTCCAACCTTTTGAACGAACCAGTTCGCATTAGGTCCGAAGTCTCTTGGACTATTATACTACTGTCAAATACACCCCCGCTTTGGGCACCCTTAAAGTCGTCAGTTAACTCTGTATTCCCGCGATAGTAGTAATCCTTCGCCTCCGTAAATGCCTGCGGTATCTCTTTTAGTAACCCCGTACCACCACCAAAAAATGCAAGGGAAAGGTCACCAGTCACGTTCCTTAAAGAATAACCAACAAAGGTTATCGGCTTATGAAGAATCCATTCCTTCCATCCCTTTCCCAGGTCGGCAACCATATGCGGGTATATGTTCTGAGACGGACCCTTTTGTATCTCATCCAACTGGTCAGCTAGCTGTTTCGGAATCAGCACCGCGTCCCGTGGTCCACCGCGAGCCATGACCCGCGTCAAGTCACCCTTCGTAAGCGTGTACTCGCTGATTATTTCCTTTTCAAGCTGCTCTGCCACGGCTGTTGCAACGGTAAATGTTGGGTACCAGATAGTTCCAGCGGGATGGTTCCACTGTTTATATTCGTATGGCCCTTCCGGCTTGAAATCCTCCCACGTCTGGAAGTCTGTTCCAAGCTCTTTCTTCACTAAGGCATTCCTCTGCCCCACAGCCTTGAGATATCCTAATGCTGAGCCATTACCAGGATCTTTCCAGTCGGATGCTATCTGCTGTAGCCGCGTGAAGAAGTCTCCAGCCTTCGTTGTATCGTGGTCCATCCACCCGTGGTCATCCTCGTGGATGCTCTCCAGTTCCGGGTGGTCCTTGGCTAGTTTACGCAACGCCCGGGCCATGCGAATTCGATACGGATAGGTCGGGTCTAGCCTCTCCATCTCCTGAATGCGTACCTTGCGGTATAGCCTCTGATCCGATTCGTTCCTGTCTTCGCTTTTCCAGGACTCTGCAATCTCTTCCTTTAGAACATCTATACGATTGACGTTCTCCTGGCCACCCACCAGTTTTGAATAGTTTATGTCCCTGGCCCATTTCGTGCCCTCCTGCCGTACGTCGTACACATCCATAACTTCCTGACGGATGTCTTCCAGCTCTAGCTTGATGTGGGCTTGTGTCATGTACTCCGCTTCTGCCTCAATCAAATTTGAGTTGTAGTCGTACTTCTCTTCCGATAAGTCCACTCCCTCCACTCTGGACATTTGGAACGGCATTTTACCCGTATGCAGGCCAGCACGTTTCTCGTACTGCCTGGCCATGGAATGGAGAAGAACCTGCTGATGGTAATACTTTTCGTGATTGTCCAATGCACTCTTCGGTAGCAAGTTTTTTTCGACCAGACGGGTAACTAACTTAAACGACGCTTTCTTCCGGTTATCTAACGCCTTCGCCAGCACTGGGTCATTCTGTGCCTCCTGGAGCATCCTTTCGGCATCTGCAATGGCACGGTCCATCTGTTCCGGTGTCTTAATCCCGTATCTACCGCCCTGACCCGCCTTGATCGCCTCGGCAATATTGGCTCCTACCGCTATGTTGCATAACGACAGGTAGTCAGTGGAATTGCGTAGCGGGCTAAGCATTTTACTGATAACGCCCACAGCATGATCCTTGGCTCGACCAGGTACGTCTTGCAAGACACGCAACCTATTCCTGGCCACAGCAAAGAACTTGCCTGCCTCACCACGTACAGGAAGATGCTTGAAGTGTCGGAACCTTACCATGAAGTCCTCTCCATAGGCTTCCATCCGATCAACTAAACTCTTCTTTGCAAGCCCACGGGACGTCTCCATTCTCTTTTGTGTGACCGGGTCGCTCAGTTTGAACTTCTCAGGGACATCCTCCTCTCCCTGCTTGCTGAACGTCGTTTTGCCCCCGCCACCTAAGAATGACTTGACACTTCCTGGGATCTGCATGAACAGAATCTGGCCCTGCTTGATGGCCGAGTCTCGCATCTTGGGGGTTATATCGAATGCGTGGACGACAACGCCTTCACCGCTGCTGACCAATTGATCGCCCGTTAGCGGACCAAGTTCTCGTCCAGTCGTGCGATTGTATTCCTCAATAGCTTCTGGTGTGTACTCAGGACTGGTGATCACCGTTCCCTTCCCCACCCGTGCACCGAACTTCTTGATAAACTTGTTGACATTGTTGGGAAGCATCTTGTCATAGAAGCCTTTCATACCCTCGCCGCCGACTTTGAGGCCTTCGCCCTTGAGCTTAACAAGACCATCTTTGTCGGCAGTAGCCCCGGTAAGCAGCCTTTCCGCCATCTCCTTGCCAACTACGTCTGCAAGGTGCTTCCCCTCTACTTCGCTTTTGTTGGCCGATGTTATCACCCCGTCTTCGCCGACCATCCCTCGGATGACTGCTGTTCGCGTAAAGGGCGGGCCATCTTCTGTCATTACAACTAAGTCACCCGCGTTCCTCCCATAGTCAATAGAGTGAACCTGCTTACTCAGGTCATACCGTTCCGCCTGCTGCTCACCTGTAGTCCACGCCACCCTATCGAAGCCATTCTCAGCCGCCCACTGGATAGCACGCTTCATACCCAGCATGGCGTAGTCCTCGCTAGGGACTATTCCCATATCCTTAACGGTCCCGCCATACTTCTTCTGTAGCTTCTGTGCCTCTGCCTCAGAGCTTGCTAGTAACTCCTGGCCGTCTGGTTTCTTTTTGGTCTTCCCGCTTTCATCGACAATAGAAAACTGCCTCTTGGATATGAATGGGGCAGCAGGAACGGCATCTCTGTATTTAGACTGCCTGGTATCTATCGTGTCCAACTCAGCAGCTAAAGCATCAAACCTCTTAGCAAGAGAACCTACTTCGTCCCGTACTTGTTGGGATTGCTGGTTCACGATGTCGAATACCGGAGATGCCCCACTCCTTAACCGTCTCCCAGGGGCAAATGAGTCAGTGTAATTCAACTGCTCTACTACTTTTGAGTATTGGGCATAAATGTTTCTGGCCCCAAAATCCTGTTCCGGTGTGCTATCAACTAAATCCCTGGAGACGACAACCCTCTTTGATTCGTCGTATTTCTTCTCAATTGCATTCACGATGTCATCCAACTCGACTGTAATGTCACGCTTCCTAGATGCTTCTTCCTTCTGACGAAACCCCCTTCTCTTTCCCTCAGCCTGCCAGTCGCCCTGTATCTCCTCGATGAACAGCACCTTCTTGCCGTCTGCATCGGCACGTTCGTTGAATCGGATGTGGACAAGGATATTGGGTTCGTCGAAGTGTGTGCCTCTAAATTCACCCTCCCTTTCTTCGTCTAATCCGAAATTGGTTGGGCCAACTTTTCGTGCCAGACCCAAAGCCTCTTCCTTGTTGGCAGCAGCGTATTGTCCGTACTTCTTGCCATTCTCGTCGAACACCTCCCAACCAGAGTCCCCACGCACTGCCTTAGTAGGTCTCCCAAAACCGACGCCAGGCAGACGAATCAACAGCTCACTGTCGTTCTTGCCGCCAGGCAGGGTCAGGAGCTTTTCACGACTGGCGTACTTAGGTCTCGCGTCTTTTTCAGCCTGTATGTTCTCCGTCGCAGCGTCAAAGGAATCCTGCCCTTCGGTGTAATCGCTGATTATTTCTTTCAGCTCGTTTATTTTACTTACGGGCAGCTTATCAACTTCATCCGTATTCCGTTCAAGGAATTCATCAGGACTGTTCGTGATATCCTCCATGTTCCGTCCGAACCCATTAACCGTCAGCCATTCCCTAAAATACCTACCGGCATCTTCAATTCTCGCAATAGCTTCTTCTGCCTCTGCTCTGTATTCTGATTCCGTTACATAGTCATCATGTCCAGCACCCTTCCCCTTAACCGTCTCCTCTAGCCGTACTCCAGTGTCAATCGCTTCCAGCAGCTCCTCCTTGCTGACCTTAGCCTTGCTACCTAGCAGCTCCTTGAGACCCATCCATTCGATCTCCTCGTCCTTGACGCCCTGCTTCTTGAGCATGTTCATGGCCTGCGTAGACGGTACGCTGCGGGGGAACTTGGCGTCAGCTATAACCTCGCGTGCTTTGCTGTACCAGAGGCTGTTTGTCTCATCTGGGTCAATCCGCATGAACAGCATGCCAGGCTCGGGTGGTTCCTCTTTCTTATCATCTGGAGCGTCCTCTCTTGCCTTTCTTGCCTTAGGAGTAGTCTCCAGCGGTTCTGTTTTCTTTTGTTTGGCCAGAATGTCTTCCGCAGTGCGTTCACCAGTCATGCTGAACGCTTCTCCCTCATCTACAATGCGTCCCGTACTCGTCTCAAACAGATCAACGGCATCTCCCTGCTCCAATACAGTAGCAGCGATCTCGGCCATTGTGCGGTGCAAATAAGCCCGAAACTCAACCAAGTCCCCACCTATCAGGCCAGCCTCGAATGCCTTCCTCATAGCCTGGATGTGTGTTGGGGCCTTGAACACCTTGCCCTTTACGCGAACAGCAGAACCAACGATTGTCTCTGACTTTGGTTTCTCCACCATGTCGTCAGGCACACCCTCGTCAGCAAATAGATTCTTCTGACCTGGTAGAGAGTCCAATCCAGCAAGCAGGGCCTTTTGCTTGGCCTTTGTGGTCTTGAACGTCTTTTTGAGAGGTTTCTCTGGAGCGTCCTCAAGACGGAACGTCTCTCCGTCCGGGGTCAGGGGATCATCCTCTCTTTTGTGAATAACCATGAACGGTGAGTCTTCCGGATTCGCCGCTTCGCTTATGTCTTTGTCTGTCAGGCCACCTAACCGCTTCAATTCATCAAACGCTTTATCCACACCAAGTATCCGCTCCATCTCGACCGACAGACCGAAACCCATAGATTCACTGCTAGTTCCCGGCAACGACGCCAGTGCCTGCTCGCGCCTCTCATCAGGTGTCGACATGTAGAAGATGATGACATCACTCATCGTTTCAGGCAGTACGAACCCTCCACCCATTCGCTGTTCTGTTCTCATCCAGAGCGTGGATACCCCTTGCCCTACCTCGATGATCTTCTCCTTCAGTTTCTCCACCACACCACCAGTATCGTCCTGGCCATCCACGATCTTCTGTAAGCCGGCCCTTTTCTCACTGGCCGTCATGATACCCTCGTCCAGCATCTTCTTAGCAATGTCTTGGATATGTACCCTTAGTGGTTCCGGTAGGTCACTTACCGGTGTTACGGAAACCATCTCCGGTGTGAATTCGTACCGTTCCAACCCCTCGGCTATGGATTCCTTAGCCTTCTTCTTGTTGAACTTCGTGAGTTTACTCTTGGCCGCCGACAGCCTGGCCACCAGCTTCTGTCGAGGGTTTGGCTTCTTACTGTCAAGAAACTTCAAGGCTATCAGGTCACGGTTCTGTTTTCTCCGAAATCCCTTCTCGCCCCTCTTTTT
>Ga0310342_100000803_pt1 | contig 18578 bp, 6 predicted proteins | sample S15DNA20500_MG_FD_206155 | JGI IMG/M metagenome (GOLD analysis project Ga0310342, IMG submission 206155) | Marine microbial communities from station ALOHA, North Pacific Subtropical Gyre - S1503-DNA-20-500_MG | ecosystem: Environmental > Aquatic > Marine > Oceanic | place: Pacific Ocean: North...
TCACCGTCTTTATTTGCAGGTAAAAATCTTGTTAATTCAGGGTTCTGCTTCAATATACGATTCATCTTGTTGAAGAACTTTTCAAAACCCCTAAGGTTATTAGCTACTCTAGCATAAAACGAATCATTATAATCAAGTTTCATCATTGTATCGGCTAAGTATTTCATATGTGAGAAATCATCAGTAGGATGATTTCGCGCAGCATCAATCTTCTCATCTCTACGCCAAGCCCTACCCTCAGTAAAATTCCAGCTAAACAATCTTGATTGAGTTCTTGCTAATCTTCCTATATATGTATCTCGAACTGCTAAATTTACAGAAGCATTATTTGCATCTACTCCGACTTCCTTGCCTCTCCATGTAAAAAAATCTTCATAATCACGAGCTGCTTTCAATGGATCAGCATGAGTTCCCATCTTTTTTGTCTGCCCATTAGGCAGCACAACTTCTACATGCTTAAATGCAGAGTGCATTAATATACCCTTTAGTATACTATCTTGAACCATACCACCGTAATGTCCAACATCGACACTAACATTGACTGCGGCTATAGACTTCGCCATAAGGTCTAAATGCGAGTCTCTAGCCACATATATGATCCTAGTTCCCTTAGGAGCTGAGTCCAGGTCAGATTTTATAGTCTCCTCATACTTGCCACCATTCTTCTTTGCCTGCATATATAATAGACGTATGTATTGTCTGTTATTAACAGCTACACCACGCATTTTCCCAGCAGCATATTGAATAGCATTAGCAGTTTGTATCCTCAGATATGGATCATACATAGATAATTGGCTATTTTTACCTCTTAAGTCAGGCTTAGATATAAATAACTCTTCTAGCGCATCCATACTACCATACTCTTTTTTAGCATGGTTATGTATCTCTACCAACTCATCTTTATATTTTTTAGCAATTCTTCTTAGTCCTTCTGGAAATACATTCATGTAAAAATTGGCACTATCAATATCAAGATCAGCACCACCTAGCCTACCCATAATCTTCGGATGAAGAAGAATCCCGCCTCCTTGACGTCCAGTAAAGCCTTTAAATCTTAACTCAGCTAATCCTGAAAGAGAATTCATTGGTGATCTTACTACAATAGAGGTAAGCGCCTTCTCTATTACTTCCCTCTTAGGATTAGTTTTAGAAAGACCTTTGTACAATTCCCATAATCCTTCTATAGTAATTCTTTCTTTTTTCTTACCTGGAGGCTTCCATTCGACAATTTGATTTCTAAAGCCTTCGTCAAGAAAGAAAACATCCTCATCCTTTATAAGGCGTGAAGTATTACCATCAGCATCTGTACGCTTAGCTAAGGCAATATCATACAATCGCATTATAGCCTTACCGCTAAACTGTACTTTAGGTTGAGTAACTCGTTTTATAAAGTAGTTAGTTAAAGCTCGATCAGCATAATCAGCCATCAACTTATGCCCTCTACCAGCATCAGTATGACCGCCAGTTTTCAATAGGAGCATAGTAGAGGATATCTTATCAGCCATATTTCTATGAATAGCTTCCTGAGTTATCTCTATTGACTTATCTTCCATGCCATCTTCTGCTATCTTAAAGATCTTCTTAAAGGCTGCTTCTCTAAATGCAACTCCAGCCTTTGATTCATTCCACAAGGCATCATTGAGGTTTTTTAACCCTATATCATCAAAATTACTTAACAGTTTCTCTAATGTCGCTTTATCCTGTTTCCCTTTACTTAAATAAGCGGCAAGCCCATTATTCCATTCATCCTTACCTACATGAAATTGTTCAATCCATTCACGCATCTCATCATATATTTTCCGACTATCCTTATCTAAGAGTATTTTCGGATTTACCAGTACATCTTGAATGCCTTTAAAAATACGTATAGGCGTATTTAATTTATGGGATGGAGCATCATATATACCAAATGAGAACATTATATCCTTAGGATTCATTTGACGAACGTCACCAGTTGAATAAGGATCAATATCTTTACCATTACTAGATACTCTCATCTTTCCACTGCCTGGATCAAAATCGTAGTCTACTAATCTTCGATTGCCACGCTGCTTAGCTACAGTCTCAGGAACAAGCATATCAATCCCGTTATCTTTCATAGCTTTACTCATCTCTTTACCAGCTCCATGTAAAGCTAACTTCCCAATTAATAATCCTTCTGTCCCTGGGGAGTTGAAGAAAGGCTTTCCAAAGCCTCCTTCAGATGGAAGACCCATGTCGATTAACATAGCTTTTAATACATCATCTCTAATAAGAGCACCACCATCACTATGCTCTTTTAGCCATTTCTGAATCTTCTTTACCTTAGGATCTTTACTATTCATAAAGTCATTTATAAGAATATAATTGAATGGCTTACTAAAGGTATCTTCAGTCAAGCGATGGAAGTCTGAAAACAACGGCTGCTGCCGCTTATTAAACTCTACTAAATCTCTTAAAAATTCACCCTTACCCTTGTTCATCATTTCAGATATAGACAATCTATTCTGAGCTTCCCACCAGCGTATATTAGATATAAACATATTGTCATATGTTTCTTTTGCGCTTTTTGAGGTCTTCAGTGGTTTCTTCTGTAAAGCTTTTGTTAATACATCTCGTACTGGTTCAGTCGCCTGATCTCGATTACCAGCAACATTTAAAGTCTTAATCTTATTCTTTATTGCCCAGTCTACTAATTGGTCCGCAGTTGGATTAACTATAACTTTCTTACCCAATTGTCTTATCTTATCGAATGTAAACTTAGTTCCGCCTCTTAGTTCTCCGAATATAACAGTACCGTCTGAGTCTTTTATATTTTGCTCAGTTCTAGGCGTATATATATCCTCATATGGACCATATTTACCTTCTCTTTGAACTGAAGTACCCTCCGTTAGACCATATTTAGAACCTAACTCAGGATGATATTCTCTTGTTCTTGCAGTTCCTCGTTGTTGCGCATACCCAGGAGGAGCTTGACCGCCTGTTTCAAGACCAGATGCTTTGCCCACCTCAAGACCTACCATATCGGGACCAAACTGTGCGCCAGATATAATCTTTTTAATAGGAGGGATCTTACCGCCACCAAGAACTCCTAAGTCCATTTTAAGTATAGCTTGATCTCTAAGCACTTTGTATTCAGAATCAAAATCTAAACCAGCTTTCTTCAACTCACTTCTTATTCTGCTCAATTCTTTCTTAGGATTACTAGTGGTATTTAAATGCATAAATATGATCTGATCGGATTCGCCTTTACCAGAATAAGGATAATAACCCATAGCCATGGCTTCCTGTATCATACCTTTATATTCCTTAGTCTCAAATACTTTATCCGATATCTTTATCTCTTTCTTCTCTCCATCTTTTATGACAATCATCTTCTTAACTACAAAAAATGCTTCAGAGGCATCCTTTTCTAATCCAGTATTCTCGTCTCTTATACCTAGTTCCTTAAATAATTCATTTATCAATCGCATAGGTTCTCTTCTATCTATACGATTACCCTTACCATCAAATATATCATGATTCTCAAAAGCGCCTGAATGTGAATTAAATGATTTTCTTGGTACTAATATCGAATTGTTTTGTCTTATATAGTACTGTCTGAACTGCCCTAAATCATCCTCGGTAAATTCTTCAGCTTTTACGCCCCTGGCTTTCTGTATCTGTTTTGCCTTAGATAATAATACTTTAGATACTTCTGCCCATGATGGTTTTTTACCTGCGTCAGCACTAGTTATATCATAATGATATTCAAATCTACCGTAAGGTTTAGTTGGCGGATCTATTTTTCCAGAGTATTTGCTTGGATCTATTGGATACCCTTCTCTAGTCTCGTCACCGCGATAGAAACCCATCTTTTCCCAAAAGCGCTCAGAAGTCTCATTGGCTTCTATAGTAATATGATCTCTTCCTTTTGCTAAAAACTCTTTTTTAATAGCATCAACTGCACGCCTTGCCAAACCTTGGCGTTGTAAATCTTCTGGTGTCCTTATATTCCCTATTGCATACTTATGCTTTGCCTTGTCTTTCCCACCCTTTGCCCTTGTTAGCTCAAGACCTGCATCTTGAACCTCCTTTAATTCTGCAGATGCTTCGAGAAGTAACTTCTTCTTATCTTTATTTGATAGTTCTCCTAATTCTGTTGCTTCTGGACTTTTCATAATACCATCAACTAACTCATTCAAGCCTCTTAGATAACTCAAATACTCAATATCAGATATATCTTTCTTGCCAAGCATCTTCTCTAATAACTGTTGCGCTGGTTTTAGCGTTGCTATTTCAGCTGAATCATAGTCATGCTGTTCTGAGATCATTTTATCAATCTCTTGCTCAAGTTCAGCTACACGTTCCTTTACTTCTGCTATAGGAGGTATCTCTGCTTTGAATGAAGCATAATCTTTCTTTATATTGATTATCTGTCCGTCTTGACCCTCTTCAGCATCGAGCTGTACTTTATATTGCTTAGGTGTCTCCTTAATAATTGTACCAGACTCTCCTTTATGTCTACCTCCAAGTATATTAATAGAATTCTCTTCTCCAGTAGCAGCCTTTGATTTAGCAAATGCCGCCTCTGCGCCCCGCGTATGCATAGCTATCTCTTGTATTGCAGCACCTACTTGCATCCTCTTAGTATGAAAATCCCTGTATTCAATTATAGCTTTCTGTTGATTTTCGGGAAGCTTTAAGAACTCAGCGTTAGTTTCAACAGCTAATTTTTGTACTCCTGTCAAAGGCTGCATAAACTTTTGAGCTTTTTCTATTAATGCAGGCTGAGCACGAGAACCAAAATAAGCGCCTAATAGAAAATTATAAAGATTTTCTGGAGTTGTAGCACCTTGAATTGCTCCTGGCGTTGCCTGGAAAGTAGCGCCAGCTAATGCTTTTAAAGTCTTGTCCATAGTAGACATAGTCTTAACACCAGGTATCTTTATATTACCTATGGCGCCAAAAGTAGCACCGAATCCAGCTCCAGTTATACCTTGCAACATGATACTCTTCATGCCTTCTAACGCATTTTCTTCTGTTAAAGCATCACTCCAACCAGATACCATACTTGCAGTACCTAAATGTGCCCCATGACGTACCATTTGTCTGGTTATATCGCCAGTAATATAATTCTTCATTGTACTTGATATAGCAGTCTTACCTACTCTATCCATAACAGCATCAGCTACGGCCATAGGAGCAGACTTTCCTAACCATTTTCCTGTAAAACTCGCTGCTCCAGCCGCTGCTTTTTCTACAGCACTAGCAGCTGCAGGGCGAGCCGCCCTTGAGGCTATCTTAGTAGCTGCTACTCCTCCACCTCGTATAATATTTTGGAGACCCTTTCCTATCAGCAAGGGTGCTTTTATAGGACCGCCAGCTGGTATACCGCCTATAAACCCTATAAGATGACCTAAGCTATGCGCAATACCTTCAACTTCATTTATAGGTTTACTTCCGATAGGAAGCGTAGAGAAACCTTGCAAAAGACCACTAGAGAAGTTCTTTACTAATCCAACGGCAGAGAAGCCAGGATCTTGATAAGAAAACTGTACTCCGAATTTCTGAGCTTGTTCTTGTAACTTTTCTATGTCAGAATACTTGTAATCACTTGGATTCTGCAAGTAATCCATGTAAGAACTATAAAACTCATTGTAATCGGACATGAGTATTATTTATACAATGCTTTTATATAAGCAGTAGAATATTGATCATCCGTTTTATATTGAGCAGGCATAGTACCTCTAGCTTTTTCGAACTTATACTTTTCTTTTAATAAAGTCCTTAACCTGGTATGTATCATATTTCTAGATTTCTTTATACTTTTTTCTCCAGACCACACATCCATACCTAAGAAATTCTCATGTTGCATATAAGGTTTTTGTGTTTCCTTCAACATTTCCCCATATTGCACTATGATATTATCACCAAATTGTCCATCTCCATATTTTGGATCAAAACTAGTCTTAGCTTTCACCCAAGGGGTGGCGCCACCGCCAGGTGATGGTAAACTAATAGCATCATCGAATGTCTTCATACTCTGATGTACCGCAGATTCATCTCTAAACATTGGATCAGTAGCTTGCTCTGATTTAAAATTCTCCCACAATAAAGGAGCTGCACCTGAAGCTTCGATACCAGTTACTGCCTTTTTATCTGCTCTATCCATTGTAGCATCGTAACCTAACATATTAAAACCACCAGCGGTTATAGCACCCATTGCGCCCCGAGGCGCGGTAGCTCCCGCTAATAAAGAATCTTTCCAGCCTAATTCTTTAAATAGACCTTGTTGAAAGTCACTTAAAGCAACTGATTCGTAAGGATATTTCATCTTATCTTCTTCCAATTTCAATCTAGCAGCTGTATTCATTGCATCATAAGCCATTCTATCATAGCCTAAGCCAAGTTGATCTCCTGCAATTTTTTCGCTCGATGTAATACGTTCTGTTTGCATTTCTTTACTTGCGCCAATCTGCTCACCAGCTATCTTTTCCGCAGAGGTTATTCTCTTATCTACTATCCCTTCAGAAGAAGTTATTTGCTTATCGACTATACCTTCACTAGAGGTTATCTTCTTATCCACTATGCCCTCAGTAGAAGTTATTTTCTTGTCTACTATACCCTCAGTAGAAGTTATTTGTTTATCTAACATACCCTCAAGATGACTATACTTTTCAAGTGCACTACCAGCAATAGCTAAACGCTGAGCTCTATCTAATCGAGCCCTTTCATTGGCTCTCTTATTTTCCGCTATCTGCTCATTCAAGGCATCTTGCTTCAGTTTAAAATTCTCCTTAGCAGTTTGCCTTTGCAATCTTGGTTCATATATAGCCCTTAACATTGAACCATAATCTGGGCCTCTCATTCTAGCCATGATATACTCCTTTAATTATCCACTTACGAACGGTACTCTACGTGCTAAGTTAACAATACCTTCCATTTTATCTTGCTGATCGCCTACCTCAGCTCGTAATTTTTCATTCTTTTGCAACTGAGTCAATAAATCAGTTGAAGCACCTACATAAGAACCAACACCTTGTTCTACTTGATAGTTAGCTTGCTTTTGAAGATTATCTCCTGCGCTTATCCGTGACGTTACTAAACTATCCATTACACCACCTTGTTCTCCATCAATAAAATCACTACCTTCTAAATTAGATTTACCTACTGTCTGATCTTGCTGTGATAAAACTTTTAATGCTGTAGCGCCATATTGTTCGTTTAAATTGCTTCCGCCTTCTTTTACCCTGGACACAGCATCTTTCATTACATTATGTAAATCAGTACTAGCAGTTGTTTGACCTTGCTTAATAGCTGTACCAGCTACACCAAGATCATGATCTACACCTTCTAATCTTGTAGCTTCATCACTTATACCCTGTGCAGCAGTATGTATTCCTTTTGCCATCATAAGAGGTGCTGCATATGCATTAGCTTTTGATAAAAAGCTACCTAATCCTTTTCCTGCAACCTTTCCCATCGCTTTTTTTACAAAATCACCTACACCAGGAACTTTTTCAAGTTGCCCTAATAACCCAGAACCTTGTTCACCAGCAACAGCTTCCACTAAAGGATTCTGCGTCTTCCATTGTCCTATTTGTGCTGTCCATCTCTGATCGCCTGTCATTCCCTTCCAATCACCAGCCATTGCTTTGGCTATCTTTGACTGTAGAGCATCTTTAGGAGCACCTGTTAATTTTTTAACATCTTGAGTTGCTTTTGTGAGCGTGCCAGGATCAAATCCCGCAGTTCCTTCGGTACCAAAACTACCCCATAAATCTGACGCTGGTTTCTTTAATAAGTCCTTATAAGCACCAAAAAACCCTCCCTGATCTTCCATCTTCTTATTTTGATAACCATACATACGATCCAATCCAGATAGCCAACTTCCAGCATCTTCTACTGAATGAACCATGTCATACTGCTTCTCTTCAGCCTCTCCATAGTCAAATAATTGTTTTCTCGTTTGAAACGCCATATTATACCTCCGTTACATTATCCACAATGATACGTACAACCTACAAATTGCTTCTTGTATGTAACACCATCATGTTCAAATTCTTCTCCGCTGCTAAAATCGCAGTCCTGTGTAATCTTTGCTACTGTATAGTTGTGAAGTAAATCATCATTCTGTTTTTGACCTAGCCCAGCAGCGGTACTAGATGTAATGTAGTCTCCATTATCCAAGTTACCATTGATGTTTGTTACCCATATACAACCTTCACCAAGTGAATTTATCATAATTCTTTCATCTTCCCCTGATAAGTCTCCCCATGAAGTAACCCATTGTCCTGACTGATGACTTCGTATGTCTCCTTCTCTTCCAGAAACTACTCCAAAAACAGTTTTATCATCATCAGAATCAGATAATTCAATCACGGGAAGAGCTTCGTCTATTCTAATTTCTCCACCACTCAACTGGTCGTAGACCCCTGAAGATGATACTATATATCCTTCAAGAGCCGCATAATCTGCAGTAGTCATTCCACTATTCCCCTTACATCTATGCTGTCCTGTAAATGTAATATTACCTACATCAGAAGAATTAGAAAGTTCACCGCCTGACCCATCAGGTTCCCTAAAATGAAGGTCATATCCATCATCTACCCACATACTCCAATATGAAGTTGAAGTACCTTCTTTCCATATTCTTATGGCTTGTCCATCACCGCTACCATTAGTATCATGATAATCATCGCCAGAATGACTTCTAAAATTCACCACTCCGCCTTCGTTTCCGTACCCTATTTCTCTAGCATTACTACCAAACCAAGTATATCCAATACTCTCATTTATAAAAGTTCCAGCAGATATATCTAAAGCGATAGCCTCACCAGAACCAGATTGAGCACAAGTAAGATTCAGAGCTGTCATATTATCTGAAGTACCATCTCCTATTCCTTGTATTACACAAGCAGTATCACTCCCAACTAATGGATTATCCATTCTATTCGTAACCCGAAACCCGTCAGCACCATATCTAGTATGACTGACGTCTGGCGATCCGATGCCACTAGTATTACTATTTTTACTAATGTAAAGATTACCACTGTTGAGCATCCTTATACTTGGGTCGCTTCCCTCAGCTTCTATCTGTACAATTAAATTACTGTCATCATAAAATTCTAATTTATCATCTTCATGTATAATAATTCTTTGACCAGAAGAACTTGTCTGAAGAGTTCTACCTGTTATTGTACCAGAATTGATATTGTCTGCATTTAAAGTCCCTGTGTATATTCCATGAGCATCAATAAATGTACCTGGACTATCAGTGAAGTTACCTATTGAGATATACTCTATATCAAATTCATCTGATGATGAATTTCCAAAGTCAAATCTTACATTTGTTATAACGTCATCATCTTTCCATTCAGCACCACCACTAGTTAAATCCCACATGTCGAGAACAACAGTAGTCCATGTAGAAGTTGCTACTGTCTGTCCAGTTTCAGGTATTGATTTATATCCACCTACACCATATGAACCTGCGTCTCCAATCCAATATACTTTACCATCCCATCCTGTGCCAGCTTGTCTTCTAAATTTTATCTTTATGTATTGATTTTTCTTCCCATCAATAGGGTCAAAAGTAGCAGTTCTAATTCTTGCATCACTACCATTCTCATACAAAGTTGCATATTGCTCGCCTTGTGAAAAAACGCCTGAATCAACTAAAAAACCATGAGTACTTTCAAAGAAGTTATAATTCTTATTAGCGCTAAAGCCAAATCCAATAGTTTGTATCTGACCTGCAGTTAAAGTACCAGTATATATACCACCACTATCTATATATGTTAATGGAGGATTACCGCTTGCAAGATCTCCATATTCCCAACCTTCTAAATTGCTTTGAACACCTGCAGCTGAACCTGATGTATCATAAGGAACTGTTCCTGTATTAGTAACGCTTGACCATGCAATACTACCGCCATCCATAGTAATTTGACCTTTTACACTTAAAGTGCTGCCATTCCATGTTAATTTATCATCAGACGAATCACCTATAGAAAATTTACCATTTCCACCAAGCCAAAAGCCATCTCCTGTATCATATGCAGTTTGTCCAGCTCTTATTTTAGCAGTACTAGTCATAACTATACCGCCACCAGTTACTGCTAATTCACCCTCTATGGCAGCTAATGTAACATCTGCGCCCGATGCTGCAGAGTTTAAAAAAGCTGTCTGATCTATAGAACCTTGATTTTGCATAGTTATTTGACCAGACACGGTTAAAGTACTACCGTCCCATGTTAAATATTCACTACCTGCGCCTTTTAAAGACATCTTATAGCCACTGTCATATCCTATGAATATCGATGATGCATCTCCATAGTCTATATCATTAGTAGCGCCTACAGTAAGCTTACCACCATCATCCATGAAGACACCACCACCAGAGATAGTAGTGCCATTTTGTAATATAGTATTTGTTACATCCCCTACTCCAGTACTTCCACTTTGAACTAATATTTCTCCTTTTACGATGAGCCTTCCTGCACTAGCATCCCAATGTATATATTGTGCATCTTTCTTACCAGCAAAGAAATCATAATTAGTACCAGCTCCACTACCAGATTCTTTACCCATTAGAATACCTGAGTCAGTACCACTAATTGTAAAATTATCTACAAATCCTACCTTTATAAGTTCATTTGCCGCATCAAGCTTTACCTTACCATTTTCTATATTACCAGAATTAATATGCCAACCAGTAGTAGTACCTATATAACCATCATCAGCAGTTATATCTCCCTGTATAATTAATGTGCTAGAAGCTGCTACCCATGACAAACCTCCACCTGCACCATCTAAATAAAAGTTCCCATTACTTTGCATATATGTTTTCCAGTTAGAATCATCATAACTACCGCTATCTGTATAATATCCTAAATGAGTATCATCCATATATAATCCAGAGCCTTCACCTTCAGGAGCATCATACGTCAATACTGCTAATGAAGGACTAAATAGTTCCCATTCTCCTGGATCGATTGAATCCGCTGTTGCTGAAGCAGATACATACATCTTATTTCCATCATTCGTATCATACCAAATATCTCCAATAGCATTAGCATCTGGAACATCATTCTGTCTAAATGTGGTAGCCCTAGCGGCTGCAGTTCCAGCTGCGGCTTCAGCTGCGCCTTGCGCAGCGTCTGCATCAGATTGAGCAGCATCAGCTTTTGATTCAGCGTCAGCAACTATAGCATTAAGTAATGTCTGTTTTTCTGTATAATAATCTCCCCATTTCGTAGTCCAATCAGACCTAGTTATATCAGTAGTAGCTGACATACTGCTAAATACACTTATAGTAGTGCCTATATATAAAACTAAGGCATCATAATCGGTAGTATATGCTGTAGAGGATACACCCTGTGCAAGAGCTTGGGCAATAATACCAGAATATTCATTTATTATCTTATCATACAATACTTTTGCGCTAAGCTTCTCATCTGGAGTAACCTTGCCATCATCTGCTATATCAGAAAGATCACTTTTTGCTTCGTCAGCATCATCCTGAGCATCAGATGCAGCACCTGCTGCAGCATCAGCATCATCTTGTGCATCATCGGCAGCTGTTTGGGCTGCGCCTACCCCAGATTCATCGCTAGGATCAGACCATCCAGTTATAGTAATAGAACCTTTTATTGATAAATCAGCGCCATCCCACTTTAAATATCCATCAGATGCACCACCCTTTAGTGATAATTTAGGCTTCTCATTGCCAGTAGAACCATGAACACCGAGAAACACTGCGTCTGCAGCATCATAATCAATAGTATTAGATGTTTTACTTACAGTAAACTTACCAGCTGTACCAGCTATATATACTCCACCAGCATCTATAGTAGTACCAGTTGTAAGATTAGCATCTGTATTATTAACAGTATAATCTGTTACATCAGCACCTGCCTCTACATTAGAACCTGATGTAACTGTTATTATGCCCTTTACATTTAAATTATCTCCATCCCACCAAACATATTCAGTGGCTTCCTTACCTGCAAAGAATTCATAATTTCCACCATCCTTGCCCATGTAAATACCTTGTTTGGTATTAGTATCATTAGCAAAACTAGTGACAGTTCCGAGCTGTAGAGTCTCATCGTTAGCATTTAACTTAAAATTTCCATTATGTATTTGATCTGATGCTATCGTCCATCCTTCATCCGTACTTCCTATATAACCGCTTGTGGCGGTTATATTACCTGTAAGATATACTCTGTCGCTAAACAAGCCATAACTATTAAGATTTGTACCATTATGTGTAATACCATCAAGCTTACCTAATCTAGCCTTAGTCTTATCTGTATCTCTCCAATCTGGCCATGAAGCTACATCGTTGAATATATCTATAAATGGCGCACCACTGTCCTCAGATGTAAGATATATCCCACCCTGTCTATCAAGATCAGATGTATTACCAATTCTTACAAAGTCCATTGGTAAATCAGCTGATGATATTGTATCAGTATCATATAGATCTACTAAAAATTCTTGTCCTGTTAATGAAGAACCGTCACTATTTGAGGTCTCAGTGACAGTTGCCCTTACTCTTTTAATTGGCGTGTAAGGTGGCTCTCCACTAGTCCCAGCCCACTTCTGAGCTATGATTAAGTCGTCTTCAGTAAAATGTATAAAATCATCAGTATCATCAGCTTCTATAGTAAACTTATATATACCACCACCTTCGTCCGATATTTCGATAACCTTATCAGCGCTAGTAACCATAATACTGCCATTAGTAGCTCTTATTTGCTGTATAAGAAGCTCATATACTGACATAGTACCTCTAACAACAAGATTATCGAACTCTGCATTATACTCGTTGGCAGCATCCTTTGTTATTCTCCATCCGCTACCAGCAAATCCACTAAAGAATGAAGTACCACCAAGATGATTATTATTATCTACTGTTACTCCTTGACCAGATACAGCAGTTAATATCATATCACCAGCATTACTAGTCCCTATAGTAACATCTGTTGGACCTGCGGTATCATGTAAAGTGATCTTTGTTTCTGTATTAGTATTTAAATATAGCCCTGGCGCCTCTATATCCTCACTAGCAGTCCATCTGTCAGTTGTATTATACCATACAAAATGCTTGTCTTCTGCAGCCTTTAAACTCACACCACCAGCGTTAGCTGCTGTATTCTTAGCGGCATCGTCTCCAGTAGTATTATTGTAAGCAAGATAAATATTTTTATCTTCCACCTGAACAGTGGCTGTGGTTAATGTGACGCTATCACCTAAAACAGTCAAATCTCCTGGTATTGAAACATTGTTACCGCTAAAAGTTGTACCTTCAACTAAAACATCACCTGAACTTGCAGAAACAGTAAGATTGCCTGAATCTCCCGTTATGTCGCCAGTGATAGTCATACTGCTATTTAAATCTATATTACCAGCGCCTACTGTTAAACCTACGAATGCAGGACTAGCTGTAGTTCTTACATCTTGATCAAAGTGATATCCATCTGCTTTATCTGCATTTAAGTCAGCTACTACATAGCCAGAATCAACATAAAATGGCGGACTAGAACCGTCACCACCATTGAAAGAAGGCTGTCCTGTAACAGTTTCATCGTCTGCTAATAGAAAGAATGCAGTTTCATCATATCCATCTAATAGATCAGCATTGAGGTTGCTAACTTTATAAGTAGAATCAACTGAGAATGGAGAACTAGAACCTGAAGTTCCGCCATTAAAGGCTGGTACTCCAGTTACAGTTTCATTGTCAGCAAGTTTAAAGAAAGCGCTTTCATCAAATCCGTCCAACAAATCTGCATTTAGATTAGCTACCTTATCAGTAGAATCTACAGTAAAAGGCGCTGAGGCACCTGAAGTGCCTCCATTAAAAGCTGGAATACCAGTGACTGTTTCACTATCTGCTAACTTAAAAAAAGCGGACTCATCATTCCCATCTAACTGGTCTGCGTTTAGATTTACTACCTTATTAGAAGAAGCTACTACGAATGGTGGTGATCCTGATACATCAGATTGAAATGTTAAAGCTCTTATCTGATAAGCTCCAGCATCCCAATTGGCTGATAAGGCCTGAGAGCCATCTACTAGTACTAGATCTGTAGAGCTTTTACTATTAATCCGTTCAGCGTTTAGATTTGTAACCTTATTAGTACTTGTAACACTAAATGGAACTGTTGCATTAGTAAAGTTATGTTGCGCTGTAATCGTTCTAGCCGTAGTATTATGTACATACTGTGTATGGTCATCACCTGAAGTAAGATTATTTAATTCATCGTGATCGCTAACACCACCCCCTGCCGCTGTTGTCGTTCCTCCTCCAGCTACAGTAATTATCTGAGTTTCAGTAGCACCTCCAGAAATCTCATGCCATTTATTATCTTTTTTTACATATTGAGATAAACTACCGCCAACCTGTCTGTATGTAACATCGCCATTAACACCTTCAGATATTCCAGGCGCTCCATTACTAACCTGTGGTCTACTAGCTTTTATATGCCTATTTATTCTTGACTGTCTATCTAATGGCATAACTACCTAACATTCTTACTTCTGTATATTATATTTATATCATTAATCTCAAAATCAGCAGGAAGTGATCCAGTTTGAGTTATTTTTAATTGAAAACTCTTAGCATTGCTCATTCCAGAGACATCGAATTCCTCAACAGTAAAATTATCATAATCAGTTAATGCTCCTAACAGTACATATGTGCCTCTATCAGGTCTTCCGTGGACTTGCACAGTAGCACCACCAACTCCCTTATGAGTTATGTGCACACGATAAATCTTTTTTCGAATAGCTGAAGAGTCAAATACTTTATCACCAGTTTCTATGTAATATGTAGCAGCTATACCAATAGCATCGGTAGCAGTATCTGACCATTTATAAACCTTACCAGTATCTGGAGCAATAACCTTTACATCATTGTCTATATCCAAGATTGGATTTGTTGCATCAGCGCTTACCCCTGGAATATATCTTCGTTTTCCTCTAGACCAACCACCAGTTATAAGCGAAAACTCATAATTGTACCAAGGGATACCTTGAAATACATAACCTCCTATAATCTGTATTTTTGATTGTAATGGTAAATAAAATATCTGACCTGTACTACCACCATCGTCCACAAAATCTCTCCATATATCAGGATCAATTAGTCCATCGGTAAGATTATTTATCTGCTTACCATCGAAGAAATAAGCACCATTTCTATTAAACCAAGCTATTCCCTTATCTGCTTCAGTGACCCACTGTGGTTGATCTACACCATAACCAATATGAGCATCTTCGAGAAACTCAGTCTCACTGATATTTATTATATATAACTTTTTGCGCTTGAATTGAAAAATACGATCTGCATAAGTAGCCATTGTTGTGATGCTATCACCATCCTCCTGCACTACATCAATAGATCTTCCTTCCAATGGAAACACGTCATAATCAAATACTTGTGATTTTATCATCTTATCAGGATAATGTTTACCATCTATATAAACATTTCCAGCATAGGCTCTATTATTAGTTATCACTAGAGACTTGTACCTTGCGTCAGTAGTATCTTCTTTATGGCTAAACCCATTTCTAGCTTGAAAGGTTTCTATCAATGGAACAGTATTAGATGATATAACATTGGAACTACATCCATTTTCTTGTAATTCAGAAGAACCATTATCAGATTGTGTCCATTGATCAGTAGATGTATCGTCTCCTGGCCAATCAGATTCCCAACTACCACGCAATCCATAAACTAGGTCTGCTTCCGCTAACATATATGGTATATCATTATCATAAACATATAAAGTTCCACCTCTTATACGCTTATTCGTAAAACTCTCCGCACCAAATTGGATAGAATGTCCAAAATCATAAATACTAGAACCAAAATCTACTTTTCCCAAACTTCGCAATGTACTTTCAGTGCGTTTATCATCATATGCAAATGAATACGCTACTTCTCGTATACCTAATAAATCCTTACCTAATAAATCTGGTTCACCTTGTCTCAAATCTGCCATATTTATAGCATTCCAATTTATAATATTCTCATAGTCATGAGACTCTGATCTAACAACATTAGAATCTAATGTTATCCTTATGGTTTCTATATCATAATCAGTTCCAAGCGTATTAGCGAAAGCATCGCTATATGGAAGTTCAAGAGTGAACCAATCAATACCATTTTTCAGTAAATCTGCTGAATTGATATTCCATCTTATAGTTTTACTATTATCTTCTTCAAACCATAATTCAAATGTAAGATTGGCATACTGTACTGTAGTAGCGGCATTCTTAGCCCATCCCGCACCCCAAGCGTCAAACTGATCCTGAGATTCTAATTGTAAAGATAAATATAAACTTTTTTCTGGGTCTATTGTAAAACCAGACCATCGTAGGCCAGCTGATCCTGTAGCTTCATCTTTGTGTATTTTATAACCATGAGTTTGCGCAGAGTCATTTGAGCCATCCCAATCGTTCGATTGCCATCCAACTTCCTGATACCACTGTAATCCATATGGCCCTCCTCCATATCGCCTATCTATCCAATCAAGTACTTCCCCAGAATCATCATCAAGAGTCCAATCGTCCTCATCATCCATACCGCGCCAGACATCAATAGTAGAATCTCTTGCAGAAAATATACTCCAAGTTATATCTTCTACTTGGGTATGATCATCGTCAAGTATTAGAGCTGATTTAATTTGCGCTGCAGAAGGCTTCGCGACTGAAGCTAATTGAGTATACCAACCAGAATCAGCCCTTTGATTCGACGCTCCTTTAAAAATCGTCTTATCAAGAATGCCTTTCCAATAGGTCTCATTCGTTGTATTATTAAAATTAGAATCAGCTATTCGAAGAGCACCATTAGCAAATGAAAAGATAGGCTTCCTCTTACCATCAGTCGCAGCTGCAGACCATGGTGTAACTAGATCTAATGCTTCAGTCCATGCATCGTCGTCAGCATTATACCAATAGCATTTTTCAGTATCTTCACTCCAGAAAAGAAGATAATCAGTATTATCTGCATCAGTGCCTGAATTACCAGAAGCGTCAGTATCAGCGCTAAAACGAAAGAATCCATAACCAGATGCATTATTATCACTACGATACGCTTCAGGTATAGTTATATCCAGGTCTTCAGCATTACCAATTACCTTTAATACACCCTTAGAATCAACAGAAGCTCCTAATACATCTACAAGCTGATGATCGAGTATATCCCTGGGGTCATCTTTTGTATTGATACCGCCATGGAATGGATTGATCTCATATACTTTTTTAGGCATTACCGTCTATTAGTTTTCCCCATACAGATGTTACGCCATTATGGATCTCTACTACCTCTATTCTAAAATCTCTATTGGTGAACCAATCAACTATACCAAAAGCATGCGACCAGTTATGCAGTCTGCCTCTTAACCATTCGTTTTTGTCAGCACTCATATCTTTTATGCATCCAAGAGCATGGGCACTGATAGTACCGCCAAGTTTAGTGAGAGAATGAGATTGCACATCATGTGTATGTCCATATATCAAAGATGAACCATAAGCATCAAGATGACGCTTTGCATGATACACTGTATGATAAGCTCCATGTATAAATGTAATCTTTCCTATTGTTAATGGTTGATTGTATTTGTATACAATGTATTTACGTTCCTTCAGCTTGCATGCGTTATTAAAACCATATTCTTTTAAATATGGATATCGTTCTACAAAATTGTCTAACCATATATCATGATTCCCAGTACACATGTACTTCTTTTTAACGCCAGCTTTCTTAGCTGCCTCATCTATCTTGTCCAATCCAGCATTCACTGCCTCTATTTCTTTGTCTACCTCAGGTAGGACAAATTCGAGTGGCGGTCTTTTCCTGTTCCCTTTATATTGCCAGGGTGAAACGCTAGACCACTCACCGACATCACCGAGATTCACCAGAATCTGCGGTTTTACCAAAGCCATTGCCTTTATTATGACATTAAGCGCAACCTCGCTATGATACGGAAAATGTTGATCTGGAATGACAATCGCACGTTGTTTAATCTTCATAATGTGTTAAATGTTTCATTACACCATCCTTAAAATGCGCTTCAGTTCCCGCTCCTTCTTCAGTATTGTAATATTTCTTCCAATATGAAGCCATACCATCAGTAGTATGGGATAGTTTTTTAGGAACTCTCCAATACTTTAATCTAGCATGTATTATTCCAGAAGCAATATTGGTCTCAAGGATGTCTTCCCAGACAGCTTGATCGGCAAATTGCCACTCTTTTAATGGAACATGTGAAGCTTCTGCGCATTTTTCCATAAGTGGAATTCTATACTTAAGATAACTATCTACGTTATCTTTAGCTGTAGCAGGTTCCACTTGCCAGAAACCACGCGCAGGCCCGCTAATTTGCCTTATATAGCGGTATCCAGACTCTGCTATACCTGTAGCCAATAATAGGTCTACAGCGGCTTCAGAGGCGTATTTACCGCCTAAATGAAGCAATGTCTGGCTTATATGCGCTCTCATCTGGTCTATGTTAATCATTTTAGAATTTCCAGAATATCTTTACTCCTGCTTGAGCTATATCTAGGACTTCTTTTACTATACGTTCTCGCTCTTTAGGTGAGAT
>Ga0310342_100000806_pt1 | contig 18573 bp, 16 predicted proteins | sample S15DNA20500_MG_FD_206155 | JGI IMG/M metagenome (GOLD analysis project Ga0310342, IMG submission 206155) | Marine microbial communities from station ALOHA, North Pacific Subtropical Gyre - S1503-DNA-20-500_MG | ecosystem: Environmental > Aquatic > Marine > Oceanic | place: Pacific Ocean: North...
AAAAAGTAACACCGGCAATGATCGCCGTTGATATGACAATGCCAAATGTCGCTAGCGTCGAGATAACCCAGCAACGGCGGACGAGCGTTTCGAGGTCAACGTGGAATGCACCAGCGAACAGTAGAAAGCTAAGTATCCCCTTCATCAAGGTGTCTTCGAACTCGATGTCGATTAGGTTCTGCCTGACCACACCTTCAAGTCCGAGCAGGGGAAAAAACGCATCAACGAATAGGATCACGATCGATACAACGAGCGCGATAACGACAAGCCCAATGGTGTGCGGGAGCTTCAACCAGCGGTGATTGATGTAGCCAAAACCTGCGGCAAGGGTGACGAGGAGCGCGACAAGATTGAAGATCGACCCGACGGACACGTCAGTGCTTTCGCTTGCGGGTGGCCTTGCGTGGCGGCTTCTGCTCATTAACCCGTTGGGTGCTGAGCTTGCCCAGTGCGACACTCCGCTGGTACGCCGCCAGCACTGCCTTGGACACAATCGTGCGGAAGCTCCCCTTCTCGAGTTGGTACAGCGCCTCGGCACTGGTGCCGCCGGGTGAGGTCACCATGTTCCGCATCTCGGCCGGATGCACGGTCGACTGTTCCGCGAACATCGACGAGCCGCGGATGGTCTGGATCACAAGCTCCCGCGCATCAGTCCGTGAGAACCCCAGGTGAACCGCAGCGTCGATAAGGGCCTCCATGAACAAGAAGACGTACGCCGGGCCTGAGCCGCTGACGGCCGTGGCCATGTCGAGGAAGTTCTCGTCGTCGACATAGAGCTGATGGCCCAAGGCCTCGACGACGGCCTCGGCCTGTTCACGCTGCGCAGGTGACACTTCTGCGGTGGCCGTCCAGACGGTCATCCCCTCACCCACCTGCGCCGGTGTGTTCGGCATCGTGCGCACGATCGCACGATGCCGGAGGCCTGCAGCGATAGATTCAATGGTTGCCCCGGCGACGATCGACACCACGAGCGCACTCGACCTTAGCTGTCCGTGTAGTTCAACGAAGACGCTCGGCAGGACCTGAGGCTTGACGGCTAATATAACGACTTGCCCCTTCCGTGCCGCGGTTCGATTGTTAAGGGTTGTATGGATGTCGAAACGCTCGCGGACCGTATCAAGACGCTCACGGTGCCGGTCACTCGCCGTGATATTGCTCGGCTCGAGCTGGTGCCGGGACAGCAGCCCCCTAATCATCGCCTCACCCATGGCCCCAGCGCCGATGAACGCCAAGTGCAGATTTTTCAACGGGTGTGTTTTCTTCAATGTGACTCCTCGAAACAGGCCTCGCGGTACGCTGGAGTTGTACCTAATGGTCCTGCTCGTAATTACGGTAACGCACCGAGGGCACCGAGACGTGCGCTCCGCAAGGCGCGAGCATACCGTGATTACGCGGCCAACGATCAACACCGCACAGCGAGATGCCTCTGTGGCCGAATGCTACCGTGATTACGAACGTCGCCACTCAGTTATTCTATGGTGCAAGAGACAATGTTGCAGTTCTCTGACCTCTACCCCCTGGCCGCCAACCAATCATGGACCCCTTAGCCCACACGCTGGTAGGTGCGAGCCTGGCGGAACTCTCTCTCAAGCAACGCTCGGCGATGGCCGTACCGACGCTGGTGCTTGGCGCAAATGCACCCGACATCGACGCGCTGACGATTCTGATGGGCGGCGACCTCTCGCTCGGTTTCCGGCGTGGTTGGACGCACGGCGTGCTCGCAATGATGTTGCTGCCGGTGATTATGACTGGGTTGATGCTCCTCATCGAGCGTATTGCCGCACGCTGCAGGGGTCGTCCGCCACGAGCACGGGCCGGTCCGTTACTCGGCCTCTCTTACATCGCGGTACTCACGCATCCCGCGCTTGACTGGCTGAACACGTACGGTATCCGGCTGCTCATGCCATTCGACAACACTTGGTTCTATGGTGACGCCCTGTTCATTGTCGATCCTTGGATCTGGTTACTTGGCGCCACTACAGTGGTACTCGCCCGCACGAGATCGGGGCCGAGCATCGGCGCCTGGCTCGTGCTCGGTGTGGTCGTCACGTCGTTGGTCACTGCGTACCCGGGCGCGCCGGCGGCAGCACGCCTGTTATGGTTTACCGGGATCGCCTGCATTGTGGGACTTCGACTGTGGGGAGGGCTACAGCATCAGCTCCCGCGTCTGGCAACCGGCTGTCTGGCTGGCGCGCTAGTCTACATCATCGTGATGGTGGGGAGCTCACGTGTCGCGACGCACCAAGTTCGCACGTGGCTGGCTGCGCGTGACAACAGCCCGGTGGTGATCATGGCCGCTCCTCTACCTGCCAACCCATTCGCACGTGACATCGTCGTGGCCGACGATCAGCACTACCACTTCCTAGAACTCGATTGGCTCGCAAACGAACCGATCCGCATTGTGAGTCCGTCGATCGACCGCACACCACACGGACCGGTCGTCGAGGCCGCCTTGGCCGCACCCCACATCCAGGGACTGATTACATGGATACGTTTCCCCGCGTACGAGGTCGAAGAGACACCGACAGGCTACCGCGTGTCGATCACTGATGTTCGCTACGTACGACGCGTTGGAACCAATCTTGGCACGGCGGTCGTTGAACTCGACCGTAACCTGCACGTGCGCTGACCAGAGGACTCACCCATCCGTGACAACAACCCCGGCGAAGAGGAAAAAAGGCGCGCTTGTACCGTCACGGCGATGGAGATGACCGGTACTTTGTTCCAGGCCTATAATCACAATCTGACCGTCGATCTAGTTCCCAGGTGCGGAGGACCGCCATGTGCTGGACTTCAAACAGGTGCGCCGTTGTCGTGCTCCTCTCACTCCTGAGTGGTTGTGAGGGAACACTAGCCAGCCTGGTGTCGGTGTCGGGACACGCGAACGTCAACTGTCTGTTGTCCACAGCCTGGATCTCATCGTGATGCGCCTTGCTAATGGCGTCTCGGCCGAGGGATCGTCTTACAACGTTGCGTTCTGGGAACGATTCTTCCAAGCTGCCCCGCCGCAACCGACCACCGTGTAGCCCGCTTCTATGTCGATCGCAGCGCGCCTGGCGAACCTCGATTGGGGTCGGATCGAAACCGACTTGTGGACGCGCGGCTATTCGCAGACTTCATCCATCCTGTCCAGACGCGACTGTCAATCACTCGTCACGCTCTATAAGGACGAGTCGCGCTTTCGTAAGCGTGTTGACATGGCACGGCATCGCTTCGGCGTCGGTGAGTACAAGTACTTCGCGCGTCCGTTACCCCCCATCGTCAAGCAACTTCGCGAGACCCTGTATCCCCCGCTCGCCACCGTCGCCAATAGTTGGATGGATGCACTCAACACCAGCATTCGCTACGCCCCGACGCTCTCTGCATTCTTGCATCACTGCGCGAAGCTCGGGCAGGTGCAACCAACTCCACTTCTGCTGCGGTACGAGGCCGAAGGCTACAATTGCCTGCATCAGGACGTCTATGGTGAGGCGGTGTTTCCACTGCAGGTGGCAGCGTTCCTGAACCGCCCGGGTGCGGACTACACCGGTGGAGAATTCCTACTTGTCGAGCAACGGCCACGTGCACAATCATCAGGCGAAGCGGTACTACCCACACAGGGAGCATTGGTGATCTTCACGACCCAGATGCGTCCCGTTGCCGGCACGCGCGGCTATTACCGGGTCAACGTGCGCCACGGAGTCAGCCGGCTCCGCTCGGGCCAGCGCTTCACTCTTGGCATCATCTTTCACGACGCGACCACGTAGACTCAGCGAGGTATCGATCCAAGTTTGATGCCGACCATCCGACAACCGCGCCAGACCTAACCTGTGTGCCCAGGAGAAACCAATGAAGCAAGAGTTGGAAGCCGTGGCACTAACCGTGATGTTGCTAACCGCCGGCTGCGTGCAGAAGACTCCACCGTTGAAGAGCACCGTCACAAACGGGCAGGATGAAATCGCCGGCGAGGTAACGCCCGAGTCAGTGATCCTTGATCCTTCAATCACGGCTCACGACGCGCGGTGGGTGGGTCGATGGCGATCTCCCGGGCGCGCCTAGCGTCGCATGCTTCGACAACAAGCTTAACAACAACCACCACGCGATCATGGGGCCGAGTCCGCTTTCGTCCTAAGATAAGAGCTAGGGTGCGAGGTGGCGCTACGCGCCGTTGTTGTCTTCCAACTCTCTAGGGCGCCAGAGATTGATAAGACGCCCCTCAGTCGACAAGCGCAGTTCCTTCCAGTTCTGGATCGGGAGAGAGATCTGCACGAGTGCAGCCGTCTGCAGCCGTTCAGCCCGTCCGGTCAACCGAGTGACTAGCTCCTCAAGACCCGGGTTGTGGCTGACCAGCAGCACCCGCCCTGCGTTCCCGCCCACCCGACGCAGTACTTCGATGATCGCTAAGGGACTGGCCAAGTAGAGCTTTCGGTCAAGCTGTACGGCACCGTTGTAGGCGCAGTAGCCGGCCACCTCATCGGCCGTTCGTCGCGCGCGTTTAGCCGTGGAGCTGACGATGAGCTCCGGCCTCAATTTGCGCTGCACCAACAACCTTCCCATCCGTGGTGCTTCACGTTTTCCCCGCTTGTTTAACGGACGGTCGTGATCGACCAGTTCAGGGTCCTTCCAGCTCGACTTCGCGTGTCGCAGAACGAGTAATGTCTTAGCAGCCATCTCTGACGACCCACTATAGCAATGAGTCGGATTAAATCGCCCTCAAAGATTATCCGCTTCGCTGACAGCACCGTCGTCTTCTCCGCAGACTAGAATGGGTTGTTGGTTCTTGTTCAGCTCGTCGATGCTGTGCTCCCTCATCGCGGTCGGGATGCTACAAAGTCATGATCCTGGCCAGCGCGCTTGGGTTATAGTCAAGATCCTCACATAAGAGTGATCAAACAAGCCACCGAGCAACGAACCTGCAAACCTGCTGGATGGCATCGGCGTGTCTACTCAAGCGGAGACTAGGCCTAGGTGGCTTTCCAGCCGGTCCAAAACGCGGGCGCATGACATGATCAGAGCATAGGAGTCGAGTCGTGAGTGACACGTCTACGTCCCCAGCGCAATTAGCTGACACGGGGATGGTCGGTTGCCGTCAATGCAAGCAGGAGTACACGGAGGAGCACTTCCGCGCCGAGCTTCACGTCTGCCCGTCGTGCGGCTGGCACGCACCGCTGAGTGCACAAAAATGGATTGAACACCTAGCTGACCACGACAGCTTCAGGGAGATCGGCAAGAGTCTCTTTTCGACCGATCCCTTGCAGTTCCGTGACCCCATACCCTACCGTGACCGGCTGCGCGAAACCGAGCAACGCACCGGCATGCGCGAGGCGGCGCTCAGCGGTGAGGTTCGTCTCGATGGTAGACCGCTCGTGCTGATCTCACTCGAGTTCGACTTTCTGGGTGGGACGATGGGGTCAGTCGTTGGTGAGAAGGTGGCACGCGCGTTCCGAGTCGCAACCCGCAAGAAACTACCGGTCGTCTCGATCCTGGCAAGCGGCGGTGCCCGGATCCAGGAAGGCATGCTTGCGCTCATGCAGATGGCGAAGACCGCGACCGCGGTCTCTGAGCATCATGCCGCGCGGTTACCCTACATCTCGGTCCTGACGAATCCAAGCTTCGGCGGTACGTTTGCGAGCTTCGGCTCGTTGGGCGACATCTTGATCGGTGAACCACGCGCGCAGATTGGCTTCGTCGGCGCACGTGTCGTCGAGGGGACGATCGCGGAACGCATTCCGAAGGAAGAGCGGCAGGCCGAGACACTGCTACGTCACGGCATGATTGACATGGTGATGCCGCGTCGTGCGCTGCGAAACCAGCTTGCCGTGCTTGTCTCCGATCTCATGCCGGACCGCGTGGCTGGCTGGCCAACCGTTCAGCTCGCGCCAACGCCCAAGCCATCGCGTTCCGCCGGTGAGGTGATCGAACTCGCGCGCTCGCCCGAACGGCCCCGAGCGACGGACTACGTGGAACGCATCTTCTCGTCCTTCACGGAGCTGCACGGTGACCGCTGCTACGGTGACGACTCAGCCATCCTCGGCGGCATCGCAGACCTCCGAGGCCATCCATTGGTACTGATCGCCCAGACCGGCCAGGTTATGCCGATGCCCGAAGGCTATCGCAAAGCGCATCGTCTATTGCGCCTTGCCGGCAAATTCCAACTGCCAGTCGTCACGCTAGTAGATACGCCGGGTGCATTTCCAGGCCTGGAGGCCGAACACCGCGGCATTGCGTTGACCATCGGCGAGAACCTGGCGACGCTATCTACGCTTGAGGTCCCGGTCGTCAACGTCGTGATCGGAGAGGGTGGTAGTGGCGGCGCACTTGCACTCGGTCTCGCCGACATCATTTTGATGCAGGAAAACGCAATCTACTCCGTTATCGCCCCTGAGGGCGCGGCGGCAATCCTCCTGCGTGACACGTCTAGAACCGACGAACTGGTGGCCGGGCTCAAGCTTTGTGCGCACGACCTTCTTGAGCTTGGTGTGATTGACGGAATCATTCCAGAGCCGGCGGGCGGTGCCCATCGCGATCCGGAGGCTGCAGCTCGGCTGCTCATGGAACGCGTGGTGTATCACCTGAGCCAACTAACCAGCACGAAGCCGCGCCGCCTCGTCCGCAACCGGGCCAACCGCTTTCGGGCTATCGGGCGCTTCGAGCGTGGAATCGTTAAAAAGGCCCGCGATCTAATGATCCGGATCAAAGGGCGACGTTGACGCGGAAAGCGATTATGATCGCATGTTGAGGTGGGGTTCATGGGAACATCGCCCCCGCCACCGATCCCAACTAACCGATTGGTTCCTAGAGAGGTCGCCCCATGCGCACAAGCCTACTGCTTGGCCTCACAAAGACGGTTCTCATCGCCGCACTCATCGTAACCGGCGGGACCGACGCACCTGTCGCTCAAGAAACCGAGAACCCCTTCGTAACCAGCGTCGATGTCAGGATGGGCTTGCGCCTATTCCGCCAGCAGTGCGGACGCTGCCATGGTCGGGACGCAACCGGCAACGATGAGACGGGGGCACCAGACCTGACGACCGGGACATACCAGAATGCTAGTTCGGACGCCGGACTTTTCAAGGTCATCCGCGAGGGAATCGACAACACCGCGATGATCGGCATCAACCCGAACGCGTCCGATCAAACGGTGTGGCAGATCGTCGCGTATCTCGACTCCTTAAACGTCGACCCAGGTGACGTTGATTTACCCGGAACACCGGCCACCGGCCAGCAGGTGTTCAATGGGAAGGGTAACTGCTCGAGCTGCCACATGGTCAATGGTGAGGGTGGCCGGCTCGGCCCTGATCTTTCCCGGATCGGTGAGCGGCGTGACCCTGACGAACTCAAGACCGACTTGATCGATCCCAACGACGAGGTGAACCCTCGCTGGTGGCAGATGAAAGTCACCCGCCAAGATGGCTCCGTCGTCGAAGGGTCTCGCATGAACGAGGATACGTTCACGCTTCGGATCATGGACGACGATGAGAACCTCTGGTCGTTCGACAAGAACCGGGTCCGCTCGAGCGAGCGGATCGAAACATCGACCATGCCGAGCACGGAGGGAACGATGACCGCAAGCGAAGTAGACGACCTCGTTGCTTACCTCTTTTCGTTGCGGAAGGAGAATTGATCATGAAACGGCTTGCGTGCGTTGTTACGCTCCTTGCATCCGTACAGTTGGCAGCTGGCCAGGAAGAGTCGAGCTCTAACCAGATAACCTCGGCATTCTCACCGGTGACCTGGGAGCGGCTACTGAACGCGGCGGACGAGCCGCACAATTGGCTCATGTACTCCGGGACCTTTGACAGCCAGCGCTACAGTCGACTCGATCAAATCCACAACCGCAACGTCGATGGGTTGACCCTGAAATGGGCGTATCAGATCCCAGAAATCGATCGCGCTGAAACCGTCCCCTTGGTTGTCGACGGCGTGATGTTCGTCACCGAGGCTCCGAGTAACGTCGTCGCCCTCGACGCCGCAACCGGCCGACAATACTGGCGGTATGAGCATGAGCTACCAGACGACCTGCGGATCTGCTGCGGACGCAACAACCGGGGTGTGGCGATCTTGGACGAGATGCTTTACATGAGCACACTTGATGCCCACCTAGTCGCCATCGACGCCCGGAGTGGAAATCTCGTGTGGAACCGTGAAGTGGCGGACCACCGGGCCGGTTATAGCAAGACGGCGGCGCCGCTCGTCGTCAAGGACCAGGTTGTGACCGGGATCGCCGGCGGGGAGTTCGGGATCCGCGGCTTCCTCGATTCGTACAACGCTGTAACGGGTGAACAGGAATGGCGTGCCTGGACGATCCCAGGTCCGGACCATCCGGACAACGAAAGCTGGGCCGGCGATTCGTGGCGCACGGGTGGCTCGCCGACCTGGATCACTGGCTCGTATGATCCGGATCTCAACCTCGTCTACTGGGGCACCGGTAACCCGGGACCTGACTGGAACGGCGACGTACGAATGGGGGACAATCTCTACGCCGACTCAGCACTCGCCCTCAACGCCGACACTGGCGAGATGGAGTGGTATTTCCAGTTCACGCCACACGACGTGCACGACTGGGACGCGATCCAGGTGCCGATTCTCGCTGACATCGAGTACGACGGCGAGACCCGCAAGGTGATGATGTGGGCAAACCGGAATGCTTTCTATTACACACTCGACCGCGAGACGGGCGAGTTCCTCGTTGGCAAGCCCTTTGCCAAGCAGACCTGGGCCGAAGGGCTCGATGAGAACGGCCGGCCGATCCGTATTCCCAATACGTTCCCGACGCCGGAAGGGGTTGTAGTGTCGCCACCGATCGGTGGTGGTACGAACTGGTGGTCACCATCCTACAGTCCGCGGACAGGCCTCTTCTACGTCAACGCGTTTGACGGCGAGCAAGAGTACTTCATCCGGGACGAGGAGTACACTGAGGGTGAACAGTACACTGGTGGTGGCGGAAACCAGGTACTGCCGATGGACAACTATCAGAGCTATATTCGCGCTATCGACCCCGCAACCGGCGATCGTCGTTGGGAATTCCCAATCGCGCCGCGGTCCACAACCGGTCTTTTGACGACGGCCGGTGACCTCCTCTTCGGGGGCACGGTCGACGGGTATTTCTTCGCAATCGACGCCGTGAGTGGTCAGGAACTGTGGCACATGGCGGTCGGCGCCCGAGTGCACTCGGCCCCGTTGACCTATGCCGTCGATGGCCAGCAATATGTGACGATCGCGGCAGGGAACGTCGTGTTCACGTTTGGACTTGGCGATTAAACCACTAGCATTTATGTCGTTCACGAAGCTAGAGGATCTGCCCGCTAAAGAACAGATGCCCGGGTTCCGTGGGCGCTTCATCCACGCCGACACCGTAACGATTGTCCACTGGGATGTCACTGCAGGCGCGGTGCTACCCGAGCATTCGCATCCCCACGAGCAGATCTCTAACCTCCTCGAGGGTGAGTTCGAGATGACGGTCGACGGCCAAGCCCGGCGCCTTGGCACCGGGTCAATCGCCGTCGTTCCGTCGAACGCCGTCCATTCCGGGCGCGCTTTGACCGACTGCCGGTTCATCGACGTCTTTCACCCCGTTAGGGAGGATTATCGGTAGGCAGTGTTACGATTCGGCTATGCGGGATCGGCTGGACCCTAGCCGGCGCGTGACTGGCCCCGTGACCACGGGGCTCATCGTCGCGGCCCTGACCGCGGGCACTGGATTACACCCAACACCTTCGGCCGCCCCTGCGACAAATGCGGCGACTCAACCCCAAAGCGTAACGGCTTCCACGACCGAGCCCCTGCTGCGTCCAGGCCGGTCCCCGCGCAACGCCAACTATTCGATCGACGTCCATCTCGACACAGAACAGCGCATGCTTACCGGACGCGAGGTGCTGACTTGGCGCAACATCTCTCCTGTCACTACGACCGAGCTTCGATTCCACCTTTACTACAACGCCTGGAGGAATACGGAGTCGACCTGGATGCGCGAGCAATCGCTCGGGCGCAGTCTGGCAATCTATGACCGTTCGGAGTCAGACTGGGGCTGGATCGACGTAACACGCGTGCGTCTGCTCAGCACGGACGATCACCCCCCACTCGATCTAACAGCGGACGCGACATACATCGCCCCGGACGACGGTAACACCGACGATCGGACCGTCATGGCAGTACCTCTCCCCGCAGCGGTGGCGCCGGGCGAGACCATTAAACTGGAGATGGAATGGACATCCCACGTGCCGCGCACGTTCGCTCGGACCGGCACGATCGGTAACTATTACTTCATCGCCCAGTGGTTCCCCAAAGTGGGCGTGCTCGAAGCCGACGGCTGGAACTGTCACCAATTCCACGCCGCCACCGAGTTCTTCGCCGACTACGGCATCTACGACGTACGGATCACTGTTCCGTCAGGATGGATCCTTGGTGCGACCGGACGCGAACAAGATACGCAAGATAACGGCGACGGAACCGTAACTCATCATTACTACGAAGAGGACGTGCACGACTTCACCTGGACCACAAGTCCCAATTTTCTCGATCTACGCCAAGAGTTCGAACACCCAACGTTGCCCAATGTCGACATAAGGCTCCTCCTACAGCCGGAGCATGCGGGACAGGCTGATCGGCACTTCGAGGCGACCCGTGCCACGCTAAAGTACTATGGGGAATGGTTCGGCGCGTACCCCTACAATCACCTCACCATCGTCGATCCGGCTTGGCAGAGTGGCTCCGGCGGCATGGAGTACCCCACGCTTTTCACGGCCGGATCGAGTTGGCTCGCACCACAGGACGTGTCCCGTCCAGAAGGAGTGACGGTCCATGAAGCCGGACATCAATTCTGGTACGGCGTCGTCGGTAACAACGAGTTCGAGCACGCGTGGCTGGATGAAGGTGTAAACACCTTCTCGACAGCGCGCACACTTGATGAGTTCTTCTCCCCAAGCTATGCGTCCACGCGCTTTTTCGGCGGCTTTGTACCTTGGGTCTTCCGCGACATTCACTGGTCACGAGCAACCGACGGCAACAGGTTGAGCGGTTATCGATCGAACGCGCGCATGGATCCACAAGCCACGCCGACCTTCCGCTACTGGCCCGGCAGTGCCAGCAGCATTACCTATAACAAGACAGCCCTGTGGCTGCACACGCTTGAGCGTCACCTGGGATGGCCGGTGCTGCAACGTGCACTAGCCCGATTCTACGAGCGGTGGCAGTTCGATCACCCCGAACCACAAGACTTCTTTGACGCCATCAACGAGACCAGCGGCACCGACTTGACCTGGTTCTTCGATCAGGTGCACGGCGACTCGGTGGTGTTTGACTACGGGCTCGCACAGCTGACCAGCCGACCGACCGAGGGACGTGGTTTCTTCGACGGTGACGGACGTCTGGCGTTCATTGACAAAACGACCGAAGGCTTGATCGAAACAACGGTCGTGGTTCGGCGGTACGGCGACGGTGTCTTTCCCGTAGATGTTGTCGTCGAGTTCGACGACGGTCAGATCGTACGGGAGCAGTGGGACGGGTCGGCTCAGTGGACCGTATTCCGCTACGAGCGGAGTGCACGCGTCACGCGAGCGAGTGTGGATCCCAATCGGGTGCTCCTACTAGACGTCAACTACACGAATAACAGTCGGACAATGACGCCGCGCGCCACCGCTGCCGCTACGAAGTGGAGTCTCAAGTGGATGGTGTGGCTACAGGACCTGTTGCTAACGTATGGGTTTTTCGTGTGATTCGAGCATTGCTTGACGGCCTTCGTCGCGTTCTGACCGCACCGGCCCTCCTAGCCGGTATCTATTTCATCATCCTACTTGCGACGATCCCAATGGGGTTCGTACTGCACGAATCGATCGCGTCACATCTCGGCGCCAGCGTAGTCGGTGACGCTCTCGCCGACGGCGTCGCAGACGGTTGGTGGGATGAGTTCGCTGCGCAATCGAGCGGCCTCGAACGGACGTTCGTACCCAGCGTCATCGGATTTGCCGCGGTCCTAAGCAACCTAAGCGCCATCGCCGATGGCACACCACCCCAAGGTGCCATTGCGGCGCTCGTAGTCGTGTACATGCTGGCGTGGGTGTTTCTCGTCGGTGGAGTGATAGACCGGTTGGCCCGACAACGGCGGGTGACGAGCGCTGGTTTCTTTTCGGCCTGCGGGATCTACTTCTTCCGGTTCTCCCGCTTGGCCGTACTTGCGGGACTCGCCTATTGGGCACTGTTCGGCGTTGTGCACGGGTGGCTCTTTACAGATTTCTATAGCACCGTCATTCGAGATATCACTACCGAGCGCGACGCGTTCCTGCTTCGCGCTGTCTTCTACGCAATCTTCGGTTCGTTACTGTTGATCGTAAACCTCATCGTCGACTACGCGAAGATACGCGCCGTTGTCGAGGACCGCCGGAGCATGATCGGAGCCTTGCTAGCTTCGGTACGATTCATTCGCCGTCGACCGGTTGCCACGGTTAGTCTGTATCTGCTCAACGGCACGGTTTTCGTGCTGGTACTGGCTGGCTACGCACTATTGGCACCAGGTGTCGGTACAGCCGGCCCGGAAATGTGGGCCGGCTTCGTCGCTGGCCAGGTCTATGTAATCGCGCGACTGGTAACGAAGCTTCTCTTTTATGCCTCACAGATTTCGTACTTCCAGAGCGAACTAGCGCACGCCAATTACGTCGCAGCCCCGCAGCCAAGATGGCCCGAGTCACCGGCCGCCGAGACTATCGGCGGAGTGACATCCTAAGCTGTAGGCTCGGAGAGCGGAGTTCCTGAGCGGTAATACCAGCAGGTTTACTGTTTCGTAGCGTCCGGCCGCCGACCTCGGTCAGGAACACAGCCACCGGAAACGCCGCATCCGGACGGCATGCTTTCGGTGACTTAATGAGAGGGCACCACAGTTCCTACGCGTGCACCCAGTATTCGTCCTTGGTGGTCTTGCCGCCAAGTCTAGTTGTTCAAACATCGCCGACTTTGACTCACAACTGCGCCCTGCCTACTGTGGTGCAATTGTGATACAAGGAGGAGTGCCGGAAGGGAGACGCAAATGACATTGCAACAGATGAGAACTTTCAGGAGCCTACTCTTGGTCCTGGCAACCACTAGCACGGCTAGCGTCGCACACGCCCAATCGCCTCAACAAATTCAGCGCGGTGTCGAAGAAGCGCTGCGGAACGAGGGAGACCTTAGACGCATCCAGGTCTCAGTAGTTGGTAACGAGGTCATACTGGGGGGGCAGGTGCCGACGTTCTGGGCAAAAAGTGAGGCGCTCCGGTTGACGTTCTTGGTACCTGGCGTCGACACCATAGCCAGCGAGCTCGAAATTCCAGCCGCCGAGGACGATGCAAACCTCGCTGAGGATGTAGCCGCGGCACTGCAACGATACGCCCACTACACCATCTGGGATCAAATCGACGGCAGAATCAACGAAGGCGCGGTGACTCTGACTGGAAGGGTGACGCCTGAGCGGGACAAGGCCAGTGAAATCTTTGAGCGAGTCGCGAAGATTCGAGGTGTGCAGGATGTCCAAAGCAGCATCAAAACGCTTCCGCCGTCACAGAGCGACCAACGGCTTCGTTCCAACATTGCGCGGCGAGTTTTCAGGAGTTCTCATTTCCAGCGGGTCGCCGGCATGCTAAATCCACCGTTTCACATCATCGTGCACAACAGCGTCGTCACCCTAGTGGGGTACGTACAGGGTGAAATCGAACAGCGTGAGCTGGTACGAATCGTCACGCAGACACAGGGCGTGCTCCGCGTAGAGAACCAATTATTACGAGTCCGATAGACACAGGACTCCCATTCATTTTCTACTTTCCGCAATCTGGAGAATTAGACTCTCGTTCGATGCGGACGACGTCATACGTACTCTCGATCGGATCTAGCTAGACAGTTCACCCCCGACTCAAAAAAGATCGCTTCGCGGTTCCTGACCATCGTGAAGGACGCAGAGGATTCGCGATCCTACCGTTCGACGTGATTGGTTGTATCTTACCGGCACCACCACCGCATCCTTATCCCCTCACGATAGCACCCACCGGGTAGGACACACCGGTTCCGCCAAGCCCACAGTAGCCATCTGGGTTCTTCGCGAGATATTGCTGATGGTAGGCCTCCGCATAGTAGAACTCGGACACCGGTTCAATCTCGGTTGTGATCTCACCGTACTCCATCTCAGTCAGCTTGCGTTGAAACGCGCCGCACGACACCTCGGCGACCCGCCGCTGCGCCGGACTAGTGTAGTAGATGGCGGAACGGTACTGCGTACCGGTATCGTTCCCTTGCCGCATGCCTTGCGTTGGATCGTGGTTTTCCCAGAACGCTTGGAGCAACCGCTCGTAGGTGACCTGGAATGGCATGAACACAACTAGCACTGCTTCCGTGTGCCCGGTCTGACCGCTGCAGACTTCCTGGTAGGTCGGGTGCCGCGTGAACCCTCCTGCATAACCGACCGCCGTCGTGTAAACGCCTGAGATCTTCCAAAATATTCTTTCAGCACCCCAGAAGCATCCCATGCCGAAGATGGCCCGCTCGGTCTGGTCGGGAAACGGTGGCTCGAGACGCGCACTGTTTACAAAATGTCGATCGGGAACTGGCATTGGCTGATCGTGACCTGCGAGCGCCTCGGAAGCGGTCGGCAAGGTTAGTTTCTTCGGATCGAGAAAGCGTAGCACTTGAGACCTCCTGTTTCAGAACAACGTAAACCAACGAACCATCGGCACCCATTCCTGATCGCTAGCATCTAAAGTGGCTATTCTGGTGTCTTGTCCCAGTTATTCGTTGCGTAACTCCCGGAGCGTGGAGCCACGGTGGCCCGGCCCGACAAGGAGTACATTGGAAATGCGTGACCCAAGAGCAAAGCCGACAATCTAGATGCCCCACGTGGGAATTCTGTTGCGGATCGCTAGAATAGAACACTAGCATCAAATCATCATACGGACGACCGTCGCCAGCAACGACTCCATCTTGAAAGACGTGTGGCCCATTGATGTGAGGCCTTGTCACCATGAGTCCCAGTCGCGTCTCCCTCGGACCAGACGACGCGTACAACCGCAAGCTGATAGGTAATGTGCACCCCGAGTCATGGGAGAACCCGGAACCGAGTGGCCGGTACAACATCGTGGTCATCGGAGCAGGAACCGCCGGGTTGATTACCGCCGCGGTGGCCGCCGGGCTCGGAGCTAAGACAGCCCTTATCGAGCGGCACATGATGGGTGGCGATTGTCTCAACGTTGGGTGCGTGCCGTCGAAGGGAATGATCCGCGCTGCGCGCGCATGGGCCGGTGCTGCCAACATCAGTGAATTCGGGTTAACGTTCCCCGACACCGTCCAGCGTGACTTCGGAGTAGCAATGGCACGGATGCGCCGGCTGCGCGCACGCATCAGCAAAACTGACTCGGTGCAACGATTCACGAGCCTCGGAGTCGATGTTTTTATCGGTGACGGGTGTTTCACGGGCCGGGACACGATTGCCGTCGCTGGCAAGACCTTGCGTTTCAACCGTGCGGCGATCTGCACCGGCACCCGCGCGGCTGTGCCACCGATCCCCGGACTCGCAGACGCCGGCTATTTGACGAACGAAACAGTTTTCTCGCTCACCGAGCTGCCGCCCCGGCTCGCGGTAATCGGTGGCGGGCCAATCGGCTGCGAGCTCGCCCAAGCGTTCGCTAGGTTCGGCAGTGTGGTGACGCTCCTTGAGCGCACCGCCCACATGCTACCGCGAGAAGACTCTGATGCTTCTAGCATCGTACAAGACCGAATGACGCGTGATGGCGTCACCTTCTCGTTTGGTACGTCGGTCACGAACGTCACTGCGCGGGGGGCTGAGAAACTCGTCCGATACATGGCGGGCGGGCGGTCCCAGGAGCTGGCGGTCGACGAGATTCTTGTGGCGGCCGGGCGCGTACCCAATGTCGACGGGCTCGGTCTCGACACGGCCGACGTGGCCTACGACAAGAACGGCGTCACCGTGAACAAGCGGCTCGTAACCAGCAACTGGCGCATCTACGCCGGCGGCGACATCTCCTACCCCTTCAAGTTCACTCACACCGCTGAGGCCCTAGCACAAATCATCATCCAGAACGCTCTGTTTCCGCATCCGTTCGGCCTCGGTCGAGCGTCGACCGACTCTCTGATTATTCCATGGTGCACCTACACCGAGCCGGAGATCGCCCACGTCGGGCTGTACGAGTCCGAAGCGCGTGACAAGGGCATCGACGTGGAGACCTTCACCCAAACCCTCAATGAGGTCGATCGCGCCATTCTGGACGGCGAGGAAGAAGGTTTCGCTCGGGTGCATGTTAGAAAGGGTACCGACGAGATTCTCGGTGCCACAATTGTCGCAGCTAACGCCGGTAACATGATCAGCGAAGTAACCGTTGCAATAAAGGCAGGCGTCGGACTTGGCACCATCGGTAGCACTATTCATCCGTACCCGACCCAGGCAGAGGTCCTTCGTAAGGTAGCCAACCAAATGCGGAAGGCCCGCTTCACAGACTGGAAAAAGGCAATCCTCACCAAGCGGTTCGAGTGGCAACGCTGATCCGATAACCCGAAAAAAACGAAGCAACTAACATGCTTCCTTGGAAAGCCTGACCTATTGGCTTTCAGCCGACCGAGAACGAAGGAATCATCGATGAGCTGGACACCGTGGCACTCGTCGGAATGAATAGGTTGATCGACTGGCACTGTTAACCGCACTTCTACTCCCTCAACGTCTGCGGGTCGTTCTCGACGACAAGAAGGATAGAGGTTTCAAGATCACTCCGACTCGGAGCCCGAGGCGTAAACAGTTTCGCTAATCTTTAACCAACGTTCTGATTACACAGTTTCTGATACCAAACGGCGTCGGCCAGATACCGATTTCATGCCACTCGGGCTTCGCTCGTCAGACACGAAGTAGCATCAATTGTTTCAGCGAATACAAGTAGTCCGCGGGTTGCTGCAATTTCACTCGGATGCCATTACGCATCCGTCTGTGCACGCGACGCCGCAACATGACGGTCCTAGTTTTCACTCTACCGATCTAGCGATCGCGCTCGGGATGCGTCAGTCGACTTTCTCCAACTCCGAGAGATCTTGACGGTCGATATCACGGTCGAGGCGGTGCTTGTACTCGACGAGTTGTGCGCGCGGCATCACCGGAACCTCGACGCCCCAAATGACCACCGGCACAGAACCATCGAGGTCAATCGCCGCGTCCAGCCATTTCCCCGTTGCACGTTCACGAAAACGTACGACATCCGCCACCCTCACCTCGATTCGCTGACCCTTGTACTCGACTGCCAGGAGAATTAGATCCCATGACTCGTCACGGTGACGCCACGGCTGGTGGACAATCCGTTCCACTCCCACGAGCCGCATGACCTGTGGCACGTGCTCTGCAGCGATGTACAGATCGATGTTGTTCACCTCACGCGTTGCACCGTAAGCCGCGGCGGCAACACCGCCGGCGACTTGAAACGGAATCTCTGCCTCCGCAAGAAGGTCAGTGATCCAGCCAAGTGCAGGAGTGACCGGTTGAAACACGTTGTCGTTCATAACTGGTTTAGCACCAACGCCTAGACGAGTAAGGAACCAAGCACCCGATTGCACGGATACACTTCAGCGGTTCAGCGCGGCTTCATAAGCCACCCGCACGTGCGACTCGAAACAGACGAAGTAAACTTTGTCGATAACAGGGTCAGTATCGAAGAACCTGGTGACCTCCCGAACAGCGATTTCGGCTGCCTGATCCACGGGATAGCCATACACTCCACAACTGATAGCCGCGAATGCCACGGTCTCGAGCTGATGGTCGCGCGCCAGCTCGAGCGAACGCCTGTAGCAACAGGCCAGAAGTGCCGGCTCACCGTGCGTGCCACCATGCCAAACTGGACCGACCGCATGGATCACATGTTTCGCCGGTAGCCGATAGCCGCCCGTGATCTTGGCGTCACCTGTCGCACACCCTCCTAGCATCCGGCACTCGGCAAGCAGCTCTGGTCCAGCCGCTCGATGAATCGCACCGTCGACGCCACCGCCCCCAAACAGGCTCTTGTTGGCCGCGTTGACAATCACGTCTACCGCGAGCGTCGTGATGTCAGCAGTCGAGATTTTCAACCGAGCCATCCTGTTTGCTCTGTAACTTGATTTCGATTCTCTCTCGGGCAACATCGGCGCCCCGATCGCGTGCCGGATTAGTGTGGCCGCGCTCAAAAATCAAAACTGCTGGTGCCACACCGGCCAGCAAGCCACGTGCGCCAGGCAAACGCCACGCCCGAACCTTTCATCGCAGAGCCAGTTAAATCAAGCTAGTGGTAGAGTGGTAACCAGTGTTGCATCCCACTAATTCGTGGCGCAAGTACCAAAGTAAAACGCACGCGAGACGCAGTGAGACTAGGGAGCAAATCCAGCATTTACAACCCAAGAGCAACACCGCCAGGCTGGATGCCACCGCCTGAAATTATGTAACGAAACACTGAAGAATGAGGCATTAACATACCGGTTCGCATAGAGATGAACACTGACCGCTTCGTCGCTGCGGTCTTGGCTGTCTATCCCTATCCGTTTATTGCGTAGTGGCTACACAACGGTCCAGAGGCAAGGTAAATTAACAGTCTGAGTGCCCGGTTAATAGCAAAT
>Ga0310342_100000807_pt1 | contig 18564 bp, 17 predicted proteins | sample S15DNA20500_MG_FD_206155 | JGI IMG/M metagenome (GOLD analysis project Ga0310342, IMG submission 206155) | Marine microbial communities from station ALOHA, North Pacific Subtropical Gyre - S1503-DNA-20-500_MG | ecosystem: Environmental > Aquatic > Marine > Oceanic | place: Pacific Ocean: North...
TCTAGGCCCCCCGCAGCCCTACTCCATCTCCAGCCGCTTCATCATCTTCTGGAGCGACTGGCGGGGAATGCCGAGCTTTCGGGCGGCGCCGGTCTTGCTGCCGGACTCGCGCAGGGCGTCCTCGATCATCGCGCGCTTCAGACCGTCGACGGCCTCGTTGAGCGGGGCGTCGCGCGGCACCACGGCAGGGGTCGCGCCGCCGCGGCGCAACTCGTCCGAGAGCATCTCGACGCCGAGGACGTCGGCGTCGCCCGAGAGCGCCACGCAGCGCTCGATCTCGTTCTCGAGCTCGCGCACGTTGCCCGGCCAGGCGTGGGCGCTCAAGCGGTCCATGGCCGCGTTCGTGAAGCCCTTGAGGCTACGCCCCATCCTGCGGTTCGCCGCTTCGAGGAAGTGCTCCGCCAGCAGCGGCACGTCGCCGCGACGGGCGCGCAGCGGCGGAATCGGGATCTCCACCACGCGCAGGCGGTAGTAGAGGTCTTCGCGAAACCGCCCCTCCCCCACTTCCTTTAGCAGGTCCTGGTTGGTCGCCGCGATCACCCGCACGTCCACCGTGCGGGTGTCGGAGGAGCCGAGGGCGCGGATCTCGCCGTCCTGGAGCACGCGCAGCAGGCGCACCTGCATGCCCGGCTGCGTCTCGGCGACCTCGTCGAGGAAGATCGTCCCCCGGTGGGCAACCTCGAAGAGCCCACGCTTGTCGGCGTGGGCCCCGGTGAACGCGCCGCGCTTGTGCCCGAAGAGCTCGCTCTCGAGCAACGTGTCCGGAAGCGCCGCGCAATTCTGCGCCACGAAGCGCCGCTCCTTGCGCGAACCGGCGTAGTGAATCGCGCGGGCCACCAGATCCTTGCCCGTCCCCGTCTCGCCGGTGATGAGCACCGTGGCGTCGGTCTCGGCGACCTTCTCCATGACTTCGAAGACGCGTTCGATCGCCGGGCTCGAACCGATGATCTGGGTGAACCCGTAACGACGCTCGACCTCTCGGCGCAGGTAGAGGTTCTCGGCACGCAGCCGCTCGTTCGCTTCGCCGAGCGCCGCCGCGAGTTGGACGTTCTCCGAGGTGAGGGCGTAGGCCTCGAGGGCCCGCTTCACGTTGAGCCGCACCTCGTCCGGCTCCCACGGCTTGGCGATGTAGCGGTAGATGCGCCCTTCGTTGATGGCACGAGCGAGTGAGCCGATGTCGGCGTAACCGGTCAGCATCATCCGGATCGCACCCGGGTTGCGCTCGATCGCCTTCTCCAGGAACTCGACCCCCGACATCGCAGGCATGACCTGGTCGGCAACGATGAGCGCCACGGCCTCGCGCTCGAGGATCGCCAGCCCCTCTTCACCGCTGGTGGCGGTGAAGACGCGGTAGTCGGCTCCGAGCGTCAGCATCAACGACTCGAGGATCGCTTCCTCGTCGTCGACGATCAGAATCCCGTAGGGCCGGTCTTCGGAGAACCGGGCCCCCTCGATTCCACCACCCGAAGGCTCGCTCACGCGGGAATCCTAGCAACGGCGGCCAACGAGGGACCGCCAAACCGGCTCTCGCCGGCCGGGGCGGGCGGAACCGCGCCCCGAGGCAGACGAGGGGCCGGCAGGCTACCGCCCGCCGGCCCCCGTCAAGCGGGCTACCGACGTGCCCGGCGGCTCGCGGTGGAGCGACGCGCCGTCTTGCGGCGGGCCGGCTTCTTGCGTGCCGTCTTGCGGCTCGCCGGCTTGCGGCGAGTCGTCTTCTTGCGCGCCGTCTTCCGGCGGGCCGCCGTGCGGCGACGCGTGGTGGTGGGACGCTTCGCCGTCGTGCGGCGACGCGATCGCTTCATCTTCACCTTGCAAACGTTGCCGCGCTTGTCGATGAAGTAAAGCCAGCCATCTGCCCGTTCGATCCCGCAACGGGCGACCTTCTGGCGACCCTTCGGAACGCGGCGCCCGGAGCGCTGCATGCGGACTCGGCTCACGTCTCCCGCTTTGTCGACAAAGTAGAGCCAGCCCGCTTCGCGAGTGATTCCCGTCTTCGCAACGACTGAGGCCATCGGCCTTCTCCTTCTGCTCGGGTTGCTCCCGCACGAGGGCACAGGGCGCGGGAATGGAGGTCCTGGAGGAAGCACTCGTCGGGGCAGGGAGGGCTGGGCACCCCGACGCCGACGGAAAGATGGTATGCCCCCGGGGCGGTGTCAACGGCTTCCCAGGCGGTTAGCGACGGAAATCGCGGGCGGAGCCCGATTTCGGGGTCAGCTCCCGTCGAGGCACCCCTCGATTCCGTCGAGGATCACCCCCTCCAGGCACGCCCCGTCGAGGGCGTCGATCTCCTGCACCCCTGTCGGAGAGGTCACGTTGACCTCCGTCAGGAGACCGCCGATCACGTCGATCCCGACGAAGAAGAGCCCGTCCCGGCGCAGGCTGGGCGCCAGGACCTCGACGATCCGGCGGTCCCGCTCGTCGAGACCGGCGCGGGCGGGCTTGCCGCCGACGTGGAGGTTCGAGCGGGTCTCCCGCTCACTGGGCACCCGGAGCAGGGCGCCGATGGGCTCCCCGTCGAGCAGCAAGATGCGCTTGTCGCCCGTGCGCACGTCGGGCAGGTAGCGCTGGGCCATGACGCGGCGCGTCCCGTAGGCGGTCGACTGCTCGAGGATCGAGAAGAGGTTCCGGTCGTCCCGGTGCGCGTGGAAGATGCCCTCACCGCCCCGCCCGTCGAGGGGTTTCAGGATCATTTCCCCGCCGAGGTCCGCCATGAAGTCCAGCAGCCGGGGCATTTCGTGGCTGACGAGCGTCTCGGGCATGAGTTCCGGAAAGCGGCAGGCGTAGAGCTTCTCGTTCGCCGCCAGGATCCCCGACGGGCGATTCAGGACCAGGGCCCGGCGGCACAGCCCCAGGATCTGTGTCGCCGTGACGTAGGCCGCGTCGACCGGGGGATCGGTGCGCTGGAGCACCACGTCGGCGTCGGCGTCGAGCGCCAGCATGCGGGGCTCGCCCAGTTCGCAGTGCCGGCCGACTTCGCGGCGCACCTGGGCGGGCCGGGCCCGCGCGACGGCACAGCCGCCCTGGACGCCGAGGTCGGCGGGATCGACGTAGAAGAGCTCGTGGCCGCGCCGCTCGGCCTCGAGCATCAGCGCGAAGGTCGTGTCCGCGGCGACGTCGATGGATTCGAGCGGATCCATCACGAAGACCAACGTCCGGTGTGCGGAAGGCATTCCAGTACGTCCGTTAATTCTTGACGGCGCCGAATCGGTAGCGCAGGGGGCTTGCCGTCGGCTACGGTCGCGCTGCCCCCCGGGGTTTGCATGGCCCTCACCCGTTCCCGCTTCGTGCGGCTCCTGTTCACGGCCTCCGGTCTCGTCGTGATCGCGGGAATCGGTGCCGCCCTCGGCTTCTACCTCGCCTTCGTGCGGGACCTGCCCGATCTGGACAGCGTCGACGATTACGACCCCCCCCTCGCAAGCCGGGTGCTGGACCGCAACGGCGCCCCGATCGGCGAGTTCTACGTGGAGCGGCGCCGCATCACTCCCTACGCCGAAATTCCGGACCACGTGGTGCGGGCCTTCGTCGCCGGCGAGGACAGCACGTTCTTCGAGCACTCGGGAATCGACTTCGTGTCGATCCTGCGCGCCGCCTGGGTGAACCTGCTCGCCGGGGGCGAGATCCGTCAGGGCGGAAGCACGATTACCCAGCAGATGGTCAAAGGCCTGCTCCTGACGCCCGAGCGCAACATCCGCCGCAAGATCCGCGAGATGATCCTCGCGCGGGACATCGAGCAGCGCTTCTCGAAGCAGGAGATTCTCTACCTCTACCTGAACCAGATCTATTTCGGGCACGGCGCCTACGGAATCGGGGAGGCAGCGCGCACCTACTTCGACAAGGACGTAACGGAACTCAGCGTTTCCGAGGGCGCGCAGCTCGCGGGTCTTCCGAAGGCACCTTCGCGTTACTCCCCGTACGCGAGTGCCGAGCAGGCCGAGCAGCGGCGGGTGTACGTACTCGAACGGATGCTCGCCGAGGGCTTCCTCAACCAGGCGACCTTCGAGGCGGCCGTCGCAGACGCACCGGTGCTGAAGGAACCGGAGGGCCCGCAGAACTTCGCCGCCGCCGCGTACTTCACCGAGGAGGTGCGCCGTCGTCTCTTCGAAACGCTCGGGGGCGACACGGTGCTCGAGGGCGGGCTCGTGATCGAGACGACGCTCGACATCAGGCTCCAGCGCGCAGCCGTGCGGGCGGTGCAGAAGGGACTGCACAACCTCTCGAAGCGCCAGGGCTACCACGGGCCGCTGCGTCAAGTTGCGGAGACAGAAATTCCCGCCGAGATCGAACGGCTCGCCGCGAACAACGGTCTCGTCGACAAGGCGGGCGAAGCTCCCGGAGCCGGTGTTGCGCTCGTCGGGACCGGACCCTTCGAGGGCGTGATCACCGGCGTCGAGCCGGAATCGAAGCTCGCGCGCGTGGCGTTCGCGCCCGGTCTCGAGGGCTTCGTACGGCTCTCGGACGTATCCTGGGCACGAACACCCAACCCCAAGAAAGCGCCGTATCGGGTGCGCCGGATCGAACACGTCTTCGAAGTGGGCGACGTGGCGCTCTTCCAGCCCCGCAAGCTCTCGCAGAAAGCGGGCGATCCCGAGGGTGCCCTGCGCGTCACGCTCTTCCAGGTACCGATCGTCGAGGGTGCACTGCTCTCGATCGACGTCCGCGCGCAGGAAGTGATCGCGCTGGTCGGAGGCTACGACTTCGAGCGCAGCCAGTTCAACCGCGTGACCCAGGCGAAACGGCAGCCCGGGTCAGCGTTCAAGCCCTTCATCTACGGCGCCGCGATCGAGAAGGGCTACACCCCGGCCACGATCGTCTTCGACCGGCCCGTCGTCTACACCGACGAGGAGTCGGGCTTCGTATGGCGTCCGCGCAACTACGGCCGCGCGTTCTACGGCCCGATCACGCTGCGCGATGCCCTCGCTCGGTCCGTCAACAACGCAACGGTCCACCTGTTCCGGGACGTCGGCGTCGACTACGTGATCTCCTACGCGCGCCAACTCGGCATCCAGTCGCCGCTGAACCGCGACCTCTCGCTGGCGCTCGGCTCGAGCGACCTGTCGCTGCTCGAGATGACGCGCGCGTACGCAACTTTTCCGGCCCAGGGCCGCCGGGTGGATCCCGTCTACATCCGCCGGGTGACGGACCCCAACGGGGAAGTCCTGCTCGAAAACCTGACGCTCGGCCAGGTGCTCGGAGAGAACGAGGACGCGGCCGAACTCGCCCCGGTGGCCACGCTGGCCGGAGGGGAAAAAGTGGAGCTTGCAGAGGGCGCTGTGATCTCACCGGAGCACGCGTACCTCGTCGCCGACCTGCTGCGCGCCGTCGTCGCGGATCCCGACGGAACGGGCTGGCGGCTGCGCGATCTCCGCCGACCCGTCGCGGGAAAGACCGGCACCACGAACGACCAGGCCGACGCCTGGTTCCTGGGCTTTTCGCCGAACATCGCGACCGGCGTCTGGGTGGGCCACGACGAGAGCCGCTTCCTCGGCTGGGGAGAAACCGGTTCCCGCGCGGCCGCTCCGATCTGGCTGGATTTCATGAGATCCGCCTTGGCCAGGCGTCGCGTGCGCGACTTCCCGGTGCCCGAGCCGATCGTCTTCGCGCTCGTCGACCGCAAGACGGGCCTGTTGGCCGACCAATCGAGCCAGGCCACCGTGTTCCAGTCGTTCCTCGTCGGCACCGTGCCGACCGAATCCGCGATCAAGGCGCAGAACCGGGACGAGGGGCGGCGCCTGCTGCGGATGGACGACTTCTAGAGCCAGCGCTCCGCGGCCCGCGAGATCTCGGCCAGGCCCTGCTGGTAGAAGTGGTCCGCGTCGGGCACGAGGTGGAACGTGCCGCGCGCGAGCGCACCGGCGAGCGCCCCGAGTTCGGAGGGCGGGGCGTACGCGTCGCGCTCGGCGGTGACGATGAGAACCGCGCCCGCAAAGCGCTCGAGCGCGGCGCGGTCGAGCATCTGGGAGGGCGGCGAGACGAGCAGCAAGCGGCGAATCCGGGCGTGCCGCGCCGCTGCGCGCACGGCGATCGCCGCGCCGTAGGAGTAGCCCGCCGCCACCAGCGGTCCCTCGACGCTCTCCTCGACGAAGCGCACGGCGGCCGCGAAATCCGCGTCGCCGTGCTCGGGGTTTCCACTCAGGGCACCGGCGCTGCCGCCCGCTCCGCGCCAGTTGAAACGAAGCGATGCGACGCCCGCCTCGGCGCACGCGTGGGCCACCTCGGCCACCACCGGGTGGTCCATGCTCCCGCCCATCTGGGGGTGCGGGGCCGCCACCACCGCGCCCGCCGCTTCGGTCCCCGACGCGAGCAGCAGGCCTTCGAGCACCGGCGAGTCACCGTCGGGGGCGATCGCAACCGCGCGGTCCATCGCTCTCGCGGCCACGCGCCTCCTCCGGCCCGGCTAAGCTGGGCCCGTGTCGGAATCCGGGCAAAGAGAAGGCGGCTTCCGCCTGCGCGTCAACCGCGAGCGGGCCCGGCTCCCCGATGGACGGGAGCTCGACCTCGACATCGTGCGCCACCCCGGTGCGGCCGCGGTGGTCCCCTTCGCGTCGCCCGACGAGGTGATCCTGATCCGGCAGTACCGACACGCGGCGAATGGGACGATCCTCGAAGTGCCGGCCGGGAAGCTCGACCCAGGCGAATCGCCGGAGACCTGCGCCGTCCGGGAGCTCGAGGAAGAGGCCGGCCAGCGCGCCGGACGCCTCGAGGCCCTCGGCTGGATCTGGACCACGCCCGGCTTCACCGACGAGAAGATCCACCTCTTCGCCGCGTTCGACCTCACGGAGGTCCCGGCCCGTCCCGAGGCCGACGAGTCCATCGAGCCGCTGCGCGTCCCGCTCGACGAGGCGCTCGATCTCGTGTGGCGCGGCGAGCTGCGCGACGCCAAGAGCTCGCTGGCCCTGCTGCACGCGGCGCGCGTCCTGGGACGGCTCGGGTGAGGCCCGCCGTCTACTTCGGGTGGCACGTGCACCCGTGGGAGGAGCTGCTGGATCTCGTGCGCCGAGCCGATGCCCTGGGCTACGCCGCCGCCTTCGTCGACGGCGATGTGACGATGCTCGCCCAAAGGCCCGACGCCGACTGCCTGGACGGCTGGACCGTCACGGCTGCACTGCTCGGCGCCACCGAGCGCATTCCGATCGGCTCGATTCGCCTCGTCCACCACTGGAACGCGGCGCGCCTGGCCCAGGCCGCCGCCACGGCCCAGCGCATCGCGCCGGGGCGCCTGCGCCTCGGGGTCGCGATCGGAGACTGGAAGATCGACACGCGCTTCGGCCTTCCGATGCCCCCGGTCGGCGAACGCATCGCCTGGCTCGACGAGAGCCTCGACGCGCTGCGCGCACTCTGGGCCGGAGACACCGTGACGCGCCGGGGCCGCCACGTGCAGCTCGAGCGGGCGCGGGTGCGCCCGGCCCCGGGGACGGCGCTCGAGATCGCGGTCGCCGCCGGAAGGCCCCGGATGCTCGGCCTCGTGGCCAAACACGCCGACGTGTGGGAAGTGAGCCTGCCGCCCGTCCCGGCACGCGTCACGGCTGCGGCGGACCAGCTCGCCGCCGCGTGCACCCGGCACGGGCGCGATCCGGCAAAGCTCGGGCGCTCGATGCTGCTCTTCGCTCGGCCCGGCGTTGGCGCCGCCGACGCCCTGGCGGAGTACCGTCGCCTCAACCCCTGGTTCGCGGACGTGCCCGACGCCGAAATCGCCCCGGGGCTCGCCTGGGGAGACCCGACCCGCTGCCGGCAGCAGTTGCTCGACCTGACGGGCGCACTGGGGCTCACGCTGCCGGTCATCGACGCGTCGGGTCTGCCCGCCGAGCCCACCCGGCGTCTCCTGGACGCGCTGGCGCCCGTCCCGGGGTCGATTTGACGCAAGCGATGGGCTTTTCCTACCCTGTCGAGTGCTGCGGGACCGCGCGCGCCCATCCCGTCGGCTTGGATCATCGAGCGTCGTACCGGAATCCGTTCGGACGACAGCCACCCAACCGCTTGACTCAGAATCGTGCCGGGAGTGGAATGCCCGGTGTTCCCCGCAGGAGCATGTAGACGGTGTACGGACGCGGCCCGCAGACTCCTGGATTCGGTTTCGGCCCCCCGGTCACCCCGCCCGTCGTCAAGAATCTACTGATCGCCATCGCGGTGGTCTTCGTGGCGCAACACCTCCTCTTCGGGCCCGCCATGACGGTCGGCCTCTCGGTCCAGCCGGTCTCGGTCTGGCAGCACGGCTACTTCTGGCAGCCGTTCACCTACATGTGGCTGCACGGAAGCATGGGCCACGTGCTCCTCAACTGCTTCGTACTCTGGATGTTCGGCTCCCAGGTCGCCTTGGCCTGGGGCGCGCGGCGCTTCCTGCGCTTCTACCTGGTCTGCGGCGTCGGGGCGGGCTTGATCATCTCGCTGTGGCCCTACGTCCTGGTCGGGTTCAACGCGGCGAGTCCCCTGACGCTCGGGGTCTCGACCCTCGGCGCCTCCGGCGCCATCTACGGCGTCGTGCTCGCCTATTCGCTCACCTGGCCCGACCGCACCATCATGCTGATCTTCCCGCCCGTGGCTTTCCGGGCGATCTGGCTGATCCCGATCATGTTCGGCATGACGCTCTTCATGAGCGGCAGCAACATCAGCCACGTCGGCCACCTCGGCGGCGTGCTGGTCGGCTGGCTCTACCTGCGGCGCAGCGCCGACACGGGACCTCTCTTTTCCCTGAAGCATCTCCGCTACCGGTGGCGGCGCTACCGCATGCGCCGGAACCTCCGGGCCGTCCGCGACGAGGACATCGAACGGCGCCGAAGGCGCAACGACCGAACGATCCACTGACATGGGCGCCCCTCGCTCCGACTTTACGCTCGACGACGCGCTCGATGCGGACATCGCCCGCGCCGCCGAGCGGGTGCGCGACGCAAAGCACGTGGTCGCGCTCACCGGGGCCGGGCTCTCGGTCGAGAGCGGAATCCCTCCCTTTCGCGGACCCGGCGGATTGTGGACGAAGTACGGAGAGCCGCCCATGGACGGCTATCAGCGCTTTCTCCGCGACCCGAAGCGCGCCTGGGAGGAGCGGCTCGATCCATCCGCGCCCTGGGCGAAGGCTCTGGGCGAGACCCTGGCGGCGGCGAAGCCAAACGCCGCACACCGCGCGCTCGCAGAACTCGAGCAACGAGGTGCCTGCGCCGCCGTCATCACCCAGAACATCGACGACCTCCATCACCAGGCCGGCACCCGCAACCTGCTCGAAATCCACGGCAACTACAAACTGCTGCGCTGCACCGGTTGCAACGCACGCTTCACCGGGGACGAACTCCCCGTCGACCCGGCGGCGCTGCCGCCCCACTGTCCCGCCTGCGACGGCCTGGTGAAGGACGACACCGTGCACTTCGGCGAACCGATCCCGCCGGACGTGCTGCGGGGGTGTTTTGCGGCGGTGGAGGCCTGCGACTGCATGCTCGTGGCGGGAACGTCGGCGTTGGTCTACCCGGCCGCCGAGTTCCCCCTGGAAGTCCTGCGCCACGGCGCCCCGATCATCGAAGTGAACCCGGAGGAGACGGAACTCACCCCGCTCAGCACGTCTTCCCTGCGCGGCCCCGGGGGCGCGATCCTCGAGCGCCTGCTGCACCACGTGGTCGCGGCAGAGGCAAGCCCGTGATCGAGCGGCACGAGCAAAATGGCACCGAAGACCCGAGCGGCGGGGGCTTCGCGGGCTTCCTGCGCAGTCTCTTCGAGGGTGTGCCGTGGCGCGAGCGGGCCGAGAAAGAGGAGACCCGGTCCCTCGCAGCGCCGTCTTCTGGCGTGCTGCGCGTGCACAACGCGAACGGCCGCACCTGCGTGCGGGGAGAGGATCGAACCGACGTGGGAGTTCGAGCGCTGAAGGTAGTGCGCGCCGAATCCGCGAACGCCGCCGCCGAACTCCTGGAGGCATCCCAACTGATCGCCGACCGCACCGCCGATGCGGTGCTCGAACTCGAGGTCGACGTCCCTTCCAAGTGGAACCGGCGCGGTCACATGGATCTCGAGTTGCGCGTTCCCCGGAACACCAGTGTCGAGATCGTCGCCGCGAACGGCCGCGTGGCCGTGGCGGGCCTTCGCGGCGCGGTGAAGGCGCGCTCGAGCAACGGCTCGGTGGAGCTGTCCGACGTCATCGGCGACGTGAACGTCGCCACCTCGAACGCCAAGGTCTGCTGCTGCGACACGCGCGGCGACCTCGTGGCGCGGTCGAGCAACGGGAAGATCGAACTCGACGACCACTGCGGCTCGATCGATGCCTCCACCTCGAACGGGCTGATCCGCGCCTCGGTCGAGGAGATCGGAAGCGACGGGGTGCGGCTCGCGACGAGCAACGGCCGCATCGTGCTCGAGGTTCCCGGCGAGATCGACGCCGAGGTCGACATCCGCGTCGACAACGGCGTGATCCGCAACGACCATCCGCTGTGCAAGGCCTCCCGGAATCGGAACGGACAGCTCCGCGGGCGGCTCGGCAGCGGCGGCGCGCCGATCCGCCTGCGCACCTCGAACGGCTCGATCTCGCTGCGCTGATGCGGGCCGGGCGGCCCAGCGAGACGGCCATCGCGGTGGCCGCCATGCGTGCGGCCCACCGCCTGGGCGAGGGACCGCTCGTCTTCGACGACCCCTGGGCCCTGCGGCTCACCAGCGACGACTACCGGGACCTCGCCGAGCAGGGAAAGCTCCGCGGCATGTTCGAGGGCCTGGGACTCAAACCGATCCTGGGCCAGATCCTGGGGCGGGCGCGCTGGAACGAGGCGTCCCTCGAAGCGTCACTCGACGACGGCATCGGCCAGTACGTGATCCTCGGCGCCGGGCTCGACTCCTTCGCCTTGCGGCGTCCCGACCTGCTCGACCGGCTTCGCGTCTTCGAACTCGATCACGCCGACACGCAGGGCTACAAACTCGGGCGTCTGGAGCAGCTCGGCGTTGCCCACAACTCTCGCGTCGCCTACGTGGCCGTCGATTTCGAGCGGGAGACCGTCGACGCAGCGCTGGCGCGCAGCTCCTTCTCGCCCGAGATGCCGAGCTTCTTCAGCTGGCTCGGCGTCGTGGCCTACCTGACCCGCGAGGACGTGATGCGCACGCTCCGCGCGCTCCGGAACTGCGCGGCGCCCGGGAGCCTCGTTGCGTTCGACTACCCGATCCCGCCGGAGCGGCTCGCCGGCGAGGACCGGGCACTCTTCGACGAGATCCGCAGGGGATCGGCTGAGCTGGGCGAGGCCCGCCGCGACACCCACGACCCGGACGCGCTGCGCGCCGCCGTCGAGACGCTCGGCTACGAGCAGATCGAGGACCTGTCGTCCGCCGATCACCACGCCCGCTACTTCGCCGGGCGCAGTGACGGCCTGCGCCCCTTCCCGCAGGTGCGACTCGCGCGCTACCGGGTGCGCTAGCGCCCGCGCTTCAGCGGCTACCGCGGACGAGCTTCCCCGGCAGCGCCCCGGTGTGCTCGCCGTCGCGCCAGGTGACCGCGCCGCTGACGACGGTCGCCGTGTAGCCGCGGGCCTTCTGGACCAGCCGGCGGGCGCCGGCGGGCAGGTCGTGCACCAGCTCGGGAAGCCCCAGCGAAAGCGCGTCGTAGTCGATGACGTTCGCGTCGCCCTTCCGGCCCGGTTCCAACACGCCCCGGTCGCCGAGCCCGTAGAGCTCGGCCGTGTCGTGGGTCATCTTCTTCACCACCCACGGGAGCGGCAGCTTCGGACCGCGCTCGCGGTCGCGAGTCCACAGGTCGATCATCGACGTCGTCATGCTGGCGTCGCAGATGGCGCCGCAGTGGGCGCCGCCGTCCCCGAGGCCGAAGGCGCTGTGCGGGTTCTCGAGCATCTCGCGCACCGCCTCGAGGTCGCCGTCCGAATACCCGATGATCGTGAACATCAGGAGCTGGCGGCCGTCGAGCGCAAGCATCTCGTCGTAGAGGACCTCGAAGGGGTTCTGTCCCCGGCTCTCGGCCATGGCCTTGACGCTGGTCTCGGAGCGCGGCTCGTAGTTCGGCGGGTCGCCGAGCGGGAAGATCTTGTGCATCCCGCTCTCGATGATCTTCTGCACGACCGCGATCCGCGGGTCGATCTCCTCCGGCTCCTCGGCGAGGATGCGCCGCCGTACCTCGGGATCGCGCAGCTGGGCCACGCGCTCGGGCAGCGGCAACTCGGCGAGCTTCTTGTAGGTCGGCTTGTTCGAGAACGGGTGAAACGTCTGGTGGCCGATGAGGAGCGTTCCCGGCCGCGATGCGACCTGGGGGCGCAGGATAGAGCCGTCGCGCGCGGCCTCGTCGCACAGCTCGAGCACACGCTTCCACTGGTCCTTCTGCACGTCGTGCTGGGTGAGCGCGAAGGTCACGGGGCGCGCGATCTCGGCCGAGAGCTTGCGCATCCAGGCGACCTCCTTCTCGGGCGCGGCCAGGTCCTCTCCCATCACGCCCGCCGGTGCGAGTTCGAAGAGACCGCGGCCCAGCTCGCCGAGAACCCGGCCGATGCCGAAGAGCTCGTCCTCGGCGGCGAACGTGCCCGGCACCGGCTCGCCGTCGATGGCGCGGTGTAGGAGCGTTCGCGACGTCGAGAAGCCCAGCGCGCCGGCCTCGATCCCCTCGCGGACGATGGCGGCCATCTGCTCGATGTCCTCGGGCGTGGCCGGCTCGTTTCTCGCGCCGCGTTCGCCCATCACGTAGGTACGCACCGCACCGTGGGGAACCTGGGTGCCGAGGTCGAGCACGTGGGGAAGCCCATCGAGCACGTCGAGGTACTCGGGGAAGGTCTCCCAGCCCCACTTCATGCCCTCGGCCAACGCCGTGCCGGGGATGTCCTCGACGCCCTCCATCAGCTCGATCAGATACTGCTCACTGCCCGGGTGCACGGGCGCGAATCCAACACCGCAGTTGCCCATCACGAGCGTCGTCACGCCGTGCCAGGACGAGGGCGTCAGCAACGGATCCCAGGTGGCCTGGCCGTCGTAGTGGGTGTGGATGTCGACGAAGCCCGGGGTGACGAGCTTGTCCTTCGCGTCGATCACCTCGGCGGCGTCCGGGAGCCCCGGCGCCACGGCGCTGATCCGTCCGCCGGTGATCTCGACGTCCACCTCTCGGGGCTCGGCTCCCGTCCCGTCGACGACCGTTCCCCCGCGAATCAACAAATCGGCCATGCAGTTCTCCCCCGCCTTCAGGCGGAGTTCAGATCGATCTCGATACCGCCGGCGACCTGCCGTACGGGAAACGTGACGACGTGGCGGCGGATGGGCAGCTGCTGCGGGCTCCCGTCGCGCACGTCGAGCTTGCCGCCGTGGAGCGGACACTCGAGCACCGCACCCTCGAGCCTTCCGCCGACAAGGGGCATCTCCGCGTGGGGACACCGGTTCTCGAGGGCAAAGTACTCACCCGCAACGTTGCACAGCAGCACCTGGCGTTCCCCCGCCTCGATGGCGCGCAGTTCTCCGGGCTCGAGGCCGGAGACGTCCACCACGACGGCGGCGTTCACCCTCCAGCCTCGAGGTACTGCATCAGGGTTGCGTGGTGGTGGCGAATGCGGATTTCCTGGGTACCGAGGTGCAGCCCGGTGAAGGCGGCGGAGCGCATGCCGGCCTGGATGCGGGGCAGGTTGTAGAGGTCTTCGTCCATCAGGTCGCCGCCCTCGCACTTGCCCGTCAACGTGTCGCCGTCGGCGGTGCGCAGGACGATCTTCTCGGGCCGGGGAACATCCTGCGCCGGCGCGTTCAAGAGGCTCGTGAAGTCGAAGAACATCTTGTTCGGGTCGTCCGGGTGGGGCCGGTGCACGAAGACCCAGACGAAGAGCGAGTGCGTGTTGAAGGTCACGTTCGGAAAGATCGTGTAGTGGAAGTCGTCGCACATCTGTTCTTCGTTGAGATTCGAAAAATCGGCACCGAGCCCCGGCGACAGCTTCCGGATCGCGTCTGCGTAGGCCTTGCGCGCCTCGACCTCTCCCCCCTCGAAGCTCGCGACGTCGACGCCGACCCGCTCGAGGAACATCTTGCGCGCATCGTCGGTAAGCGTTCCGGCGCCCGGATGCCGCCGGCTCGCCTGCACCTCGGGGAAGATCATGCGGGTGTGCCGGTCGTAGCAGTCGTAGCGCGTGCTGACGTCGTCGCTGAACGCGAGCGTCCAGGTGTGGGTGGCGGCGAGGTGGTAGGCCTCGTTGAAGGCGTCGACACAGGTCTTCCAGTTGCACTCGATCTCGATCGTGCAGTCGAACGTGACCTTCCAACGCTCGAAGCCGTAGGGGTCGAGGTGCTGCGGGATCACGCCGAGGTACTCGCGAAGCGACTCGGCGTGTGGGTCGAGACAGACGAAGACGAAACCCGCCCAGGTGTCGCAGCGCACGGGCCGAAGATCGAGGTCGGTGAGACCCTGGGGAAAGCACTCCGGGTCCTGCGCTTCCACGAGCTTGCCATCGATGCCGTACTTCCAGCCGTGGAAAAGGCAGGAGAAACGCTCGGCGTGGCCGCGGCCCGGCTCGCGCAGCCGGTTGCCGCGGTGCATGCAGACGTTGTAGCGGGCGGCCAGGCTGCCGTCGGCCTGGCGGATCACCAGGACCGACTCGGGCCCGAGTTCGAAGGTGAAGTAGTCACCCGGCTCGGGGGCATCCGACTCGCGGCCCGCCATGAGCCACACCCGGGGCCACATCTTCTCCCACTCGCGCGCGGCGAACGCGGCGCTCGTGTAGCGCTCCTTGGGAACCGGGTCACTGCCCAGCCCGGGAAGCGGCGCGCGCTCCATCGGCGTGGAGAGGCTCGGCATTCCTACAGTCTACTGTAACCAGTGTCTGGAAGAGAAGCGGACTAGCGCTCGCCGATGCGCCGACGGACCTCGACGCCCTCGGCCAGGAAGACGACACCCGAGGGCTCGATCTTCTCGACCACGAGGCGCCCGACTGCATCGCCCTCGTGGACCTCCTGCTCCTCGCCGGAGGCGAGGGTGAGGAGCGCGGTCCGCCGCGCCGCGCTGGGATGCCACGTGGTGCGCTCTACCTGGACGCCCGGCAGCTGCACCTTCGCCGCCGGCTCGGGTCTGGGCGGCGTCGCCTTGGCAACGGCCACCGGGGTCGCCTTCGGGGCCGGGGCCGGAGCCTTCGCCACCGGAGCCGGGGCCGGGGCCTTCGCCACCGGAGCCGGGGCCGGAGCCTTCGCTACCGGGGCCGGAGCCTTCGCCACCGGAGCCGGGGCCGGGGCCTTCGCTACCGGGGCCGGGGCCGGGGCCTTCGCCACCGGGGCCGGGGCCGGGGCCGGGGCCTTCGCTACCGGGGCCGGGGCCGGAGCCTTCGCCACCGGAGCCGGGGCCGGAGCCTTCGCTACCGGAGCCGGGGCCGGAGCCTTCGCCACCGGAGCCGGGGCCGGGGCCTTCGCTACCGGGGCCGGGGCCGGGGCCTTCGCTACCGGGGCCGGGGCCGGGGCCTTCGCCACCGGGGCCGGGGCCGGGGCCGGAGCCTTCGCTACCGGAGCCGGGGCCGGGGCCTTCGCCACCGGAGCCGGGGCCGGAGCCTTCGCCACCGGGGCCGGAGCCAGCGGATCCTTCAGCGCCGCGGACATCTTCGCCGCCGGAGCGGGCACGGGCTTGGGAGCCGACTGCGTGGCGGCCTGCTCCCAGGGATCCGGCTCCGGGCTCGCGGCGGCACCGGGGCGCGGCTCCTGGGTCTCGTTGCGGGCCGGCTCCGCCGCCGCCGGAGCGGCCGCGGCGATCCCGGCGACCGGAGTGCGTAGTTCGTGTCTGCCGGGAAGTTCCTCGACGGGAATGCGCTCGAAACCCTCGACACCGGCGATCGGGCGCTCGGTCTCGGGCGCAACGGCGGCGCCCGCGACAATGCGAGGCTCCGCCAGCGGCCGGTCCACCTGTTCCACCTGCGAGGCATAGGCGGCAGCCGGAAGCTCACTCACCGCGGCGGTCTCGGCCGGAACGGGCCGGGGCCCCGGCTCGTGCACGAGAGCGCTCGGCGGAACCGCCGCAGCCGGGACGCCCACCTTCGCAATACGCGCCGGAACACTCGGCTCGGACACGCTCGCGTCTGCCACGGCGGCCGGAGCCGACGGGTGCACGGGTGCGGTCGCCTGCGGGTTCGGAGCCTCGTCGCGAACGCTCCAGAAGGCCAACGCCCCCGCGCCAAATGCGATCGACACAGTCAACGCAGCGCCCAGCCCCCAGCGAAAAGACCCGCGCGAGCGTTGCGGAGACGCCGTGACCGCCTCGCGCAAGGGGATCTCTCCCCGCGCCCCCTGCTCTTCTTCCAGACGACGCAGCGCCTTGAGGATCGTACTCATCCCGCCCCTCCGCGCAGCGCTTGACTGGGCGCGCCGCGGCGCCAGCGCCACCGGCGCAACAGCGGGCGACGCCGCGCGCCGAGGATCTCGCGCGCGGCTTCGCTCACGAGTTCGGCGCCGATCTCACTGGCGCCCGCGGCGTAGCCCGCCAGGAGCGCGCGGTCGCAGAGAAGATTCACCAGCCTCGGAACGCCGCCCGAGCGCCGGTGGACTTCGCGCAGTGCGCGGTCGCTGAACAGGTCGCGCTGGCTTTCGGCCGCCACGCGCAGCCGATGCCGAACGTACGCGCGCGTCTCCCCCGCCGAGAGCTTGTCGAGGCTCCAGCGCACGCTGATGCGCTGACGCAGCTGGCGCAGCTCGCGGCTCTCGAGCTTCGCGTCGAGTTCCGGCTGACCGAAGAGCAGGATCTGGATCAGCTTCGACGTCGACGTCTCGAGGTTCGAGAGCAGCCGAATCTCCTCGAGCGTCTGGGACTCGAGGTTCTGCGCCTCATCCACGATCAGTAGAACGCGGCGGCCCAGGCGCTTCTGGTTCAGCAGGAACGCGTTGAGGTCGCCGGAGATCTCCGCGCGAGTCTGCCCGGTGGCCGGAAGTCCCAGTTCGCCCGCGATCGCCCGCAGCAGTTCCTCGCCCGTGAGCGTCGGGTTGAAGATGAAGGCGAGATCCATCTCGGGACCGAGACGCTCGAGAAGGGTGCGGCAGAGCGTGGTCTTGCCCGTTCCGACCTCGCCCGTCACGGCGATGAAGCCCTCCCCCTGCTCGATGCCGTAGAGCAGGTGGGCGAGAGCCTCGCGGTGCGAACTCGCGAGGAACAGGTAGCGGGGATCCGGGCTCAGGGAGAACGGCTTCTCCTTCAGCCCGTAGAACGCGGTATACATACTCACGGAATCACCCCGCGGAAGTCTAACCCATTGATTCCAAATGCCGATCGCTCAGTCGGGATCGACGTCGGTGCGAGCCTCGCGAAGCTCGTCCTGCGCGACCCACAGGGTCTCGACTTTCGTTGTTTCCCCTCCCAAAGCATCGAACGAGCGGTGCGGGAGGTTGAGCGGTTCGCGCCGGGCCACGTCGCCGTCACGGGCGTCGGCACCCCGGGCTTCTCTCGTGTGTTGGGATTCGACACCACCCAGCTGACGGAGTTCGATGCGTGGAGTGCCGGTGCCGCGGCGCTGCTGGCCCGCCAGGGCCTTCCCGGGCCGGAGCGGGATCTCGTCGTCTCGATCGGCACCGGCACCTCGATGCTGCTGGTCGAGGAACAGGGCGGTGCGCGCCTGGCCGGCACCGCGCTCGGGGGCGGCACGCTGCTCGGGCTCGGCAAAGCGCTGCTCGGCTGCGGCGAGTACGAGGAGTTGATGGCACTTGCAGCGCGGGGCGACCGCCGCAAGGTGGACCTGTGCGTATCGGATCTCGACCCGGACGGAGCGCTGCCACTGCCGGGCCACGCCACCGCTGCGTCGTTCGCGAAGCTGGCCGCCGAAGGCGCGCCGCCGGAACCGGCCGACGTCGCCCACGCGCTGGTGGGACTGGTGGCCGAGAACATCGGCATCCTGGCTCGGTCCGTCGCCGCGGCCTCCAAGGCCAGGCGCATCGTCTACGGTGGATCCACGCTGTCCGGGGACGCACCGCTGCGTCCGATCCTCGCCGCGTGCGCGTTCGGGTGCGAGGCGATCTTCCTGGAACGGGGAGAGTACGCGGGTGCGCTGGGGGCGCTCGAACTCGTGAGCCGCTAGCTGCGCGTCCCCCGAAGGGCCGGCTCCGTGGCCTCGTCGGCGTCCTCCCGGCTCATGCTGTGCAGGGCGCGCTGGGTTCGCGCGATGGCGGAGCGCTGGACACGCAACTCTTCCGCCTGCGCCGCCACTTGGCGCTCGAGGCGCTCGCGGGCGTCGGCGGACGCGTCGAGACGCACCTCGAGCCGCTCCACGCGGCGCTCGAAATTCCGGATCAGGCGCGCAACACCGGCGCCCCCCGCCACAGATTCGGGGTCGGTGTCGGCCAGCGGGGTGTGCAGCCCGGAAACCGTGCTCTCGATCGGCAGATCGGGGCTCTCGATGTCCATCGTCTCGTTCTCCTTCTCGGGATCTTCCTCGTCGAGCAGACCGGGCCCCGCGGCGATGTACGGCTCGTGGAGCGCCACCGCGGGAGCGGTCTCGAACGCGCCACTGCCCCCATCGGTCACTCCGGCGTCCTGCGGCTCCGGGGCAGCGGCCACCGCCGTCTCAGCGGCGGCATCGCTCACTGCGGCGTCCTGCGGCTCCGGGGCAGCGGCCACCGCCGTCTCAGCGGCGGCATCGCTCACTGCGGCGTCCTGCGGCTCCGGGGCAGCGGCCA
>Ga0310342_100000809_pt1 | contig 18522 bp, 11 predicted proteins | sample S15DNA20500_MG_FD_206155 | JGI IMG/M metagenome (GOLD analysis project Ga0310342, IMG submission 206155) | Marine microbial communities from station ALOHA, North Pacific Subtropical Gyre - S1503-DNA-20-500_MG | ecosystem: Environmental > Aquatic > Marine > Oceanic | place: Pacific Ocean: North...
ACCGCTATGCCGGCGGCGGGCTTGAACTGTCCAGTTGGAGCTCACTTACCAGCTTTCATGACTCCCGGGCGTTTGGAGCGCTGCGCTTCGATCCTGCTCAAGCGCGGCCCTCGCCGAAGGAAGAGGCTACTATCAATGCTCGGTATTCAAAGCAGACCCGAGCCATGCTGGAGAACAATCGCCGGCTGTGGCAGCGGCAACTGGATCAATCCTTGCATCAGATATCCGCCCGCCCAAGAGCCGAACAGCTCCAACCCGAAGCCGAGCGGCTGTCCTCCTTGGTCACGCAGTTGGGCAAAATAGGTGCCGGCTTGTCTGAACTGGACGAATCCCGGCTAATGATGCTGGGTACCGGCACCGCCATTGACCGGCTGGTGGCCGAGGTTCAACAGGCGGCCCCGTCTGGTCTAACTGAACTGCCGGCGGACCTGCCGGCAGGTCTTTCCCAGCGGGGAGACATCTGGTGTTTTGTCTCTAACCGTGCTGTATTTGCTATAGATAGTCGCAGCGGGATGCTGGCAGGCTTGTGGGACCGGTCCAGCGGGCAACGCCTTATTGCCGCAAGTAGCGACCATTACTGGGTGGAGACATTGACCTCCACCAGAGAATCGGACGAGCTGGAGGACAAATCAACTCAGGTCTCGAACGCAGGCGGAAGACTGAGGCTTCACTGCACCAATCCGAACCTGCCAGCCGTGACTCTGGTAAAGGAGTACTGGCTAAAACCCGGTGGGGCTATATTAGCTAAGCGGGTCACAGTCAGCGGCAAGCCCACCGAGAAGACCCTATTGCGGATCTCATCACGAACCTACTTTGACAAACGCTTCCTGAGAAGGGCCTATTACCAAAGGCTGCTGCATCCATCTATCACGGTTGATTCAGTGAAAAAGGCCAAGGAGATTACAGCACCGGTGGCTCAGTCGGGCTTCATGGGCCAATGCCCGGATGGCTGCAGTCAGTTCTCTGTCAGCGACCTGGAGAGCGGCTTGGGGGTGGGCCAGTATCAGCTCCGGGTCAATGGCAAGTTCGCTTATCCACCGCGCAGCCTCAACATGAGTTACTGGATGCCCTGGGGCTGGGAGATGTCCTGGCTGGCCCAGTTCCTGCATCCCGAGCCATTCAGCGCTGAAATGGATTATATGCTCTACGAAGGTGACCACTTCACCTTTCACACTCTCTACCAGCAGCTTCCCGAATGGGAGAAGCTGCACGCCTCTTATACCATCTGCCCCTGGGCCGCCAAGACCCGCGCCCTCACCATGCCCTATGTGCACTGGGGCCATCTCCCCGCAGGGAACAGCCCAATCCACCCGGACCAACTTGAAATGGCCCGGATTCCCACCCACTTAATGCGGCCCGATGAGAAAACTTTTTACCTGATGCAGGAGTTTTCGGATAACTGGGGCGAATACCCTACGGCAGACGGTGAGACAGCTAAGTTCCGTGAGCCTAACACCGACCGATTCAAGAGGGAGATCCCAGCCGAGAAGATCAAACACGGCATCACGCGCTTCCACCGTCTGGGCATTCCGCAATACAAACTGGGTTTCTATCAGTTTCTGCTGGACGTTGCCCCGGGCACCCCGCCTGAGCAAGCCGGGTGGTATATTGTGGACAAGCAGGGCGATCCCGTCAGCGGTTATTTTTGGTCTGAATTCAAGGCCTATATGACGGATATGTCGCCCGAGTTCATCGAATACTCGGCGCAGGCAATTGCCCGGGTTCTGGACTATTATGGAACTGATTACATCTACATTGATTGGCCCTACCCGCCTTGCTTTGCCGACTGGAAGGAGAAGGGCCGGGTCACCCAACCGACCGATACAATGGAACTGTTTAGACGCCTGCATGAGGTCTGCGCCAGTCGGGGTGCGGCGTTGATGGTTAACGCCGGCGCCGGTGTTCCTTACGTTGATGCCGGGTTGTTTGAAGGCATTCCCGAGCGCGCTTTGTACATGAGCAGGGGCTTTCTGGAAGGTAAATGGGGTAATATCTTTAGTGACCCACTGATGATGATGAAACTATACGAGCCGCCCGGATTCGTTTCCCGTATCATCCCCTGGGACAACCTCTGGAGCGATCCTGAGCGTGACAACGGCCGGGAGGTTACCAACTATAGTCTCCTTTTTGGTATGAGGACCTGTGGTACGCAGAACTCAGAACGCGGTGAGCAAATCAAGGCTTTTACCACTCCCGGAGGAAAGGTGCAGTGGCTGGCTAATGCCCGCTTTATTGATATGTATCACAGGGCAACAATGGAACTGGGAGCATCCCGTATCGTGGATGTGGGTCTGCGGCCGTGCTGGTGGAGGGAAGATACCCAGGCAGAAGCTTACGCCCTGCAGATGGGTCGGGCGCATGTGCTCACTTGCCTCAGCCACTACCAGGAGCCCCGCCCGGTTACTCTCTCAGCCCGACGCGAGGCCCTGGGCCTGGTGCCGGGCAAGCGCACATTTATCTGGGACTTTAAGGTGCGTTCCCTCAAGACCATCATTCGCCAGCCGGATCCCCCGCCTGCGGGCTGGGACCGGCTCTGCTCGCAGATAATCTGCAACAGTTTTGTACAGGATAAGGGCGACAGGCTGTCGGTGGAGTTAGGCACGCTCTCCCCCCTTTTAGTCCGTCTTGCTTCCGTTACCCAGGTTCCCGGGGCACTGGTTAGCGCTTACGGGCAGAAGACCCAGTTCATTCTTCCGCATAATCTTGACTGCAGTGTTGACGGCAGTGCGGATGAGGCCAATCGCACGGTCAATCTGAAGGTTAGCGCGGACAAGCCCTGTGAAGTCATTGCCTGGTGGCCCCGGCAGTGGAGCATGGCGGCAACGCGGATTACAGGACCGGAGGTCCGGAAATTGAGCCCTGTCCCCGCGGGCAGCTATGTTACCTATGGGCAGGAGCGCTTTGTCCGCCTGAGCCTGCCGGCGGGCGAGTCTTCGGTGGTAGTTACCCAGGCGGAATAGTGAGATATATTGGCCCAAAAAACTGACCAGAAGATGCCTGTTGGCAAATATTGCCAAAATATGCCATCCGTGGTATTGTAGGTGGCAGAAATTGAAAAACCTCCCGGAGGTACTCATGGCAACGATGAATGTATCACTTCCTGACGAGCTCGACGAATTCGTCCGCCTCAAAGTTGAAAGCGGAATGTACGCTTCCAATAGCGACGTGATGCGAGACGCGCTCAGGCTGCTCAGACTCCACGACCAGGTGCTCACGGACAACATCGAGGAAATTCGCGCCAAAGTCGCGATCGGCCTTGAACAACTGAAAAGCGGCCAAGGGATTGACGGCGAGCAGGCATTTTCCGAGGTCCTCGAAGAAGACTAATAATACAGGCTCTGAATGCCTCGGTACACCCGGGAACCCCCTTATCACACATTGAGCGGAGCTGACCGGCATAATTGCCTCCCGTTGAGCCGACTACCATATGGGAAAGTGGGCCCGAACGCGAATTTGAGAATTGACGATTTCTAAGCCAAGTTTTTCGACAACGCAACAGAGCACACTTTGGTCACTGCTCTCGTTCTGCTATTTTCGTGGCAAATGGTCCCATCCCCTGCGCAATTGCTCTGGATGTTGGTTGTCGATGATTGAGGCGCCGTTGGGGCCATCTACAGAGTCTGGCCTGCCCAATCACCTGCTTTGCTCCGATCCGATCGTGGGGATCCCTTCCCCGCTGAAATCTCTTGCCCCCCCTCACTCCTGCCGTATAAATGGCTCTGCCAGTGAAGAAGGGGGCATTTCCTGCCTCAGCAGTATCAAATGGAGATTCCTGTGATCGTATCTAGAAGCCGTTCTCTATGTTCCGCCGCATCCCCCTTGGTTGCCGCCCTGCTGGCCGTTGGCCTGGGCGCGAAGGCGCAGGACGATTTGGTGATCGACTCGTTTGAGTCCAGCGGCACAATTACGTTCAATGAGGTACCAGATGCAACCGAGTACCGGGTGGAGTGGGCGCCAGAACCGGTAGAGCCGTGGACCAATATGAGTGCAATCCCAGCCGCGGGGAGCGGCATTGTGACCGCATCGGTTCCGATAGTGTCCCAAACTATGGTGTATCGAGTTGTGATGACTATTCCGCCGCCTGTAACCCCGGTAACCTTCGAGATGGTGACGGTGGGGAATCCAGGGAATGGGGCGGATACCACGACCTACGGCGCGGTGGCCGAGAGCTTCAAGATTTCCAAGTTTGAAGTGACGAACGAGCAGTATACCCAGTTCCTCAATGCGGTGGACCCGACGGGAACCAACCCGAACGGTGTCTACAACAGCAACATGGGCTCCTACCCCCGGGGAGGGATTTCCTCCAATACCGGGGCAGCCAACGGGGCGAAGTATTCGGTGAAGACCGACATGGGGAACAAACCGGTGAACTACGTATCGTTCTTCGACGCGATGCGGTTCGTCAACTGGCTGGAGAACGGGCAGGTTCCCGGCGGGGACACCGAAAGCGGGGTTTACACCATCGGGACGGGGCTCGACGAGACGCGGGCGGTTGGGGCGAGTTTCTTCATCCCCAGCGAAGACGAGTGGTACAAGGCGGCCTACCACGACCCGGTGAATACGGGGGCGGACGGGAACGGAACCGCCGACTACTGGCTCTACCCGACCCAGAGCGACAGCGTTCCGACGTTGGCCACGGCGGACGCCAATGGCAACGTGAGCAACCCCGGGGCCAACGTGGCGAACTACAACTCTGGCGCGGACTGGAACGGGCAGAACGGCAACGTGACCACGGTGGGTAGCGCAACGGCCACAAGTTTCTACGGCGCCTTCGACATGGGCGGGAACCTTTGGGAGTGGAACGAGGCGGTGATTGCTTCGTCGCGTGGTTTCCGCGGGGGCTCGTGGAACTTCAGCGTGTTCGACCTGCGTTCCTCGGGCCGGCTCAACTACAACCCCACGTTCGAGTTCGACTACTTCGGTTTCCGTGTCGCAAGTCCCCAGTAGCCGGGTAACCCTTGAATCCCTTTACCCTTTTACGCTTGTCCCGTATCCCCACCGCGAAGCGGCGAAAATTTTTTTGGGGTTTTGAGGTATGCCCAAGCCACCGGTCCTGCTCACGAAATGGTATGAGTTTTCCAAGTGGGTACTGGAGAAGGTCGAGAACATCCCCAAGAGCCAGCGCTTCATCCTGGGCCAGCGGCTGGCCGACGGGGTTCTGGACATCCTCGATCTACTGGTGGAGGCGTCCTACTCCAGCAACAAGAAGGCGCTTCTCCAGCAGGCCAACCGGCGGCTGGAGGTGCTGCGCTGGCTGCTGCGCATGGCCCGGGACCGCGACTTGATGACGGCGCGGCAGTTCAAGTACGCCAGTGAGCAGATGTCCGAGTGCGGGCGGATGCTGGGGGGCTGGATCAAGCAGGCGAAATGAAGCGCCACAAATATCTCTACCGGCAGATCTGCACCTGGGAGAACCTGTTGGCGGCGGCGCGGGCGGCCTGGAAAGGGAAACGGAGCAAGGATGCGGCGGCTGCGTTTTTCGCCCGGCACGAGGAGGAGGTGGTGGCGCTGCGGGAGGAACTCCTCGACGGTTCCTACTATCCGGGCGAGTACCACTACTTCCAGATCCATGACCCCAAGACCCGCATGGTGGCGGCCGCTCCGTTCCGGGACCGGGTGGTGCATCATGCGCTGGTGCGGGTGCTGGAACCGATCTTCGACCGGAGGATGATCGAGGACTCCTACGCCTGCCGCAAGGGCAAGGGAACCCATGCCGCCATGCACCGGGCCCACCAGTTCACCCGGCGGTACCGCTACGCCCTCAAGTGCGACATCCAGCGATACTTTCCCAGCATGGATCACGGAATCCTCGCCGGACAGATTCGCCGGGTCGTGGCGGACGAGCGGGTCCTGGCTTTGATCGGCTTGATTCTGGCCAGCCATCGGGACGGGGTTGAGCAGGAGTGGCCACGGGACGGCGACTTGTTTTCGGTGCGGGAACGCATTCGCGGACTCCCCATCGGGAACCTGACCAGCCAGTTTTTCGCGAACATCTATCTCACCGGCCTGGACCAGTTCGTGAAACACGATCTGCGTGTCAAGGGCTACTGCCGCTACGTGGATGACTTCCTGCTCTTCGGCGACGATCGGGGGCTGCTGCGGGAGCAGGGCTGGGCGGTGCGGGAGCGGCTGGAGGACCTCCGCTTAAGCATCCATCCGGACAAGTACCGACTGAGCGCCACCCGGCACGGCGTGGACTTCGTCGGCTTCGTCCTGTTCCCGGACGGGTGGCGTCGATTGCGGGGAGCCAATGTGCGGCGGTTCCATCGTCGGTATCGGCGCATGATATGGGAGATGCGGGCGGGGCGGCGCGAAGCTGCGGACGTGACCCGACGGGTGCGGTGCTGGATCGCCCACGCCGAGCACGCACACAGTTTGGGGCTGAGGAAGGCGGTGCTGAGCCATTCATGACTTCGGGCCGGTGGAGAAAAGAACGGGACCGTGGTTCGTCGCGTGGTTTGCGCGGGGGCTCGTGGAACAACAACGAGAACAACCTGCGTTCCTCGAACCGGAACAACAACAACCCCACGAACGAGAACAACAACATCGGTTTCCGTGTCGCAAGCCCATGAGGCATCGGGCAACCATGTCGGGCCAGACCCGGGCGGGTGGGAGAAAGCCCGTCCGGCCGTGCCCACACTTAGGGACTATCCGCCGGTCCGGCGCGGGCATGAAGGCCAACGGCCTCTACCCGGGCGAATAAACAGCGCCCGGCCGTGGTGAGTAGGACAAGCTTGTCCGAAAGGCGCGGCCGGGCTTCTTTCGCAAGATTCCCCGTATTTTCAAACCCTGTTCTCCGGCCCATGATCGGTTCGGAGCAAAGGGAACTGTTGGGCGTGCCGCCGATGAAAACGGTTGTTTAAGAGTCCGTTTTCCGTAATCGGTTTGAACATTTTTTCTGATACGGCATTTTGCTGAAGCGCAACCGGTTACAGCGACCAGGACCGCTCACCGTTACTCAAGGAGCTTCCAAAACTCTGAGGCACCCAATGGGTGGTAACGCCAGTTATAACCGGTGGAGCTCTCCAAGGTATCCAAAACCCGTTGTTTGGACTCAACACTCCAAGACCTTACACTGGCCGACGCCGGAAACCCTTCACGGTACCTGCGGCGATACTCGCTGATTGACAATTCCCAGTAGATGACTCGCCAGAATTACCAGTTCCACGCATTCAACCGCCCCGATCCCCACGTGCCTATGACTGTGAGGATTCTTATATGAACCAACAGCCCCCGCAAATAGGCCCAGAACTGGCGAAGCTGTCATATGGTGCCATCTGACAGCTTCGCCAGTTCTGGGCCAACGTGTATGCTCAACAGATGCAGGCTCTGGTCGATCTCCCGGGTCATTCCGATCCGGCGGGCAGACTGCTACGGAACGGGCCGAAAGCGATACACCCCCTCCTCTCGCGTTTGAAAAGCGCTATCGTCCACGGCGATCGGGATGGGGTCCGCGTCCGTGACCTCTTCCACCCGGCACCCCTCCGGCACGGGATGCCGAAACGCCTTGAAGGCAAACAGAACTTGCTGCCCGTCGTCCGTTCGCCACGCAACGCCCGCATCGTCGTCAAGGATACGCCTGCGCCGCATGAGCGGGCTCACCTGGTTGAAAATCTTGTGCAACCGGGCGAACTCGCCTTCCAGGTGCTGAAACTGATCCAACCGGTCGGCTTCGGTGTCGAACCGGAAAGGCGCCTTGTTGGCCAGAAAGCGGAAATACTGCTTCGGCGTGAGGATCCCCTTCGCCACCGCATCGATGTGGACGTTGCGTGCCGTGTTGTACAGGGCATACTCGTGCCCGAAGAACCATTGCAGCATGACCTCGGCACCATCGGCCGCGTCATGGGGTAACCCGCCCTCGGGCAGGCCGAATGGACCGTTTCCTTCAATGGTGTGGACCACTCCCTCCCGCTGCAGTTCGGCCACGAACCCGAGGAGGGCGTCGAGGCTCGGTTCCAACCGTTCGTCGGCGTAGTTGACGACCATGGTGGGGAGATGAACGAACGAATCGTGCCAGACCGCGTGGTAGCCGGTGCGCCGGCGCAGCCCGGTGAGCTGCCCGGCCAGGTACGTCCGGAACCCCGAACGCGGGTCGTGCACAAAGAGCTCGCGGTATCCCCCGTTGTAGTGCGCGCCGGTCACGCTGATCACGCGCCATTCCGGATGCTCGAGGGTGATGGGTGATGCCGTCGACGTCGCCCAGCCGAACCACAGAGTGATTTGTACGCCGGCCGCCTCGGCGGCGCGGCAGAGGTCCGCCAGCGCCGGCTCGCCGCCGAACCGGTCTGCCACCCGGTACTCGAGGGTCACACAGTAGTTGCTCGTCTCCTTCTCTTCGGTCAGGTCATTGACCCACGGCGAAGCGATGAAGATCCGGCGAATGCCCAGCTCGGCGGCCCGCGGGACGAGTTCCCGGCCCAGCCGACGGAAGTGATCGGCAGGATCGGGGGGGAGCCGGTGCGCGCGCATGCGGTGATCGTACGAGAAATGGTACGCGGCTTCCGGGACCGGCTCCTCGGCGCGGATCCCGTACTGGGACCGGTAGATGTCGGCGGCGTAATCATGTACGTCGGTCCAGATGTTTCGTCCCTCCGTGATTTCCAAAGCGTGTGCCGGCGCGTGAAAGAGCACCCGCTTGGCGGGCGTCTCGAATTCGTTGGTCAGCGCAAAATGGATCTCGTCGAAGTGAAGGATCAGGTCGCTGTCTTCCCGCTTGTCCACCAACCCGCGGATGTGCTCCATGCGCGCGTAGAAAACGGCAAGGGCCCCGGCATCTGCGAACAGGTAATCAAACCACTGCATGACGCCGAACCGGGGGCCGGTTTCGAACGAGACGCTACCCGGTTTGAGACGCGCCCCGTCCAGTCCCCGCCGGGCAACGCGGGTATCAAAGGCGCTGTTCCGCGTCGCCCGGTGCTCCGGGTGGTTGGCCTGACCCGCGGAGATGATCGTGTTCCCCTCGGCTGCGCCCCCGATCTCCCAGCTGGCGCGGTCCACCACCCGGTGGACGCGTCCTTGTGTCTCATCCGGACACCGGAATCGGTACGCATACGAGAGCCCGGCAAACGGCCGCCCGCCGATCTCCGCATGGTCCGGACGGAGGATCCAATCGATGTCGGCCACGGGGGTCTTGTCGGGGAATCGGGTGACCACGCGGCGGTGGTGAAGGAGATCGGTGTGCCCGGTGTAGTCCCCCTGCTCGGCCTTGACCCGGCAACGCACGATCGTCTCGTCGTCCTGGCGGATGACATCCACCAGGGTGAAATCGCGAAACCGAAGCCCCTCGGGCGTATCGATCAGGGGGGCAATGGGAAGCCGTCCACAGCGCAACGCCACGCCACGAACGGAGATTTCGCCCAGGCCCCGGACTCGATCGCCCTCGACCAGGAGTTCAACAATAACCTCATTTCCAAGATCGATCTTCACTCGTACACCTCCTTGCATCGCAACGTGATAACTTCGAACGGACGGAAGGTCAATTTGCACACACGGTCGTGAACCGGGACCGCCACCGGCTCATCCTCCGTCAGCCGGCACAGGGCCACTTCGCATACCGTCGCCGACGCGAAATGCAGGATCGCCCGGTTGGGTTCCGGACGCGGATTGAGCAGGCGGATGACGGCGTCACGGTCCGTCTCGGTCTGGAACGGCCGTTTCACCGAGAGGACTTCGATTCCTTCGGCCTCCAGGCGCCACCAGGCCGGCGGAGCATCGTCGGTCGACCGGTCCACCATGACGGGCGGCGACTGGTTGCGCTCACTCGCCGCGGCGGCCAGCCGCGGCATGTCGGCCAGACCCCCGTGCGGCAACAGGCTGAGCCGGAAGTGATGCCACCCGCCGTCGCCCATGGTGCTGGTGGGCATGGGATAATCCTGCGCGTAGCGTTCCAGGCAGTAGCTGAATCCCGGCGACCGGAGCAGGGAGACCAGGATCCGGCCGTCTTCCACCCGCGCCGACGGCGTCCCGTGGTTCACCACGGCCCAGCCGGCGCCGGCCATACCCGGCCGGGTGGCGACGAAATGGAGGGCGGGCCAGTCGCCGTTGGGGCTCCAGAGATGAGTCTCGGTCTGCTCGTAACGCGGCCGCTCCAGCCACCCCCCGGGAATCGAGTACCAGGCCGAATCGGAAGGCGACTGGACCGGGAACACGGCGCGAATGCGACGATTGATGCTCTGCCAGAACACCTCGAAGCCGAAATCCACCCGGCGGGCGTCATCCAGGAGCCGCACGGTGACGTACCAGGAAAGGGCAAATATGTTTGGGTCTTCTTCCCTCCCGAAATGCACACACGGTTCATAGCGCCCGCCGTAATATGCCTCCTGGTACCCGGCGAATCTCAAGGCGCCGAGATACCGAGTGAACTCCGCCAATTCGTTTCGAAAGGCCGGTTTTTTCCGCGTGCCCCACAAGTCGCCCTCATCTTCCTCGAGAACCAGGCCGCCGATACCGATGGTTTCACCTCTCACCTCGGCCCCGGAAGCGCGGTCGGTAATCCGGTCCACGCCATGGGTTTCCAAGTGGATTTCGAGGTGCGAATTCGTGATCACTCGGGCTTCAATCGGTTGGGGGTCGCCACTCATCTCCAGGCGGAGTCGAGACCAGGCCAGCGGGGGGAGACCCGATGCCTCGATCCCGGCCTGTCCCCGGTGGGGACGGGGCGCGGCCGACGGCCCCACTGCCGCCACCGTCCGGGGCGCAGCCGTCGGAAGCGCCGGCGACCAACGATGCCAGTCGTAGACCACAGGGTAGGAGCGACCGTCCACATCGCGCGCCGCCAGGCAGGGCGCCTTCCGCCAATCCGACACCTCCAATGGAACGCGCACCGCGTCCGTACTGGACGCGGGATTGAAGGTGAGAAGCGTTTGCCCCGCAATGCTGGAATCCATCGTTGTCTCACCCACGTCCCACCCGGCCTCCCGCATCACGCGCAGTCCTTCCGCGGTCGTTGCCCGGCGAAGTTCGCCCAGGCGGTCGGTTAGCTCCTCGTAGGCGGTGTCCTGGTGCGTGCCGGTTATCGCGTCGTGAAAGAAGATCAGCGGCAACTCGAGGAACAACGGCTCCCAGCGCCGGGGATCCAATCGTCCCGGGAAGGTGGAGGCCAGCGCGGTTTCCCATCCGTAGTAGATCGCTTCACAGCGGCGGGCCTCCTGCTTGATCCCGATCCGGCTGACGTAACAGCCGGTCATGACCGGGTTGTGTTCCATGCGCGATGAGAGCTGATCGGGGGGCGGGGAATCAATGGCCCCCGCCATCGGCGCCCACAGTCCCCGGAGCATTCGGGGGGTGCCCCATCGGTAGGTCACTTCCGGACTGCCTTCCTGCCAGCACCGGAAATGATCCGTGAAACCCGTCGGCGGCAGCATTTCTTCGGAGTAGACCAGGTACTGCGCAAGATCCCCCGCGAACGGGTCGTCGGGCACCGGTTCAAAGGGCGGGTAGGTGTTGAGGGCCGGATCCAATCCCATCCCTTCGCAGGTAAGGCATGGGCCGCTGTCCAGGCCCCGGCAAGTGGGACAGGGCTGGTGATAACAGTGATCGAAGAAGTAGGTGCGGCCCGGTGGGCCCTTCCAGCAAAAAACGGTGGAACCATCCAGACCGCGCCAGTACACGTTGTCGGGCTTCGCGTAGGACAACTCGGTAATGCCGGGCAATCCACATTTCCGGATCACCTGCGGAAACTGGGCGGAGGAGCCGAACCCGTCGGTGTGATTCGCCAGCAACGGCGGCATCCCCAACTCATCGCGACAGTACCGGACGCCGCTGGCCATGTTGCGACACAGGGTCTCGAAGCTGCATAGATTGGTATCGATGATGGCCTCGCCGGCACCGTATATCTCGAACAGACCCGCCGCGTACAGTGTCTTCAGCCGGCCCTTCGCGTCGGGATGTTTCTCCAGGAAGGAACGTATCGTGAGCGCCTGCTCCACGGTATAGGCCCCCTCGCCGCGCTCGGCCAGGTCGATGTTGCGATGCAGGCAGAGCTCTTGGAGTTGCCGGTAGCTCAGGTAACGCCGCCCCTGGTAGACGTAGTCCTTCTCCCATCCGCGGCGCCAGATGAGGTCGAAATGATTGCTGAAATGAACAAAAACGGTTTGCACTCAGAAGTTCAATCGAAACCTTGTTGCGAAGATCGGCGATCATCCCGTCGGAACGCCCGATTCCCCCCCATACTTCTCGGCGGTATCGCCTTCCGGATCGTACACGATCTCACCGTCTTTCACGAACGGCACGGCCATGCCCCACTTTCCACTGCCATCCGACTTCACAATCGGCTCGGCGCTGTACTGCGGAAGGTAGACCCGGCGGAGATTCAGGGATGTATTCGGACCGCTGCGATGAAGATTATAGCTTGTGAACGCGACGACCGTTCCAGCGGGCACTTCGATGGCGATACCGGGATCGTCCCCGGTGTAGCCAATCAAAGCGTTCGCGCCCTCTTCCCGCTCGTGATCGTGAATCGTGTGGCTCGTGCCCCCCCGGGAGTGCGGGAGCAGGTAGACTGTCCCATTCTCCTCGCTAACGTCGTCCAGTGGCACCCAGCAGGTAAGGTACGGCCGGTGCGAAGTGTTTCGATCTCCCGCTTTCACGTAGCCGGAGTCCTGGTGCCAGGCGAACGGTATGCCCTTCTCCGCGCCCTTGACGACCCACTGCTCGTGAAACAGGTACACGTCCGGCCCCAGGGCCGCCTGTGTAACCTCGGCCATCAACGGCGCGAAAATGAAACGACGGAGAAAGGGGCTCAGGCGATACTTCTTTGCAATGAAGTACCGCAGGCCGCGATGGTTGGGACCACGGGACCTCTCGTTCGCGGCATCCATCTCTGCATCGACATACCCCATGAAGTACGAACACTCCTGGCGCAGCATCTCCAGCATGTCGTCGGGAACGATCCGCTCCAGGATCATGTAGCCTTCTTCACGGTACTGGGCCTTTTGTTCTTCGGAGATCACGTGCCACATCATAACGAGATCTTCCCCTCCACAGCAAGCTCGCGAGCCAACTGTAGCGGAAGTCGCCAAGACTTCCGATGTACCGATGACCACGTCAGGCTTAGGGAGAATGACCGTAGCGCGGGTATCCGACCCGTGCTACGGTCATTGGGCTCCGGAAATGCATGCGAATAATGTGCGCTGTTTGTCTTGCTAGGGGGGGGGGACTCAGGCATCATGAACCCGTGAAGGACGGAAAGAGAACCGGATACATTGCCTGCTGGGTCTGTACCTGGGTCCTCGCAACACCGATCGCGGCTGCCGATCTCGAGGTCGCCCGGGTCTGGCCCGAAAAGCTGCTGTATGCCCCCGGCGAATCGGCGAAGATCACCGTCACCCTCACAAACAAGGCGACGACGGCACAGCGCGCACAGTTGTCGGTGGCGCTGGCTACGGAGTTGGCCGATGAAGACGGTCTGTTCCTCGGCGACGTGGAGGTTGAAGGAGGGATGACGCGGGAGATTGTTGTGAGTCTCCCGTTGAAGAAGGAGTTCGGCCACGAGGCGATCGCCAGGCTCGAGCGGGACGGGGTCTCTTTCAGCCTCGCACGGGAGTTCTTCACCGTTACGGACCACGCGCCCCTGGTATCGCAGTATGCCTTCGGCAGCGTCATGGCCTTCACGGATAACGAAATCCGGGAGCGCACGATCCCCATCTACCGCAACAACTACATCACCATGGCCGAGATCTGGATGTGGTCACCGTCCAGTTTCTGCGACTTTGCTCCGGAGTCGGATTCGTGGTGGGGTAACGAGCGGTATACGCCGCAAACCCGCTCCGCTCTGGAAACCTACATCGAGGAGGCCCACAAGCACGGCATCAAGCTGCTGACCTACATTAACCATGGATTCTGGGGCGCACATGCGTGGGAAATCCTCCGCGAGCACCCGGAGGTGGCCAAGTACCTGGGGAACGGCCAGTGGTATGCGCGCTTCGACGTCGAAGATACCGGCGGGCAGACCGAAGTGGTTCCCGAGCATATGCACAGAATGTCCCTCGCCATGGCCAACTTCGTCGATCCGGGCGCGGTGGACCTGGGAACGGACGCGTTGATCGCCGGGATGGAGATGTGGGGATTCGACGGCGCGCGCTGGGACGGCCAGTGGAACGTGAGCGGGGACTACGGCACGGCCGACTTCTACGACATCCATGGGGACCTGAATCCCCGGTATCCCGAATCGGACCGGCATGGGGCTCGCAATGCAAAACGATACCTGACACGTCTGCGGGAAGCGAAACCCGGATTCATTCACGGCTACAATTACGGCATCCAGTTCAAGGAGGGGGCAGGGAAATTTCTGCCCGCGTTCTTCGAGGCAACGGTCGGCGACCGTGGATGGATGTTGTGGGAGACGGGGGACCCCATGTTCAGAGGACGTGAGTACGGGGGGGTGACGTGGGAATACGCGTACGAAGCGGTCAAAGACATGGCCCGGCCGGCCCGGGATGTGGGCGGCGAAATGTATGTCCATGCGTCTGCGGGTACGGACGTGTTCAATTCCCACATGTGCGCCATCATCTTCGCACACCGCGGGCATCTATCGAGTCCCACCACTCTCGGCCACTGGTACAAGTTCGCGTTGCGTTACGGGGCATTCCTCTACGACCTCGGGCTTTCGCTGGCGCCGGCCGCGGGCATCGAGGTCGAATCCGAAGCGCCTGTCTGGTGGGAGGAGACCGTCTACCGGCGCCCAGGCCCGGCCGGCGGCGAACAATGCATCGTCCACCTCATCAACCCGCCGGCCCAGGCGAAGGTCGATCCGAAAATGAACACCGCTCCCGAGGTGCAACGAAACATCGCGGTATCGATGCCCGTGCCGGACGGATCCACGCTGACGTCCGCCTGGGTGTTGTCGCCCGATCCGGATACGCATGCCTCGCCCTTGACGCCGAGCGTATCGGAAGGCCGCGCCGCGGTGAGCGTATCCGAGTTGGCGTTTTGGGATGTTGTGGTTTTCGAATTCAACTCGCTCGCGGACGGAGGCGGGGGGTGAGATTTCGTGAAGCGACGAAAAGGCTATTGGTTTCAGGTTTCGGGTTTCAGGTATCGGGATCGAGGATGGCGGTTGACGATTACGCGCGACGATTACGGAATACGATTCGGATCTTCTCCTCGTTATCCGCAATCGTCGCGCGTAATCGTCAACCGTTCTCTAATTCCTTCGAAAATTGCGCCACCACGTCACAGGTCGAACTGAAACCCGAAACCCGAAACCTGAAACCTATTCACATTGCGCTCCTGGCAGCCCTGTTCGGATGCGCCTCCCCATGCTTCGCTGCCCCTCGATCCTGGGTCTACGAAGCGGAGTCCGGCCCGCAAGGCTGGAGCGAGGCGGCGCAGGCGATCGAGGATCCGGATGCCAGCGAAGGTATGGCGCGGATTTCGTACCGTGAAACCAGCCGGCACAGGCAGGTATCCTTCGCCGGCCCCATGACCATGGATCAGCCGCCGGGCACCTACCGCGTCGTCTTTCGGGCGAAGGTGGCGGACCATACGAATCCGGACCCTGTTCTTCGCCTGATGGTTGATCAGGAAGGGCTGGGCACGATGTCCACTCGCGATGTTAAGGCCGACGAATTCGCCGCTTCCGGGGAATACCAGGACTTCGCTCTGGACTTTACGCGCAAGCCGGGAGGACTGGTCTCCGCCACCGTTTACTGGTTGGGCGGATATGGCGGTACGCCCCTTCCCATCGGAGTAGATACCTGGATCGACAAGGTCACATTCGAGCTTGAGCATGAATTCACCGCTGCCGACATCGCGGAGCGTTTTCCCGACGCATGGAGCCCTGAAATCCATGAACGATCGGCACGAGAAGGTCCATTGCGCGTCCTGTTCGTGCGAGGTCCTCTGTATGCATGGTTTCGGCTCGAAGAGGCTGCGACGTTGATGTCAGCCGGAGACATCGCCCGCGCCAACTTCTACATTCCGAGGGCCAGCGGCGATTACCTGATCACAGGTGATTTTCCCCGGACAAGGGAATCGTTATTCCAATTCGACGTGGTTGCGCTGATCAACGTGGACGCATACGCGCTCAGAGATTACAGGCGCCAGATGCTGGCGGATTTTGTCCGCGCCGGCGGCGGACTGCTGGTTTGCGGTGGACCCTTTGCCTACGGAAAAGGACGCTATGCCGGTACGGAACTCGAGGATGTTCTCCCCGTGCTCACCACGGGTCCATGGGATTTGAAATTGCCGGCGGTACCCGTAGCCATTTCGCAAACAGGCGATCATCCGATTTCCACGGGTATCGAGTGGGAGCCGGCGCCGTTTCTATCCTATTTTCACCAGGCGGACGTGCGGCAGGAAGCAACGGTCGTGCTGGAAGCTGGGGAGCACCCCTTGCTGGTTGTTTCCGCGATCGGCAAGGGACGAGCGGCCGCCTTGCTGGCTACGCCGCTCGGCAAAGTAGGGGCGGGGCAGACCGCGTTCTGGGATTGGCCGTCGTGGCCGCAGACGATGGCCAACACGATCCGCTGGCTTGCCAATAGAACGTGGCAGGTCGTGCGCTTGGAAGAACCCGCACCCGGGGAGCCCAACCGGCAGCTTGTGGTGGCCGAAATGGCTGCCAACCGGCTTTCCATCCTCCATACCGTTCCGGAAGATGGAAATTCTCAACGCTCCGGCCCCGCGTCGCCCGCCGACCTCGGTCTGAGCTGGCCGTGCGAGTTGGCCCAGGATCACGAGGGACGGATTTATGTCGTGGATTACAACAACAACCGCATTGTGCGCGTTGATGATCCGGCCGGCAACGGCCTGGTTTCGCTGGGATACTACAGCGACGAGCAGCCGCCGGGCATTCCCGGCGTCACGCCCCTTGGATTCCATTTTCCTTACGGAATCGACATCGACAGCAAGGGACGGATCTACGTTTCCGATACGCACAACGCGCGCGTTGTACGGTTCGACGACATGACCGGCGCAAACTGGGTGCAGCGAGGTGATCGTTTAAAGTGGGACGCCGAGCGCAATCACTTCAAATGGCCGTTGGGTGTGGCCGTGGACGCACAGGACCGCCTCTACGTCGCCGATAGCGGCAATAATCGTTTGGTGCGGTTGGACGACGTGGGCGGCAAGGACTGGACCGTGTTCGATGTCTCCCCTGCCGGCGAGAAACTCGATCATCCGTCCTCCGTGGACATCGGCCCAGACGGCTCAATCTATGTGGCGGATTTCGGGAACAACCGGATCGTTCGTATGTCCGACATGACCGGCGCCGATTGGCAATCGATTGACAACCTGGACCACCCGATCTCGGTTCGCGTGGCGGACGACGGCCGGCTATACGTCGGCCTGGCCTACCGTCCCGGCCTGTACATCTACAAGTCAATCCGGGGCGATGGGCACCGGGTCCTGAAAACCGAGAGCGGCCCGCGGGGGATCCTGATGAGGGATTCGCGCTGAACGGATTCTGAACCTCACTGTTCCACCGAGCCGTCGGCCTTCAGGGCGTTGGGGCCCGGGAGGCGACGGACACTCCCTCTTCGATGAAAAAACGATGGCATCCTACTCGGCCCGTATAATCGACCGGCTTGAACAGTTCCCTATGGCGAAAGGGATGGTCTTCGACAGCCCGGAGTGGGGTCTGAGACCCATCCGCCCTACAACGACCACATCACCTCCGTCTTCTACGAGATGCCGGAAGTCATGCGGGCCGGTGTCACCGTGCCCGGGTACGATTTCGATGCGCTAAACGCGACCAAGGATCGGTTCTTCGAAAAACTGCACAATCTCGATCGCCGGCAGATCGGGCTGCATGCGTCCGGAGGTTTTCTCGGTGGGCTCCACTTCTTCGGCGCGGATCCGGATTTTACGGCATGGTTGCGTTTTCGAATGGAGTCGCTCACCGCGCACTACCGTCGAGTTCGAGAAGGCGTTGACGCAGAAACGACGCGATCGATCAAGGTCGGAATTGGATCACGCACCGCTGCGTTTGCTCCGTTGTGCGGTTTCGATCTTGCCCGCCTCGCGGAATTTGCCGATTTCCTGTGCCCGAAGTTTTACGTTTTCCATCGGGGCTTCGATGGACTCGTAGGGACCGTGAACCGTTATGTCGAAACGCTATGTGATTGGAATCCGAAACTCACGGACCAAGACGCACTCGAGGTTGTTCGCACGCCTCAGATCTTTGCTATGCAGCACCACCCCGGCAACAGGTCGCGGCGTTAGACGCTGCCAATACGGCCGCGTTTACTTGCAAACTTGCTTCTACTTCGTTCGCCCTGTAAGAATAGCGAACAAACTGCGACAACGGGGCTGGGTATCGAGGACAGGATGAGTGACCATTTAACAGTTGTGGGCGTTCGTTGGCACGGCGACGGAATATTCGAAATCGGCTTTAAACGAGAGGGTCTGAGTTTTGTCCCCGGGGACTGTGTGGCCCTGTTCGGAGAGGACGGAAACTGCTCGCGTCCCTACAGTCTCGCATCCGGCATTGATGAAGATGAATTGCGATTCGTGATTCGGCGGATGGATGACGGCCAGGTAAGCCCGTACCTCGCAACCTGCTCGCCGGGTGATCGCGTCAAAGCA
>Ga0310342_100000810_pt1 | contig 18514 bp, 14 predicted proteins | sample S15DNA20500_MG_FD_206155 | JGI IMG/M metagenome (GOLD analysis project Ga0310342, IMG submission 206155) | Marine microbial communities from station ALOHA, North Pacific Subtropical Gyre - S1503-DNA-20-500_MG | ecosystem: Environmental > Aquatic > Marine > Oceanic | place: Pacific Ocean: North...
ACAGCGCTGAGGCGCTGAGGAGACAAGACGATGAAACTACAAGCGATAACGAAGCTCCTCCTCCCCGCCACCGCCCTCTCGGGCGCAGCGCTCCTGCTGGTCCCCGTAGACACTGCGGTGGCCTTCTCGACACTTGGCGGGAGTCTCAACTACAGCCAACGCGACTTCCGCATCCACAACAACTTTGCGGACGCCGTGTCCAACAACAACACGACCCCGCACGAGAACTTCCCCGGCTATGACGGGTGCTTCGTCGCCATCTGGAAAGGCACCGCCGAGTGGGCCTCCGAGCTGCACGCCGGTAACGGCGACGGCGACCCGCACCAGAACGGCGGGCTCGGTTCCGGGGGCGCCAACTTCGACGCCTTCATGGGAGGCGAGTCCAGCGGCGTCGGCACCACGAACCAGAACATCGTCTCGGCGGTCTCGAGCTGCTCGAGCGGAGTCCTCGCCTACTGCGAGGCCAGCTTCAGCTCCGGCTGGCGCATCCGCTTCTGCGAGTCGTGGACTTGGGACGACGGCCCTACAACCAACATCGGCTTCAACCGCATGGACATCCAAGGAGTGGCCTGCCACGAGTACGGACATGCTCTCCGTCTCGGACACTCCTCGGTCAGTTCCGCCACGATGTATCCCTCCGCGAGCGGCAATGGCGTGCCCGGCCGCTCCATCGCCGCCGACGACATCGCTGGTGTCCAATCCATCTACGGCGTGCGCGCGGCCAACAAGCCCAAGATCACCGGCGTCTCTGCCTCAGGTGGCGTGATGACGATCAACGGTTCAGGCTTCACCGCCACAGGAAACCAAGTGTGGTTCACACCCGCGGGCGTCAACAGCTCCAGCTCCACCCCCCAGGAGAGCGTCACCAACGTGACCTCGAGCGGGACGTTGATCTCGGTCAGCGTCCCCGCTGGCGCCGGCCCGGGCAACGTGCTGGTGAAGACCAGCGGCAGCGCCCATGCCGACCTGTCCAACGCCTGGCCCACGGACCTCGTCGGGGGCAGTGGAGGAGGCGGCTGTGATGCGCCGACCAACTACTGCTCCACGAGCGGCAACAGCGCGAGCCCCTTCGGCGCGGTGATGAGCTTCTCCGGCACGGCGAGCTACACGGCCAATGACCTCACCCTCGAGTGCTACGGAGCCATACCCAACCAGTTCGGGATCTTCTACTACGGCCCGGAACAGATCAGCGTGCCCTTCGGGAGCGGCATCCGCTGCGTCGGCGCCGGCTTCCAGGGGACCTTCCGTCTCCCGGTCCTCCAAACCAACACTTTCGGGGACATCTCCTACGATCTCGACTACAGCCAGCCCCCGATGAACTCCGGCAACGGGATCATCGTCGATGGCATGGAGTACAACTTCCAGTTCTGGTACCGGGATCCTCAGGACGGCGGCCCTCACTTCAACCTCTCCGATGGGCTGAACGTCGTCTTCTGTCCGTAACCTGCTCCGGCCCCCCGATCAGGGGCCGGGTTGACCATTGAGCGGGCCGCCCGAGGGCGGCCCGCTTTTTTTTGCGCGCCCAACCGTAGTGCGCAGAGCCCGGTCCGCGTATCCCTTGTGCGCCGATGTCCAGCCCCCAACCCCAGACCCAGAGCGCCGCAAGGCGCTCGGCGTGGCTCATCGTCATCGCCACGATCCTCGTCTTCGCGCGCTGCTTGGGCGGAGAGCTGGTCTACGACGACCACCTGCTCGTGGGGCGCAACCCTCTCATCGCCGACCTAACACATCTTGGGGAGCTCTTCTCCGGCTCCTACTGGGACTTCCTCGACCCCCAAGCCGCCCAGCATGTCGGGTACTACAGACCTCTCTCGATGCTGGCGCTCACTCTCGTCTACCACGTGAGCGACGCTGCGCCCTGGGCATTCCACGCGGCCTCTATCCTGCTTCACGCTGGAGCCGGCCTCGGCGCTTGGGCCATCGCACGCCAACTCCTCGCGAGCGAACGCGCCGCCCTCTGGGCCGCCCTCCTGTTCTCCCTGCACCCCGTTCACCTCGAAAGCGTCGCGTGGATCTCGGGCATCTCCGACCCGCTCGCCATGTGCTTCGGTCTGCCCGCCATCGCGCTCCTCCTGTCGAGCCCGACGCAGGAGCGCACGAAGGGTTGGCTCACCGGCGGTCTCTTCCTGGCCGCCCTGTGCTGCAAGGAGTCTGCAGTCGGACTGCTCCCGGTCGCAGTCGTCCTGGGACGTATGTCCACGGAAGCCGAGCAACGCACGCCTTGGAAGGCCTTCCTCCCAATGCTTCTCGCGCTCGTCACCTGGTACTGCGTTCGCATCGGAGTCTTCGGAGACCTCTTTGCAGGTTTCGACCGCACGACCACGGGGTTCGGAGTGGGCTCGGCCCGCCTCTTCCAACTACGTGTCGAACTCCTCGGTGGCGCGACGGCCCTCCTCGGCCTCCCGCTCGAATTGAACCTCTTCCGCTCGTTCGCCCCGGAGCTCCCGCTCTCCAGCCTGGGTTTCCTCTGGCCGGCAGCATGGGCCCTGCTCCTCCTCGGGGGCGCTCGCCTCGCGCACAAGCGCGGCGCCCTCCGGGTGAGCGCGTTCCTGCTCGTGATCCCCGCAGCCCTCTTGCCCGTCCTCTTGCGCATCGAATCGGTCGGGACCTTCCCCCTCTCGGATCGCTTTCTCTACCTCGCCGCGCTCGGCGTCGCGTTGCTCTTCGCCCATGTCGCGTTCACGCGCCTCTCGGGGCGGACCGCATCCATCTGCCTCAGCGTCGTCGCCCTCGGCTACTCCGCGCAGAACTTCACTCACGCCCGCGTCTGGTCCAACGACGAAATCCTCTTCCGCGAAGCCCTCGAAGGGAATCCCCGCAATCCCAACGTTTACTGGGGCCTCGGACGGGTGCTCCTCGAGAAGTTCCAGGACACGAGCCAACTCGCGCACCTCGAGGAAGCGACCACCTGCTACGAAGACGGGATGGAGCTCCTCGTCGAAGCGCGCAACTCGGACTTCACGGTCTTCGCCTCCGAAGACGACGAGGTGCAGATGAACCTGGGCTTGGGCTGGTGCTCGATCTACGCGGCGGAGATCGACGAGTTCCACGACTTCGAGACGCCCGCCGTGATCTTCCAGCGCGTCATCGATGAGTTGGATCGGGTGCGAGACCTCCGCGGAGAGGACCCCAACTCCGACAGCCGTGCGCTGGCCCAGACCGGCCTCGGAGTCGCCCGGATGGGCTCGGGGCAGACGATCGAGGCGTCTGAAGCGTTCCGGCGCGCCATCGACGCCAATCCACAGTCGGTGGAGGCGCACTTCAACATGGGCCTGCTCCTGTTGAGGATGGACCTATCCGAACAGGCCGTCGATCACCTGGAGATCTCGCTCGAGAACAAGCCACGGCACCTGAGGTACATGATCGCGCTCAGCGTCGCGCTGGAGCGAAGCGGCAATGATGCTCGCGCGAAGGCGATAGCGAACGATGCGTTGGGTTATTACCCCTCTTCTCCCGACGCAAAGGCGGTCCTGGGCACGCTCGCAGCAAAGCGACGTGACTTCGACGAGGCGGAGCGTTGGCTCACAGAGTCTCTCCGCGCGAACCCCGCGAACGGACCGTCCCTCTTCGACCTCGCCAAGATCTACATCTTCAAGAAGAGGGTCGCGGACGCACTCCCGCTCTTGGAGCAGGCGTGTCGGATGATGCCTGACAACTTCGAGGCTCATTACAACCTGGGAATCCTCCACCACGAGGCGGGTAATTCCGTCCGCGCGACCCCCTCTTTGCTCAACGCCTTCCGCCTGCGGAAGGTCGGCCAAGCCGTCCGTAGGTTGGAGAGCCTGATCGAGACCTTCCGCAGCGATGATGTCCACGTGCAGTGGGCCCTCGCTGCGATCGAGTACGACAGGACTGCGTACGACGAGTCTCTACGGTTCGTAGACCGCGCCCTCAGCCTCGATCCGAACCATGGACCCAGCCACTACCTCGTGGCCCAAATCTACGCGCGTAGCGGAGAGCTGGAGGCCTCTCTCGTCCACTTCCGGGCCGCCTGCGTGAACCTCCCGGACGACTTCCAGGTCCACGCGGATTGCGGGATCGCGCACTCCTCCTACGGAGCCACCGACGAAGCGAGGCCGTATCTGGAGCGTGCGCTCGAACTCCTCCCCCTGCAGGACATGGACCCCGGGCACAAACAGGCCTCCGAAAAACACCTCCAGGAGGCTCTGAACGGGATCCGGGAGGACGGCTGAAGGCGCTTCCCAAGTGCAAAAGGCTTGGTCACGAGCAGTCGATAGAGGATAGGAATGGGTTCTCTTCAGCCCCCCTTCCGTCCCCATGGCCCCCATCTCCCCTTCCCCCAACGCAATAGCCGCACGAAGCCTCTTGGCAGCGATCTGCCTCATGGGTTCCGTGTGGTTCTTCAGCGGCTGCAAGAAGGAAGAGAGCTTCGAGGCTGAGCGCTTCCTCGAGTCCCTGATCACCCGGACCGATCACCGCCAGGTGAGGAGGGCGCCCGAGGGGAAAGTGATCAAGGCGGGCTCGATCACACCTGTCACCGGCAAGAACTCCCACGCAGGAATGAGGAGCTCCCTGTTGATGCCACCGGGGAGTGAGGTCGTCTTCAGCATTCCCGAAGACGTCGGGCAGGCGACCTACCTGCGCTTCGCCACCGGGATCGACAACACGTCCTACACCGGCAACGCGGGCGCGGAGGTCCGCTTCGTCGTGTTGCTTCGTAAGGAACCGGTCTTCCACGCCAACGTCCCGTACAACTCCGACCTCCCTGTGAGCCAGCGCCGCTGGGAGGAAGGCGAGATCTCACTCGCCGGGGGCGGGTCGCTCGTCTTGAGAGTCGAAGCGGACGGCGAAGGAGCCGAAGAGGTGAAGAGCGGATTCGCCGAGCTCAGCGTCGTCAAGAAATTGCGCCGCGTCCGCGCCCAGTCCGCGCCGGATGCGCCTAACGTCGTGATGATCGTCTTGGACACTCTCCGCGCAGATCGTCTCGGCATGTACGGCAGCGATCGCGGCGTCTCGCCGGGACTCGACGCGCTGGGCAACAAGGGCGTCGTATTCGATCGCTCCTTCGTCGCCTCTCCCTGGACCTGGCCATCGACCGCGAGCCTCATCACCTCCCTCTCTCCACCCGAGCACGGGATCGTCGGCTCGAAGTCGAGCTTCCTCGTGGACGAGCTCCAAACCCTTGCAGAGGTCTTCCTCCAGCACGGGGTCACGACGGCGGCCTTCAGCGCGAACCCCCTGATCTGCGCAGAACGGAACTTCGACCAGGGCTTCGAGGGGTTCTTCGAACACGTGCAGGAGGACGCGGGCACGATCCTGCCCAAGGCGACCCAGTGGATCAGGGAGAACAGTGAGAACCGCTTCTTCCTCTACATCCATCTCCTCGACACGCACACGCCCTACAAGCCTGACCCGGTCATGATGGAGCGGTTCTGCGATGATCCTCCCCCAGGATATTCGGAGCAGATGACGTACTCGCTCCTTCATGGCCACTTGAAGGGAGAGGTCGAAGACACGACGAAGCTCGACCAGTTCGTGGACCACTACAGCGACCTGTACGACGCGGAGATCGCGACCCTCGACGCGAAACTCTCGACGTTCTTCTCCAACCTCAGCGCGATGGGGCTCGACGACCGCACCGTGATTGCCATCACGAGCGATCACGGCGAGGAGTTCATGGAACACACCATGCTCGGCCATGGCCGCCAGTTCTTCTCGGAGTCCATGATGGTCCCGCTCATCATGGTGGGCCCGGGCATACCTGCCGGCGTCCGGATCGAAGCCCGCGTCGAGAACCGCTTCCTAGCTCCCACGCTCCTTGCCGCTACGAATCTGGCTGCTCCGGAGAGCATGCCGGCGGTCAACCTTCTCGAAGCGACCAGGGAGAACCACCCGAACGAGAAGACCATCTTCTTCACGACGTCGCTCGGGCGATGGCCCAACGGACCTCTCGAACACCGCGGCAAGATCCTCCAGATCCACGGCTGCTTGAAGGAGGAATGGCTCTACATGTGGGCGCCGAAGCAGAACAACCTCGAAAACGAACTGAACCAACTCTTCGACCTCTACTCCGACACGGAGGGGAAGGAGAACGTCGCGACCCGAAATGTGGTCCGGATGTCCGCCCTGAAGGAGGAGATCGTCGCGTGGCTCGAGGCAGGCGCGGAGACACGAGTCGACGCCTTCACAGACCAGGCGCTCGCCGAAGAGTTGATGCGCGGCCTCGGTTACATCGGAAAGAAACCGGCGATCAGCCCCAGAGAAGAGCGGAACGCGAGCGAAGGAAACTAGAGGGTCACGTCGGCGATCGAGAACACCGGTCCCTCGACGCAACACTTCGCGTTCGGCCAGTCACCCATCGCCCCATCGGGAAGCGTCGGCACGGGACAGCCATTGCAGATCCCGACTCCGCAGCCCATCAGATCCTCCAAGCTCAGCCAGCAGTCCAGGTCGCTCTCACGCGCGAGGCGTTCGGTGGCGTGCAGCATGGGGTCCGGTCCGCAAGCAAGGATCCGGCAGTCCTTTGGTATGGCGCCCGTCTCCCAATCCTGCCGAAGCGCCTCGAGGGCGTTGCCATGGAACCCCTCGCTGCCGTCGTCCGTGGCAGGGACGACGCGCACCCCCAAGCCAGCGAACCTATCCAGATCGTAGAGGAGGCCTCGCGTTGCGGCCCCGTAGACGAGAGTCATGTCACTTGCCTCGAGAGCCGTTCCGAGGTCACCGGCCAGCGCCTGCTCGATCGCCATGTAGAAGGGCGCTGAACCAATCCCACCCGCAAGCATGACGGAGTGGGTGTCGCCCTCGAGGTCGGGCCAGCCGTTCCCCAGTGGGCCGGTCGCGCGCACGACCGCTCCCTCGGCGAGGTCGGCGAGCGCGCGCGTCCCGCGCCCCATGATCTTGATCAGGAACTCCAGCTCGGCCCCATCCTGGCGATAGACCGAGAAAGGCCGGGGAATTGCAGGAAATCCAGGGACCTGAGCGCTCAGCATGAAGAACCGGGCCGCTCGCAGAGGCGGCAGCGGGGCTTCTGAGCGCACGCGGAGGATCGCTCCGTCGTCGCCGCAGGGCTCCACGGAGACGCACTCTGTCAGGAAGGAGCGAGCGTCAAGGGGCGGCGCGGGCATGACGCGAAGATCTTAGTTGGCCCTCGGAGTGCGCGCACGGCCAGACCTCGCTAATCTCCCGCCATGCCGAGCATCTTCTCCAAGATCATCGCTGGCGAGATCCCCTGCCGGCGCGTGTGGGAGGACGAGGACCACTTCGCCTTCCTGGACATCCGGCCGGTGCAGCCCGGGCACACCCTCGTCGTACCCAAGCGGGAGGTGAGCTACCTCTTCGACCTCGACGCGGACGAGTACGACGCTCTATGGCGATCCGTAAGAACCGTCGAGACCAAGCTGCGTGACGCGCTCGGCTGTGAGCGCGTGGTCGTCTCCGTCGTTGGCTGGGAGGTCAGCCATGTACACATCCACCTGATCCCGACGAACGGGATCGGTGATTTCCCCTTCCCCGGCCCTTGCAACGCGTCGGATGAGGAACTCGAGCGTGTCGCCGAGCTCCTCGGCGCCTAGGAACAGGCGGACCTCGTGACGCTCGTCGTGGTGGAGGACCTGCGCAAGCACTTCGGCGCGCAGGAAGTGCTCTCGGGCGCCACGATCCAAATCGACGAGGGTGAGCGCGTCGGGCTCGTTGGCCCCAACGGCGCCGGCAAGAGCACCTTGGTCAACGTGATCGCCGGGCTGGAGACCCCCGACTGGGGAAAGGTCCAACGACGGAAGGGCGTCGGGATCGGTCATATCCCACAACGGCCGGATTTCGGCCCAGGCGTCACCGTGCGGAGCTACGTCGAGCAAGGTCTCGCCCACGCCAAGGAGCTCGTCGCCGAGTTCGAACGCGTGGGCTCCGTCATGGGTGAGGCCGAGGGCGATGAGCTCGAACGGCTCCTCGAGCAACACACGCGACTCTCCGAACGCATCGAGACGATGGGAGCGTGGGAGATCGAACGCCGCGTCGAGGCGGTCCTCTCGGGCATAGGTCTCGGTGAGGCCTTCTGGGACCGGGAGGCGAAGACTCTCTCAGGCGGCGAGAAGAACCGCACCGCCCTGGCGCGTGAGCTCGCCGCGGGTCACGACCTCCTGCTGCTCGACGAGCCCACCAATCACCTCGACCTGGAGGGCATCGAGTGGATGGAGAGCTGGCTCAGCGAGATCAAGACGGGCGTCCTCATCGTGAGCCACGACCGGCGCCTCCTCGAGAACGCCGTCACCCACATCGTCGAGATAGAGCGGGGCAAGCTCACGCGCTATCCGGGCAGCTACTCGCGCTATTTGACGCTCAAGGCGGAGCGGTACGAATCCGCCATGCGTTCCTGGAAGACCCAGGGTGATCGGGTGCGCAAGGAGGAGGTGTTCATCAAGAAGCACATGGGCAGCCAACGAACTGCGGAGGCGAAGGGCCGCCTGAAGAAGCTCCGGAACCTGGAGATCCTGGAGCAGCCCTACCTCGACGTGCGTCGACCCGTGATCAAGGCGCCCAAGGCCGAGCGCGGAGGAGAGCTGGTCCTCGAAGCGCGCGGCCTGCGAGGCGGGTATGGGGAGAACGTCCTCTTCGACGGCGTGGACCTGCGCGTCGGTCGCGGTGAGCGAATCGGGATCGTCGGCCCGAACGGCGCAGGGAAGTCGACGCTGCTAGGAATCATCACAGGTCGCGCGGCGCCCCTCTCCGGCGAGGTGGACCAGGGCCACGGCGCGGTCTGCGGTTTCTACGACCAGGACACGAGCGCGCTGCACGACGACGGCACTCCCATGACCGAGCTCCGTCGCACGCGCCCTGCGTGGACCGATCTCGAGGTGCGCAGCCACCTCGCCAAGTTCCTGTTCCGAGGCGATGAGGTCGACAAGTCCGTCGGCTCCCTCTCCGGTGGTGAGCGCGCGCGCCTCTCCCTCTCCATTCTGCTCGTCTCCGAGCCCACCTGGCTGGCGATGGACGAGCCCACCAACCACATCGACCTCGCCGGACGCACCGCGCTCGAAGAGATGCTTGGCGCGTTCTCCGGAGCGCTCGTCTGCGTCAGCCACGATCGGGAGTTCCTCGACGGCCTCTGCAATCGCATCGTCGAGGTCACGGGGAGTCGTGTCCGCGAGTACCGGGGCAACTACTCCGAGTATCGCCGTATGCAAATGTCCGAACACGAGGAGGCCATGACGGTCCGTCGCGAGGAGGTGAAGCGCGCCAAGAGAGCCGCCGCAGAGAAGGTGGAGAAGGAGCAAGCCGGTCGCGCTGAGGGTTCCAAGAAGAAGCGCGCCAAGAACCCCTGGAAGCTCGAGAAGGTCGAGGCGCGGATCATGGAGCTCGAGGGCGAGTTGGAGAGACTGCGCGAGTCCTTGGGCACCGAAGCGGTCTACCGCGACCAGGAAGCCGCTCGCGAGGCCCAATTCCGGATCGCAGAGCTCGAGAGGGAGCTCGAAGAGGCGAACGAGGAGTGGGAGCAGTGGGCGAACTGATCGCTATCCTCTTGGCCCCCGGCCAGGGCGCCTCCCGCGCGCCGAGGCCCTGACGAAGATGCAGGAGTTCACCGACAGAATCCGCGCAGCCATCGCCCTGAGGGCCGGCCTGCCAGAGGCGGAAGTGAAGATAGAGCAGCCGCGCGACCCGTCGCTCGGTGACTTCGCGTTCCCATGCTTCCCCCTCGCCAAGGCCCTGAAGAAGGCCCCGCCGGCGATCGCAACCGAACTCGCGGAGGAGATCGACGCAGACCTCGATGGAATCGTGGCCGAGGCGACCGGGCCGTACATCAACTTCCGTGTCGACCGCGCGCTCCTCGCGAGCACCATCGTAGGGGCTGTCCTCACTGCGGGGACGAGCTACGGCTCCTCCAAAGAGGGCGCAGGGAAGATGGTCGTCCTCGACCTCTCCTCTCCCAACATCGCCAAGCCCATGTCTGTCGGTCATCTGCGCTCGACCGTCATCGGCGGCGCATTGCAACGCATCTTCAACGCCCTTGGCTATGAGACCAAAGGCATCAACCACATCGGGGACTGGGGCAGCCAGTTCGGGAAACTCATCGCGGCGCTGGATCGTTGGGGCGAGGAGACCGATCTCGAGTCCGACCCGATCCAAGCGATGCTCTCGCTCTACGTCCGCTATCACGAGGAAGAGGAGTCCGACCCCGAGCTCGCGGAGGCCGGTCGCGCTGCGTTCCGCGCGCTCGAGAGCGGCGACGAGGAAGTGCGCGAGAAGTGGAAGCACATCACCAAGCTGTCACTCCTCGAGTTCGACAAGATCTACTCCCGACTTGGGGTGACCTTCGACGAGGTGCGCGGTGAGGCCTTCTACGAGCCATACCTCGAGAGCACGATCGAGCGCGTGGAAGCCGCCGGGATCACCGAGGTCAGTGAGGGCGCCCTGATCGTGGACCTCTCCCACATCTCCGAGAACACGCCGCCTTGCCTCCTGCGCAAGACTGACGGCACCACGCTCTACGCAACGCGAGACCTCGCCGCGGTCTTCCATCGCTGGGAGCTCTACGAGTTCGATCGCTGTCTCTACGTCGTGGGCGGGGACCAGCGCCTGCACTTCCAGCAGTTGAAGGGTGTCCTCGAGCGCATGGGGATCGAGTGGGAGGAGCGGGTCGAACACGTCGCGTTCGGAATGATGAGCCTTCCTGAAGGTCGGATGAGCACACGCAAGGGTCGTGTGGTCTTCCTCGAGGACGTCCTCGACCGCGCCGTCGAAGAGGCCCTGCGAATCGTCGGAGAGAAGAACCCGGATCTTCTAGAAGCGGAGCAGATAGCTGAGCAGGTCGGTGTTGGAGCCGTGGTGTTCAACGACCTCCGCCGGGAGAGGATCAAGGACGTGAAGTTCGACTGGAACGAGATCCTCTCCTTCGAGGGCGAGACCGGCCCCTACGTCCAATACACCCACGCACGCCTCGCCTCGATCCAACGCAAGGCCGCAGAACGCGGTGAGGACGGCGGTGACCCGGACTGGAGCGCCCTCGAGGACGCCTCTGGGGTGCTCCTGCGCATTGGCCGCTTCCCGGATGTGATCCTCTCCGCCGCCCGCAATGCGGAGCCTTCCGAAGTCACTACCTGGCTGCTCGGCCTCGCTCGCGAGACCAACGCCTGGTACGCCTCTCACCGCGTCCTGGGTCAGGAATCGGGCGTAACGGCGGCACGATTGGCTCTTGTGAGGGCCAGCCAGGTGGCGCTCGCAGCCGGTCTGGAACTCTTGGGGATCGCCGCCCCAGAGGAGATGTAGGCCCTGGTACGAAAAGCCCGGACTCAGGAAAAGAGACCTACGTCTTCAAGTAAGGGGGTCTTGTTTCCGATGATCCCAGAGTGCCGTGGCTTTCTCCCTGCACCCACCATGGGTGAGCGAGGAGACACGACCGGAGGAGCCTCTTGATCGAGACCTACATTCGCGACGTCCCTGACTTCCCCAAACCGGGGATCGTCTTCAAGGACATCACCCCTCTCTTGCAAAGTCCGGAAGGTCTGCGCGAGGCCGTGGCAGGACTCCAGGCGGTCGCGGACCCCTCCACCTACGACGTCGTCTGCGGAATCGAGTCCCGCGGCTTCATCTTTGGCACTGCGCTCGCGCACGCAACAGGGAAGGGTTTCATCCCGATCAGGAAGCCGGGAAAACTTCCCCATGAAATCCTCAGCGAGACCTACGAACTCGAGTACGGGTCAGACACCGTCGAAATCCACGCTGACGCCGTGAAAGCTGGAGAACGGGTCCTCATGGTCGACGATCTCCTGGCCACAGGAGGCACGATGTCGGCCGCGCTCAACCTGGTTCGACGCATACAGGGAGAGATTACTGCGTGCGCTTTCGTCATCGAACTTGGCTTCCTTGGTGGACGCGAGAAACTCGGCGACGTGGAGATCCACTCTCTGATGATCGTCGAGTGAACAAGGAGCGACGGGGAAATCAAAAACACAGACCACATGGCAAGCGAAGAACCGAAAGACGAGAGCAAGGTCGCCACCGAAGCGAATGCCACACCCTTGAGTGAGGCGCGCGCTTACGAAGACTCCCTGCGTGAACTGACGACGGAAGAGATCTGGGATCTCTATCACCGCAAGGCTGCTGTGACCGGGCCGCGCTCGAAGGAGATCGAGCCGTACCGCAACTCCCTCATGGAGCGGCACCTGCCGCTGGTGAAGTACATCGCAGAGCGTCTCCTGCAGACACTGCCCAAGTCCATCGAGCTCGACGACCTCGTCAGCGCAGGCCTCTTCGGATTGATGGACGCGATCCGCGGCTTCGATCCCGAGCGCGGCATCAAGTTCAAGACCTACTGCACCACACGTATTCGCGGTTCCATCCTGGATCAGCTCCGCAGCCAGGACTGGGTGCCCCGCCTCGTCCGCCTGAAGGCCAGCCGGATCGACAAGGCCCTCAACAAGATGACCGCCGAGTACGGGCGAGAGCCCACGCACAGCGAACTGGCCAAAGCGCTGGAGATGGAGCCTGACGAGCTGACCCGCGAGATGGACGCCGCGAGCGCGCGGAGCATGTATTCCCTCTCGGAGAAGTGGGAGGACAACGACGACGACGGTTCGGGCGAGAAGATCGACGTCATCGAGGACTCACAGGCCACGGATCCGATCCAAGAGCTCAACCAGAACGACCTTCTCGCCTACATGACCCGCTCCTTGACTCCCAAGGAGAGGTTCATCATCGAGCAGTACTACCGGGCGGGGCACACGATGCGGGAGATCGGCGAGATGCTGGATCTCACCGAGAGCCGCGTGTGCCAGATCCACTCCAACGTCATGGAGCGGCTCAAAGCCCTGCTCGGCCAAAAGTCCGGCTCCCTGCTCATGTAGCTGCCCGCGCAGCCCACAAGCCGGGAACCCCGCGAGTCTCCGCTCCGTCGCTGCTACCATCGCCGGGTGGACAGAAGGACCATTCACCATGGAGTCACGGACTCCACCTCCGAACGCGCCTTCGCTGCGCTCGAGGACGGGACCGCCTCTCACGGCGATGTCCACGTCGCAGAGTCACAGACGGCTGGACGCGGACGTCTCGGGCGTGAGTGGTCCTCGCCACCGGGCGGCGACCTCTACGCAAGCATGGTGCTCCTCCCCCAGCCCCCCGGATGGCACCCTGCCGGCCTCACGATGGCGGTTGGACTCGGAGTGCTGCGGGGCCTCGAGCGGCTGGGAGCGGCGGGGCTGAGGCTCGAGTGGCCCAACGATGTGGTCGACGCCGGGGGAGCCAAGCTGGCGGGGATCATCGTCGAGAGCCGCGGGTTCCGTCAGGACGCGCCCCACTACATCGCAGGATTCGGAGTGAACGTCACACGAACCGAGTTCTCGCCGGAGCTCTTGGCGGAGCGCCCTGTCACGAGCCTCGCGCTGTGCAACGTGGACGCCGACGCGGAGCGAGCGCTCGACGAAATTCTGGTCGAGCTGGACGCAGCCCTGACCCAGCTCGACGCCGCCCCCCACATCCTCTGTAGCGCCTTCGTCGAGCGCGCCGGCATGTACGAGCACGATGTGGAGGTCACCCAGGCGGACACGACCCTCAGGGGCCGTCTCCTGGGCCTGGACCTCGACGAGGGCCTCACACTGGCCTCCGAGGACGGGGCACAGGTCGTTATCTCCCTCGAACACGTATCGGCTCTACGACACGTCTGAGTCCCTGCGGCGTCCCGTATACTGTCGCGCCACTTTTCCGGCAGACCCTCCCCATGAGCACCCCCCGAATCAACGGCCGCGCCTCCGATGCGATGCGCCAGATCAACTTCCAACGCCACTTCACCTCGATGACCCCTGGCTCGGTCCTCACCTCCTTCGGAGAGACCCGGGTCCTATGCACGGCCTGCCTCACGGACGGGGTCCCGCGTTTCCTCCAGGGCAAGGGCAAGGGTTGGCTCACAGCCGAGTACTCGATGCTCCCCTCCTCCACCGAAGGGCGGAAGTCTCGCGACCGCAACGGCCGTGTGGACGGACGCTCTGTCGAGATCCAACGCCTGATCGGCCGCTCCATGCGCGCCGTCACCAACCTCGACGTATTCGGCGAACGCACCCTCTACATCGACTGTGATGTGCTCCAGGCGGACGGCGGTACGCGGACGACGGCCATCAGCGGGGCATGGGTTGCGCTGCACGACCTCTTCCTTCACATGGACTCCAAGCGCCTCCTCCGTCAGTGGCCCCTCGAACAGCAACTCGGCGCTGTAAGCGTCGGCGTGATCGATGGCGAGGTCCTCAGCGACCTCTGCTACGAGGAGGACAGCACCGCAGACGTAGACATGAACGTCGTGATGACGAGCTCGGGTGAATTCGTCGAGGTGCAGGGAGCCGCGGAAGGCGCAACCTTCTCACGCACGAGGCTGGACGGGATGCTCGCCGCTGCCGAGGCCAGCATCCGTCAGATCTTCGAGGCACAGCGAGCAGCGGTCGAGGAGGGCTGATCGGTGGAGCTGCTCATCGCCAGCGGCAACTCCAAGAAGCTCGCCGAGATCGAACTCTGCCTCTCTGGAACGGACGTGCGCGTTCTTTCCCCTGCTGACATCGGCGGAATTCCCGACGTCGAAGAGGACGCTCCCACCTTCGCGGGCAATGCCGAGAAGAAGGCCATCTCCGCTGCGACTGCCAGCGGCCGATGGGCCCTCGCCGACGACTCGGGTCTCGAGGTCGACCACCTCGACGGCGCGCCCGGTGTGCATTCCGCGCGCTTCGCCGGCGAGCACGGCGACGACGACGCGAACAACCGACGGCTCCTCGCCGATCTCGACGGGGTCGCGGACGCTGAACGCGGAGCCCGCTTCTTCTGCGCGCTTGCCCTCGCCCGTCCGGACGGCATGATCGAGGCCCGCTTCGAAGGTATCGCGCGAGGGCAAATCCTCGAGGAGAGAAGAGGGACGGGAGATTTTGGATACGACCCCTACTTCCTGTTCACCGAGGAGGGCTTCCCGCAGACGGGGCGCGGCTTCGCTGAACTCGAGCCCGGCGAGAAGTCAGCGGTGAGCCACCGCGGACGTGCCCTTGCAGCGCTTCGCGAGTACCTCTCTGCCTCTAGGCAGCAATCCTAGGAACCCCCGTGCAGACCGACCAGATCCGCAACTTCTCGATCATCGCACACATCGACCACGGGAAGTCCACCTTGGCCGATCGGATGCTCGAGCAGACCGGCGCCGTCCAGAAGCGGGAGATGAGGGATCAGATCCTCGACGACATGGAGCTCGAGCGAGAGCGTGGCATCACCATCAAGGCCCGCGCGGTGACCATCGAGCACGAGGTGGAGGGCGTTACGTACCAGTTGAACCTGATCGACACGCCGGGACACGTGGACTTCAGTTACGAGGTCCAGAAGAGCATGCAGGCGTGCGAGGGAGCGCTCTTGCTCGTCGACGCATCTCAAGGCGTGGAGGCCCAGACGGTCGCCAACGCCTACCTGGCGGTCGAGCAGGATCTCGAGATCATCCCGGTCCTCAACAAGATCGACCTGGCGCACTCGAGGCCGGACGAGGTGGCCGAAGAGATCGAACACAGCCTCGCCATCGACGCCTCGGACGCCCTGGCGATCTCTGCCAAGACCGGAGAAGGTGTGGGCCCTGTGCTCGACCGCATCGTCAAGGACATCCCACCGCCAAAAGGAGACGTGAACGCCCCCCTCCAGGCCTTGATCTTCGACGCCGTCTACGACGAGTACCGGGGGATCATCGTCTACCTGCGCTTGTTCAACGGCGTCCTCCCCAAGCGAGCAATGACGCACATGCTCGGCACGGGGAAGGTCTACGAGGCCGTGGAGATCGGGCGTTTCTCGCCGAGCATGATCAAGTGTGACGAACTCTCCGCCGGAGAGGTGGGCTACCTCGTCTCCAACATCAAATCCTTGGGCGACGTACGGATCGGTGACACGTTGACGATCAACAAGGGCCCGAAGGTCGAGATGCTCCCCGGGTACAAAGAGCCCATGCACATGGTTTTCGCTGACTTCTATCCGACCAACCCGGGCGAGTTCGAGCCCTTGCGCGACGCCCTCGAGACGCTCTCCCTGACCGATTCCTCCTTCTCCTTCCACCCCGAGACATCGGACGCCCTCGGGTTCGGCTTCCGCTGCGGATTCCTCGGGCTCCTGCATATGGAGATCATCCAGCAGCGACTCGAGCGAGAGCACGACATGGACATGATCCAGACCGCTCCCTCGGTCACCTACAAGATCAAGACGGAGGACGGAGAGGAGACCTTGATCCGTTCCCCCGGTCAGCTCCCACCGCAGGACCAGTACGAAGAGCTCCTCGAGCCCATCGCGCGCGTCTCGATGCTCGTGCCCACGGAGTTCCTGGGCAACCTGATGCAGATCTCGACCGACCATCGCGGCGCATTCGTGCGCCAGGACCACCTCTCTCCGACACGTGTCCAGGTCGACTTCGACATGCCGATGGCGGAGATCATCTTCGATTTCTACGACAAGCTGAAGTCCGCCACGCGTGGCTACGGGACGCTGAACTACGAGATCACTGGCTACCAGGCCGACGACCTCGTGAAGCTCCAGATCCTCGTCAACGGCGATGAAGTCGACGCCCTGTCGTGCATCGTCCACAGCAGCCAGGCAGACACTCGGGGACGTGTCATCCTGAAGAAGCTCCGCAAGGAGATCCCACGCCACATGTTCGAAGTTCGCCTGCAGGCCGCCATCGGCAGCAAGATCATCGCGCGTGAGTCGATCGCCGCGCTGCGCAAGGACGTCACTGCCAAGTGCTACGGCGGTGACATCTCACGAAAGAGGAAGCTGCTGGAGAAGCAGAAGGCGGGCAAGAGACGCATGCGCCAGGTCGGCAACGTCGATATCCCCCAGAAGGCCTTCCTCTCGGTTCTCGGAGGTGATGAGAAGTGAGCGCAAAGGCAAAGGACGGAGCCTCCAAGCCCGCAAACCGCCGCCCGTGGCGTGACAACGTCGAGGCTGTGACGATGGCGATCATCGTCGCGGTGATGCTGAAGTACTTCCTCATCGAGGCGTACAAGATCCCCACGGGTTCGATGCAACCCACCTTGATGGGAAACCCGGGGACGCAGATCTTCGACCGCGTCCTCGTCGACAAGCTCTCCTATCACTACCGCGAACCCGAGCGCTTCGAGGTCGCGGTCTTCAAGTACCCCCTCGATCGCTCGATGAACTACATCAAGCGAATAACAGGCGTGGGACCCGAGTGGCTGAGGATCCACAACGGAGACCTCTGGCGGAGTGATCGCCCCAAGAACGACCCGCCCCGGTACGAGACCGACTGGACGATCATCCGTCGCCCGAAGAATGTGCAGGCCGACACCTGGAAGTCCCTGGACGCCGGCTTCACCGGACGCCACCAGTGGCGCCGCATGGGAGACGCGTCCACCTGGGAGGTCGCGGAGGACCGCATCGTCGCCAAGGGCGACGGCTCCCTCCGGCTCCCCGATGCAGGCTCATTCATGGACGACTTCAAGGACGGGTACCCGCGCCTGGTCCGCGAGGCTCTCCGGCGTCGGCGAGGGGTCCCCTCCGGCAACAATCCGGTTGGTGACATTCGCTTCGAAGTCGAGATCACTCCCAGCGAAGGGTGCGTGGAGGTCAAGATCGAACTCCGTGAGGGGAGTCGCGTCTACGACTTCCACCTGCCCGGCCCCGCCGCCGCAGGGGATCGGACCGCGTCCATCCTCGCCACCGACCTCTCGCGCTCGGCGCGCTCCCCGCTCGCCCGAGACCGTGAGACAGAGCTCGAAGAAGCATGGCGAATGGAAGCTGGAGACACTGTCAAGATCGCGGTGGAGAACCTGGACGATCGCCTCACCCTGGAGATCGACGGAGAACGAGCGCTCTCCGTCGAGATCCCTGCCGCTACGGATCAGACGTCGAACCTGCAGTTGGTGGTGACCGGGGGCGGTGTGGAGTTCGATGAGGTGGAGATCTTCCGGGACATCTACTACCTCTCCGAGCGCATGAAGGTCTCTCGCTGGTACGTTGATGCGGACCACTACGTCATGCTCGGGGACAACACCCAGGACTCGAGCGACAGTCGCGAGTGGACGCTTGCGCGGTACCACTTGCCCGATGTCGAGGGCATCGTCGCGGGCAACTACCGAGGAGAGGAGGAGAACCCCAGGCGCGTTCCCGGTGGCTCCATGGGGACGATGTTCTTCTTCCGCGACGAGTGGGGCACGCTTCATTCCTGCCTCGACTCCGAGCGCCGCAACGCGACGCCGACCAATGAGCTCCGGTCGCAGGTCTCGAGGGAGATGATCACGGGTCGCGCTCTCGTCGTCTTCTGGCCGCTGAAACCATCCTTCAGACTCTGGCGCCTGAAGTGGGTCCGATAGCGTAATCCGCGGATTTTCCACAAGGACGTAGGAAGGCCCATCTCCCTGAATAGGGACATGATTCCGCTTCGTTCCCTCGGCCGCTGAGGTTGCATCGGCTCCCCGATCCCTTCTCCTCTGTAGACATAACATCCTTTCAAACAGAGGGTTGGAGCTGTCCCCAGCGAGAGGAGAGCCACTCGGGAGGGCTCGTCCAGGAGCCAGAGCAAGACGTCACCAAATCGTCCGAGTCAGGTCTCTTC
>Ga0310342_100000811_pt1 | contig 18513 bp, 17 predicted proteins | sample S15DNA20500_MG_FD_206155 | JGI IMG/M metagenome (GOLD analysis project Ga0310342, IMG submission 206155) | Marine microbial communities from station ALOHA, North Pacific Subtropical Gyre - S1503-DNA-20-500_MG | ecosystem: Environmental > Aquatic > Marine > Oceanic | place: Pacific Ocean: North...
CCGCGGTGAGTGCTTCCGGCACCCCCGCGCAGAAAAAGCAGTGGGCGGGCCTGACGCTGGCCATGGCGATCACCGAGCCCGGTTGCGGCTCGGATCCGTCCCAGGTGCAGACGACGGCCGTCCTCGACGAAGCGACGGACGAGTGGGTCATCAACGGCGAGAAGATCTTCGTCACCACCGGCTGCCGAGCGGACGGTGTCGTTCTTTGGGCGACACTCGACAAGAGCGCCGGACGCGCGGGCATCAAGTCCTTCGTGGTCGAGAGGGGCACCCCGGGGTTCGTGGTTTCCCACAAGGAGAAGAAGCTCGGCATCCGCTCGGATGACACCGCGGCCCTGGTCTTCACCGATTGCCGCGTGCAGCGCAGCAATCTCATCGGTCGCAAGGAAGAGATCCCGAGGGCCGGCTCGGGCGGCTTCAAGGGCGCCATGAAGACCTTCAACATGACGCGTCCGGGGGTCGCCGCCTTCGGGCTCGGCATGGCCGAGGCGGCGATCGATTTCACCCGGGAAACGCTCGAGGAGGCCGGGGTGGAACTGGCTTACGGGGCCGGAGCGGCGGGCCAGTCCGCCGTGGTCGAGAAGTTCCAGCGCCTCGAGGCCAGCTTCGAGGCCGCTCGGCTCACGATCCTGCGCGCGGCGTGGCTCTCGGACAAGGGAGAGCCCAACAACATGGAGGCCTCGGTCTGCAAGGCGAAGGGGGGTTCTGCCGTGCGCGAGATCACCCAGGGCTGCATCGAGATCCTGGGACCGATGGGCGTCTCGCGCGAGCACCTGCTCGAGAAGTGGTTCCGCGACGTGCGGATCACGGACATCTACGAGGGCACGGGCGAGATCCAGCGCATGATCATCGCGCGCACCCTCTTCGACTACACCCGGGCCGACCTGAGCTAGGCGCACGCCTCTTCTCGCCCCACGCCCGCGAAGCTGGGCGGAGGGGATCGGGTAGACTGCGCGCCGTGCGAGCGATCGTCGTCGATTCCCCGGGCAAGACGCCGGTGCTCCGCCTTGAGGACGTGCCGGCGCCGGAACTCGTCCCCGGTGCGTTGCGTCTGCGCGTGGCAGCCGCCGCAGTGAATCGCGCGGACCTGATGCAGGCGGCGGGCCACTATCCGCCGCCGCCCGGTGCTTCCGAGATCCTGGGTCTCGAGTGCGCCGGCGAGGTGGCCGAGGTGGGTTCGGGGGTCTCGGGCTGGAAGGCGGGCGATCGCGCCATGGCCCTGCTCGCGGGTGGAGGCTATGCGGAAGAGGTCGTGGTGGACGCTGGCTCCGCCTTGCCGGTGCCCGCAAGCCTCGATCTCGAGCAGGCCGCTGCGTTGCCGGAAGTCTTTCTCACGGTCTTTCTCAACGTCTTCGAGCTCGCGGCGTTTCCCGAATCGGGAGCGGCCCTGATTCACGGTGGGGGCTCGGGCATCGGGACCGCCGCGATCCAACTCGTGCGCGAGGCCGGCGGGCGCGCCCTCGTCACCGCCGGGTCGGCGGACAAGTGCAAGCGCTGCCTGGAATTGGGCGCCGTCCGCGCCGTCAACTACAAGGACGAAGACTTCGTCGCCGTCTGCCGGGAGGCGACCGGGGGGGCGGGGGTCGACGTCATCCTCGACTCCATCGGCGCTGCCTATCTCGCGCGCAACCTCGAGAGCCTGGCCGTCGGCGGTCGGCTCGTGCTGATCGGCTTGATGAGCGGCGCGAAAAGCGAAATCGACCTGGCGCGGCTGCTGGTGCGCCGCCTCCAGGTGATCGGATCGACGCTCCGTGCCCGCCCCGTCGAGGAGAAGGCCCGCATCGTGGCCGCCTTCCGCGGACGCTTCGGGCCGGCCCTCGAAGCGAATCGGATCGGACCCGTCGTCGACCGCGTGCTGCCGCTCGGCGAGGCCGGCGAGGCCCATCGCGCCGTGCGGGCTAGCGAGCACTTCGGCAAGGTTGTCCTGCGGGTGGACTAATCGTCACCGGTTCCGGGTAGAATTTCAGGGTCATGGGTCCGCAGCCGTGACAAACAATCGGCTCCAGCGGAGCCGAACGCGCGAAACCGATCGACCTGGGGACGACTGCCTGCAGTGCTCGCCAAGACGACGATGCGAATGCGAGCCGCAGCCGCGCTCGCGCGGCCGCGAACCGGTCAGCAGCTTCTGGCGGGGCTTCTCGCCGGACTCCTTTCAGCCGTGGGCTGTGCGGCGCCTCCGCGGGTCGAACCCGGTCCCGCCTTCGTCTTTCCCGATGAGACCTTTGCCTTCGCGAACGAGTTGGTGGCGGCGTACGAGCCGGGTCCCGACGGTCGTCTCCACATGGTGCCGCGCAGTGTTTCCCCGGAATACCGCCAGAATTGCGTAGCGATGTCCCGGGCGGTTCGTCTCATCCACGTCCACGCCCGCTTCGATCCCAGCCTTCCTCGAGCCGACGAAGTCACCTACAGGGAGCGAATCGAGGCCGTGATGTCCCGCGATCCGCGGAAGAAGCGCCCCGTCGCCGACCGGATCGTCATCCCGGGCTACCCAAATCTCTTCGCCTTCAGCCAGGGCGAGGAGGCGCTTCTGAAAGATATTGTCGACGACCGCTGGGGCGCCTATGTCCAGCGCGGCAATTGGCGCATGATCCTACCCTTCACCCGGGGTCAACAGAGCGGGATGGCCGACCGGTTGCTCACCGCGCTGCACAAGGGCGAGCCCCCCGTGGTCCACGTCGTTCGATTTCCGGCCATCGACATCAACCACACGGTGTTCGTCTACGCAGCGGAGCAGACACCCGAAGAAATCTTCTTCGACTTCTACGACCCCAACTATCCCGATGTCCGCCTCCGCATGCGGTACGACCGCGCACGGAGGACCTTTGAGTATCCGAAGAGCGAGTTCTTCGCAGGGGGGCCCGTACGGGCCTACGAGGTCTACGATGGTTTGTTCTACTAGACGCTGGCTCGGAGCGTTGCTGATTGCCGTGGGCGGGGTCCAGGCGGGCTGCATCACCGGAAAAGCCTTCGAGGGCGCGCGCCTCGACGAGAGCCCCGAGAGGGTGCACGCGGCGTGCCTCCACGGGGAGAAGCTTCGCGTTCGCTACACCGCGGTGGTGACGCGCGAGTTCGGCGAAATCGTCGCGCGGCGTGAACGCGGGGCGGAGATCGACGTCGCCGCGCTCGAGGAGCGGCCCCGCCGGCGGGTCGACGGGATCGAGGTCGTGCCCCTCGACCCCGAAGACACGCTGCTTCGCGAGGGCTGTACGCCGGTCCAGGTCCGCGTCACGGGCTTAGCGTCCGGCGCCGAGACGGAAGGGGTCGCGGCCGAGTCCCCTGCGTCCGACGCGGTGCTGGTGTTGCCCGCCCCGGTCCTCCACCGGGACGGAACGGCCGCGTGGGTCTGGCCGCTTCTTCCGGTCACGCTGGCCCTCGACACCGTCGCGACCCCGTCGCTCACGGTGCTGTGGGGCGCCTACTATGTCGTGACGGATTGAGGAGGCCTCGGCCTGCGGGTCGTCTACGGCTTTCAGCGGGAGCGGCGCAGTGTGGACCTGACGTACACCCCTGAAGAAGAGTCCTTCCGCGCGAAGGTGCGCGGCTGGATCGCCGAGAACGCGCCGCGCGACAGGGACCGCCGCGACACCGAGGCGATGCGCGCCTGGCAGGGGCGGCTGCACGAGGCCGAGGGTTACTACGGCCTGCTCGCGGAGCAGGAGGCGATGGGCTTCGAGGCGCCGGTGGGCGGATGGGGAAACCGGTTCCTCGGCGACCGCTGCATGACGATCGCGGGCGGCACGACCGAGATCCAGAAGAACATCACCGCGGAGCGGATTCTCGGCCTGCCGCGGCGCTAGCCGCGGGGGGCCGGGCCGATCCCGTGTATCCTCGGGGCACGGAGGACCCGCCATGGCGATCGAGGGCTTTGCGCCGGTCGACTTCCACGCCTACCACCGCGACGAGTTGCCCGAGAAGTTGCGTGCCGGCGGCGGCGAAGCGGCCGCGCCGGGGCTTCTTGGACTCGAGGGGCTCGCGTTCCAGCTGCCGACGGGTGATGCCTACAGCTACGTGCCGCGCGACGGCGGTGTGGCGGTCGAGGCCGGGGCCGGCGCGGCCGCCACGGTGATCGAGATCCAGTCCGAGGACTGGGAGGGGCTGGTTCACGACTACGAGTCGGTTGCCGGTTTGTTGTACGGGAGCCGCGTCCGCTGTCTGCGGGGCGACGCGATGCGCTTCATCGCGTGGGAGCCCGCGCTCCGCGCGATGTTCGTGGGCCGGCCGATCTACGACCCGGCCGAGCCGCTGGTCGACGAAGCCGGGCGGGAGATCGAGCCGCAGCGCGTCTTCCAGCCGGACGACGACGAAGACGAGATGGCGGTTTTTCTCCGGGCAACGGGCTTTCTCGTGGTGAAGGGCCTGTTCTCTCGGGACGAGGCCGCAGCGTTTCTCGCAGAAGCCGACGCGCTGCGGGCCGAGGCGGTGAAGGGCGACAAGCGCTCGTGGTGGGCGACGACCCCCGAAGGGGAGGAGATTTGCTGCCGCGTTACTCGTGCGATCGAAAAGCCGAGGCTTTCGACCCTATACGGCGAGCCGCGGCTGCGCCGGCTCGCCGACCTGGCCGGGGCGGGCCTCGTGGCCCGCGAGGGTGAGGGCACCGGCGTCACCTGCATCTACAAGAGCCCGGGGATCGAGGAGGGGCTCTCGGACCTTCCCTGGCACCGCGACTGCGGCATGGGCGGGCACGCGTTGATGTGTCCGGTCCTGGTGGCCTCGGTCTTCCTGACCCCCGCGACGCCCGAAACGGGGCAGCTGCGCTTTCTGCCCGGCTCCGGCCGCGCCTCGTGCGCCTTCCGCGAGGCCACGGACGCCCGTGGGCCGGAGGGCGTCGGTGTGGCGGCCGAGCCCGGCGACGTGAGCCTTCACTTCGGGGACGTGATGCACGCGGCGCCCCCGCCCGCGGGCCGGGGCCTCGCGCGCTACCGGATCAGCGCCACCACCAACTTCGGATCCGAGAATTTCAGGCCCCACACGGGCCAGCACAGCTACAACGACGTGCTCCACCGGCGCGAGGACGGCCAGGTCGAGCACCTCGCAAAGGTCGCCGGCAAGGCCTCGGCAAGCTAGGCTGCGCGCCTTTCCGAGGAGGAGAGTGGCGGATGGCCGAAGTGCAGCGGACCCTGGCGATCATCAAGCCCGACGCGGCGGGACGGTCCGGCGTGGCCGGCCAGATTCTGACCCGGATCGAGGAGTCGGGGCTCGAGATCGTGGCCCTGAAGAAGATCCGGCTCACCGAAGACGACGCCCGGGGTTTCTACGCCGTCCACAAGGAGCGCCCGTTCTACGGCGATCTCGTGAAGTTCATGACCTCGGGGCCGGTGGTGGTAGCGATCCTGGAGGGTGAGAACGCCATCGCGCGCTGGCGGGACCTGATGGGCCCGACGGACTCGACCCAGGCCGAGCCGGGCACGATTCGAGGAGATTTCGGCACCGATATCGAGCGCAACGCATCGCACGGTTCCGACGCACCGGAGACGGCGCGCGTAGAGACAGGCTACTTTTTCAACGCCACTGAAATTCTGGGCGCCGTCGAGGCAACCTAGGCGTATGCGCGGGCCATCAGCAGAATTACGCCCACGTAGGTGAGCGTCAGCCACAGGCTCCGGCTCTTGAGAGCTCTGCTCACGAGGTCATCCCCCCTTTCCTCGTGTCGTTCCGGATATGTTCTCTTTCGAACAAGTCTTGGAACACTTGAGGGATTAGCACACAATCGTGCCCCAATGGGTGACTCGAATCACGAAAGTTGGCGTGATTCGGAGGATCGAGGCCAATGAATCTGCACGCGAGGCTCGAGGCCGACATGAAGGCGGCGCTTCGGAACCGCGACAAGCTCCGGCTCGAGACGATCCGGGGCGTGCGAGCTGCGGTGCGCAACCGGGAGATCGAGGCCGGAGAGCCCCTCGACGACACGGGCGTCGTGCGCGTGCTCCGGAGCCTGGTGAAGCAGCGGGCCGATTCGATCGAGCAGTACCGGGCGGGGGGCCGCGAGGACCTGGCCGAGAAGGAAAGTCTCGAGCGGGGGGTACTGGAGGGCTACTTGCCGGCCGCGCCGGACGCCGGCGATGTGGAGCGGGTGGTTCGGGAGGTGATCGCCGAGGTGGGGGCGGAGAGCCCGCGGGACATGGGCCGGGTCATGAAGCCCGCCCTCGAGCGCCTCGGTGGCGCTGTAGACGGGAAACAGGTGAGCGAACTCGTCCGGCGGCTCCTGGCCGCAGCCGTGGAGGGCTAGTCGGGTTCCTCACCCGCGGTCGACGGGTTAGGATGGCGGGCCTTCGAGGAGGTTCCCATGACCAGCGCTTCCAACCCCCAGCCCCGAATCGTGGATGCCGACGGCCACGTGCTCGAGCACCCCACGGCGATGCTCGACTACATGCCCGAGCACTACCGAAAGCGCTGCTTCCACATCGAGGCCGACGAGGAAGGCACCGAGTGGTGTCTCTACGACGATCTCAAGATCTACGCCAACCGCATGTCTCTGGCCGGCGCCGGCGGCATGAGCCTCGAAGACCGGAAGCGCTGCCTGGCGGGCGAGATGCGCTACACGGATATCCGCACCGGGGCCTTCGATCCCGCCCGGCGCCTCACCGAGATGGCGCAGGACAACATCGAACAAGCGGTGGTCTACCCGACCCAGTTCCTGGGGATCTCGAGCCTTTCCGACCTCGATTTCGCCGAGGCGCAGGCGCGCGCCTACAACCAGTGGATCGCGGATTTCTGCTCCGAATCGCCGAGCCGGCTCTTCGGCATCGCGGCGGCGCCCCAGACCGACGTCGAACGCTGCATCCGGGTGGTCGAGGACGCGCGCAAGCTCGGACACGTGGGTGTCTTCCTCCGGCCCAACCCGAGCCGGGAGGGGCAGTGGTTCTGCGACGGCTCGTACGATCGCCTCTGGGCGGCCTTCCAGGACCTCGACCTGGCGGTCGGCTTCCACCCGTTCCTCATGCCCGACATGCCGGGCGCGGTGCGGCAGCTGGGGCTCAACGAGTTCATCGCGCCCGGCGCGAAGTCGGTCATGGAGATGACCGGGGTGGACGACCAGCGGGCCGACGGCACCTACGGCAACAAGAACATCTTCTTCACCCAGGCGCTCGGCAACGTCTTCGATATGCAGATCGCGCTGACCATGCTGATCTGTGGCGGCGTGCTCGAGCGCTTTCCGCGCCTGCGCTGCATCTTCCTGGAGGCGAACGGCGGCTGGATCGTCCCGATCCTCGAGCGCCTCGACCACCACTACGAGATCTTCCGGTGGGAGGTTCCGCAGCTCAAGATGAAGCCGTCCGAGTACTTCAAGCGGCAGTGCTGGATTTCTTTCGACCCGGACGAGAGCACTCTGCGCATGACCGCCGAGAGTGAGCTCGTGGGGGCGGACCGCATCATCTGGGCCAGCGACTATCCCCACCCCGACGCGAAGATTCCGGGGGTGGTGGGCGAGCTGCGCGAGGCGATGGAGGGCCTGCCGCAGCCGGCGCAGGAGCGCATCTTCGGGCTGAACGCCGTCGACCTCTACGGGCTGCCCGAGGTCGCCTGACGGGTCTCACCGGCCGCTGAACTTCGCCGGGCGCCGCTCGCGCGCCGCCGCGAGCCCCTCGCGCGCGTCCTCGCTCGCGAAGGTTTCGGCCTGCACGCCCGCCTCGAAGCCGAGCTGGTCGTCCAGGGTCACGCCGGCCGACCGGGCCAGGGCCCGCTTGACCCCCCGGTTCGCGATGGGCGCGGTGTCGGCGATTGCGCCGGCCAGCTCCCGCGCGACAGGAACCACTTCTGCGGCGGGGACTGCGCGGTTCACCAGCCCGATGCGCGCGGCCTCGGCGCCTGTCAGCGTGCGGCCGGTGTAGAGGAGTTCTGCCGCGTGGGCCGGGCCCACGAGGCGGGGCAGGGTCCAGGTGGCGCCCATGCCCGGGTGGAGTCCGAGCCGTGTGAAGCTCAGGCCGAGCTTGGCCTCTTCGCTCGCGATCCGCATGTCACAGCCGAGCGCCACACACAGGCCCGCGCCGATCGCCGCGCCGTTGATGGCGGCGATGGTGGGACAGCGGAGTTCCCGGACCGAGAGGAAGAGCCCGTAGAAGGAGCGCATGGTGTCGTGGATGCCGTGCTGGGCGGTGCCCGGGTTCGCGCGCCCCGCGTCTGCCTGATCCTGGATCATCCCCAGGTCGCCGCCCGCGGAGAAGCCCCGGCCGGCGCCCGTCAGCACCACGCAGCGCAACGAGTCGTCGCGGGCGAGTTCCGCCACGGCGGCGCCGAAAGCCTCGCCCATGGCCCGGGTCATGGCGTTGCGCCGCTCCGGATCGTTGAGGGTCAGGACCACGACGTGGCCGTCGCGCTCGACGAGGAGAAGTTCGGGCATGGCGCGGAAGGCTAGCGGAGAAGCGGGGAGGGAGCGCTGCGGCTCCTTCCCCGGCAACCCCGATTCAGTCCATCTGCCACCCGAGGAAGCGCTGCGGCTCCTTCCCCGGGAACCCCGATTCAGTCCATCTGCCGCCGGAGGAAGGTGGGCTCGTCCTCGTCCTCCTCCGCGTCGTCCGTGTCGCCGCGGCGCAGGAAGGTCGGGACGTCGAGTTCGTCCTCCTCGAAAGGCGATATGAAGTCGATGGGGCGATCGATCGTCTCGGGCTCCGGCCCGGCGTGGGCGGATGCGCTGCCGACCTCGGACTGCTGCTCGGCGGCGGGAACGCTGGTGCGGTCCGTCGCGGCCTCGCGGTGCAGCGGCATCACGTTGTCGTGGTGTGCCGGGTCGGCGTCCCGGTTCCGAACGCGCTGCATGCGGTCGTCGTCGAGACCGGTGGCGATCACGGTGACGCGCATGGAGCCGTCGTCGAGGGTCTCGTCGATCACCGCGCCGAAGATGATGTTCGCATCTTCGTGCGCGGCCTCCTGGATCAGCGTCGAAGCCTCGTTTACCTCGAAGAGCGTCAGGTCGGAGCCGCCGGTGATGTTGATCAGTACGCCGTGGGCGCCGTCGATCGAGAGATCCTCGAGCAGCGGGCTCGAGATGGCGGAGCGCGCCGCCTCCAGGGCCCGTTCCTCTCCCTGCGCCGACCCCGTGCCCATCAGCGCCACGCCCATCTCGTTCATGATCGTTCGCACGTCGGCGAAGTCGAGGTTGATGAGGCCGTGGATCGTGATGAGGTCGGAGATGCCGCGGACCGCGTTGAAGAGCACTTCGTCGGCCAGCTCGAAGGCGTCCTGCATCGCGGTGTTCTTGCCGGCAAGGGCGAGCAGGCGCTGGTTCGGGATGGTGATGACGGTGTCGACCACGCGGTGCAGGGCGTCCAGGCCCTTCTCGGCGTGCTTCTGGCGGACGCGGCCTTCGAAGAGGAACGGCTTGGTCACCACGCCAACGGTCAGCGCCCCGATTTCGCGGGCCACTTCGGCGACCACCGGCGCCGCACCGGTTCCTGTGCCGCCGCCGAGGCCGGCGGTCACGAAGACCATGTCCGTGCCCTCGAGCTGCTCGCGGATGTTCTCGCGCACCTCGAGCGCCGAGCCGCGGCCCTTCTCCGGGTCGGCCCCGCAGCCCAGGCCGCGGGTGATCTCGGAGCCGAGTTGTAGCTTCGAAGCCGCCAGGTTGTGGTGGAGGGCTTGGGCATCCGTGTTGGCGGCGATGAAATCGACGCCCTTGAGGCCCGACTCGATCATGTTGTTGAGTGCGTTGCCTCCCCCGCCTCCCACACCAACGACCTTGATCGAGGCCCGCTGGTTCGAGGTGTCTTCGAACTCCAGCATCTCCAGCCGCTCTTCCGGGATCAGGTTGTCAGACGAGTTCCCGCCCGAACGCGATCGTGTACGCTTCGCCATAACTCACCCCCTCGCGCGCTGCGCGCGCAAACCATACAGAAATACGTCATTTTTGTCGCAAAAAATAGTCGTGCTCTGGCCCATTCGAAGCTTCAACTCAGCTCCTCGTAGAACCAGTCGCGCATCCGCTGCTTGACGCGCCCGAAGATCGAGCCGTCTCGAATTCGAAAGCGCGTAGAGTGGCGCGTCCGGCCCTGGGCAGCGCCGAACAGCGCGAGTCCGACCCCCGTGGCGTACATGGGGCCCCGTACCACGTCCTGGAGTCCGCCTACGTGAGTCGGGGTGCCCGGTCGCACTGGGGCCTCGAAGATCTCCTCGGCGAATTCGGGGAGTCCCGCCAGGGCGGAGCACCCGCCGGTCAGCACCACGCCGGAGGGGATGCGGTCCTCGAGGCCCGCCTTTCCCACCTCCTGCCGGGCGAGCGAGAGGATCTCGTCCACCCGCGGCTCGATGATCTCGCAAAGGATCTTCCGCGAGACCTGCCGCGGTCGCCGTCCCCCCACGCTCGGGACGCTGATCACGTCGTCGCTTCCGAGGAAACGGGCCGAGGACACGCCGAATTTCTTCTTGATGCGTTCGGCCTCGTCGAAGGGCGTGCGCAGACCCACCGCGATGTCGTTCGAGATGTGATAGCCGCCCAGGCCGAGGACCGAGGTGTGCTTGATCGAGCCCTCGGCGAAGACGGCCACGTCCGTGGTACCGCCTCCGATGTCGATCAGGCACACGCCGAGGTCGCGCTCGTCGTCCGCCAGCGTCGCCTCGGCCGATGCGAGGGGCTCGAGAACGATGTCCATCACGTTGAGCCCGGCCTTGTTTGCGCACTTCACGATGTTCTGGGCACTGGTCACGGCCGCGGTCACGATGTGGATCTTCGCCTCGAGGCGGACACCGCTCATGCCGAGCGGCTCCCGGATCCCGTCCTGGTCATCGATGATGAATTCCTGGGGGATCACGTGGATCACCTCGCGGTCCATGGGGATCGCGACTGCCTTGGCCGCGTCGATGACGCGCTTTACGTCCCCGTCCTTGACCTCGCGGTCCTTCACCGCCACGACGCCGTGGCTGTTGAAGCCGCGGATGTGGCCGCCCGCGATCCCGGCGTACACCGACGTGATCTCGTAGTCGGCCATCAGCTCCGCCTCCTCCACGGCGTGCTTGATGGAGTCGACGGTGGCGTCGATGTCGACGACCACCCCCTTGCGCAACCCGCGTGACGGATGCGTTCCGATGCCCACGACGTCGACGCCATTCTCGGTCCTCGTGGCGACGATGACGCAGATCTTGGTGGTCCCGATGTCGAGACCGACGATCAGATCTTCCTTCCGTGACATGCTCCCCCCCTTTTGCGGCGCCGGATCAACCGGTTGGCCGCGAGTTGGACGGCGTCGCGCTTCCGCGCGAGGCCGCCGCTTGTGCCGCTCCTTCCGGAGACGGCGAACCATCGAGGACTGCCTGGCCCTCGAATCGAAGATCGACGCGCGAAGCCCGCGAGACTTCCGGGAGTTCGGCGTTCAGTAGTTCTGCGAGCGCGTCGAGGCGCGCATCGAGGCCGTCGCGCCCCAGCACCACCTCGGGCGCCAGGTCCGGGAGCCGCAGCCGGAAGCCCTCCGGATCGTCCGGCGCGGCGATCGAGACTTCGAGCGGCGCGGGCAGGCCCCGCTCCGGGAGCGCCCGGACCAGTGCGATGGCGCGCGCCAGCTCCGGCGCCGGCTCACCGGTCGGGGGACGCTCGGCGCTGACGAGCCGGGGCAGATCCGGGGCGGCACCGGTCGGGGCCGGTGCGAAGGGCACACCCGCGGCGTCCACTGCCCAGAGCTCCGGCCCGGCGAGGAGCGCCACGGCCCGGCGCTCGACCACCCCCAGCACGAGCTGTCCACCCGGGAGCGAAATTGCCCGTGCGTCCGCAATCCAGGCGTGGCGCGTGAGCGTCTTGGCGACCGCGGCGCCGTCCAGGTCACCGAGCGCGATCCCCGGCTCGATGCCGCTGGCCCGAGCGACGTCTTCGGGCGTCAGCACGTCGGCGCCGCTTACCGCGACGACTTCGAGGCTGCCGGGCGCAAAGCTCAGCCTACCCATCAGCGCGCCCAGGGCCACGGCGGTGCCGAAGACGAGGAGCCGCGAGAGCCTGCGCCCGGGCGGCCGTTGCGTCGCCTCGCTTCCCCGGACGCGTTCGAGGTGCGCGAGCGCTCTGCGGCGCCGAGCCAGCGCGCTGAGTTCGGTGCGCGTGAATGCGTTGTGGCGCGAACGTCTCATGTCTGCCTCCCGACCACATGCACCTCCTGCTCGAGCTGGACCCCGCAGCGGGCGAGCACCTCGCGGCGTGCGTGTGCGATGAGCGCCAGCACATCGGTGGCTGTCGCACCTCCCGTGTTGGCGATGAAGTTGGCGTGGAGCGTCGAAATCTCGGCTCCGCCGATGCGGTGTCCCTTGAGGCCCGCACTCTCGATCAGCCGACCGGCGTGATCGCCGCGGGGATTCTTGAAGACCGAGCCGCAGGAGGGGATGTCGAGCGGCTGCGTCTCGGCGCGCCGCGCCAACAGGCGATCGACCTCGGCCTTTACCTCGCCCGGCGTGGAGATTGTCACCGAGAAGAGCACCGAGAGAATCAGCGAACCGGGAGCGACGCCGCGCAGTGCGCGGTAGACGAAGCGCAGCCTCTCGCGGTTCAGGTGCCGCGTGCGACGCCCGGTGGGACTCATCACCTCGATCTCGCGCACGCGCGCCTCCATCTCCCGCTGCGGAATGCCCGCGTTCATCGCCAGCCAGCCGCCCACCGTGCCCGGGATGCCCGCGGCGAACTCGAGCCCGGCAAGTCCGTGCTGCAAGCAGAAGCGCGTCACCTGGCTGTGCGAGACGCCGGCCTCGGCGCGCACGCCGCGGGCCGGACGCTCCTCGATCCGGCGAAACTTCGAGAGGCGAACAACGAGGCCCTCGAGCCCTCCGTCGCGCACTACCGTGTTGAATCCCGCCCCGAGCACGTGGTGCGGCAGCCGATGAGCGCGGCAGACCGAGAGCGCGCCGGCCAGGCCTGTCCGATCGGCAGGTATGGCCAGCGCATCGGCCGGACCGCCGACGCCGAGACTCGTGTGGCGCGAAAGCGGAACGTCGAAGTGCACGGCATCGCCAAGGGCTTGCGTGAGAGCGCGTCGCACTGTCGGCGCCATCACGGGCCCGTCTCCAGCTCGGCGAGGATGTGCTCGCCCAGGGTCGAGATGTTCCCGGCGCCCAGCGTGACCAGCAGGTCGCCGCGGCGAGCGATCGACACGATGCGGGCGGGTAATGCCTCCAGGTCGGCCACGAAATGGACGTCCCGGTGGCCGTGGGCGCGGATCGCTTCCACCAACGGCGCGGACTCGACGCCGGGAATCTCCTTCTCGCTGGCCGGGTAGATCGGAGTGACCAGCAGGACGTCGGCGTGGTTGAAGGCCGCCGTGAACTCGTCCCAGAGGTCGCGCGTGCGCGTGTATCGGTGAGGCTGGAAGGCGACCACGATGCGTCCGGAGTGGCCCTCGCGCGCGGAGGCGAGCGTCGCCCGGATCTCGGCCGGATGGTGGCCGTAGTCGTCCACCAGCGAGATGCCGCGAACTTCGCCCTTGCGTTCGAAGCGGCGTTCGATCCCGAGGAAGCTCTCGAGCGCCTCGGCGGCCTGGCGGAAGGGCACCTCGAGTTCGAGCGCAACGGCCAGGGTGGCCAGGGCGTTCTGGACGTTGTGGCGGCCCGGCAGGCGGATGCGCGCCAGGCCCAGGGGCTCGCCCTGGCGCCGCACCTCGAAGCGCATGCCGGTGCCGGCAATGGCGACGGCGCTCGCGACCAGGTCGGCTTGGGATCCGAAGCCGTAGGTGGTGGTTCGGCGCGTCATGCGGGGCACGATCGCCTGCACGCCCGGATGGTCGAGGCAGAGCACCGTGAGCCCCCAGAAGGGCACCTGGTTCGCGAAGGTGGTGAAGGCGTCTTCCAGCGCCGCATAGCTTCCGTAGTGGTCGAGGTGCTCGGGATCGATGTTCGTGACCACGGCGATGGCCGGCGAAAGGCGTAGGAACGAGCCGTCGCTCTCGTCTGCCTCGGCGACGAGGATCTCGCCCTGTCCCAGGCGTGTCGTCGACGGCGATGCGTCCGGCGCCAGCACCCGTCCACCGATCACCGCGGTCGGGTCGAGCCCCGCCGCCGCGAGCACGTGGGCGATGAGGGAAGTGGTGGTCGTCTTCCCGTGGCTTCCAGCAACGGCGATGCCCTCCTTGAGGCGCATGACTTCGGCGAGCATCTCGGCGCGGGGGATGACCGGGAACTTGCGGCGCTCGGCCTCGCGCAACTCGGGATTCGACCGTCCCACCGCCGAGGAATAGACGACGACGTCCACGTCTCCGAGGTGCGCGGCGTCGTGTCCGACCTGCACCGCGATGCCGAGGTCCCGGAGCCGCGCCAGCGTCGGCCCGTCGCGCAGGTCCGAGCCGGTGACGCGGTAGCCCTGGTTGTGCAGCAGCTCGGCCAGGCCGCACATGCCGATGCCGCCCACACCAACGAAGTGCACGTGCTGGATGCGGCGTTTCATGCGGCGGCCTCCCCGAGCTCCGCGCACTCTCGAACGATGCGTTCGGCTGCGTCGGGTCGGGCGAGCGCAGCCGCCTTGCGGCCCATGGCGGCGAGTTCGTCCGGAGCGCCGAGCAGCGCGTGCAACGCCGCTGCCAGATCGGCGGGTTCGAGCGGGCGGGCCTCGAGCAGGAGGGCCGCGCCGACTTCGGCGAGTGCGCACGCATTGGCGCGTTGATGGTCGTCGGCAGCGTAGGGGTAGGGCACGAGGAGTGACGCCAGTCCAGCGAGTGCGAGTTCGGCGATGGCGAGCGCGCCGGACCGGCACAGCGCCAGGTCCGCCCAGCGGTAGCGCCCCGGCATGTCGGGCTCGAAGGCGACGACCTCGGCGCAAACGCCGTGCGCAGCGTAGGCCGCGGCCACGCGCTCACGGTCCGCCTCGCCGGTCTGGTGGAACACTTCGATGCGCTCGGCATCCAGCTCCGGCGCGATTGCGATCATGGCCTCGTTGATCTGCCGCGCACCCTGGCTGCCGCCGAAGACGAGCAGGTGGAAGGGGGGGGCCGGAACGCGCCGCGGCGCGCCTCCGGAGAATGCGTCGACCAGGGAGCGGCGCAGCGGGATGCCGGTCGCCCTCGCGCCGTGCGCGAGGGCGGTGGCGCCGGCGTCGAAGCCGGTGAAGATGCGCGCGGCGAAGCGGGCCGCCGCGCGGTTCGCGCGGCCCGGAACGGCGTTGGGTTCGACCAGTGCGATGGGAAGGCGCCGTAGCGCTGCGGCGGCAACGGCCGGCACCGACGCGTAGCCCCCCACCGAAACCACCATTTCCGTGCGCCGCCGCCCCATCACCCGCCAGGCTGCCGCGCATGCTCCGATCAGCACCGGCGTCGCCGCGAGTCGTGCCAGGAGCCCGCGTCCCATGATCTGCCGGGCCGGCAGCGTCACCAGCTCGAATCCCGCCTCCGGAACGAGTCGCGACTCGAGTCCCAGGCTTCCGCCCATCACGAACACGTCGTCGCCGCGCTCGCGGATTCGTTCGGCGAGTGCAAGTGCGGGGGTCACGTGGCCCCCCGTTCCGCCTCCGGCAACCACCCAGTTCACGGTCTTGCGCGCCTCCGCCGCGGCGTGCGGCGCGGGCTCCGCGCGGACCGACGCTCGGTTCGGGTGCCGCGCACCGGGGTTCTGCAGTCTTCGGGGTGCGCCGCAATCCGGAGCAGGACCCCGAGGGCAAGCGCGCACACCGCGAGCGAGTTCGAGCCGAACGAGACGAAGGGCAGGCTGAAGCCGGTTGTTGGGAGCAGGCCCATCACGACGCCGCTGTTCACCGCGGCCGGAACGACCAGGAAGGCGGTCATCCCGAAGGCCAGCAGCTGGGCGAAAGGATCCTCGGCGCGCCGGGCAACGCGTAGACCGGCCAGGGCGAGCGCGGCGAAGGCGCCGAGGACCACGAGAACGCCCACGAGTCCGAGTTCCTCGGCGACGACGGAGAGGATGAAATCGGTGTGGGCCTCGGGCAGATAGGAGAGCTTCTGGCGCCCGTCGCCAAGCCCGACCCCGAGCGTGCCCCCGCGCCCGAACGCGACGAAGGACTGGACGAGCTGGAAGCCCTCCGCCTGGGCGTTCTGCCACGGGGCGATGAAGCCCTTCCAGCGCGCCAGCGCGTAGGGACGCGCGGCGCTGTAACAGGCGACGAGCGCGGCCCCTACGACGCCGATCACGAATAGTCGTCGCAGGGGTACGCCGGCGGTGAAGACCAGCATCCCGACGAGGAGCGCCAGCAGCGCGGCGCTCCCGAAGTCCGGCTGGAGCAGCAGGAGGCCCGCCGGGACCGTGGCGAGGAGCAGCGCGCGCAGCAGGGCGCGGCCGTCGTCGGGATTCGCGCGCGCCAGCATTGCGGTTACCGCGAGCACCGTTGCAAAGCGGGAGATCTCGGCGGCCTGAAGGCTCGCCGGCAGGCCGGGCAGCGGGAGCCAACGCCGGGCGCCGTTGGCCTCGATCCCGACTACGAGCGTCGCGGTCAGCAGCGCGACGCCGAGACCCCACAAGGGGAGGGCGAGGCGCTGCCAGAAACCGAGCGGGAGCCGCAGGGCGATTGCGACCAGGGCGACGCTTCCTGTGACAGCCACCATGTGCCGAACGAAGTGCGGTGGCAGGGTGCTGCCCATCGCGAGCGGCGCGGTCGTGCTGTAGACCATCACGACGCCGAAGCCGGCGAGCAGGGCGGTGGCTGAGACGACCCCTCCATCGAGCAGCGCCGGTCGTTCGCGTTTGCCTCGATTCATTGCACCGGATCTCCGAGCGCGTGCACCGCGGCGCGGAAGCACTCGCCGCGCTCCTCGTAATCGCGGAACTGGTCCTGGCTGGCACAGGCCGGCGCCAACAGCACGACGTCGCCCGGCTGGGCGAGACGCGCGGCCCGCTGCACGGCTTGTTCGAGAGTGGTCGCCGCGTGAGTGGCGATGGTTCCGCCCAGCGCGTGCCCCAGGTCTTCGGCCGCTTCGCCCACGAGCACCGCCGCGCGCACCTTTTCCCGGGCGACGCCGGCGAGCGCCGTGAAGTCGAGTCCCTTGCCGCGGCCGCCCGCAATCCAGACGATCGGAGCGCCTGCAGCGTCGAGCGCGCACATCGCTGCGCTCGGGTTGGTCGCCTTGGAGTCGTTCACGTACGAAACGCCGGCCACGCATCCCACCGATTCCATGCGATGGGGCAGTCCCGCGAATGCAGAGATTCCAGCCGCCGCCCGCTTCGGTTCGGCGCCCACGGCGTGCGCGGCGGCGAGCGCGGCCAGGGCGTTTTCACGGTTGTGACGTCCCGGCAGGGAGGTCTCGAGCGGGACGCGAATCGGCTCGCCCGCTTCGATGTCGAGCACCGCCTGGTCCCCGTCGAGCCATGCGCCGCCCGGGGCGGGTCCGACCGCCGAGAAAGGCACGACCCGTCCGCGCGCGCGCCCGGCCAGTCCGCGCGCCTCGGGGTCGTCGGAGGCGATCAGCGCGACGTCCCCGGTGCCCTGGTTCGCGAGGATGCGCGCCTTCGCCTCGCGGTAGGCCTCGAAGCTGCCGTGGCGGTCCAGGTGGTCCGGCGTCACGTTGAGCACGACGGCCACTGCGGGTCGGAAGCTCTCCGTGGTCTCGAGTTGGAAGGAGGAGACCTCGAGCACCGCCACGTCGAGGGCGTCGCCGACCAGGTCGAGTGCCGGCTCCCCCACGTTCCCGGCCGCCCGCGTGCGGAAGCCGGATGCGAAGAGCGCCGCCTCGATCATGCGCGTCACCGTGCTCTTCCCGTTCGTTCCGGTCACCGCGACGACGGGAATCCGGAGTGCGCGCCAGGCGAGTTCGACGTCTCCCCAGACCCGGCGGGCGGTTGCGCGGTAGCACTCCGGCGGGATGCCGGGGCTCGGGACCACGAGGTCGAAGTCCGCGGCATCGGGGAAGTCGCGGCCCAGCACGAACTCCACCCCCGGTGTCCGTGCGGTGATGTCTGCAAGGCGCTCGTCGGCTGCCACCACGCGGGCGCCGTGGTCGGCACAGAAGCGGGCCGCGCTGCGGCCCGAGATTCCGAGGCCCAGAACGAGGACCCGTTTGTCCGCGAGCATCTGCATCACCGCAGCTTCAGCGACGACAGCGCGACGAGGCCGAGGATCGCCGAGAGGATCCAGAACCGGACGACGATCTTCTGCTCCGGCCAGCCGAGCTTTTCGAAGTGGTGGTGAATGGGCGCCATCAAGAAGACCCGGCGACCGGTCAGCTTGAATGCCGCCACCTGGATCACGACCGAGAGCGTCTCGACCACGAAGATTCCGCCGACGACCGCGAGCAGGATCTCCTGGCGGATCAATACGGCGATGGTGCCGAGCGCACCGCCGAGGGCCAGCGATCCCACGTCGCCCATGAAGAGCTGGGCCGGCGAGGCGTTGAACCACAGGAAGCCGAGTCCGCCCCCGATCAGTGCGCCGCAGAAGATGGCGAGGCCGCCGGCGTCCGGGACATATTTGATGGCCAGATATTCGGCGATGCCCGCGTGCCCAGCCGCGTAGGACAGGATCAAGAAGGTTCCAGCGGTGATCATCACCGGGCCGATCGCGAGGCCGTCGAGGCCGTCGGTCAGGTTCACGGCATTGCTCGTCCCCACGATGATGAACGTGGCGACCGGTACGTAGACCCAACCGATGTTGGGGGTGAAGTTCTTGAAGAACGGCACGGC
>Ga0310342_100000812_pt1 | contig 18491 bp, 11 predicted proteins | sample S15DNA20500_MG_FD_206155 | JGI IMG/M metagenome (GOLD analysis project Ga0310342, IMG submission 206155) | Marine microbial communities from station ALOHA, North Pacific Subtropical Gyre - S1503-DNA-20-500_MG | ecosystem: Environmental > Aquatic > Marine > Oceanic | place: Pacific Ocean: North...
TCGCCAAGGCGAATTTCTGGATCTATGCCGTGGTCCGCACGTTCAGCGTGCTGGCTCCATTGGATCTTTTAAGCTGTTATCAGTGGCGGGTGCCTACTGGAAAGGCGACAACTCGCGAAAACAGCTGCAAAGATTGTACGCGACGGCGTTCTTCAACAAAAAAGATCTGGAAAATCATCTTAAACAAATCGAAGAAGCCAAGCGACGAGACCATCGCGTCCTGGGCAAACAACTCGAGTTATTTACCATCAATCCATTGGTCGGGTCAGGCTTGATTCTTTGGCTACCCAAAGGCGCAATCATCCGCGGCATTCTGGAAAATTTCGTCAAGGATGAATTACGCCGGCGCGGATATCAGGCGGTTTATACACCCGTCATCGGCAAGGTTGATCTTTACGAAATATCAGGACATTATCCGTATTATTCAGACAGTCAATTCGCACCGATCGTGATGGATCAGGATGAACGTTATTTGCTACGGCCAATGAACTGTCCGCACCATGTCATGGTGTACAAGTCAAAACCACGGAGCTATCGTGAACTTCCCTTGCGTCTGGCCGAGTTCGGTACCGTACATCGTTACGAAAAGTCAGGTGAACTTTCCGGAATGACGCGAGTCAGGGGATTCACTCAAGACGATGCCCATATTTTCTGTACCGAAGAGCAAGTTGCTGATGAATTTCGTGGTTGCCTGGAGATGACGCAATTCGTGTTGAAGGCGCTCGGACTGGATAACTATCGTGTACGACTCGGATTTCGCGATCCCGAAAGTGACAAATATGTTGGCAGTACAGAGAGCTGGCGTCAGGCCGAGGCAGCCCTGGTAAAAGTCTGTAAAAGTCTAGGTGTGGAAGCCGAACACGAAATCGGCGAAGCCGCGTTTTACGGGCCGAAGGCGGATTTCGTGGTCACCGATTGCATTGGACGCGAATGGCAACTGGGGACCGTTCAATTGGACTACAATCTGCCCAGCCCAGAGCGATTCGGGCTGGAATATATTGGTTCCGATAACCAGTCCCACCGCCCCGTGATGATTCACCGAGCCCCGCTGGGTTCCATGGAACGTTTCATTGGCGTGTTGATCGAGCATTTCGCGGGCGCCTTCCCGCTTTGGTTGGCTCCCGAACAGGTCCGCGTTTTGACAGTAAGTGAAAAATCCGAGTCCTACGGCAGGGATGTGGAACGTCAGTTGTTAGCGGCGGACCTGCGTGTCTCTGGTGACTACCGTGCTGAGAAGTTGGGTTCCAAAATCCGGGACGCGGAGATGGAACGAATTCCTTATGTGTTGGTCGTAGGCGAAAAAGACATGGCCAACGTGACCGTATCCGTACGAGACCGCCTGGAAAAAGACCTTGGTGCAATGAAAATCGACCAGCTGGTCAACCGATTGCTGGAAGAGATTGCCAACAAAACGGTCCGAAAAACTTTCGGCAAGACAGCCGGTTTAGGGGAACGTGGGGCTAATAACGAATATTGATTATGACTACTGAGATGCTTTGGTCCCATTTGGTGCTTGACTTTTTCGCCTTGCCCCCTCAATACTCATGAGAGGTTAAGTTCTCCCAACGTCAGACATGATCATTCATTACTCGAAGAAAGGGTAGCAGCCATCGAAAGAAACCAGAGCCGGGTCAACGAACAGATCCGCATTACTCCTATCCGCGTCATTTCGGAAACGGGTGAACAACTCGGTGTTCTCCCTACAGAAGACGCCCTCGAACGAGCTCGCGGCGCCGGCTTTGACTTGGTTGAAGTGGCTCCCAGTGAAAATCCACCCGTTTGTCGAATTATGGACTTCGGCAAATATAAATACCAACGCAATAAGAAGGCGCAAAAGGGTCACACCCACCAGACGAAGACCAAGGAAATACGTCTCCGCCCGAAAACAGGAACGCATGATATTGATTTCAAAACCAGGCAAGCACTTCAGTTTTTGAAAAACAAGGACAAAGTTCAGATCTCAGTCGTGTTTCGTGGTCGTGAAATCGCCCATGTTGACGAGGGCCGGCGAGTGATGCAAAGCGTCGTCGACACTCTGCTGGAGTTTGGAGCAAAGTTGGAAGTACCTCCGAGCCAGCAAGGACGTCGTATCGTCTGCACGATTGCACCTAAGTGAGCATCCTCTGAGCGTTTCTACCCATCAGCCTCGTCAAGTCGCCGTGATCGGTGCTGGAATTGCAGGCTTGGCAGCCGCGCACCGTTTGCATGAACTCAACCCGTCGCTATCAATCCAGCTCTTTGAAGCCAGCTTACGACCAGGCGGTGCTTTGCAGACCCGTCATCATGACGGTTTTCTAATCGAACGTGGTGCAGACAACTTTATCACGAATGTTCCCTGGGCATTGAACCTTTGCCGACGGCTCGAGATCGATGATCAGTTGATCACAACTCGACCACAACACCGCGGAGCCTACGTGGTTCGCCAAGGAAGGTTAAGACGAATCCCGGCCGGTTTTCAAATGGTCGCTCCGCGACGTCTCCGCTCAGTACTTACCAGTCCGCTACTCAGCGTGGCAGGTCGCTTGCGACTGGTATGTGAACCGTTGATTCCAGCACGAACGGATACGGCCGACGAAACAGTCGCCGAATTTGCACAACGCAGATTGGGAAAAGAAGCCTATCGTTGGCTGGTCGAACCCTTGGTAGCCGGCATTTACACAGCCGACGCACAGCATCTCAGCGCCCTGGCCAGCATTCCCCAATTTGTGGCGATGGAACGAACCCATGGCAGTCTGTGGCGTGGGGCCAGGCAGGCCGCAGCTTGTCCTGGACAGGATCCTACGTCGGGTGGCGCACGTTATGCGCTCTTTCAAACCTTTCGAAATGGATTATCAGTGCTGGTCGACTCGCTCGTCAGCCGACTCCCTACCGGCACGCTCCTGGTAAACACCCCCGTCACCGCGCTCACTCAAAATCAACAACGCTGGCAGGTGAAGGTTGCCAGTGGTGAACTCTCGCCGCAAGGCTTTGATGGCATCGTTGTCGCACTATCGGCTGTCGATGCAGGGAGACTGCTACATTCTGTTGATGACATTCTTGCCGATGAATTAATCAGTATTCGCTATGCCAGCTCTGTCGTGGTAACGCTTGGATTTCGTCGCAATCAAATTGCAAAAAATCTCGATGCGTTTGGAATCGTCGTTCCAGCGGCTGAAAAACGAACCACTTTGGCTGTCAGCTTTTCCAGTGTGAAATACGAACAGCGTGCCCCCGACGACTGCGAATTGCTGCGGGTCTTTCTAGGAGGCGCCCGTCACGAGGAAGTCCACGAATTGCCCGACTCGCATTTACGAAAATTGGCACTCGACGAACTGCAATCTTTCATTGGCATCCAGGGATCACCCCAAATTTGCGAAATCACACGTTGGTCCCATTCCATGCCTCAATACCAACTCGGCCATGTTGAACGGATTGCAACGATCGAGCAGCGGATTACTCAACTTCCTCATTTGCAGTTGGCCGGCAACGCGTACCATGGGGTCGGAATTCCACATTGTATTCGTAGTGGTGAATTAGCAGCCGAGCGATTGTTAGAAAGTCTGCCTTAAGCGTTTGTCGCTAAGATCTAAGATCGATCTCGTTATCCCAAAACGGTTCACCCGCTGTTGCTCGAGCCCGTAACCGCCAGAATTCCACCTTTCTCACATCCATGATCGCAACTTTGACTTTTTTCCATGGGTCTTAGACGAACGTTCACATGCGTCTAAATAACTCTGAATGTGTGCTCCTCTCACGATATCGGGTTGATCTTGCTGGCCGATTCGAATGGATCGGATAAAGCGTTGGTAGATGTTGGGCGTGGCACGAACCGTTCGTGTTGTCCACCGTGCCTTTTCGACATTTTTTCCCGTACAAAGGTGTAATTTATTGAATCCATCATCCAAATTGATTCTCAAAGCACCTTCAGTTCCATGCAGTGACATCGAAACACGATTTTTATGGCCCGTGGCCCAGCGGGTCGTATGACAGACCCCTACCAGCCCATCAACGTAGTGCAAACGAACAATCGCCGTATCATTGGCATCCAGTTCGTGACCCCGGATCGACGTTCGCTGTTGCCCCTTGCGGTCAACCTTGGGAAGACAACTGAAAGAACAATCAACGGCCGTAGCATCGCCAGCAACGGCCGTAACAAGATCAAGGAGGTGACAACCCACATCTCCCAGCACACCTGCCGAACCTTTCGCCGTTTGTAAACGCCACAAGAAAGTCGGAGAATCCCATGGTCCCCAATAGTCACTGGCAAGCCAGGATTGCAAATAACTCCCTTCCAGATATCTGATCTGGCCCAGGTCACCACGTTGCACCAACTTGATCGACTCCTGAACTGCCGAACTATCACGATACGAAAAATTAACCATGTGTACCGTACCTTGACGCTCCTGTTCACCAACCGCTTTGCGAGCAACCTTACGAGCATCTGCTAACGTCGTTGCCAGTGGCTTTTCACAAAGTAAATGTTTGCCAGCATCCAGCACCTGCAAGCTGATTTTTGAGTGCGTTGCATCCGGCGTGACGATACTCACCGCATCAGTTCGCTCGATCAATTCCACGACCGATGATGCAACGCAGGGAATACGATGCTTGTGAGCAAATTCATGAGCCTGTTGAACATCCAAATCATAACAGGCTGTAAGCTTAACTCCACGAATGGCACGAAAAGAGCGCGCATGCTTGTTCCCCATGTTCCCTGTGCCGATGATTCCCAATTTAACTGTTGCCATGACACTCTGTTGAGGCGATAGCGAAGAGATGTTCCCGAAAACTTCTTGACAGCATTTCCATTACCATTCCAAACTCGACGTCAATCGTAATGCTCAAAGAAACTCCTAATGCAAGTTTTATCATTTTCAGCGTCAAAGCACTCTACAAAAGTTGACCCTTCAAAACAAAATAGTTAGACTTAAGCTGTTTAGAAAATGGATTTTCCAGGGGCCAGATCCTGCTAGTGAGGTGGCTCGCTTCACTTGGGCAGATCCATCCTTGCCCACTTTACAGTCAATACTTCTTCACAGTTAAGCGATGATTAAAATTTGTCACCACTATATTATCCATTGCAATCCTAGAATCAGGTGTAAAGGGGTGCAACTTCAATTGAAAAAACGAGCGATTCCTCATGGCTTGGCAACCGTTGTTCCGATTTTGTTCGTTGTTTGTGTTTTGGGTACTGCTTTGACAAAACTGGGACAGGGAGCCGAAACAGGCGAGAAAGAATCTGATCTTGCAGCAGTCGAATATTTCGAATCAAAAGTTCGTCCCTTATTGATCAAACGCTGTACGGCATGTCATGGCGCTGAAAATCAAAAATCTTCACTGCGACTGGACACAGCTGAAGGCCTGATGGCAGGGGGAAAGTCAGGGCCTGTTGTCATCGCCGACGATCCTGACCACAGCCTGTTGATTCAGGCTGTTCGCGGCAAAGGCGATCTAAAAATGCCTCCCGATGGTGAAGACCCGCTCACCCCGGACGAAATCCAGGCTCTCGTGCATTGGATCAAGCAGGGTGCAACGTGGCCCGGCTACCAACCTGCGAATTCAAATCCGCCAAACAGTACCTTCACAAAAGAACAGAAGTCCTTTTGGGCCTTCCAAGCCGTATCCAATCCGTTGCTACCTGACGTAAGTCAAAAGCAATGGGCAACATCACCTTTGGACCAGTTCATTCTAGCCCGGTTGGAACAAAACAACCTTCAACCTGCTCCATCGGCAGCACCCAACACTTGGTTGCGGCGCGTGATGTTCAACATCATTGGCTTACCACCCACTCTGGAAGAACTCGATCATTTCGCCAATGACCGTTCACCGGATGCCAAATCGAAAGTTGTCGATCGCTTGCTCGCATCGCCCCATTACGGCGAACGGTGGGGCAGACACTGGCTCGACGTCGCCAGATACGCCGACACCCTCGGGCAAGAAGCGGACTGGATTCTGCGTTATGCCTGGCGTTACCGTGACTATGTCGTCAATGCCTTCAATACAGACAAACCCTATTCCAAGTTTGTCATTGAGCAGATTGCTGGCGATTTGCTTCCAGACGTCGAAGATCGAAATTTGATCAATGAACAAATCATTGCGTCAGGTTTCCTGATGTTCAGCCCCAAGGCCACTGCAGAAGCTGATAAGGAACTGATGAAGCTAGACGTTGTCGATGAGCAAATCGATGTAACAAGCCGTGCGTTCATGGGACTGACCGTTGCCTGTGCCCGCTGTCATGATCACAAATTTGATCCGATCCCGACAATCGACTATTACTCGCTGGCTGGTATTTTTCGTAGTACGAAAACCATGGTTGATGAACAATCGACATCCATGTGGTCCGAATTCGACATTCCCAGAGCGTTCAGCGAAGCGGAAAACCAAATCTTTTTAGATCTCAAAAAAGCGATTAATGCGCAGAAAGAGATCATGGCCAACCGTGAAGCATCCGACGTTGCAGACCAGGTGGATTGGGAAAAGCAACTAAAAATAGCAATGCCGGCAGACACGTCGATTGACCGCGATGCGATTCAGAATATTTTATCACTTCCAATATCGAAACGATCCTCCGATCAACAACAACTCATCGAAATCGCAGCATTGAAAGATCCAGATTCCATCACCACGGTACCTCCTTTAGTTACAGGCTTGCATGCCTGGTACGCAATCGATTCATTGGCTCAAAACCAACTGAAACACGAAGCGCCCGTTTCACGCTGGCAAGACCAGGGTCCTCACGGATTTCATTTGACAAATTCATCCCCCGAAACAACCGAACCGCATTTTTCGCAAACAGGTTTTATCGATGGGCCGTCATTGAAATATTCGTTACTCACCGATGAGCTCAAGACAGAGCAAAACTTCGGTCTCGAGGGAGACCCCAGCTATACTGTTTTTCTAGCTGCTGAATTTCATTTGAAAGATCCACAAACACCAACGTCCCAGATCGCTTTTTTGTTTGGGACGGACCAAGGAGCAGGAACCATTCAGTTCCTCGAATTCGATAGCAATTCGATCCAACATCGGCTGGATATTGGTAGTGCGGGTAGCCAGGATGCAATCACCACTACACTTCCTCAGAATGTGCCTGTCGTAATCTCGGTGCGCAAACAGGCGAAACAACCAATCAACACAACGGCTATCACCGTCAACGGACGCCCCCAAGACGTATCGGGTTCAAGCTCAGGGCTTGATGTTTTGGCCGGTCCGCTGTTCCTTGGCTACGGCAGCAACAAATTTTCACCGGCCATGGATGTTGCGGAACTGATCGTTTATGACCGTAATCTCAATGACAACGAAGAAAGAGCGATCGGTCATTATTTATTCCAGAAATACAATTTAGAAACAAAATACTCCAGTAGCATTACCAGTTCGATTGTCCAGTTAACAACCATTCCCAGTCCATCACGCACCATTGAACAACGTGACAAACTGCGTCGATATTTCCTGAGGCACCATGACCCGGTGTATCAAAATGCGATAAACCAACTCAGCGAATTCGAAGCAAAGTTAAGCAAGTTGGAAAAATCGAAATCAACGATCACCGTGATGGCGCCCCAGGAACAAGAATTGCCAGCAGATTTGCGTGTTTATCGGCGCGGCAATTACAATACGCCGGGCGATCACGCGCCACGAAGATTTTTACAAATCATCGAGGGAGAAAACCATGCTCCCATCGATACTCCGCAAAGTGGTCGCCTGGAATTAGCACGATGGATAGCTCAAAAAAATCATCCGCTTACCTGGCGCGTGATCGTCAATCGGTTATGGAAGGGACATTTCGGTAAAGGAATCGTAGCCACCAGTGGTAATTTTGGCGAGTTAGGTGCTCGACCAACCCATCCCAAATTACTGGACTGGATGAGCCACCAGCTGATCATCAACAACGGATCACTGAAAAAGCTACATCGAATGGTGCTTACTTCCAGCACCCTGGGACAGGCCCATATCGACGATTCGCGTGCTGCTGAAATTGATCCGGAAAATCACTGGTTATGGCGGATGCCGCGACGAAGATTGGAAGCCGAGCCATTACGAGATTCCATGCTGGCAATCAGTGGTCGCCTGGACCGTCAGCTTACAGGAACTTTCCAGGATTGGTACGCGCCCTATGTGGACACGGTGGATTTAAATCGTGGATTGGTTGCGTTAGCAAAACCGTCCGGAACCATCGCCGCGTACGACTCTGGCCGGCGAAGTATTTACTTGCCCGTTTCAAGAAACCAACTTTATGACTTTTTCTCGTTGTTCGACTATACCGACCCGAGTGCCGTGATGGCCGACCGTGTCGAATCCACTGTGGCCCCCCAATCCTTGTTCCTGCTCAATAACAAAATGGTTCGTCGAGAAGCATTGCATTTTGCAAAACGGTTGTTAGACAACCCCAGCGGCAATGATATTCAGCGGTTGAATCAAGCCGCTCGCATGACACTGGCCAAGAATGCCAGTGACGAAGAAATACGTGAAGGAATCGAATTTTTGACAGAATATACCAGCCAGCGACAACAAAATGGTGTCGATGCCCAACAAAGCAAGCTGGAAGCCTGGCAAAGTTACTGTCAGCTATTGTTTTGCCAGAATGAATTTTTGTATCTTGAGTAATTCCAAAAACAAATGATCCATTTTTAAGCGATGTCAAAAATGGGAACTCCACCAGTGAATCCTACGTATCCTCTTTCACGTCGGGAGGCATTGCAACGTGTCGGAGGTGGATTCGGCTTTACCGCATTGGCAAGTCTCGCCACATTGGAAGCAAATGCGGCGATCAATCCATCCTCGGGATCTAGCAATCCATTAGCTCCCAAAAAGTCCCATCACCCAGCCCGTGCAAAGCGTGTCATTGTTCTCTTCCTGCATGGCGGAGTTTCCCATATCGACTCTTTTGATCCCAAACCCAAACTCACCGAGCTTCATGGTCAGCCAAGTCCGATCAAAAAGCCAAAATTCAATTTTGCGCCCACGGGAAATCTACTCAAGAGCCCCTGGAAATTTAAAAAGTATGGCGAATGCGGTATGGATGTCAGTGAATTGTTTCCAGAAATTGGTTCGGTCGTCGATGAGATTGCTTTCATTCGGTCAATGCAGTCTGACTTTGTGGCGCACGGCGGCGCCTCGCTTCAGTTATTCACTGGTGACGGCATTATGGTCCGGCCCAGCATGGGAGCTTGGGCACTCTATGGACTGGGAACGGAAAACCAGGATTTACCTGGATTCATTTCAATTTGTCCTACGGTGCACCATGGAGGCGCCCAGCATTACGGAACATCATTCCTTCCCGCCATCTATCAAGGAACGGCAATTGGCGATTCCGTCGTACCTCTCAAATCACAGGCTGGCATAAAAAATCTTGATCCGGCGGAGAAAGATGCGGCCCTCCAACGTCGTCAGTTGAACCTGCTGGCGCAACGGAATCGGCGCCATGCGTCTCGAACCGAGGGTGACCTTCGCCTGGAAGCACGCATCGAAGCTTTCGAACTGGCCTACCGCATGCAGATGAAGGCCCCCGAAGTGCTGGATCTCTCGGGTGAAACCAAGGAAACTCTCGACCTCTACGGAATTGATCAAAACCCAACGGACGACTACGGGCGCGCCTGCCTGGTAGCTCGTCGTCTTTCTGAACGAGGCGTACGCTTCATTCAAGTTACACATGGATTACCAAAGGCATACTGGGATGCACATGGAAACCTGCGAGGCAACCACACGGGTAACGCAAAACAGGCAGACAAACCCATTGCGGCCCTGATCAAGGATCTAAAACAACGGGGTTTGCTACAAGACACGTTGGTGATCTTCGCTACAGAGTTTGGGCGCACACCTGCCGCGCAAGGCGATGACGGTCGCGATCATCATCCCCATGCCTACACGATGTGGATGGCGGGCGGTGGTGTCCGCGGAGGAACGGTTTACGGTGCTACAGATGAATTGGGTTACTACGTCGCCGAAAACCGTGTGCATACCCATGATTTTCACGCCACGATACTGCACCTGATGGGAATCGACCACACACAACTCACCTACCGTTACAGCGGACGTGATTTTCGCCTGACCGATGTGCATGGAAACATCATTCATTCAATCATTAGCTAAGAACAATCCATGGACCAATTTGATTACAACAAATTCGAATGGATTCATCAGGTTGGTGGAATTCGCACAGCGCGATACGATTGGCCTGAAGTGGGTGGATCTCCCGGTTGTCGAGTTGCGTTGGTTGACACGGGCGCAGGTTTACGGTTCACCGTCGCCTTGGATCGCGGTGGCGATATCGTGGAAGCCTTCTATCAGAACACCGCGCTGGCCTATTTAACACCCAACGGGTATCAACCACCCAGCCATGCTCTACAACAGGTTGACGACCAGTGGCTTTCAAGTTGGCCCGGGGGATTAGTAACAACCTGTGGGCCTCGCTACATGGGTCCAGGTCGTGAGGAGGATGGCAAGCAACTTTATTTACACGGCCCCCATTCCAATTCGCCCGCATCCTTACTGGCCGTACACAATCCAGAGCTGCAGAGCGGCAACCCTGAAATGTCGCTTGAAATGAAAATTCGTGACACTCGGTTCTACGGCCCGGTGGTTGAAGTCCGCCGAAAAATTGTCTGCACACTCGGAGATCCGAGCATTCGCATTGAGGATGAAGTCATCAATCTGGGTAATGAGACCGTTCCTCACAATCTCTTGTACCATGTAAATTTTGGCTACCCGCTACTCGACGAGGGTGCTCGCCTGGTTTTCGGAGGCCGGATCACAGGAGTCTGGGATGGCCTCGAACTGCCAGCCGCTCCCGCTCCCGGGGCGGATTACAATCCATGGAAAAACGTGCCTGGAAATTTGGCCGAACATGCCGGTGAAGGCTCCAGAGGGTTGGTGTTGGATGTCAATTCGCACGATGGGACAGCGCGGGTTGGATTGATCAATCACAAACGTCGTATCGGTATCGAACTGGCATACCTGGGTGACCAGCTGCCACGCCTGGCCAATTGGCAGCATTTCGGACCCAGCGGAACGTACGTCTCTGCCCTGGAACCCTTTTTCGGATCCCTGTTTGGAAAATCTGCAGATGATCACCCGTTGGCCGCTCAATACCTTGAGCCCGGCCAATCTCGGAATTACCAATTGATGTTGCAAATCCATGCCGATGACAGCGGAATCGAACAACTGGGCAAATGGGACCAGGAGTTGGTCGCCTAACGTGCTGTGGTTGATCTCGCTAGTATGCCACTTGATCAACCGTGTCTCGCGGGATTTTCCTCGAACACGGTACACTACTGCGTCTGTACAATATTTGATTTGAATGATCATGCATCGGCGCTGACAGTTACCCTTTACCGTCAGACTCGGAACGATGGGTTCGCAGGAGAAGGAATTTGGCAAAATCAAGCTGGAAATCAAGGACCCTTTTAATTCATGTGCCAATCTTTCCTGTAGACACCCCTTGTCGAGCAGATTGAAAGACAATCACAATCAAACTTTTCAAAAACATGTGGAAAGTGAAATTCAAGCGATGTCAAAAGACAAGCAGTCTAAGTTTTTCATAGTTCTGTTTTTGTGTGTCACTTTGAGTACCAGCTTCTACGCTGGTCCGGCAACCAGTGCTCAAACAGACCTGACATTAAAGGTCGAGCAAGCCCAGGCCTCGTGGATGCCCAATCGCTCCAACCTCAGATTCAAAAACAGCCGGTTAGAGTGTCTGTTTTTTTAACTGTCGAGTCAGTACAAGCCATGAGCAATCTTGTTGTCGAGACGACATCCGGTCAGGAAAAGACGGTGATCTCGATTGGCAACATCACTCCCCTGCAAGACGATTTCATCAAAGCTGAACTCGAGAAGAAAACAATCTGGGAGGTGCCGATAGCACACAACCCTTTGCCGAACGAAATGAAAACGCACCAAAAATTGTCACACCGAGCGGTCAAAGAAAGCTGGTTGGCAATTCAACCTGGTCGCGCCATGACCTTTACCCTGTACCAGGATGGCCAACGCCTCGCCGAACAACAAAAGACAATCCATTTCGAGGACCGGATATGGTGGAAGCTGCATGCCCGGCCCGCAACATCGCTAGATCCACTCGACTATGGCTACGCCTTTTTGTCGAAAAGAAAGTTGCTGGTAGCAGCTGGCGACATCGTGCACATTAAAATCCCGGTCGTTGGTCTCAACAGTGAAAAACAACGAATTGCGATTCACTGGAGTGTTGACGAAGATCATCAGTCACATGAAATGCGGGTGGCCTGTTTACAGCAAAGTGTCTGGCAGGAGGACTTGCCAACCGCGAACCTGGCTCCGGGCAAGCACACTTTAAAATTTCAACTTCAAGATGCCGTTACCGGAGACCATATAGACGAATTGCAACAGGAACTGATTGTCGTACCACCCAAACGCATCAAGCATCGGTTTGGTGCCACTTACACGGATCTCAAGTATGACGACCCCGTGGTCGTTGACGAACGTGATTCACTCGGCAAAACCGTCTTGGCCCAGGGACAGTCCAGTTGGGAAGAAATCACTCCTCACTACGGTCCGCTCCAGGATATTGTGGTCAGTTTTGCAAACCGGCGCGACAAGATGGTTTTTTGGCGCGGAGCCAGCTACGTCCCTATGTGGGTATCGGATGATGTATGGTCATGCTGGGAATGGGCCGAAACAAGAGGCAACCGAGAGGCCAATTACAGAGGACCGGTCGAACCGCTGATGGACCGGGAACTTCGGTTCGGTCGTGTTCGTGTGATTGCTTCACATCCGGCCCGCGCAATTGTGCATTGGCGTTACCCTCAATCAACACGTGTCTATACGATCATCGATGATGAATGGGTTGATGAGTATTACTACATTTATCCTGACTTGGTGGCCGTACGAAAAGTCATGGGTTGGTTTTTAGAAGGAAGTTGGCATGAAATCAACGAGTTCATCACGGTTGTCCCTCCTGATATGCATCCACGCACGGCGTTTGAATTGCCTAATAGCTTCTCGATTTTCGGCCTCAACGGTAGCCAGCTTGATCTGAATTATCCACACCCCTGGAAAGACTGGCAAACTCGCTGGGCAAATCTAAAAAAGGACAACCAACATTTTGTTTTTAAGACAAATTTAAAAGATCGCCCCAAGCCCTTCGTGGGTGTGAAAAACCTGTGGCGGCTTTACTCGACAGATTGGGAAGGACCCTACCGCGGGCGACACGCAGAAGCTATCGAAGCTCACAAGCAAGCAGCATCTCCAATTCCGATCGAACAATTCGTCGGGGGCCTGGAGGCTCCCTGGATGGCTTGCTGGAGTTGGCCCGTCCAACGTGTCCCTGCTATCGGAACTGTGGTCTGCCAACCCAAACACTACGAAAATCATCCGGTGCACTGGTGCCTGATGGATCTTGAATATCAACCTACAGAACACAAGCTTCTCGGCAATCAACGGGAGCTGAAGGTTTGGACTCATTTGACCGGATTGGAAGTGCATGTCGATCCTGTCCAGCTCACCCGCAGTTGGTTAAATCCGGCGGAAGTCAGCGAAGTACGGGGCCTTCGATTCCGTCAATATGATTTGAACCAGAGAGCTTATGTCTTCGATGCCATCGAAAACACGTCGGTATTCAGATTTCAGCTACAGTCTGTAGAAACCGTGCAGATCCATCCAGTGATTATCATTGATCGGATTGCAGAACGGTCTGAAATTGATTTATCGTTCGACGGCCAGGCCATCGATAAAGAAGAGTTTGAATATGGTTTTGAGCCTCTCACCGACGGTTCACTAAAGCTCGTCATCTGGATCGACAAAAGCTTGCCGGCATCGACTACCGAAGTTTCCATTCAGCTGGCCCGGAACACACAACCCTAGCAATCGGGGCAACAGGCGAAAGTTCGTGTCGTCGGTTTTTGGAAAACCTCATCCGATCCGCCTAGAAGTCGCGAACGGATCTGAAACAACCTGCCCGTTTTCAGCTTCTTCACCCTGCCTCTCAGGGAACAGGCGCAAGGAGCCATTTTTTTAAGCAACTTCTAAATTGCCTGTGGCGTTTTAATCGACGATTTGTTATTGCCCGGCAGCAACAACGTCAGACAGGCTGCCACCAAAACAAAACAGGTTGAAACCCACAGGCAACCCGGCAATCCGGAAACCAGATACATGACACCGGACAGCAACGTGCCGGTAAGTCTGCCACCAGCATTGGCCATGTAATAAAACCCGACGTTGAGCGCCACCTTGTCCGAATCGGTATAAGCTAGAATCAAATACGAATGCACTGCCGAATTGACGGCAAACACCACGGCAAAACAGGCCAGGCCCACCATGATCGATGCAGTTGGATAGAACTCAAACTGGAGGGCAATGGCGATAGCGGCAGATAGGCCCGCCAATGTAAATCCCCATCGCTGGGCAGCTTGAGCCCCCGCAACCGCTCCCGCTGAACGACAAATCAGCTTGGGCACGGCTGCTTGAACCAAACCGTATCCGATCACCCAGGCCGCCAAAAAACCTCCCACGCCCGTAAACCCCCAGCCCAGTTGCGATGCCAGGAAGACCGGAAGTCCCACAACAAACCATACGTCACGAGAGCCAAAAAGAAAAAAACGAGCCGAAGACAACATGTTGATTTCGCGACTCTTGGAAAACAACTGACTGAATTTGACTTTCTCCTTTGACTTTCCCATCTCCGCTCGTAGAAACACGATGGAGCAAACCAAAACGATGGTCAGGGCTCCTGCCATCGTCCACAAAGAAGGGGAAAAACCGAGCTTACTGAGCAAGACTCCACCGCAAAGAAAACCCAGACCCTTGAGCGCATTTTTTGAACCGGTGAGAATTGCGACCCATTTGAAAAGCAACGACTGGCCTGATTCTTTTCCTCCATCATTGACGAGCAATTTGACAGCACTTTTGGAGCTCATCTTCGTCAAATCTTTGGCAATTCCTGATAGCGCTTGGGCAGCCATCACATAGGACACAGACATCCACGCGCCCCAGGCTTCGTTGATAAAAGAAAGCATTGTCAGGGCCACGACCTGAAGTCCCAATCCGCTGTACAACGTGACGCGCAACCCAAGTCTCGAACCGATCCACCCACCGAATAAATTGGTTAAGATGCCGCAAAACTCATATAACAAAAAGAGAAATGCGAGATGGATCGGGGTGTAACCCAGCTCATGAAAATGCAATAGGACCAACATGCGAAGTGCACCATCGGTCAGTGTAAACCCCCAATACGACACCGTCACCATCGCATAACTTCGAATATCCATCACTCGCCGTGTCGCCATAAAATCGATTACTTGAAAATTACTGGAGAAGATCGATCAAGGAACCTTCCGTACAGAATTTACCAGTCTATCTCAAAAACCACATTGTTAACCAGCACCATTGGCACATCCTACGGTTAACTTTTCCAACCGGCTGTTCTTAAATTTTCCGGCAGACAGCTCTTAATTCCGTCAAGACAATCCGCCCACTATTTGTTAGAATTCCGACAACCGCGAGCCTCCGGTAATAGATCCCATCCTGAATTCCCTTGGGAAACCTTCATGAAAAAGATCGCCTCTCCGACCAGGAGAGAGTTCACCAAGCGTACATCGGCAGCAAGTTTTGCCATGGGAGTCCCGCTATTTGTTTCTTCCCACGTGCTGGGACGGGACAATAACAGCAGCGCCAACGAACAGATTCTCATCGGATTTATCGGTACGGGTAACCGTGCCCGTCAGTTGATGGACCAGATGCCGAAACCTGGCCGGATTGTGGCCATTGCCGACTGTTATCAAAAGCGAATGACCGAAACACTGAAAGAAAAAGGGACAAACTGGCGGACGTACCAGGATTACCGTCGCATGCTTGACGATGAACAACTTGATGCGGTGGTGGTGTCCACGCCAGACCATGGACGAACGCTGCCCTGCATACACGCGGTTCAAGCCGGTTTGGACGTGTATGCCGAGAAGCCGTTAACCGCCTATATCCAAGAGGGCCGCCACCTGGTCAACGCCGTACGCAAATATGATCGTGTGTTCCAGGTTGGCACTCAGCAGAGAACCATGGAAATCAACCAGTACTGTTGTAACCTGGTCCACACGGGAGGGATTGGCGAAGTTAAAACGGTAGTTGCGGTCAACTATAAGGGTCCAATGCGGTATGAACTCTTAGAACGGGAGCAGCTACCCGCAGGCGACAATTGGGACATGTGGTGTGGACCGACTGATTTACGACCCTTCAACCACCAATTACAGTTCCAATGGATGAAATGGCGGTCTTATTCCGGTGGTCAAATGACCAATTGGGGTGCGCATGGAGTTGATCAAATCCAATCGGCATTGGGAAAAAGCCATACGGGGCCGACCGAGATTTGGCCCGATTCAGCCGGCCCCGATGGAAAGGTCTCTATGCGGTACGATGATGGCACACTGGTCCGCTTTGAACTCGAGAAAGGTCCGATGGGAGGAGCAATCTTCGTAGGCAGCCAATGCAAACTTGAAATTAGCCGTAACCGATTTGCAACCAATCCAGCGGACTTCTTAAATGATGCCCCTGAGCCAGCCGTACGAGAGAAGTGGGAAGGGCCCGGCTGGATTGCCAGGCCTCATATCGAAAATTGGCTTGATTGTATTAAAACACGTGAACGGCCAAACGCCGACGTCGAAATCGGCCATCGCTCCGTAACGGTCTGTCACCTGACAAATATCGCTCGCGAGATCGGCCGCCCTTTGCATTGGGACCCCAAAAGCGAAAAGTTTGTTAACGATCCCGAGGCCAATCAGCTGCTGGAACGACCTCGACGGGCCGGTTACGAATTGCCCAAAGTGTGAAACATTGGTGATTCAACCAGGATTCACAAGCAAGTTAGCAATCTTGATGGTCCTGTCTGCGATTGTCTACAATCGCCTGCTTTTTTTTCATTCAACCCACTGCCCATTACAGGAAGTGATCCGCACAGTAGAAAACTTCCCATCCAACGCGCCGCTTGTAACTCTCCGTTGGCAGTGTCACTCTGGAGCGTCAACGGCGTGTTCGATCAGATCCTCCAATCGAACGTATTGAAGTGCCGCCGCGTGGGAAGCAGCCAGGACAATTTTCGGTGCCTGCCCAGCTTCCAACGCTTCCTGCCAGCGCGGAGCACAAAGACACCAGCGATCGCCCGGTTGCAGGCCTGGAAATCCATACTGAAGCATCGGCGTACTGAGATCATTTCCCGTGTTTTTTGAGAACTCCAAAAACCCTTCGGTCATCATACAACAAACCGTATGCGAGCCAACATCTTCTGGTCCCGTGTTGCAGCAACCATCACGAAAGAAACCTGTCATCGGTTGACGCGAGCAGGGCTCGAGCTTGCCACCCAACACATTCCGTGCTTCGGTTTGGGGATTGGGTCTGTCTTTTTGCAACGTAATCATGATCGTTGACCTCATCTTCTGTCGCACTTGGCACGAAACTGGCTGCTCAACGCTGGAGATCTCCACGCTGGAGATCTCAACCTGTTTAAAATTATTTGTCCACAATATAAAACTGAAACCCTCAAAGTGCTACCACCAGTCAGCAACCAAAAACGTAAAACATCAACGACTGACGGCAAACCATCAGAAATAGGAGAGTCGAGCAACGAAAGTTGGTACTTTTTCTTCTCTTTCGACGATCCTGATTCTTGCTATACTGGGATATTATTAAATTTCAAACGATTTTTCATGAATTTTCAAAAATACAAACCGAATTTTGATCGTGACGGCTTCTTTGTCATTCCACAATTTTTGACTGGGGCTGAGTTCGTTGATTTAGCAAACAATCTTGATCGCTACATCCGAGAAATTGTACCTGCGTTGCCAGACTCCCAGGCGTTCTATCACGACAAGAGTCAGCCTGCGACGCTGAAGCAGCTACAACATATGGGCCATGATGATTTTTTTGCAACCTATGAAAAACATCCACGTTGGTCGGCTTTAGCCGAAACATTGCTGGGCGAGCCAGTCGATGTACGTCAGCAACCGGAATGGTTCAACAAGCCACCGGCCACTGATCATCCAACACCGCCCCATCAGGACAACCATTACTTCAACTTAAAACCACCTAACGCCATGACAGCGTGGCTGGCTTTGGATCCCGTGGATCAGGAAAACGGTTGCTTGCGATATATCGCTGGTTCGCATCGAACTGGACGCCGACCCCATTCGGCCACTCGCGTTCTCGGTTTTTCACAGGGCATTGCAAACTATGGACCCGATGATGAAGAACGGGAAACTGCTGTCAAGTTACAACGTGGTGACCTTGTCGTTCATCATTGCGAGACGATTCACCGCGCCGACCCTAACCGTTCGACCACCCGCCACCGCCGTGCATTCGCCATGGTATTTTTTGGCCGTAGTTGCTGCCGAGACGAGGAGAGTCGTCAAAACTATGCAGCCAAACTACAACAACAACATGAATCGCTGGGACTCGACACCGATTAAAATTGCCGGGTACATTCATCTCTAGTCGCAAACGGTGCCTGCGGACCCCAAGTCCGACTCAATGACTCTCCCGGTTGAAACGGCCTAGCCAAAAATGACCAC
>Ga0310342_100000815_pt1 | contig 18451 bp, 18 predicted proteins | sample S15DNA20500_MG_FD_206155 | JGI IMG/M metagenome (GOLD analysis project Ga0310342, IMG submission 206155) | Marine microbial communities from station ALOHA, North Pacific Subtropical Gyre - S1503-DNA-20-500_MG | ecosystem: Environmental > Aquatic > Marine > Oceanic | place: Pacific Ocean: North...
CGCTTCATAGGATGGCGGTTCCCCGGCGATTGCTGCTCCGGCACCCGCACCAGCAGATTGCGAAAGTTTGTAAGTTTCCGCAAAGTCCGCATCGAGCTTGGCAGCCGTTTGGCTATATAAAATGTTCATTAAGCCGCTGTGCGAGTAAGTCGCAATTGCTTTTCCGGTGACAGGGCTGACCGCAGTGTATGTAGTGCCATCGGCATTAGGAGCCAAAATAGAACTTCCTGAGAGCCAGGTGCCTATGTCCCCTGTGTTATTGCCGTCGTGGAGGAAGTCTACTGCCCTGCCTAGTTCTTCGTTTATCAGTTTCTCGCCCCATTGTTTGTCAACAAGGGCTTCTATGTCTTCAAAGTACTTGTTTTGGTCGAGAGGATCTGGCATCGCGTTTTGGAATGATTTGTTTTCCCCCATAGACTTTCTGTATTCAGTAATCATCGGAGGGATATCTTTTGGCGATGCTAGATTTAAGACATCCTTGAAAAAGGCAGCTTGTGCCTCAGCCACCTTGTTTAGCTCGGCTCCTATCCATCGGGAATTTCGATCTTGAATTTCCTTGCGTGCAAGGGATAGTTGTCCGCCGTCAATATGGCCTTGGACGTGCATGTTTTTCCAATAGGCAGCTTGCTCTTTGAATTCGCTTGCGTCTTCCGGCATCGCCAAACTGTTGAGGACAGTATCTTTGATGTGGGCTGATTGTCTTGATTTGTAATCATTGCCAATCGCGATTCGGCGATAAAGAGGAATATCGAGATCATCAAGATGATCGTTGAGCGGGAAGAACAGTATATTTTTTCCTGCCTCTTTCCATGCCTGCATTCTGACATAGACCTCTTCGACATTTTCCTTGTCTATTTGGTCCTTCGCCACACGCGCCGCCTGCTCGGATCGGGTGATATGCGGATCCAAGACGGCACCGTAGTCAAAGTCATCGCCCCCCTTGGGAGCCGCCTTTATTCTGGCTTTCAAGTCCTCAAGTTTTTCTGTTTCCCCTTCATGGGACAAGCGAGCTATTCTAGGCTCTAATACATCGGTGTAGAAGTTAAAGAAGTTCTTATCATTACCCGCCTCGGCATGGCGTTGGACGTATGCCGTGAATATAGGGGCAAGATCTTGTCCCGGTTCCGCTGCCGCATATGAGTTCCTAGAGTCACTTTCTTGGTTCGCTTTGGCTAGTTTCGCGTTCTCTATCTCGATGATTTTTGTGGAGATGCTCGGAACCAAACTGTTTAGTATTTGGTCCGAGTACACTTCAGGCGTCTTATCCGTAATCAGGTTCTCTCTTAGGAGCCTGGCCGCCTCTTCATTCGGTGGCTTACTTGGATCGTAGTCCCAGCGTGGATCTCCTTTAAGCAGATCTTCCCTCAATGTAGGCAGCATGTTACGGGCGTCTTGCAGAGCCTCTCCCTTCAACTCATTATCGTCACGCCTTTGCCTTTCGAGTTTTCCTCGGTTTCTCCTCTCAAGTCCTGAAGCGAGTTGTCCAGTCGCGTTCAGTAAATTGGCCAGTTGCTGGAATTGATTGCTTTGGCTGAAGTCTGCGGCAACTGGCGATACAGACGGTACACCCAACTGTTCTATTGCCTGCGTTCCGATGGCGCCAGCAGGAATCGTCCGCCTGGCCTGCTGAAACGGTGCCGGTTTCAGGGCTGAAGACAGGTCTGTTCTTTTAGTTTTAGCCATATTTTGCTGTCCAACTTAGGGGAGGTAGCCGCCTTTTTGGCTGAACCAGTCGGGGGGCGGCGCTAGCTGCGCAGGTGGACCGCCACTAGCAATGTAAACTTCAGGTGCGTTGACAAAGGGTTCCTCCGTTTTGGGGATTTTACTGTCCTGCCATCTTTGGATCGCGAGTCCGGTTTGTGCTCCGCCAATAGCGCCTTCAAATGCACTGAAGAAGGGGTTTTTGGCTTGTGCTCCCAATTGCACATTCCGGGCGTCGTACCCTAACCCGCTTTGCGCAATACTGAGGTTGAAGTTCGATTTGATTGCCGACAGGTTGCGAGCCAGGATTTGGTCTATGCCAAGGATACCTAGCTGCGAGGTTGGGGATCCCAATCCTATTCCACGGCTCTCATCCATGACCGTGGCTCGACCAGTTAACTTGGCGGCTTGTCGAGTGTATTGTTCTTTGCGTTGTTGCTGCTGGTTGGCAATCGCTTGCTGCTGGACAGTTGCCTGCTCATAAGCGATGTCTTGGGATTTCTCTATTGCCTTGTTTTGTTCTCGGGCCTGCTTCGCACTGATTGCTGCCCCGGCAGCCGCTAGGTAAATAGCATATGCTTCACCCATAGGTGGTTATCCTTGTCTCGGATAGTAATCGACAATGTATTCAATTGCAGTCACAACGGCTGGCTTTGCCGAATCATTTTCAAGGTATATGTCGTTGTCTTCGGCATTGCCCGTATGCATGGATCGCAATACAGCACGCTCCTGGATCGGGTCAACGTCCATGGCCACCGTTCGATCCGGATGGCTCGGCATATCAGATCTGATCTTGAATTGGCCGGTCTTGTGCAGTGATGCGGTAATTTCTCTGATAACAACTTCTGCGTTTACGTCAGCGTTTTTTTCTTCATCGTGTACATACGGACGCGACAAGAGAATGCTCATGGTGTATGCGCGACCGATAGCAACCTCGCCAGCAGAGTAGTCGCCATCGACTTTGAACGCAGCCGAACTGTTGCTCTTTGCCGACAGGATCTTGCCAAAATCGGTAGAGAAGTCTGGGCCGAGAACGCACTTGTCCAATGAGTTGTCGGTGATCGGAAGCGTAAAGGTGGTTTCTCCGGCAGAATGAGTTCCCGTTGCGACCACCATCAAGCGATCTAGATTTACAACGTCGTACCAATTATTTGCCATTGTCAGTTGTGCCTTGAATAAGCCAGAGTAAGAAGTCCTTCTTGGAGACGTTCAGATCGTGTCGGGTCGTTTGCCGATGAAGGAAAAGCCACAAGAACTCACGTCTCTTCCAGCATGTTTTCCATCCCCATTCATTCATTTTAATTGTCATGCGTTTGCAACCGGCACATGATGCAATTGTGTATCCGGTTGTCTTCGCAATGAATTGGTGTAGAGCCTCACCAGGAGGTATCAAGTTGGGCCTCGCAGTATGGTGACATTCCCGTTGATGCCCATTGATTTTTGAACTGGGCCTGGCCAGGCGCAGGTGGTGTTTGCATTGGGTATGACTATTTGATTGCCCGCAGTGGGTTTGGCAACTGGCGATCCGGTTCGGAACCAATAATTGGGAGCGCCATCAAGCTCTGTCCAATTGAGTTCTATGGTTGAATCGGGGACGCCATCTCCGTCAATATCTGACAATTCAATGTGATAGTTTTCAGCCAGCCCGAGGGGATAAGATTCGCCGGTGCAGTTGGTCGAAGTATAAAACACTAGGACCAGCGGGTTTGTGGGCGGGATTGCAGGCCGCCATACCTCGTCGTCGAAGTGCTCCATGACGAACCAGGTGCCGTTTGGCATGGTGCCGGACGCGGTTTTGACAGATGATGTCCCTGTGCCTTCGGTGCAGGAGCAGAGTACTACATCGGAGAATTTAATGGCCCATTCGCCTGCGGCGAGCGTGGGTGGTCCGCCGCCACCGGCTCCGCCTCCGCCTCCGCCTCCGCCGCCACTCCCGCCGGGAATCAACCCCCAAGGTAGAAACAGTGCCCAGGGGAACCTGCACACGTCATCGAAATCCGCAGGCGGCCCGACAGTAGACAATTCACCGGCGCCGCCGGATGAGCCTCCCAGGGTGCCCCACGGGAACGAGTTCACAAATAACGCTACTGCTGCCGTTGCAGCGGAGGTCACGCTCTCGGCTGTGCCTTCGCCATCGGTATAACTGGCTTCCACTGTAATCGTCGAACCCACATCTGCCTGTGTCAGTGTATAAGTCACGGCCACCGCACCAGGAATGTCCACATCATTGCGCATCCACTTGTAAGCAAATGCACCAAATCCATCTGCATCAACCAGATCAGTGGTGTTTGCCGTCAGAGTCAGGCTTTCCACCGCCCTACCGTCAATAGTTAGGTCGCCAGACAGTGCGTGACTGACGTTCGCCACCGACGACGTTGCCGATGACGTAACGCTTTCGGGCGTGCCTTGCCCGTCAGTGTAGCTAGCCGTTACTGTGATTGTGGACCCTACGTCCGCCTGTGCCAGTATATGGGTCGATGCAGTCGCGCCAACGATCGCTACTCCGCCGCGATTCCACTGGTAACTAATCACGCCCAGTCCGTCCTCGTCAGCCAAGGTATTTGCCGCCGTCAGAGTCTGGTCTTCAGTTGGCGTGCCACTAATCGTCACTGAACCAGTCGGGGGGTCGTTGACGTTAGCTACCTCGGCCGTTGCAGCGGAAGTCACACTCTCAGGTGTGCCCTGACCATCCGTGTAGCTAGCCGTCACCGTGATCGTTGAACCCACATCCGCTTGAACCAATGTGTAGGTCGATGCTGTTGCGCCAACGATCGTATCGTCGCCACGCTTCCATTGGTAACTGAAAGCCCCCAGACCGTCCTCGTCGGTCACACCACTAGCGTCTGCCGTCAGAGTCTGATCTTCTGTCACCGTACCGCTGATCGTCACCGCACCACCAGGCGGGTCGTTGACATTCGCCACCGACGATGTTGCCGAAGATGTTACGCTCTCCGCTGTTCCTCCATCATCGGTATAACTAGCCGTTACTGTTATCGTTGAACCCACATCTGCCTGCACCAGCGTGTAGGTGGTATTCGTTGCACCACCAATCGCCGAACCGCCGCGCTTCCACTGGTAGCTGATGACTCCAAGTCCATCCGCATCAGCCAAGGTGTTGGCCGCAGTTAGAACCTGGTCTTCTGTTGCTGTACCGCTGATCGTCACCGAGCCAGTCGGGGGACTATTAGGTGCCGAACCTTCCTCATCCAGTAGCTTCTCCGAAAGTGAAAGAATTTCCGCATCAGAAAGCGCAGTCGGAAAAAACATCAGACAGCCGATACGGCCGTCAAAACCGTCAGCATCTTCCTCTGCCGACACGAGGAAGGTGCTTATGCCTCCCGACGTTGGGCCATTGTAACCTTCGTTTGGATAGATCGACGTGTTCTGCTGCTTGTCTTCCCCGTCTACGAAGATCGACATGTGTTCATAGCTAGGTCCGCCAGACCCATCAAAACGAGCCGCTATTATTCTCGTATCGGTGTTCGTGATGGTTTCACTCGAATCACAAGTCAGATTTACATGAGTAAATCGCACCGTGTCATCAGCTTGAATTTCCAGTCTTATTCCGTCATTAGTTCCGCGATAAGTTGCAAATGCATGACCGTGATACCAGAATCCATCATTTACTGTGTTAGCGTGCGTAGTACTGGAGTTGTTCGCCAAGATCACATCAGCATCTGAATATGAATCGCGTGAAACAGCAACAACTATGGTGTAGTCACGACCCTGCGTTCGACCTGTACCGCCGCCTGCAAGATCCGGTTCGCGTTGCGCAAATGTCTGTTCACGACGGCCAAGATCATCAAGAATTGACCCGGCACTTTGCGGACTATATGGATCGCCGCGCGGATCTCCAATTTCAGCGTGATTAGCAGCAGTGCCGTCCGATTCAATCGCATACCCGCCGGAACCGGAGAAAGCTGATATGGCTGTGGCACTGCCTTTCAGTTCAAGATCGTAGTGCTTCCGCAACGCAGCCGCATGAGTTTGCACCCTGGAACCTGGAACATCGACATCATATACCGCTGCCAAACCAATAATCGAATTCGATTCTGTAATCACTGACAGACTGTTGTTATAGCGCGCTCCGACTTGTAGCTGGCTATAACCATAAGATCCTGAGAACACATCGTAATATCCCCAACTGCGAATATAGAGTCCATTTACATAGAGATGGCAGTTCGCATGGCCAACATAATCTGCCTCCATGCAACGCACAAAAACATGAATGACTTCTCCGTCCTGAAATACATCGGTGGCCATAGATGCGCCAGCACCGTTAGTTTCATTGAACGAAATGCAGCCAATTCGCTCACTGCTCATTGTATAGATTTTGGTAGAAAACGCATCGCCGCCACCGCCGTAATATGGTGACCCGGCCTCGTCGTCCATCGTGAGGCGCATGATCACGCCATCTGTTTCCGAGTCCCACTTCATCACGGCTTCGAGACAAAATGGATATGCTTGCGGCAGCCATGCTGATGCTTCAGTTGCAACCGCTATATTCCCCGCGCCGTAATCAAAATCAACACCCTTGTGCGTGACGCCTGCATGAGTCATTGAGGCATCTAACGCTCCTCCGGTTCCGGGTATTAGAGTTAGATCATCTGCCGCCCCGCCATCTTTCGTAGCCGAATTGGCGAGTGTGGCGCCAGACGCCTCGTCACAAAGCCAGAACCCGATGGGATCGTCGGCTTGCACGGCTTCGATGTATTCGTCGCTTACTATATTGGTTATGAACCCTGCTCTGGTGCGATCGCCGCTACCGTCGATAATCCCAATCGCGCCAAGAGCAATTGCGTCTTCGCGTGAGTTAGTCATTCCGCACCGCCTTCTGCCAATTCAATCACTTGGTTTTTAATCGCATCGAATTGTTCAGTGGTGTAGAAATCGCCCGCCATCGCAATCAATCCGCCAAACGATTCTGAGTTGGGGTAAATGACATCAGACCAATGGTTCATATCGACCGAGCATTCTTGAACAAATGCCAGCTTTGAGTCATGTGACTCATCCTCATCCTCCGGACAATTGCAATAGGTCACATTGACCGTTTCGCCTTGCGATTCAAGTAACGTGACTGCATCCGGCACCCAGTCGTTTTGTTCAGTTAGTATGCAAATCATATTCCCAAAACCTCAGTCAGGGTCATGTCGTTTTGGAATTGCCACGGCCTGATCGCAGGCGTGTGACCTTGCTTGATAGCGTCACGAATGTGTTCGATTCGTTCAGTTCGATCTCTATACTGGTGGCCCGAGAATATGCGCACGAACTCAGTGTTCGGAGTGCGGTGCGTGTACCAATCACCGGAATCTGCTCTCGGCCATTTACCGCCGTTCGACGGCGCCCCTGTGGCGGGGTCGTGCCGATTGGCGTATGCACGCTCTAGCCCCATCTGGTTGTACCTCCAGGGCCACGGTTGATCGAAACGGCACGGCGACTCTATGTACTGCTTTACGCCGCGTATCTCCAGTATCTGCATGAGGTGCGCGATCATGTTGACCACTTGTGGGGACGCGCCGCTCTGTGCGTTGGGCGGTGAATACACATCGTTCGTTATTTCATTGCCAACATCCCATGCGATGCTCATGCCGCATTCAAGATACGGCCTAGTATTCTGCCACCAGTGATGGAACATGTTGTCGAACCTGCCATCATAGGTAGCGTCTAGATTGAATTGAGGGTCCAGGTGCGGAGAACCGATGTACGCGATGACCTCACGGTCCAGGTGCATGGATCGGAACGTGGACACAAAGTCGTCGGTGAGCCAAGTTAGCCCCATTCGCAGTGCGTGCTCCCACTGATCGAACTGCATCTTCTCCGGGTGTAGTGTCCCAAACGGATTGTGCAGTTGAACAGACGCAGTCACACCAGATTTGTCAGCCCATGCCAGGGCAGGGTCCACCTTGTTCTCTTTGAACCACCGCCAACCGTTCTCGGGGATACCGTGACCTACCATGCGGATCGCGTTGTCCGCTGAACTGCCACCAATATTCCACTGGAAAATCACATGCATTATGTAACCTGTCTGGAGATTGGGAGTTGTTCAATCAGGAAATTGTTGGTGTTCTCGTCTTCCACCAATAGGTACAAATCGTTCTCGATAATCTCCATATCATTGATGCGGTACTTGTCGTCAAACTGCCACTTAGTCCAAGCCGCTTGCTCTTTGCGGTTCCCTTGCCAATAGGTCTGATAGACATATATCTTGTCGCAATCGTCTGTCAGTATGAAAACATTCAGATTGTTTGTGCTTGTCCTGAGTGTGCGAAAATCAGTCGGCAGCAATCCAAACACATGGGCACTGACATCGGTCGCGACGTTGCTTACTTTGGCGTCGTCGTAGAAGTACTCATACAGAATTGAGGTGTCTTTTCGGGAACCCAGGAAGTAGATCAGTGTGCCCATAGCTACGGGGCGAACACTGACTGCTTCGTATTTCGTTGACGGGGTAATCGATATGGTAGACGGCGAGAACACGTCCGGAGTGTTGATCTCGAATTGCCGAGCGGCCTTGGTGAAAACAATCACTGTGTCGCGGAATGGCACCAGGTAATCAATGATGGTTACCGCGTCACTGGACAGGGACACATCAATCGGATCGGAGTCTACGATATTCTCCGCGTCCTGGATGTAAAAGTTAAACAAGTCGCCTGATTGGCTGAAGGCGATATTTTCTTGCCCGCCGATCATCAGCCGATTGCGGTGGAGTCCTACATCAGTAATACTGTCCCCGTTTTTTACGATGCTAGGTGCCGGATTGTTTTCCTCGTCACCTGACAACCTCTCATTCCAATCGATCAAGCTGACGCTGAATGTTGCCGGTGTAGACCCGTCACCCGTGAAGGTGTCGCGGGTCATTTTGATCGGCATGGTCGTGTTATCCAGCGTTGCGCTTGCTTGGCCGCTTTTTGGAACTAATGTCCATCGCTCTGATATCGGGAAGGTGTCTGTTTCCGGCGTTCCTGACCCGTTGGTTTGTTCTCCTGTCCCGGCGACACTGAATGGCTCGGTAGTACTGTCGCTGATATTTGTTACGTCGCCTGGGTCAGTGACCGCCGGTGCTCTCGGCGCATGCACTTTCGCGTTGGATCCACGATAGTCACTGACAATTGTCATGTAGCCGCTGTTGCCGCCCAAGTCGGTCCAATTGATCATTCCATCATTGGACCCGGCGTTTCGTAATGCCGCTTGGAATACAGACGCAACGGCCTGCATGTCTGTCTTCGCTGTAGTCGGGAAGTCGGCGACAACTTCATAGTCATACCCTAGGCCGTTGGTGGTGATGTCGGCTGCGTCACCGGCAAGAGTGGTAATTGATGTTTCCAACGCGATATTGCTGTCGTCTCCAACGACCGCAATTTTATACGCACCGGCAGCAACATTTGTCCCGCCGGTAATATTTATGTACTGCCCTGCCACCGCATTGGTAAATGCGCCGCTCTTGGTCAATTTGAAATTGGGCGATCCGGCCTCATCCCACGCGACACCTGTCAAGCTCAGGGGGAACCGCTCGAAGAACACACTGAACCCCATCGGGTTGTTGCCGTCGTCGTTGTAATTCTTATGTGGAGCTGCCCAATCACCGAATGTGTTGCCCATGCGGTATCGTGCAAATTCGCCGTCACCTGAATTGAACTTGTAGTACACGGGGAACTTGTCGGAATCGCCATCGCTGAGAGCGTGATATGAGTCGTCTGCCGGGTTTGTGGCAAACATGTCCGCCAACCTGCTGAATGTCTCGGATATGGCGTAGATGGAGGACGCCTTCGCAGCAGTGGCCTGCTTCTGGTTTGCAATGATCGTATAATCCGCCACCGTTGACATGCGAATGTCGCCGGATACCGGCGGCGTTTGAATGCCGTTGATCACGACGTCGGCGGGAGCACCTGATCCGGCAGTGATATCTCCAGTGAGTTTGATGGTATTGTTGTCAACCTTAGCGGCGATCGCGTACCACCCGGTGGTTACCCCGGTGCCGCCAGTGACCAGGACCATGTCGCCTTCGGCAAATGTGTACCCGGTGAATGCCCCGGATTTGACCAGAGTGCTGGTTGCCGGTTCGTTCCATGTGACGCCGGTTTGACTGACGGAGAACTTCAGTGTGCCTTTGTTGAGATACGTTTGCGCGTCATTGGAAATAGTGACCGTAGCTTCTAAGCAGGTCGGCAACTCGAATACCCGTATGGACCCCGGCCCGTACATAACGAGGTACTTTTCACTGCTGTCTCGCTTAATTGCATGCAGCCTGTTATCGCTCAACGCAGTGGGGGCAGGGCTTATGATGTTCTTGAGGTAAGCGGATCCAGGCCGCTTGGTGGCTCCATCAAACACACTGAAGTTGGCATTTACAGAGTCCTGGACCTGGTTCGGAAAACGCAGGTGTGCTGGCTGATGACTGATGCCCCCGAACAGTGACGGGATAACAATACGGCGTTCTTGTCCCATAGTTGTTTACCATCCAAGCCAGGATGAAGTTGGTTGTAATCTTTGCCTGTTGCCCTTGATCGCCCGAGCTTCAGGGGTATTGAGCATATCACTGCCTCTCATATCGCCTTCCTCTTGGATGGCGAGAATCCTGGAGACAGATAGCTCTTCTTTTATCATGGCGTCATCAATCCGCCCACGACGCTTGAAGCGCTGGAAACGGAACGATGAGGATTTGACCACATAGTCTGACAGTGCGTCGGTCAATTCCGAGATCGCAAGATTCCTCCAAAGCTTGACTCTGATTTCAGTGTCGAAGGTGAACCCGATATCTACCGCGTCGGCACCAGAATTGTCGGTGTCAAACAATCTCATATTACGAATGGAGACTTTCCTCCACTTGTCGATTGTTTCGGTCACCAGGCGGATAACGTCCTGTTCAACTTGGATGACTCCGCTTGCCGGATTGGCCACTGCACTGATGGTATTGGTACTGGTTGCACTTACACTGCCGGTTATGTTATTTGCGCCATTGAAATCCGCAGATCCTTCGAGCGGGCAAATAAGATAGGTAGTGGCGCCGACCGTGTATGCCGAGGTGATGATGCCGACCGCATTGCTGGTAGCCTGGGTGACTCGTTCACCCAAAGTAAATGTCCCTGTTGAGATTGTCCCGGTAAGACTGACTGATGCGAAGTGTAGTTTCAGATCCGACTCTTCGTTCTGAAACCATCCTCGCCTCAACACATTCTTTCTTTCTCTATCCAGAATCGTTTCAGCCTCTCCAGCAATTGTTGATTGCCCAGTTTGGAGAGCACTGACACTCGGCTCACCGATGTGCTCCAGGACTTCATTTACCGCATCAATTTGTGTTGTCATCTCTTGCTCACAATAGTTGACGTTTGCTAGTTGCGATCCCGAAGTTCAATCAAGATCTGGTCAACCTTAGAATCAACGTCATCGACAATGGCTTGGACCCGTTCGATATCCTTGTTCACCCGGTCGATCTTGAAATCAATATGCTTTTGTGCAGTCGTCAGATCGTCATCGGAAACCGTACCGTCATGCGGGTGCTGTATGTGCTGTTCAGCCCACAGTTGCGGCACAGTGGTTTGGATCGCAGACTCATTTAGCCCGATTCTATAATGCGCCACTCCAATGGTTGCTCCGACAGAAACAATACCGCCCGTTATTCCCGTGAATGTAATCAGCGACGAGGATAGAAAGCCGCTGTGTCTGACTTGAGGTTTCACATCATACTCCCATTAGGGCAGGCTATGCTCTTGCCGCTGCCTTTTCTGATGTGACATTGTTATCACGCGCCATACCAAAACCGAACATCACTAGTAATCCGGATGCCAGTGTGTCCAGGTCGGCTACTGTACCTTCATTGCCGTCAAACAGTGCCCGCAGTTCAGGCAGGCAGACTATCAGTCCTCCGATCACACCAATCGCGGTGGTTCGCCAAGACTTAACCAGTGAGTTAATGATGCTCTCAATTGCCATCTGAATCGTCCTCTTGCAATGCACGCATCCTGTCACTTGCGGACAAGATGCGTTGGGTGTCGCCGGAAACGATGTCTCTGTATTTTTTCTCTTGATCCGCAGTCAGGTGCGAACTGTTGGCCTCGGCAAGTAGATTCGCCAATGCGTTGATTGCGGCGACTACGGTTACCACTTCCACGCTCATGGCGTGTCTCCTTCATCAGATGCTTTGTTTCTGAGTCCCAACGAGAACGCAACCTCTAGCTTTGCCATCGACTCCAAGAACCGGAACCGCTGATGATTGAAGTCAACAGGCGAGTCTGACTCAATGGAGTCTCGCATCAGGAACAGACACTTCTCAGTCAGGTCGGCAAGCTGGTCAATCTCCTGGAGGTATGACTTGTCAACTATTTTCGTCGAATCAGGTTGAGAGATCTGCTCGTACCGTTCAGAGAAATCGTGCCGTCGCAAGACATCTTCTGACCATGCCCGTTGCATTTCGTTTCGGCATCCGGACACCGCCATCAATGCGACAATTGGAACAATGTAACGTGACGATATGCAGGTCTTCTTCATCATAATGCTCCTGGCCAGTGTTATCCGACCAGGAGTAGTTAGTGCCGGGATTGACTTGAGATTACCCGACTGTCTGGAAGCCGACAGTTGCGGCTTGAGCCATTGCGCCTTGGTTAATGGCGATCCAGTCGCCGTTTCCATCCGCAACCAGTGTGACTTGATCACCAATGCCATCGGCACGGACGTACCTGTCGTCAGTCTGTTTTGCGAAGGTAGTGCCGTTACTGGCATAAATTGCTCCGGCAGTGCCGGATTCAATGTCGAGAACCTGGGCCACCGTCGCCACCGCAGTGACAACTGAGCCAGCCTTTGCGTCTTGTGGAAGAGTGACCGCCACAGCGCCTGCTGCACTGGTGTTAACGATCAAGATGGGGCAGTCGTCCTTGTCGATCGTATATGCCGCAGTGACATCTACAACCTTATAGGTCTGCGTACCATCGCTCCTCTGAGCAGTGGTAGTCATAATTAAAACTCCTAAAAAATTGGGCCGAGCGATAGCTCCAGGATCGCCCGGCCCGTATCCTCGGACCCGCAAGTCCCCAGGAAATAAAGTTACGCCGAATCTACATGGATGGTGCCAGCGCACCACGGAGCCAATACGCCTGCCCCGACCATCATCTGGCCCTTGAGGAAGTTGGTATTACGCCGCTCGTCCGGCCCGATGAATGTGTAGATCGGGTTGACCTTGTCCATCGCTCCGGCCACATATCCGATTGCCGCCGAGCCTTCGTCCGCACCGCACAGTGCGAGTGCTACCGGCTGGCCTTCGCCGCCGCCTCCGTTGGGCGTGCCAGAGACCTCTGAGCCTGCCGCAGTGAAGTCGCCCTGGTACTTCGCGGGGCCAGTGGCGATCCTCGTGCTCGGCAGGTGGTTGGTTGGCGACAGGACACTGAAACCTTCCAGCACACCAATGATGCGCTGGTTGATATCGTTCTGTCGCTGTGCCGTCAGGTCTGAGTCAAAGATCGTGTTGTCTTTGCCCAGCACACGCCGGATATATGGATCGATGATGAGGAATCTGCCCTCTTCCGGCACATTATCCTCGTCGAAAAGCTGTGCCAGTTTAGCCGCATCATCTCGGAAGTTTGTTGCGCCAGCAGATGTTGCAGGCCAAGCAAGCTCTCTGGTGGTTTCGACACGCTCGATCATCGAGCCACCCGAGTGGATGGTCATTCCGTTCTTCGTTTCTGATCCGGTTTGTGCTGCTTTGACTCCGATGATGAATAGCTTCTTGTCGAAATCCGTTGCCAGTGACCGTCCGAGTTTTCGGGCGAGCGGACGCAGGATATCGAAATGGCTCTTCTGAATTTGATCGAAAGGCACGTCATAGTGCTTGACGAGAATATCGTCAATCGTGATCGTGTTTTCGTCAACTTCAAATTGCTGACCAAGTAGTTCTGTGCCGGGCTGGTGGTATTCTGGATCGCCGTCCTCGCCGATAATCGGGAACTGCCACGATTTGCCAGAAGATACAACTTGGCTTGATACGACTTCGCTGTTGGCAGAATCTGAACCAGTCCCGTCAGGACCGATTGCATTCCACAGCAGCGTCTTAGCATGGAATGCTTCCAATACTAAGCCATAGAACATCTCAAGCGCAAGCTCATCGTCTACGCCACCTTTGGCCAGAAAACGCTGTGCATTACTGCTAGCCATGGTGTTACTCCAAAAAAAAGTGCAAAAAAAAACAACAACGATACTTCGGCGAGTCAAGGTGCTGACGATGGCCAGGCTGTATCACCAGGCGGACATGCCGTAGACCCGTAGGTGCCGTCACATATCAACCAAAAAACCCACAGCGCTTTTTAAAGCGCTGTAGGCGAAAGAAAAGGGGAAGGACATCGAAGTACCCCTGCACCTCGATAAACAGGTGTACTTCGACTGGTTAAGTAATCAGGCTTCTAACTTCTTCAACTGTTCGGATGCGTCTTCTCGCCACTTCCCGGTTCTCTTGTCCCCGTCGGGAACACTTCCGCCTCTGGAACGGATAGCGTCAGAAAGCTCGGTGCTGGATAGTTGATGAACGCCCCAAACCGATTGCTCCTCTGAACTCTCCAGACCCTTTCTTGGAAGTTCTGCAACCCTCGCAGGCGCAGTGGGCTGAGATTCGCCTTTTAAATCAGCCAATTCTTGCCGAAGCAACAGATTTTCTCTGGAAATTTCGGACGCGGTTTTCGGTCGATTGCGTTTGTCCGCAAGTTCCAAAATATTGTCAACCACCTCTTCCGCATTCGTGCCTTCCACTACATGCCACTTGGTGCCGGTGGCTGTATCGACCAGTTGGCCTTCGCATTTGTCTGAGCCGCCGAGGTGGACGATACGAATACCGGATTTCAATTCTTCTAGAGACTTTCGCTGTTCTGGAGTTAGTGTAAATTTGGGCATTGGTTACCTCATGCAAAGTAGTTACCGCCACTGCGGCGATGTTGGAGCAATTGTTGTTGTGCCGCTTCGTCTCCTCTTGAAGCGCGATTGACGATCTTGAAATACTCTGCTCGGGAAGTGATTGTGTTTCCGGCTGGAGCGACTGCCGGGGCACCGGATGTATCTACCAAGGCACCTGTTCCGGCAGCACCAATTGACTCGCGATGCCTCATGGACAATTCGCGAACAGCACTCTCATAAAGAGCGGGGCTGAGTAATCGGTGATTGATTGTTCCTGGCTCAGGTTTCTCAGGGTCACCCAATTCGCCCGGCGGGATGTTGGATGCGGCCCAAGCCTTGAGCGTGTCCAGTTGCTGCTGGCCTCCGACCATATTCACAGCCTTGGCCACCATGTCGTTGCGTTGCCCCTGGGCGGCAACAGTGGCTGCTTGAACAGCGGTTAGATAGTCATTGATCATTTTCCGGCTGACACTAGGAAGCTGCGATTGCAGTTTGTTGTACTGATCCTCTGTCAACTCAGACGACGATTGGAACTGTTCCGCGATTCCCTCTTCTGTCAGACCGGCACGCTCAAGTACCACATTCAGATCTAGATCTGCGGGCGGTGCCGGTGCAACTTGGAGATTTTCATCTGTTGTCGGCGAATCTGTGGTCACGCTATTGTCAGGAGTACTGTCCGGCGGTGTCTCAACTGGCGCTGTTGCTGCCGGTTCTTGAGTGTCTTGCATACGCGATCGCATGCGATTAAGTGCGTTGTACGCAGTGACTGCGGTGTCTACATCCGGGAATTGACTCTCAGGCCCAATCAGATCTCCATCACTGATTGGATACTCAATTGTTTTTGCCAACTCTCGGATCCCCTGCTGAAGATCGTCTGGAGTAGCAAATTTTCCGGCAAATTTCGGCGCTTCTTCTGCGGATGGCTCGGCAGGCTCTGTCGCCAGTGGAGCTTCTGACATGGCGTTCTCCTAGTTATTAGGTTGCCGCAGGCTGAAGTTCTTGTTCAACAGCAGTGGTCGCGACATCGCCTGCGGCATTGACGCCGCGCTCGACTGCTTGAGATGCGGCCTGTTGCTCTAACGCTGCCGCACGTTCTTGATTGATTTGATCATCGCTCTTGATCAGGCCAGGTTCATGCACGCCGCCATGTCGGGCCATCACATCGATGAATACTCTTGTGTCGATCAGACTCATGGCTTCCGGACCCAGTTGGCTGACCACAGCCGCGAAGTCCATCAGCTTTCCTCGTTCGATCTCTCTGGATAGAGCCTCAATTCCCGTGACCACATGGAGGTCAATTAAACCCGACGGCAACTCGGGCATGAGCTTCTGAGCCTGCAACTGGTAGATTGCTCGCTCGATGATGGGCACTTGCTGCGACTCTGAAATCTGAGCGTAGATCCCGCCCAGGCCGCCTTCGAGTTCGGCTGCAATACGCTGAATCTGTGTCGCTGTGACTCGTTCCTTCTGTGGCTGGATCTCGGACTCAAGCAACATTGCCTTGCTGAGTTCTTTTGTTTTCCGTTCGATCGAGCGATCGACAACATGGAAGTCAGAGATCTTGTCTACCTTTAGGAACGCAATGTCTTGGACTTGTCCACTTGAGACTCGGCCGCGAAGTACCATGCCGCTTGGCCGCTCCAAGTCCTCGTCACGCATGATGCTGCCCTGATCGATGACCGGGTGATGGCGAGAGGCAGTGGCGGCGAATTCCAGCAGTTTTTCCTCGCAATTATCCAAGGTCCGCATATCACCGTAATTCATTTCAATGAATCCACGGCCATAGTCCTCTTCCGGTGCCAGTTCAAAGGTCGTCGAGAAGTATGGGCACACCGGCTCGTCACTGGTCGCGATTTCCTGACCATTGATCTCCTGCACGATCGACCAGATCTTTGTCTTTGGCTGCCACTCGACCAGCGTGAACATGTCTTGAAGTCGATCGCCCGGATCTTTTTTAAGAAGGTCTGACGGCAATTGGGTCTTGGCGAATTGGCCCTCTTCCAATGCCAGCACATCTCTTGATTGCTTGGTGATGTGATACAGCACGTCACCCTCAGAATCGCGACGAGTCACATACCGATCTCGCCTGAATGTGGTGATCCTGTAGTCATCGTTCATCTTCTCAAGTACATCTCCGGTGATGATGCACTGCGACAATGCCGACCGCCTGCGGGACCGGAACCCGTTGACCTGCGATCTACGCATGCGACTACGCAGATTGGCCGATTCGAGCGTTGCAATGATTTGCATCTCGCGCAGAAACAAGCCCTGAAGCACTTGATTCATTTGCCGAGGATCAATGTTCGGGTCGTATTGGACTTCGGGCCGTAACTTCAATTGGAACCATGGGCGCCCAGGCGGAAACAGTGCCAAGAGCAACCTGCCCTCCAGATTGGTGGATCCGCGCGAACCCAAAGATTGGAAATTCTCAGGGAGTTCATCATCTTTCCCGTGATTCGCTGGCGGCAGTATGTGCGGCTTACTTAGTGCAGCACACGCTCTGGCTCGCTCAAGAATATTCGATCTGGCAGAGTCGTCAGACTTATACCGACTGGAAATTGTTGTTGCCATGATTATCCGATGTTTAGTCCACTGCCCCCAGGCGTGTTGAGTGATGGATCAATGACCAGAGCACTGCGGCCCAATCGCAGTGCCCGTCGCCTTTGCTGTTCCTCCACCTGCGCTACGGTGTAGGGATCGGAAACAGGTTCAGGTGGCGGTGGCGGGGGAAGTCGTGGAGAGGACGGGCTACTGAATCCCATCTGCGGCTCCTTTTAGTTGTCGGTGTCGGATTGATGCTAAAAACAAGACCACTTCATGGCGGCCTTGTTCGAGGAATATTCGGTCACGATCAGTTTGTTTTGTGAGTACGCCGGGCAAGATCTCAATGCTCGGCATGGGGTAGATCTGATTCAATTCACTGATCAATTGATCCACGTCGTTCGGGATCCGCTCGGGCAGCATCGTCGGCTCTGAGTTGCGTGCAGACATAGCCTTGGGCCTCCAGCCAGAGGTGCAGTTTGCGTGGGCTGTAGCATGAGGGCGGCACATAGACACCAGCGGCTGCGAGTACCTGGCGTGCAACGCAGACACAATCGTTCGTCTTCCACCGTCCGCCGGTCCAGCATTTAAGTAGGGTCGGCCACACTCGTAGCCGGGTAGAAGACTGGAAATCGTCCAGATCAATGTAAAAGGTGCCCGGCACCACATACATGCAACGGAGTGTGGGGTACTCGGTGATGTACGAGTAGAGGGGCCAGTAGGCTCGGCCGGTAACGCTCGGAACGAGCACAGCACCGTCATGGCCCACGCAGACGTGTGCCAGGTCACTGCCGGTGCAAAACCGGATCAGCGACCACCAAGCGGCCCAATACGCACGCCGGGGAGCACGTCGGGCGACTCGCCACCACCGACGAAGGGTCAGCGGCGTGCGATGCGACCAGCGGCTCGTCGAGAAAAAGACGCATAAATGCACTACAAATACCGTTCCTTTAAGTCGTGGACGCAGCACGCTTGCAAGTATTGTGTTCGTAAGTACTTACGGGCCTGAACGTCGTTCAGATGCGTAGATACGGGGTGAGATGGGGGTGAAACGGGGCGAGACGGGGTGAGGCGGGGTGAGATGCGTAGAGACGCGTAGAGACGCGTAGAGATGCGTAGAGATGCGTAGAGATGCGTAGAGATGCGTAGAGATGCGTAGAGATGCGCCCGGTCAAACTTCCGGGCAACCCTTATCCCGCAGGGGTTTGCGCGGTGGTCGCGCAACCGCGAGATGTATAGGGACCACTACATATAGTGGGTGTCAGCCTCAGTACCACTATATATGGTGCTAACATCGCCCTAACATCATCAGAAATTTAAATTCCCCTGTACATTAACA
>Ga0310342_100000816_pt1 | contig 18450 bp, 14 predicted proteins | sample S15DNA20500_MG_FD_206155 | JGI IMG/M metagenome (GOLD analysis project Ga0310342, IMG submission 206155) | Marine microbial communities from station ALOHA, North Pacific Subtropical Gyre - S1503-DNA-20-500_MG | ecosystem: Environmental > Aquatic > Marine > Oceanic | place: Pacific Ocean: North...
TTGCCACGCCAACCATTTGCGGCGGAAGAATTTACACAAGGGTCGCGAAACGACAAGACGACGTACGACAAGAATTTCTTTACTGCCTGGGACAAACAGATATTGGCCAGTAGAAAGAATGACTTACAGTGAACGGCAAAGCACGGACCGTCCATTTTTAATAATCGATCATCGGTCAGCAAACGTGCGATTCGGTTCCTGCCGCCAAATGAATTCAATAACAGAGGTGATCGTCGAGGTGTCACTTGACGGCAGGAACCGATTCCCACGTTTGCATCTCACTGTCTGAATGCATTTCAGTACCCGAAACCGAATTTGTCACTGTCATCTTTTTCTGAGTGTCAACGGGCACGAGAATGACTCTACAAAAAAGATAGGTCACGGTCAGCAAGCAGGGCGGCAAGTCGTCGCTAAATCGTTATCTCGCCTGTCTCGGGCCTATCACTCTTTGGTTTCAACAAACGCGTTTTGCACCAGGGCGCCGTTGCCACAATCAAGAGCCGGATCGCAGGGAGGAAAAAACTTTCTTTTTGGGAAATTTTTCAAGTGATTGGAGCACCATCATTCCGGTGATCTCTGCAACCATGGTTCCACTCTAGGGATAAAAAGAGTCATTCAAAACCCGACCTGCAAATCCCGAAAATGACACGCGGCCGACGGGAACACCACTGCAGCAGGTCCGATCATTTCCTAAAATTCACCGCCCCCTCCGATTGCACCGGCCTGTTGGTAGCTACCTAAAAAAGCCCGGCTTTCTTGACGAAAGCCGGGCTACCGGTACGAACCTAATGCGTACCGGGCACATCGGGAGTTTGCTTTTTACGGTAATTTCGCTATTGCACGGTGTCAGCGAATCTTGTGCGTTGTAATCAACTCAAATTTCCAGTTTGAATTTCATCTAATGCAATCCGAATACCAGCGGAGACATTTTTGGAAAAAAATAAAAATTTACTGGCTTTTCAGCACGTTTCAATCACTGGATGAAAACCATAGACCCGTCCCAAAAAGGGAAAGTGTCCTATTTCTGAGCGCATTGCTTGCGGATCGCGCACAATTATTGTACAATTTCGCAGCCATGCGAATGATTAAAGCCTGTTTTTTCGGGATGTATTCTCAATGTCATATTCATTATTGATGTTAAATGGGCCATCTCCCGGTGTGACGGTGAGATTGGATCCAACCCGACCGGCGACGATTGGTCGCCATCGATCGCGCGAATTGCCGCTGGATGACGAACGGGCCAGTCGTCTTCACGCTCGCGTGGGATTCACCAATGGTCGCTGGTCGATTGAAGATTGCGACAGTCGCAACGGCACGCGAGTCAACTCACAGCCAATCACGGAACAATTCCTGGAACCGGGCGATCTGATCCGAATAGGACAACGATTGATCTTATTCGTTGAGAATGTCGGAGCCAGCGATCCAGCGACGGGTTTACCCTCCATTTACAAATCGACAACACTCGAAGGTCGCACGGAAGGTTCAGAACAGCCTTCCCTGGAGCGAAACGTTGTTCGCCAGATCTCTCGGGTGGTTCGAGATTCAACCGTATTGTGTCGATTGGCGGGACAGATCCACAAACAAACCGACACAAACAAACTCCTTCGTTGTGTCATCGATGCTTTGGAAGATGGAATTCATGCCAACCGAATTGCAATTTGGTCAATTGGTGTCAATGGTCAACTCCAATGTATCGAGCAATCAGGTCCAGCCGTGGACGACGAAGATCAACCTACCCTGGTAAAGATTGCAGTTGAAAAAAATCGTCCGATCCGGTTCAGCGCAGGAGACACAGAGGATATCGATGACGTAATGATGGATGACACCCTCGACAGTGTTGATCCATCAGATGTCTCTCAAACCGGCAGCGTTGTGTGCGTACCAATTCCCGGATCGGGAAGCTGTCGTGGTGCAATCGAATGTCAACGTTATGAAATCGAGGACGCATTTAGCGGATCTGACACAGATTTTGCCGTCATTGTGGCCAGCCAACTGGGACTCGCCTGGGAGAATCTTGAATACCGGCAACAACTCGAACAAGCTAACCAGCAGCTTCGCCAACGACTCGCATCCCAACAGTTGCTGGTAGGTTCAAGCTCTCAAATGCAGAACGTTTTGGATCAAATTTCGCGGGTTGGCCCTACCAATTCAACCGTTTTGATCCTGGGACAGAGCGGAACAGGAAAGGAATTAGTCGCACAGGCAATTCACCGAATCAGTCGCCAAGAGGCAGGACCTTACATTACGGTCAATTGTGCAGCGTTTGCTGAATCCCTGCTGGAAAGCGAGCTGTTCGGACACGAGGCAGGTGCGTTCACTGGAGCCGATCGGCGGAGACTTGGACAGTTTGAACGGGCCCATCATGGCACAATTTTTCTGGATGAGGTCGGTGAAATGAGTTTGGCCTGCCAGGCCAAGGTGCTACGCCTACTGGAAGGGCATCCGTTTCAACGCGTAGGAGGACATGAAGCCATACGCGTTGAAGTGCGACTTATCGCAGCCACCCATCGCGACCTCGAAGAACTGGTCCGTGAAGGCCGCTTTCGACAAGACCTCTTCTACCGATTGCGCGTGATTGACATCCAGCTGCCACCCCTTCACAAACGGGATGATGATGTCATTGAGCTGGCATCCATGTTTTTGGAACACTATCAGCGCGAAGTGGGACAGGGACCACGTCGATTGTCGGCAGAAGCCATCGCAGCCATACGTGCCTACACATGGCCGGGAAATGTGCGAGAGTTGAAGAATGCTGTCGAACGGGCAGTGGTGCTGGGTATTGAAGAGGAACTTCAACCAGCGGACCTAGGCCTGCCTCGCAAGGATGAAGCACAGAGGGCACCCAATGAGATGCTGACGTTACGAGAGGCGGAGCAACGTCATATCGATTTTGTAATGGGAAAGGTCAACGGCAACAAAACAGAGGCCTGCCGGATCTTGAAAATCAGCCGTGGGACTCTGTATACAAAACTTGACGCGGATCCACGTCAGAATTAATCCGATCGAAGAAGTACTTTTAACTTCCCTCGACAAGACCAAGAAACTCCCGGGCATTGTCGTAACACAGGCATTGGATCATCGGGCGCAACAACTCGTCCGAATTTGGAATCTCGCCGTTTTCCACATCGCGACCTAATAAATCGCACAGCGTTCGTCGGAAATATTCATGGCGAGGATAGGACATGAACGACCGGGAATCCGTCAGCATGCCGAGAAATCGCGACAACAGACCAAGATTCGAAAGAGCGTTCAGTTGCCACTGCATTCCTTCCTTCTGATCCAAATGCCACCAACCGCTACCCCATTGAATCTTGCCAGCTGATGAACCGTCTTGAAAGTTTCCAGCCATAGTGGCAAAGAGATAATTATCGGCCGGGTTAAGGTTATAAAGGATCATTTTGGGAAGCCGATTATCCTGGTCTAGACGGTCAAGGTAAGCAGCCAACGCGTCCGCCTGCGGCCAATCCCCAATGGAATCCAATCCCGTATCGGGACCAAGTTGTTGAAAAAGTCTCGAATTATTATTACGTTTCGCTCCCAAATGAAGCTGCTTGGTCCACCCGCGACTTGCATCCAGTCGACCGAAAAACAACATCAGGTTGGATGCAAACTGGGCATGTTCCATCGGCAAAGCTGGCGTGCCCGATCGTACTTTTTCAAAAATTGCCGCAGCGGTTGCGTCATCACAAAAATTCGCGTGGCAACGTTCCAACCCATGGTCCGAGAGCCGACAACCCCTCCTGTGAAAGAATTCGTGTCGTGCTGTCAGTGCGTCCAACAAATCTTCGTACGATTTGATCCGCACTCCGCTCATTTCATCCAAGCGATCAACCCAGGGGTTAAAAACGTCCGGCTGGTCGACCGTAAGCACCTTATCAGGCCGAAACGCTGGAAAGACATGGGTACTCAAATCGGAGTCGGCAATGGCTTGGTGATCGTCCAGAGTGTCAATCGGATCGTCTGTTGTACAGACCGTCGTAACATGAAATTTTTTCAAGATCGCGTGCGTTGTCAAATCAACCAATTGCCGATTGGCTTCTTCCCAGATCTCAGGAGCCGTCTTTTCATTCAGCAATTCATCGATATCGAAGTAACGTTTTAGCTCGAGGTGTGTCCAATGATACAGTGGATTCCGCAATGTATGCGGCACCGTCGCCGCCCACGCCAGAAACTTTTCACGTGGATCGGCGTCCCCCGTACAGAATTGCTCTGCAACACCATTGGCCCGCATGGCACGCCACTTGTAATGATCACCCTCGAGCCAGATCTCATACAGATTTTTAAATTTTCGATTATTTGCAATGTCTGCCGGTGGCAGGTGACAATGGTAATCAAGAATCGGCAGGTGAGCTGCAAACTCGTGGTAGAGTTTACGCGAAGTGTCCGTAGTGAGCAGGAAGTCATCGTGAATAAACTTCATCTCGTTCTCAATCTATTAAGAGTGGCTTTAAATGACGCTCGTAAAGATTGTCTGTAACATTTCGAGCAACCGAATCCTCGCAAGCATCCACCATCTCAAGGTATCGATCGCCCATCTTGGCGGCAACCTTGTATCCCACATGCAGCAATTGACGCACATGGGGATTATAAAAATCACACCGGGGATCGTGCCGCAATGCAGCAACGAACTGATCGGAAGACCATTGCAGGACATCCGCTCCGGTTGGCAGTTGCTCGCGATCGATGGCAATCACGCTGGAGTAGGGAGCGCATAACGCATCCATTTGCTCAAGTGCACCATCATAAATTTCTTTCGCCAAGGCCAAACCATCACCTCCTGCTTCGGCCAATCCAATCAGTTCTTCAAGCCAAGTGGTACCTGCTGTTTTAAGGTGCAAGCCTGCCCCGCTCTCCGCTAAAGCGTTACGGATCGGACCGTAAATCGAAAATTTATCGCTGCCCGAATGGACACTCAGTTTGAGAGTTGCCGGTAAACCATAGAGCCGAATTGAAAAAGCAATCACTGCCAGATCATCGCGAAACTCTTGATCGAACTGTTCAATCTCGCCTTCGTAGTCAACTCCCTTGTTGAATCGTCCTGTAAATTTGGGTGCTATTGTCTGGACAGGAAGTTCATGATCGGCTATGGCAGCCAAGATAATCAGCAATTCGCGTGGCGTTTGGGGACGGTCAGTTTCGTCCATCGAAATTTCGGTAATGAATTCCGCACCGCTTTTGGCCACGGCAATATGCCGGTAAATCTTGGCCGCTTGCTGCACCGCCAACAGAAATTTTCGGGCAATCAGCTCGATGTCACCACGCTCATTGATCAACGGAAGAGCCAAACCGGGAATATCCAATTCACCGACCAATTCGCTGTGACGGTCCACAAATGCCTTCACATCTTCGTCCGCCGCCGCCTCACCAATCGCATTGGCCACGTCAATCGTGTAAAAATCACTGTAAGGAATGAAGGCATCCACGTTTTCGAGGTTGATGTGATCCGCATCGACATGATACGGTCGTTCCCAATCCAACGATCGGACAGCCGCATCAGCCGCCGCCCTGACACTGGATGGATCCGACCCAATTGTTATATGCTCGCGGTGGGATTTATTCCAAACAGGCACAACATCGACACCCTGCTGAACAGCACGAATCAGAGCCTGCAATTGAGCACCCGCCTGGCGTCCAAACCGGTCGCCAACGCCAAATGAATATTTTTCGATCATCAACATGTAACCGCTCCACGTAAATTGTGAACCGTTGTGAACCGTATTGTTTGAACCGCACATTATGGACATTCAATGCAAGGCTGAAAACCACACTTCCCTCTTTAAACTCGGGAGTTGACCGGAAAATGCGACGACACATCATGGGAATACTGGCTGTGTGTCTGCTTGTTGCCGGCGGAATACTCCTATTTATTGAAGCCAAAGATTCTGCTAATGATTTTGCCGCTTCCATGTGCCTGCGAATCGGTTTGGTACTTGCCGCAATCTGGCTGGCGTACCCTGAACTGAGATACATTCCGCCTTGGATGTACACCATTGTCGCGGCCGCAACGGTAATCGTGGTAATTCAACCGAAGACCATTTTCATCGCCGTCCCCTTCTTGTTTTTCATTTGGCTGATCAAGCCCAAGGGACATCATCGAAAACAAAAGTGAATCGGCTGTCACTTTCCTCCAAAATCAGCTGTCACTTTCCTCCAAACTGTGCCTCCCTACCACGACCCCTCCCATCTAATTTTACTAAACGGGAACGATTGTAAGGCCCTGCGAAACTCTGTAAACGGACTGGGAATCTTTGTGCAAAATAAAATTCACAAATGAACCTCGGAAAGCGGTTTTCCAAACGGTGCCACAGCAAACCCTGGAAAGACAAGCTACGTCCAACATTTACTTGTTGCCAAAAAGGGATGGAATTCCTTTATTCAAAAAACCATGGTTACAACGTTATCTTCATGTTTAAAAACGAGACTGAAACGACCCCCTATCTCTGGATGTTATTCGCATCCTTCAGCTTTGCGTCGATGAGTGCGCTGGTTCACGGATTGGGAACAATGGTGAACTCACCGTTCATCGTGTTGATCCGAACCGTGGTGGTTCTGGTGGTTCTGCTAACGATCGCCCGTTCGTCAGGCATCCAACTGGTATTCTGGAAACCGCGCGCGTTATGGCTCCGTAGTATTGCCGGAACAATCGGCACCTTGACCAGCTTTTATGCAATGACACAACTGCCGATTTCCAATGCGATTACAATCATCCATATGTTTCCACTCTGGGTCGCGCTGCTGTCCTGGCCGCTTTTTGGAATCATCCCCAACTTCAGCGTCTGGGTATCGATCACCTGTGGCTTTTTAGGAATTGTTCTGCTGCATCCACCGGAGCAAACCCAACAATATCTCGCGATGCTCGCCGCCCTGGTGGGCTCTTTTTCGGCCGCGCTGGCCATGACTGGCTTGCATCTACTGCGAGACATCGACAGCCGTGCCATTGTTATCCATTTCGCTATGATGTTAATTCCAGTGACGATATTAATCCTGCTAGTTGCGACCTGGGAGAGTGGCTTCACGGTCCCCACCGACCCCATCACCTGGTGGATGCTACTGGGAGTTGGCGGCTTCGCCACGTGTGGACAAGTTTCCATGACTAAAGCATTTGCCTCTGGTCCCCCTGCCCGGATTGCCATCGTCGCTCTCTCCCAGGTGGCCATCACCATGATCTATGACGTTATTTTTTGGGACCGTTCATTTCAGGGAATCACTCTTTTAGGCATTACACTGATCATAGGGCCAACAGCATGGATCATGATTCGGGACGCGATTCCCACGGGTGATCCTGCTAGAAACAGCGATGGTTCACCCAAGAATTGAACATGGAAAATCTATGATATTCTGCCTGCACCAGCGTCCCGGGTTCACTCTTTCGAGTCGATCTTGCTTTCGGTAATTTCACCCGTTTTTTTGTGGCGCAGAATCACCTTTCGGCTACCATCGGTCATTTGCTCTTGCTTGATTAAAAGATGGTCCTGATCGTAGTCACGCGTCACGCTTACATTTTCTACATTATCGCGACCACGCCAAATTTCCAAATGAATCGGTTCCCAGCGTTTGGATTGCAGGGAAGTGTATGCCGCATCTATGATCGAATTCACAATGTAACCATCGTAAAAAGTCTCCCGAGGCTCGACGTCCCCTTCAAACGCACTGAGCACATCGGTAAACATATCGACATAACCAAGCGCACTCGGTTCGTCACCAACAGGAAACAACCACCCGGTTGACGTTTCCGACTTCTCGGCCACGTACTCATTTTGCCCACCCATGGTAAACATCTCCATTCCCGTACGAAGCCAGTGATTCAACCAGATCGTTCCATCACTTCCGGCAATCTCATCTCGCAAATCCATCCCACCACGAAAAGCCCAGCTAACCTCAAATTGTCCGACAGCACCGTTTTCATAACGAACCATTCCGACGGCATGGTCTTCGACATCAATAGGATGAACCTGTGTGTCGGCCCAGCAAACGACCTCGACGGGACGGATATCTTTGCCGATAAAAGTACGAGCGATTTCGATGCAATGACACCCCATGTCGACAATCGCACCACCACCGGAAAACTCCGGATTCCAGAACCAGTCACTATGCGGTCCGGGATGCGTCTCTCGCGACCGTACCCATAACACGTTTCCAATAGCACCGCCACGAACGGATTCGAGAGCTTTAAGTGTTTTTGGCGTATAGACAAGGTCCTCCAAGTACGCTGCGAACACGCCCGCGTCTTCTACCGCTCGCAGCATGCGCAATGCTTCTTCGGCATTGCGCCCCAGCGGCTTGGTACACAGAACCGGCTTGCCTGCTGCTGCAGCCGCACAAACGGCCATTTCATGAAGATGGTTCGGCAAACCCACTACGATAACATCGACCTCTGGATGTTGAATCGCCTCATCCATGTCTGTGGTAAAATGTGGAACATTCCATTTTTTGGCAAATTCTCGCGCCGAGTTTTCCGTACGAGAATAAACCACGCTGACCTGATCTCGTCCACGTTTGCCCTGGATAGCCATCGAGTAAAACATACCAATCAGACCAGAACCTAATATGCAAATGCGCATCGTAATTTCCTGTTCCTCTCTGTTTTTGAAAAACTACCCACGAACGACCTCGTCGGACCAAATCCGATTGGATAATTCAGGCAGACCGAACCGATTTAAAATAATCGTTGATGAACGTCTTTCGCTCTGAGTCTTCACACTTGGCATATTGTACGAGCGAAAACAACTTTTGCTGGTCTCTTCTCAGTTTTTCGTCCAGCAACGTTTGATCTTTAAACTGCTGGGGCAATTCATCAACCACGCGAAGGCGGAAAGGTTTCAGTGAGCCCTCAATGACACCAAAGCGATCCAACATCGCCAAAGCTGTATCCAAACGGTGATCGCGTTTGTCCTTAAAGTTTAATTTCTCGCGCATCCACTCCAATCCAAAAGCCGTTATTTCTTCCATATTGTGCTTGAGCAATCCGTAAATACGTTCATAAAAAATGGCGTCCGGGTTACTCCATCGTAAAAACTCCATCTGCGTGGATAAATCCCGCGGATCGTAAAGCAACACGCATGCGGAAGGCTGACCATCGCGGCCTGCACGCCCAATTTCCTGATAATAAGATTCCATCGACCCGGGAACATCGGCGTGGACCACCAGGCGAATATCCTCTTTGTCGATGCCCATCCCAAAGGCATTGGTAGCCAAAACAAACTGGTCCTGCAGCTTCATGAACCGATCCTGCACCCGCTTGCGTTCAGCTCGCTCCAGTTCGCCATGGTAAATCAAAGGGGACGTGTCAAAGCCTGAATCCAGCTGGTTGAGGCGATTGCTGAACTCAAGCAACGTTTTAATCAAAGTAAAATAAACGATCCCACTGCCAGGATGAATCTGGTGCAACCTGCAAATTTCCTCCAGCTTGTGATCCTCTCCCCAGACTTCGACGACGGATAAACTTAGATTGGGACGATCAATTCCTGCGTGGAATAAATTGGTTTCGCACTCCATGAGACCCAGTTGACCAATGATGTCCTGTTGAACTTCTGGCGTAGCCGTGGCCGTGAGCGCAATAGTCGTAGGATTTTGCAGTAACTGGCGAATCTCTCGTAAGCGCGTGTAGTCGGGACGAAAATCATGGCCCCACTCACTAATGCAATGAGCTTCGTCAACGGCCAAAAGGCCAATATGGCGATGCTCCAGAACTTTCACAAAGTCCGGTTTCCGGAAACGTTCAGGCGTAACATAAAGCAGTGTGTGTTCCCCCTTGGCAATTTCTTCATAGCGGATCTCACGCTCGCGTTTTTCCAGGGAGGAATTGATGAATGTGGCTGAAACGCCTTTCGCCCTTAAGGCATCCACCTGGTCCTTCATCAAGGCAATCAGAGGAGAAAGAACCAATGTCAGGTGCGGTTTGCCACTCGGCCTGCTTGGTGACTCAAATCCGGAACTGGACTCGGCCAGCAGAATTCCAGGAATCTGGTAACACAGGGATTTCCCCATGCCGGTGGGCATGATCACCAGCGCGTGCTCACCGGCGAGCAATGTTTCAATAATGCGCTGCTGCTGCCCACGAAATTCGTGGTATCCGAATACTTGTTTGAGAATGTCCACCGACTGCATCCCACCAAGATACCGAAGCAGCCTCAGCTTGACGATCCAGGTTGACTATCCAACCGGGGAAACCGCACTCGAACCCCCAAAACAACGGCAGAACGTGATTTAGACCCATTCCCTTCTTTTTTTCATAGATCTTTCGCCCACGGGCGTTCTACCTGCCCGATTCACAAGAAAGCCATGCCGACCCGGGCTTCTGCATTTCGTGTTTGAAAGCTACAAAGAGTTGGCTTGAAGTCAGGAGATCGGTGGAAAAAGATGCTTTATTCCAATGTTTGCATTGAATCGTTTGGCTACACCTTGCCCGCCGAGGTTGTGTCTTCCAGTGAAATCGAAAGTCGTTTGGCACCTGTTTATCAACGTCTTAGATTGCCCGAAGGAAGGCTCGAGGCAATGACAGGAATCGCGGAACGACGATTCTGGACGGCAGGTACCCTACCCAGTGAAAACAGCATCCTCAGTAGCCAAAAGGCCCTGGCGGCAACCGAAATGGATCGTGGGCAAGTCGGCGCCCTGATTCACGCCAGTGTCTGCCGTGACCATCTGGAACCGGCAACTGCCTCCAGAGTCCATCATCAACTGGGCTTGAGACGAAATTGCCTGATCTACGACGTCTCCAATGCCTGCCTGGGACTGCTCAATGGGATCATCCAAGTTGCCAACATGATCGAATTGAGACAAATTCGGGCGGGCCTGGTGGTGGGAAGTGAAGGCGGTCGTGAACTTGTCGAAAATACGATCGCAAGATTGAACCACGATACGAGTCTGACTCGCAGCCAAATTAAACTCAGTATCGCCTCGCTTACCATTGGTTCGGCCAGTTGTGCTGTCCTATTAACCGATCGCAAGTTAAGTCAAACCGGTAATCGACTGGCGGCCGCGGTAGCGGACGCCAACACTCAACATCACCGACTATGCCACAGTGGACAAGACTCGGCAGTTGGTGAAGGGATGATGCCTTGGATGCAAACCGACTCGGAAAAACTGATGCAGGAAGGCATCGCTACAGGTGTCGAAACCCTGCAACACTTCCTGGCGACAACCGAATGGCGTCCTGAGGACATCGACAAGACGTTTTGCCATCAAGTGGGCGTCGCCCATCATAAATTGATGTTCGATGCACTCAACCTTGATCCACGTATCGATTTCACCACCTTCCCTTGGTTGGGAAACACCGGATCGGTTGCACTGCCAATCACCATGGCTATCGGCCAGGAACAGGGTCACCTTGAAAAAGGCAATCGTGTCGGCCTGTTCGGAATCGGGTCTGGCATTAACTGCGTGATGCTCGCAGTCGATTGGCAAAGTGGTTGAGTACTAGCTGCAATCACACACGTTCTGCTTCGTCCCCGTCTTAGGCCGTGGCATAACGGCCGGCAGAATTGATTCGAGCAAAAACGTCGTTCAAAACCCAGTGATACAATGACAGATGGACACTTTCGACCATACCCATGTCGTCCAGCGCCACGTGCAGTCCATCTTGCTGCATTTCCTTCAGCTTGCCGCCAGAGTAGCCTGTTAAAGCAAATGTCGTTAATCCGTGGCGATTTGCCCAGTCGACGGCCGCAAGAATATTCGGACTGTTTCCCGAGCCACTGATCGCAATCAGTAAATCTCCCGGCTGTCCATAGTTCATCAGCTGTTGAACAAAGATCTGGTCGTAGCTGAGGTCATTTCCCACCGCCATGATCCAACCCAAATTATCGGTCAGGCTTAGGACTTTCAAACGCTTCTTGGACTCATCCTGAAGATCCTCCTGACGCAATGAACTTTTTCCCAAATCTTCGCTCATATGGGTCGCCGTCGTTCCTGATCCCCCATTGCCAATGATGTAGACAAATTTTTCATTTTCCCATGCACGAAAAACGTGATCCGCCCACCGCTGCATGTCATTTGGATCGATCCGCGCCAGCTCATCGTTAATTCGCTTAAGATATTGATCGGCTGTTAACTCCGCACCCAACATGTCGTATGTCCTTCACTCTAGAAAATTTCAATCCACGGCACGCAACATAACGAACTGTAAATCGCGCCCACGTTGGTTCAACAAATTCACCTTACGTAGCCAACTCGACATCTTCGGGATGGTACCACAATGCGACCGGTAAAATCAACGCGGCCGTCACCGCAAAAATTGTACAGGGAGGCACATCAAGCTGCTGAAATCCCCAGCGAAAAAACATAAAAAGAACTCCAGATAAGACAATGGCGATCCAATTTGCAAAATTCATCGCCGCAATCATGCGGCCCTTCTGGCCCGCTGGCGGAAGCGATTGCAAATAGACTTGGATTGGAACTGCAAACATCCCAGCAAAAAATCCGAGAGCAATCAAAACGGGAATGCTCCCTGTATAACCGAGCAAGTGTCCGTGGGAAGATCCTTCTGCTGTCACGTCCAATCCAAACACGGCCCGTGCTGGAAGCGACAGCAGCAACAAACAAATGATCATCCCCCAACAACCGATGCGAATGATTCGTGGCCGAATTCTCCCTTGCGAGGCAATTCCTGCTAACAAGCAGCCGATCAGGATTCCGATTGAAATCACTGCTACTAATTCACTGGTATCCTCTGCGTTGAGCCTTAATTGGTCTAACCCCAAAGCATTGACGCTCATCTGCACCATCCCTCCAACCAGCCAGAACATGCAGGATGCCAACAAGGCGGTAAGGAGTGCCGGTTGCTGGCGCATTCGCTGAAAAACTTCCGGGGCAACAACCACCGCTGAACGTGAAAAACGAAGCCCTGGCTTAGCCGGTGACACAGCACGAACGGACAATGCCGTGAGCGTACCCAGGATGGCGATCACCACACATACGGCTGAAATCATCCACAATTGACTAACACTGGAAAGACTTTCTATGAGAGGAGAATTCTCCACCAGGTTGTGTTTGAGCCGACCAGCAGAATAAGAACCCAGGATGATCGCCAGGAAGGTCGTCATTAATATGACACCATTGGCCGGAGGCAGATCACGACTGCGCAACATTTCAGGCAGAATCCCATACTTGGCTGGCCCAAAAAAAGTACTTTGCAGTCCCATCAGAAACAATACGGCCAGAGCACCATACAGGCCTGTTGTCACGTAAGCTGCAAATGCCAACATGCCCAACAACATGACACCAATTTCTGCAATCTTGGCAAATAGAATCACGTTACGTTTGCTGAACCGATCAGAAACATATCCGGCAAATCCAGAAAAAAAGAGAAACGGCAAAGCGAAAACAATCATCGCAATGCCTTGTAAATCTCGTGTTTCCTCGCCAGCTGAGATCGACACCATCACCGACAATAGCAACAGCAATTGCTTGAATAGATTGTCGTTGAACGCACCCAAAAACTGGGTTACCGTCATGCCCCAAAAAGAGACATCGGCATACAAACCGGGCTGTGGCGGTACCGTACGATCTGCCGGTTGATCCATCGAGTCTGTGGGCACAACAGGTTGGGCTAGGAATCAGGAGTTGTTGGCAATAGCACCAGCGGCTCTTCTTCGGCCATCCGACGTATGTCTTCAGTAATTTTCATCGAGCAATATTTCGGACCACACATACTGCAGAAATGAGCACTTTTGAAAGTGTCTTGCGGTAAAGTTTCATCATGAAAACTTTTTGCCGTCTCGGGGTCCAGGGACAATCGAAATTGTTCTTCCCAATCAAACTCAAAACGTGCTTTGGAAAGCGCATCGTCGCGCTCCTGGGCGCGGGGCCGGTGTCGCGCCAAGTCAGCCGCATGGGCGGCAATTTTATAGGCGATCACGCCCTGCTTCACATCGTCATTATCTGGCAAACCAAGATGCTCTTTGGGAGTCACGTAACAAAGCATCGCCGCACCACTCCATCCTGCCAGTGCAGCACCAATCGCGCTGGTGATGTGGTCGTACCCCGGCGCAATATCCGTGACTAAAGGACCAAGTACATAAAAAGGAGCTCCTTGACATAGATCGATTTGCTTTTTGATGTTCATATCAATCTGATCCATCGGCACATGACCAGGACCTTCAACCATCACTTGGGTACCTTTTTCCCAACTCCGACTGACCAACTCGCCCAAGACCTTGAGTTCGGCAAATTGAGCGTCGTCACTCGCATCAGCGATCGAACCCGGCCGCAACCCGTCACCCAAGCTCCAGGTCACGTCGTACTGTCGCATGATGTCGCAAAGGTCATCGAAATGCTCATAGAGCGGATTCTGCTGACGGTGTGCCATCATCCATTTTGCCACAAGCGATCCACCTCGACTGACGATTCCGGTCACTCGATTCATCGTCAAATGCAGGTGTTCCAAAAGAACGCCACAGTGAATCGTCATGTAATCAACGCCCTGCTTCGCCTGATGTTCCACCATATCCAGAAAATGCTGTGGCCGCATTTCCTCAATATCTCCCCCTAACTCTTCCAGCATCTGATAAATCGGTACGGTGCCAATCGGAACGGTCGACTTTTGAATGATGGCTCCTCGTATGGCATCGATGTCCTTGCCAGTTGACAAGTCCATCACCGTGTCAGCTCCGTGCTTGATCGAGGTATTGAGTTTCTGCAACTCAGCGTCAATATCACTGGTCACAGCAGAATTGCCAATGTTCGCATTCACTTTGCAACTCGCAGCAATACCGATACTCATCGGCTCCAGGCATCCTTCCAAATGAACCGTGTTGGCGGGAATCACCATCCGTCCCACAGCAACCTCTTCGCGAATGCGGCCTACGGGAAGATCTTCACGATCCGCAACAAATTCCATTTCTGGTGTTATGCAGCCATCTCGAGCTGCCTCAAATTGCGTCGCCATCCGAAGATACCTCCCTGCAAATCTGAATGTTTGGTTGCCAGCATACGTGTACGGTTATCCTAGTGGTTGACAGGAACTTGTCAATCCGACCTTATCATCAGTCAAATTACCACAAACATCCGACAATACAGGGCGGACTCGACGCCTGATCTTCGAACGCCAAGGTTCGGGAAATGCCGGACACCACGATGATGATCAGCACACCAATGATTCCCAACCGATACCCCATTGCTGCATGAATCAGCGTGAAGCATCTCCACTCAACCTTCGGCCCTACAGCCAAGCCAATGCGCAAATCATGATGAGATGATATTGGACGTACTGATCTTTGTTACCCATCACCAACCACTCGACCCCAACACAGCCTGTGCCGGTCAACCTCTCAATAAAATCTGGCCATTGACGATCTCGCCAACCAATCAAATCGTTCAAGACGTGAAATTTACCCTGCCTCTTGAGCTACCACCGCTGGCGTAAACTGTACCATCATGTGGGTTCGCAGGCCCCATGAAACACAGGCAAAGTCTGGTTGACGTGTGAGGTTAAAAAACTCTTGGCAGCCAGGGTTCTAAACGGCCGCCAAATCTTCATGGCTAACTTCTGTAATTTACCCAGAGTCGTCGTAATCGTTCTATTACTCAAGAGCGACTTAACCGCTACCGATATCTATAGATAGGGGTCATTTCTGCGTTTCCGGAAAGTCAAGCCAAGACCCAATCGTGTCCCCAGGGGCCGATTGCCCCTTACGATTGACAAGGACACATTCATGAGCGGTCCAGACGTGCCATCGATTAAATCATGTGCGGTTGATATTGAATCGCCACCTGCTGGATCTGTTCCGGTGTTGATCCGAATTGGCCCGTTCCGTATCGACAGTCACCAAACTGGCAATCCTGAATCAAGCAGCCGCCAATCTTCAAACGAGCGAACCGCTCAATTCAAAAGAGGAGCCAAAAAAGAAATTTTCTGGCTTTTCAGTGGAAACCATACCCTTCCCACACACAAAGCGCTGATAGCCGGATTGCTTGTCGCTCTGCTCGGACTGGCAATCGCAACCCTCCGACGTACCCCGGATACTGCAGGATCAGTTCCCCTTGAAAACGACGTCCTCCAACTGACTCGAGAGAGCCTCCTGCCAACGGTAACTGTTGAAAATATTAACTCGTTGCCTGCGGGTCGTACAACTGAGATGCCGTCGGCCAAACCGGTTGCCAACATCGACGCCGCCGCAAATACACCTGTTCAGCGCAATGTTTTTCACCATCACACCGCCAGCCAGCCCGTTGCTGAATCACCCCACCTGCCAGCCCAATATCCGGCCACAAGTCACCCGTCTTCTGACTTTGACAAACCGGAACACTCCTTGCCCAACCAAAAGGTACCTGGGTTCCACCAAGACCACCCGGCAACCAACAAAAGCGTCAACGATTCATCCAGGACAAATTCCAGTAACGATCCGATTCGGCGAATGGCCCAAAGGCCAACTCACAAAAACCCAACGATCGAAAGCATGAACTTGTCATCTTCTTCGACAGAACAGAAACCTAAGGTTGTCCGCCTAAAAGGCACGATTCACAATCCACCCATCCAGATTCAAAATGAGCATCGTTAACCAAGCTTTCATCAAAGCATACAACAACCCACTCGCCGCTTCGAAAGACACTGACGCGTCCACCCATGAACCGTCACTTGACTCGGGCCGCGCAGATGTCTCCGACCTTCAATCGGATCTGGCATCGATGGATGCCGTGATCCAAAATGTCGAGCGACACTTAACGTCAATCCACCAGTTACAGCTTGCAGACGATCTCAACGAAACCAACACCCCACACGTCGACGACTCGCCCCATCCTCATCCGGCGGTTCGCATCCCAATGCCTCATCTAAAGTTTGTCAATGACAATCACCACGTACCACCACCTCATTTTGATGTAAGTTCGGCCACCACCGCGCCCACGGAGTCTGTTTCTTCAGCGTTGTCAAAAGCCACCACTGGTTCTGGCGGCGCAGCACCCAAATGGCAAGTCGAACAATTCCTCTGGCCCAAGCTGGTAGATCAAATAGCGACTAAAATGTCGGCCGAACTTACCGAATTGACCCAACGGGTATTTGACGGCCGGGACCCCCAAGGTGCCATCGTGAACGTCGGTTGTACCCGTCTGGTGGGCTGCACCACCGTCGGCCTCGTCCTGGCCCGCCAACTCAGCCACGCCGGAACGCGCGTCGCTATCGTTGATCTGGATTGGGAAAGACCTCAGCTGGCCCAGTCACTAGGTATAAAACCCGCTACCTTTCTCGAAGACGTTTTATCAAACCAAACTGATTTAATGGAAATCGCCATCTCATCCAACCGTTGTCCGGTTACATTGGTTCCCCTGCGTGGCGACATCACTCCAAGCGACGTTGTTCACCTGCAACCCCAGCTTCAAAATGTGATAGAAGAGCTGGTTGACACCTTTGATGTGGTCATTCTGGATGCAGGTCCGGCCTCACTGGATCGAATTGGCCTGGCGATGGTCGGTCGCTTGAAGATCAACAGCGGTGGCCTTCTGGTACGCAATCGCGACGTGACTGATGACAGCCAGTTGTCGAAAACCATAGCTCAACTGCAATGGCTGGGGATCCCGATAAGCGGCATTGCAGAGAACTTTCCTCCCTAAACACAGAAAACTCATGTATCAATCCTATTGGCAACTTTCCAGCCGGCCGTTTGAAAACTCCTGTGATAGTCCCTTCTATTATCCGAGTGAATCGCATCATGGAGCCTTGTTGAAACTGCGTTACGTTGTGGAAAATCGCCGTGGCGGTTCCCTGCTTGCCGGTGGCACCGGGATTGGTAAAACAATGCTGATCCAAACTTTGCTCCAGCAATTGCCAGAAACGTGCCAACCCCAAGTTCACATCGTCTTTCCACAAATGCCGCCCGATCAACTACTGGCCTATGTGGCAACCGAACTGGCGGGTGACTCCATTAACGTCAATACTCCCACCATCGAAAGCAGTGTCCGCCGCATTCAGAGTTTCCTCGAGGACAATGTCACCGCAGGTCGACACGCCATTCTAGTAATCGATGAAGCTCATCTACTGGCAGAAACCGGTGCCTTAGAATCGATACGATTGCTGTTGAACTTTGGGTTTGACAATCATCCTGGCCTAACCCTGATATTGGTCGGCGACCCATCGTTACTACCGACACTGAACCGAATGCCCGGACTAGAAGAGCGACTTGGGGTGAAGTGTTTGTTGCGACCATTTCAAGAAGAGGAAACGCTAAGCTATATCAATCATCGGCTCAAGGCCGCTGGCTGTGCGAGGCCGATTTTCACAACCGCTGCGATCGAGACAGTCCATCGTTTATCTGGAGGTGTCGCACGGAAAATCAATCGACTTTGTGATCTGGCGCTGCTGATTGGCTACGCTGAAGAACAAACCGAAATTCAACCATCACACGTTGAAGATGTTTGTGAAGAATTGGTGGCAGTTCAAATCGACTGAGTTACAAAACCCCGTATCAGGAGGTCCAAAATCCGCCTGCCTGAGACCGCATTTCAAAATGGGTGGGT
>Ga0310342_100000821_pt1 | contig 18424 bp, 17 predicted proteins | sample S15DNA20500_MG_FD_206155 | JGI IMG/M metagenome (GOLD analysis project Ga0310342, IMG submission 206155) | Marine microbial communities from station ALOHA, North Pacific Subtropical Gyre - S1503-DNA-20-500_MG | ecosystem: Environmental > Aquatic > Marine > Oceanic | place: Pacific Ocean: North...
TATTTTAGGGAGACTGTGGAACCCGTGGGCTGGCTGTTGCCTGCTTGTCACGACGCCGCTAATCATTGCAGATTTGCCTCGACGATGGAAGGCGAATCTCTCGCTCAAGACCAAACGTAGATGTCTTCACGATCCGAACTGTACCCGATAAATGTGGCCAGGACGATGCGTGCATCGTCACCCGCGATTCCGGGAACTTCGTGGATGCAACCCGTGTTGAAGAAGTAAAGATCCCCCGGGCTGAGGACGACGTCGACGGCGGGGATTGATTTGGCAGTCGCAAAGTCATGAAAAGTGTCGTTCTCCAAGTACGGGTCAACTTCAGGCGACCAAAAACAGCGGTGCAATCTCGACTGTGCCGTCACTCCATCGTGTTCAGTATTTTGCAAGACAAGTACGCCAGCAAACTGGTGGTCGAACTTGTAAACGCTAAAATCCGTCCTCTTTTCTCGCTGTCGAACCGAATCGTAATGCGGACGATAGGTAAAGCCGCCGTAATGGGCACGGAAGATTGCCGGTCCATAAAGACGGCCGTCAGGTTCCCTCGCGGTCATGACCTTTTTGCCCTCTGCCAGCAGTCCGAGTTGGTCGTAAATCGCTTTTACTGGCGACTGAGGCCAGTCAAACAGCGAGCTAAACAGTTGTTGGGTTTGGCTGGCGTGCTCGAAGAAGGAATCCGGGTCGCTACCCCGCGTACCGAGACTCGTCCCAACATCAATTCGCAATCGCCCCGTTGGCTGTTCCGCCAAACGATCTCGTTTCTCTTCCGAGGTTTCACCAGGACGGTAGTAGTAGTTTTCCGGAATCGCTTCTTTTTTGAGGTTCTCGGGGACAGGCATCGCAGGATCGAACAGCAGTCCCTCGCGGACCAGTGTGCTCACGACGTCGTCACAGGCCTCTTGAGTGAACGCCTGGCGGCAAATAATGGCAGCAATCTCCCCTCGAGAAAGAGCCTCCAGGGGGTCTTTCACGTTCGTTGGCTCCACGGGGGCGAGTTCGTCTATCACAGGCCAGTCAGCGACGGGCCCGCTCGTGTCATCATTCATAGTTCAGGCTGTGACTTTCTGAAGCTGAGAATTGGGTCTTTCAGGCCGGGCCTACGGAGACCAGGGGAGATGAAGGCTAGGACGCCTACTGTAACGGTCCATTGCGAACGTCAACTGAGCCCCGCAACCAGGTTTCAGCCTGACCCGTAAATACGGTCCGTCAATCGACGTTATCTTGTCGCCTATGGAAACCGTTTTGAATTGATGCTCCCGATAGGCACCCGCCTGGATCAACATCTCTCGCCCCTTTAGCTGATTCGTGTTAACCAGGGATACCGTGACGCTATCGGCGGTCATCCGTTCCACCAGGGCTGCCACGTCCTGGGGGATACCAGCCCTGCGTTCAACCGGATCAAAATACCGCAACCGGCAATGCAAGAGGGATCCTCGATGCCCCGGATGGATACCGCCCAGCATTAATTCAATTAGCGACGAGACGCTCGCGGGGTTGTATTTCATCGGGTCATCGGCGAGTCGTGTGTCGGGGGTGGTTGAATCCTTTCTTAATCCCTGAACACGATCCCTGACACGTTGCAGGTCACTTCGCAGCATCCGTTCCGGATAACCAGCGTTGTTCCCCTCAAGAAACGCGTGCCAGGCATTAGCGCCCAGTCGTTGCCGATCCTTCTTTTGCATCGAAAGGTAATAGAGTTCAGCCAGGTTGGGGCCATAAGGGGCTGGATTGAACGCGTACCAGCCTTCGTCCCCGTACATCCGAGGGTACTGTTTTTTGCCGTCGATCACCTTGGCGTTGCTGTTCACAGCGTCGATCTGATCACGCCATGGTTGCAGGTAGCGATCGTCGCCCGTGAGCAGATAGGCATTCATGAAACCAACGAAACCTAGCTGGTGAGTATTGCGGTGAGCCAACTCACCGGTTTGTGGGACAGTCACCGTAAAGCCCCACCCATAAACACCGCCGTACCATTTTCCGTCCGCCGCGCTGCCAATCTTCCCATCCAAACCAATGTTTGTCGGTACGATTGAATTATTGTCGATAATTCGCTGACGCCAGGCGCCCACATATTCCAGTACCCAATCACGGTATTTGTTTTGCGACGTCAACATGTAGGCATTGACAGCCAAGGACGTGGCCAGCAGATTCTGAGGGTGGTCACCGATGATATCGTTGTAATCCTTGAAATGTTCCACCATCTGCTCATAAGTCTCCTCGCCGTGACCCGGATGGAAGCGTCCCTTAATTTCAATTGGATCGCCGGCCCAGTCGAGCCCTGTGGCCTTTCGCAGCAAGGGGCCGCGACTGCCGTTGAAAAGGCTGCGGATAATTTTGTGCTGAGGATCATAATTTGGAGCACCAGGATCCTCGTTCAGATAGAAGCCGGCGAAGCGCCGTACACGTTGTTTAAAGGCGCGGTTCTCCGGGTCAGACAAGCCCTGCAGATTAAAGACGGTCAAACCCTCGCCGTTGTGTACCCAATCGAACGTGACAGGAAATTCCTTGTAGTACATACCGTCGCGCGCAAAGGGCACGTCGGTGGTTTTGGCGAGCGTGTATTGGCGCAAATGCCCTTCCCATGCCTTTCGATACATCTCCAGGACGTTGTTTGACGCTCCTAACGCATGGAGGATAGGCCAGTCGTTGCAATTCTCGATCGCGTCGTCAGGTCCGTCGTCTCCCCCCCAGCGTTCGACGCAGAGAAGGAAGCCTTTGGCATCAAAATATTTAACAAAGAACTCCTGGCACGCTTCCGCATTCTCCTTGAGCAAGTGCCGCTGCAGCAGCGCCCATGCGGGTGGCGACTGCGGCGTCTGAATATTCAAAAGAATGTCTTTGCTATAAGTCGGAGTCGCGAGCAAAGAAAGGACGACTAACGCCCATAGCGATAAACGGGTGCGTTGCATGAGAGAGCTTCCCTTATCAAATGGTCCTTGGGCCAGGCAGCCGACCTGGGCGGCGGTTTCCGTTAACCGACAATAGAGAATGCCGCACTTCAAATGTCAATTGTCAACTTTCGCAGAACGACAAACGAGGCTTTCTTTTTTGTCTATCTGCCGTTTGTGGTTTTGCTAGGAAATCCTGGCGGTTGTCAAGTCGGAAGTTTTGCGTAATACTACGCAGTTGCTGTTTGGTCCGAGTTACGTTGCGAGGCGATGGTTCACTATGGAATTGCTCAAACATGATATCCTGATCGTGGGCGGTGGTGGCGCAGGATTGCGAGCTGCGATCGCTATTGGCGAAGAGAACCCGGATTTGAGTGTTGGAGTTATTTCTAAAGTTTATCCGATGCGTTCCCACACGGTGTCAGCTGAGGGGGGAGCGGCAGCCGTTATTAAGCCGAACGACAGCCTGGAGAACCATTGCTACGACACGATCTCGGGTGCCGACTGGATGGCCGACCAGGATGCGGTCGAACTCTTTGTCAACGAAGCCCCTCAGGAAATGGTCCAACTTGAACACTGGGGATGTCCCTGGAGTCGCGAAGCGGACGGTTCGGTAGCGGTGCGTCCCTTTGGTGGTATGAAAGTTGAACGCACATGGTTCGCGGCCGACAAAACCGGCTTCCATATGCTGCATGCCCTTTTTCAGACCGCGCTTAAATACAATAACGTAACCCGTTACGACGAGTGGTTCGCCACGAAGCTGCTGGTTCACGAGGGAACATGCCAGGGAGTGACTGCTCTGGAATTGCGAACGGGGCAGATTCGCGCTATTGCCGGCAAAGCCACCATTCTCTGCACGGGTGGTGCTGGCAGGATATTTCCCTTTACAACTAATGCCGCCGTCAAGACGGGCGACGGCATGTCACTGGCCTACCGGGCCGGCGTTCCCCTCAAGGACATGGAATTCGTTCAATATCACCCCACGGGACTGCCGGGCACCGGTATTCTCATCACCGAGGCATCGCGCGGCGAAGGCGGCATTCTCGTCAACAAGGACGGTGACCGCTACCTCGAGAATTACGACCTTGGTGAGGCCTTGGATGTTAATCATGCGGAACACCCCCGCAAGCGATCCATGGAACTCGGGCCGCGGGACCGCTTGTCACAGGCGTTTGTCCAGGAGAGGCAAGAGGGGCGCACGATCCAAGGGCAATATGGTGATTACGTGCACCTGGACGTCCGCCACATGGGCGAGAAGAAGATCAACAAAAAGATTCCCTTCGTACGCGAGCTGTGCCGCAATTACGTCGGCATTGATCCCGTGCACGAGTTGATCCCCGTAAGGCCGGTCGTTCATTACGTGATGGGTGGCGTCCATACGAATATTGAGGGCGAAACGCCACTTCCGGGCCTGTTTGCGGCAGGCGAATGTGCCTGCGTCAGCATCAACGGGGCAAATCGCCTCGGCTCAAACTCCCTGACGGAACTGTTAGTCTTCGGAGCCCGCGCTGCCCGAGCGGCTGTTCGCTTCAGCGCTCAAACCGGGTCGCTGGCTACCGAAGAATTGCTCGCCCAGGCTGACCAGGAGCAGCAGCGCATTCGGAAACAGTTCTTTGAACCATCCGGTGGCACTGAAACGATCGCCCAAATCCGCCTTGAACTGACCGAAGCGATGGAAGACGGGGCGGGCATCTACCGCACTGCCGATTCACTCAAGGCCACCTGTGATCAAATTCGGCAACTCAAGGAACGGTTCGCAAACGTTGAACTGGCAGATCACAGCCTCACCTTCAACACGGAATTGACAACGGCGCTAGAATTAGAGTATATGTTGGACGTCGCCGAGGCATTGGCTCACAGCGCCTCGGCACGCACCGAATCGCGTGGTTCCCACCAGCGTACGGATTACCCCGAACGTGACGACGAACGGTTTCTCAAGCACTCGTTGGCCTATCAAACCGATGGCGACCCGCGAATCGAGTACCTCGACGTGGTGATTACCCGCTGGCCTCCAGGAGAACGCCACTATGGCAGCAAATGAAAACTCTCAGCCGGAATCGACCATTGAACTGGAGGTTTTCCGTTACCGCCCGGAACAAGAAGAAGAACCCACATTCCAGACCTACGAGGTTCCCTATCGTGAAGACTGGGTCATTCTAGACGCACTGAATTACATCAAGGATGAAATCGACGGCACCTTGACCTACCGCTGGTCCTGCCGCATGGGCGTCTGTGGAAGCTGCGGAATGATGGTCAATGGCGAACCTAAACTCACTTGCGCCGCATTTCTTCGCGACTACCATCCGGCCACGATCCGTGTGGAGCCACTCAGCTATTTCCCAGTTATCCGTGACCTCGTTATCAACATGGAAGGTTTCCTCGACAAACTTACTGAGGTCAAGGCCTGGTTGGTGCCGGAAGAGGAGAAACCGGTATCCGAAGGTGAGTATCTGCAAACACCGGCGGAATTGGCGAAGTACAAGCAGTTCAGCATGTGCATTAACTGCATGCTCTGCTACTCAGCCTGTCCGGTCTATGGCCATCACGAGGACTTTCTTGGGCCAGCGGCTATCGCGCTAGCTCAACGATACAACCTTGATTCACGAGACGGCGGAGCCGATGAACGGGCAGAAGCCATTTTTAGCCATGAAGGAATCTGGGACTGCACGTTCGTGGGAGATTGCACGCGAGTCTGTCCGAAAAATGTCGATCCCGCGGGGGCAATTCAGCAGGCCAAGGTGACAGCCACCAAGGACTTTTATCGGTCCGTGCTCGTCCCCTGGGGTAAATAGTGAAATATTCAATCAGCAAAGAGTGGCAGCAGACATATGTCGGACCAGGAAACTAAAAGCAAGGAATATCGGCGACCCATGCCGGCCGATTGGTGGCTCAAGAAGAGGACGTATTCCCTTTTCATGGTCCGCGAACTGACCTGCGTCTTTGTCGGCGGCTACTCCCTAGTTCTGTTAATTCTGGCCTCCAAGATCGGTGACCAGCAAGGCGTTACCGCGATGCTTAACTCCAAAACGCTGAGCGTTTTACAGCTGATAGCGCTGCCAATGGTCATCTATCACACCGTCACATGGCTTAACCTGACACCCAAGGTATTGGTCCTGTGGCGCGGCGAAGAACGTGTGAACCCGCTGCTGATAGCGGGCATCCACTACGTCGCCTGGATCGCCGTCTCAATCGTAATTTTATGCGTCGTTTTCGGGTACGGATAAAGAAGCATGGCCAGATCTAACGAACCAATTTGGTGGTCACTCTTCTCAGCCGGTGGAGTTGTGGCAGCTTTTTTTGTTCCTGTCACGATTGTCGTAACTGCCATCGCGGTGCCGGCCGGCTGGATTTCCGACGAAAACCTCTACTTACTCCTTCAACAACCGCTGGTACGGTTGTACCTGTTTATCCTCATCTCGCTTCCGCTGTTTCACTGGGCACACCGCTTCCGCTACGTTGTAGCTGACCTTGGCTTCAGGGGTGGCGGTCGCTTGCCAGAAATCGTCTGTTACGGCACGGCCATTCTAGGCACGGTGCTGGCAGCCTGCTTCCTGGCGCTCGGATAATCGCCAATCCCAGCAATCGGCTTCCGTGTCGCGCAATAGCCAGCCAGGCAACACAGGCCCATACGTCTTCCGGCGGCGCCATCAGAATGATCTCACGTGACATCATTCTGTCTGTTTTGCACTCTGAAAAGACGCCTCGCCAAACGCGAAGGTTCCTGCTCTAAGGCTGTAAATTGCGGCCATTCTAGTGGCAGGTCCGCCAGTAGCGAAGAGTTGGTACGAGAATCGCACTACAATCAGCTAAGAACTATCCATTTCCCGAAACGAAGGCACCCTAGGAAGGCAGGCTGTAATCATGCGATGGATCCTGAACTTTACGATCGCTAGTTTACTCATGCTTAACGTAGCGCAAGCGCAGCAACAGGCCGCGATTGCCCAAGCGGGCCAACAGTGGACCGCACAGCAGAAGCGGGCCTGGCTCTACGAAAGGCTGGTCGCCCCCGTTCAGGATGCAGCACTCGCACAGGCCTATACTCAGAAACTCGCGGCCATGAATGTTGCTCAACTGGATGCCACGATTGCCTCTTATCAGCAACAACTCCTCTATCGACAACGGCTAATAGAACAGCAGCAGTTACTGTTGCGGAACCGGGGCAATTCTGGCGGTGTCGGCTTCCGGCCGATCGTGACATGGTTGCCAACGGGCACCAATTTCACGGCGAGTGCCGTCGTTTCTCCAGACCGTCGCTATGTGCGCATGTCATTGGCGCCTTTCTTCTCGTCGATTCCACGGGTAGACACGTTTAACTACCACACTGGGCAGTCTCGCAATATCTACAACTCCACGCCGGGCTACACGCAGTCACCAAATGCTTCGCGAACACCCCAGGTTCGACCGGGAAATTCCTGGTACAAGAAAATCCGTACGCTACGATAAGCACCGGCGAGTTAGCGGCCGGCCTCGAGCCAAGCGAGTGGAATCTGCTGGAAGGTTATTTTCCCGTAATTATCCCGCTCATAAACGACGCCGATGTTCCCATTGGCCAGTCTTGTTAGCGAACAGTAGGCGCTGGAGCCTTGATAGAGCAGTCGCTGTTTCGCCCAGGTTAAACCTTCGTCGAGACTTAGGCGGAGCGTTAGATTGCTGCGACTACGTGCGGCCGGGTTACAAAAGAGCAGACGTGAAGATTCGCTGGGGCCCTTCCAGCTATAGCGAAACAAGCTTGCCTGGCACTGCGGTTCGATGAGCGTCTTGTCGAAAGCCGGTTTTCCCCAGTTTTGACCGGCATCATTGCTGCGCACGACAATGCGAGTGCCTGCCAGGTCGGGGCGATTCCCAGAACGCCCCCAGTGATTGCGAGCATTTAGTAGCAAGCGAGAGGTGCCGTTTCCCGGAATCTCGACGACTTGGCATTCGTTAAGATGGTCACCCGTGTGATTGCCCAGTTGCCAGGTTTTGCCATGGTCGTCGCTGTAAAGCATATGCGCGCGGCTAGGTCCAGATTTATCTGCGGTCAAACGGTGATAGGCCGGAATGACTAGTCGGCCGCGATGCGGCCCGTGTTTGATTTGAATCCCCACCCCTGGGCCAACGGCGTAGAAGCCCCAGCCAGGTTTCTTGACGCTACTGGTAATATTCCTTGGCTTCAACCACGTACGGCCCTCGTTAATGCTGTGGGTGACCAGGACATCCCGTCCGTCACGTTGCACGACAAGCCACACGACTCCTGTTGATTCGTCCAGGACAGCCGTTGGGTTGCCAATCGTCACCCGTCGACTGCCACCCTCCTCATAGACAAGCTGGGTCTTTAACCAACTGCTACCATTGTCGGTAGATCGTCGCACTAGCATATCGTTGTCGCCAAGATCCTCGCGACTCGTCTTGCGACCTTCTGCAAACGCCAGCACCGTACCCTTGCCCGTTGTCAAGAGAGACGGGATTCGGTAGGTGTGGTATCCACCCACTCCGCTCACATACAGGTCAACTGGTGAGGGTAGTCCTCTTATTTGCAACGCTTTTTCCCCGGCCGTTAAGCCGCCCGGACAGGTCGCCAAGGGGACGAAAAGCAATAGCAGGAAACGCATTATGAACTCCCAAGTCAGTACCAAGATACGTCCTGAAGGACTATTTGCTTGCAGCGGTCGAGTTTCGCTATGGCATTCCAATCCAAGAGAACTTACACTTTAACCAGTTGACCAACACGTTGCATCTATCGCGACGAAACTTTTTCAGGGAGCTTGATTATGAACCGGTTTTTGCTGGCCACGCTGGCCGTTACCTTGATCGCATCGCAAACCCTCGTGGCTGCTGACAAAAAGGTGGAAGCCAAGAAGGTAGAGAAGACGATTGTCGTGGGGGCGCAGGCGCCAACCTTTATCATTAAGGACACCAACGGCAAGCAAATTGATCTCAAAAAACTTTCCGCCAAGGGCCCCGTGCTTGTCCGATTGACCTGCGGATGCAGCGGTTGCGACAAAGAGCTTGCGTACTTCCAAGAGCTGCATAAGGCCTACAAGGGCAAGGGCCTGACTAGCTTGGCTGTATTCCGTGAACCAGACACCAAGGTCGAAGCCTACGTGAAAAAGAAAAAGCTCACCATGCTCTACGCTATCGACACCAAGGGTTCCAGTTGGAAGGTGTTCGAGACGACGAAGATGCCGACCAATTTCCTGATCGAGAAAGGTGGTCGCATTATCTCGATCGCCGCCGGTTGCGATCCAACTGGATTGCTGGCGACCAAACTTTCAGAGAAAGTTGCCACGCTCGTCGACAGCACCGCGGTGGATGTTCAAAAAAAGGTCCAGGCCCAAAAGAAATAGTGCCTCGACAGATTGACGTCAAAAGAAAAGAAGGCGGCTCGTCGCGGCGGGCCGCTTTTTTTTGCGCGCCTTGTCTATCGACCTGCCGTCGGTTGAAAAGATAGTTCCAGAACTGCTGGGTCCAGTTGGCTCGCTTTAAGGTCGGTGTCGAATAACCGAACTGGCGTGTTCCCGCCCAAGTCCTCCAGTTCGTCGCCCACGAGAAGGCGGTAGCGGCGGTTAGACCAGGCCTTTGCCGGTCTAAAACACCAGACCGATTCGTGGTCCTCAAGGCTCCTGGCCCCTTGAACCGGTCTGCCCTGCACGTCGCGAACCCGTAGGCACTGTAGAGCCAGTTCGGCGTCAAGTGTCTCCCCAAAGGAAATGCGAAGTACGTCGCGACTCGAGCTAGTGACGGTCGACAACTTCCAGTTGGCAGGGAGCGGTCGACTGTGGTCCTCGCCAACAGTCGAGAAGACTTTGCGATAAGCTACCAGCGGCTGCCCGTCGGCACCTTTCAGTTTGCCGCTGAGTTCCAGTGAGTACTGGTGTCCTGGAAGCAGTACAGCACCCTCGGTTTCGCGGAGGTTAACGCCCTTCTTGACCCGCCCAGGGTGAATCCAGAGCGTCAAGCGGGTCGCATCTGCATTCCAAAGCTCCTGCCGGCGCCACGGATCTGCCACTTCCTTTCCGTTTGCATCACGCAGCCGAATGTAGTTAAAGATGTCACGACCTTCGCGCATGGGCCGCGAAAAATGTAAGTAAAACTTCAGGTGATTCGTTGGCAACTTGTCGCTCGTTGGAAACACTCCTTTAACGACCGGCGGAGGACCCTGGTAGGAGAACGGAACCCGGTGTGTTCGTTGGGAAACCGGCCGGTTCCTGTGTAGCAGGGTAATTACGTAGCTTTCGCCAGCCGCGAGATCAAATCGCGGAACGAGAATCAACTTGTTCTTCTTCCGCTGATAAGTCGAAAAAACAGGGGCTCCCAATGTCCCATCAGGACGAAGCAACTGAAGACGCAGGACCTTCTCGCTTAAGTCCGCGCCGACCGGACCCTCCGGGATGCGCGCCAGCAGGTCGGCGGGGATACTTGCGGTCACGCGGATGCGGGCCGGTGACCCGGCCGCGCCAATGGAGATGTGACCATCCACCGGATTTATCAAAAGCCCAAGCGTTATCCACAGGTACGGCATAGCTGAACTACTGCTCTAGAAAACGTTAGGGCATAGCCTGCCCGGGCACGGTTATGGGAGCGGAAGCGCGACAAGCTCCAGGCCCTTGCCTGTATCGCGGACCGCCAGGGTGTGAGTTGAACCAAGGCGATCCATTTGCATGACGCCGTGATATGCCTCAACCATCTCGATCTTGTCGGTCGCCGGCTGATAGGCGGCCTTCAGCCTGCGGACCGCCTTGTCGTTGACCGCATCACTCCCGGCGAGCAGGCTCTGCTGGAACTTGACTGTCCAGTAGGGACTTGGTCCGAACGGCTTGCGGGCGTGGTGGAAACGGAACGTGTTGGCTAGCACGAATGGCTTACCGTCCTTTTCGTAGGAAAACATGTCGAGAGGGCGATTCCCAGACCCAAGCTCAATCATGCTCGAGCCCTTCACCGTGGCACCAGGTTTTATCGAGTCAATGCGGTATTTAACGACGGGTGTACAGCTAAAGGCGCCCACGATATAGGTGACATCGTTCTCTTTGATCGGAATCAAGGCGCTCATCGGTGCCTTGGTTTCCCACCTGCCATGCGACACATGGTAGGTTTCCGCACTAAATACCTGCCCTGCGGTTTGTTTCGACAGCGGCGCGGGAATACTGAATATCTTCGATGAGAAGGTCTCGTTGCTGCGGGCAGCGGCAACGATTTGTGTACCTGCCCAGGCAACGTCGGTGATCAGACTGACGGATCCCTTATCCGTAGCAAGCTTAATTCGCACGTAGCGAGCCTTATCCAGATCCAAGAGGCCGATCTTCCCAGAGGGAGCTACTGTAAAGACAATGCTGCTTTTGTCATCCTGCTTTCTGGTGGCGATATACGCGACGCCAGAAGCCGGATTGACGGCCATGTCGATGATTTCGATTCCCTTGGGCGGCGCTCCGACGCGGGCCGCCAGTTCGTGATCGACATTCGCAAGCGTTGTAAACTTTCCCTCGCTCGGCTTGATGTCTCCCGTCTCAACGGCCACAATCTGCCCCCCACGTCCGTCGCCAATCAAAAGAACACCTTCGGGGGCGAAACTAATGACATTGATCGACTTTAGGTTCAGGCTGCCGCTTTCCGCCTCGTCGATCACTTTGCCAGCAAACAGGGTCCCATTGGCGGCGATCGTAAACGTGCTAACCAACACAATAGCGAGATTTCTCAACATCGTTGTGCTCCTGGATCAAGGGATCATCGTGAATTCCAGCGGTTCAACGTAACAGTCGCACAGCTGATTGTCTAGCAATTGAGAAGAGACTGAACGTCTTCAATGATTCACCTCAGCGAGCGCCCAGGCAGTGGTCGATATAGGTACGAGCGCGATTGATCTCCTCGGTAACCTGCGGCACCGTCTCCAGGATGGGAATGCCACGGGGGTAGGGATGCATGAAGATCTCCGTCCAGCGGTCATACTTGATCTCCCCCAGGGCCTTGAAAATCGGCCGAAACTCAAGTTTTCCTCGTCCGGGCATTTGTAGCAGTTCGGTCTCTTTCGGCTGCTTCATGTGACAACCGTTACCATGCTGCCAGGCGTAAAACATTTCGATGCAACCCTCCAGGTCCCTAACTAATTGGGCAATGAGTTTTGCTTCTTGCGGAAGATGATACGGGGCCAGAGCGACTGACAAATTCTTCGAGGGCCGGAGTTCCTTTAGCCATTTCATCGAATCAGGTGTTTCAATCAGGCTGCGGGCGTGATTCTCGATGGCGATAGTGACACCCGTTTCTTCGGCGACCGCCAGGTGGGGTTTCATTTGTTCCATGAAAGTCTTGACCGCTGATTTCAGCTCTTCGCCTTTGAGGCTGTGTGGTCCGCGAGCGCCGCAAACAATCGTGGTGCAACCGAGGCGTTTGGCGACGCGCATCTCTTCCTGAAGACCGAATGGTCCCAGATGATACTGAGTGATGCACCCTAGGCTGATACTATGCTTCGCGAGCAACCGCTTGAACTTGTCCTCGCCCATTTCCTCAAGTTGCTCACGCTGGTTGCCGTGCGACTTGGGCCAGATATCAATCGCGGTGGCGCCTGCCTTGCTGCATTCGGGAAGAATCTCTGCCAGCGGTTTGTACCCGTACATGCTCGAGCCGATAATGTATCGTGGCTTAAGTCGGGCGGGGGCGGCCGAGACCATAGCCGGTAACGTGAGCGAGACAGTGGCGGTCCCCAGAAATGCTCGACGTGTCTGAGAGTCGCACGGATCCTTTTTCATGGCGATGCCTTTACTATTAACGAGGGATTTCATTGCTACTGGGCCGAGGCTAGACAACTTCAAAACCACTTCGTTGGGGACGCGACAGCAGCGCGTTAGCTTGCGGGTCGCGGGGAAAGGTTTCCTTTGCCGGGTCCCATTTTAGTGTCCTGCCTACCCTCATAGCGATATTTCCAAGATGACAGGTGCTCACGCTCCGATGCTGGCTTTCCACGTCCGATATCGGTTTTCGCCGAGACTGGATGCAGTCGAAGAAGTTCCCCATGTGGTTGATAATGGCATCAAGTTTTCCCGCCCGTTCGGGTCGCGTCCGGTTGTCGAAGTCGTAGACATTGAAATCTTCTCGCTTCAAGGGAGAAGTAGCCAGTTCCTCGACTGGTTTTCCCTGCACGACGCCACGGTTGACAAAGATGCGACCGTCGGTGCCCGTGAACATAATCCCATTGCGCCCGTGATCGGCCACGGTCATCTGGACACCATTGGCATATCGGTAACGGGCCTGGAAATCAACAGCCACGTTAAAGCCGTCTTTGACAGTCGGGTATTTTGCCATTGCTTCGATTTCGACTGGGTTGGAATTGATCGCCCACTGGGCGATGTCCAGGTGATGGGCGCCCCAATCTGTCATTTGGCCGCCGGAGTATTCGTACCACCAGCGGAACGTGTAATGGGACCGTTCCGGGATGTAAGGTGTGTCGAGTGTCTGTCCTTGCCAAAGGTTCCAGTTGAAATGTTTTGGAACGGACCGTTGTTCGAACGGACCGCCGAGCTTATTTTTGCCAAGAACGACGTCCACAGTTTTGAGTTCGCCAATGCGGCCATTGCGGACCATTTCCACTGCCAGTCGAAAACGACTGTCGCTTCGCTGCCACGAACCGACCTGAACAACACGGCCCGTTTCCTTGACCACCTTGGTGAGCAACTTTCCCTCATCAATCGTGAGCGTAAGTGGTTTTTCACAGTAGACATCTTTGCCGGCTCGACAGGCGTCGATGATCATCTTGGTGTGCCAGTGGTCAGGTGTGCCTATCAAAACGACGTCAAGATCAGGCCGTTTGATCATGTCCTGGTAGTCTTCAAAGATGCGCGGCGTGCTGCCGAACGCCGCCCTGCCCTGCTCGCGAACATGCTGGTCAACATCGCAAAGCGCGACGATGTCGCCATAAAGCTGAGCCTTGTGTGTAATCACGGAACCCTGGTATCTCAAGCCAATCGCGCCGATGCCAAGCCGCGCATTGATGTCACGAGGCTTTTCCTGAGACAGCAGGTGCCGGTCCCCGCAAAAGTTGGTCAAGAGGGGAGCGGTTGCCGCCCCGGCCATTCCCTGCAGGAAGCCCCTGCGATTGATATCAGTCGTCTTCATCAAGCCCATCTCCTGTGCCAGGCTGAGAGAAACTTGTGCGTGTTGTGTTAAGTGTAAAGGGTTCTAGATCGCACGGCAACAGAACGCCAGGGGCGAGCAGGCAGCTTTTATCCAGAACGGCCTTTCTGGTCGCCGCGATCCTCAAGTGGCACGATGGAAATCGACCGGCCGGCCCTAAGGTGCAACGCAAAAAAAGCGGCCCCACCCTCAGGATCGGACCGCTCTCTTGTTATCCTGACAACGCCTACCCGGCCCCCTTTACGGTCTTCACGATGGCCGCCGCCACCTTGTAGGGGTCTGCATTTGAGGCAGGTCGCCGGTCTTCCAGCCGACCCTTCCAGCCGCCATCGATCGTTGCGACGGGAATGCGAATTGACGCGCCGCGGTCAGAAATAGCGTAGCTGAATGCGTCGATTGCCTGCGTTTCATGCTCTCCGGTTAATCGCTGGTCGTTATCGGCACCGTAGACGCCGATGTGGCGATCAATTTCTCCGGCAAAAGCTTCGCAAATCTTAGTAAAAGTTTCTTCCTTTCCGGATTCCCGCATTTCACCGTTAGAGAAATTGGCATGCATGCCGGACCCATTCCAGTCGAGTTTGCCGAATGGCTTAGGGTGCCAGTCGATCGCATATCCGTAGGATTCTCCTGTCCGTTCCAACAGGTAGCGGGCCACCCATGTCTCATCGCCGGCACGCTTGGCTCCTTTGGCAAACACTTGGAACTCCCATTGTCCGGTGGCAACTTCAGCGTTAATTCCCTCGACGTTAATCCCCGCCGCAAGACAGGCATCCAAGTGTTCGTCCACGCAGTCACGGCCAAAACAATTCTTAGCACCGACGGAGCAATAATAGGGCCCCTGTGGACCAGGATATCCACCCGGCGGGAAACCAGGGGGAAGATTTGTATTTATATCCCAGAGAAAGTATTCCTGTTCGTAACCAAACCAGAAATCGTCGTCGTCGTCTTCAATGCTGGCCCGAGCATTCGACGCGTGTGGAGTTCCGTCCGCATTAAGGACTTCGCTCATCACCAGATAGCCCTCGGCCCGACAAGGGTCCGGAAAAATCGCAACGGGCTTCAACATGCAGTCCGAGTCGTCGCCAGAGGCCTGCTCGGTGGAACTTCCGTCAAATGACCAGACTGGACAGCTTTCCAGCGCCCCGTCAAATTCTTGCCGAACGAGTGTCTTTGATCTAAGGCTTTGTGTCGGCTTGTAACCGTCCAGCCAAATGTATTCTAACTTGGCAACCATGTCGCACTTTGCTCCCTAAAAAATAGTAGGCCCGAAGTAATTCTTGAAACTATCACACCAGCGACCCGACAGGGGCCTGTGCGCCCCGCAACCATGTCACCGGCATCGATTAAGGCCAATATTTTAAGTTATTCTATCCGCATTGCAATCGGCGAGGGGACAAAAACAGTCACAGGTCTGCCTCTGTCTTCTTGGCTGAGATGACCCGGCTTATTGCAGTCGGAGAACTAGCTTGAGAGCATGGCATCTCCACGGAAAGAGCGTATAGCGCCGATCATTTCCATCATGTTCTGGTAGCGAGCCGAGCTCTTCTTTTCGATCGCGCGCAAGCAAATCTCGTCCAAGGCAGTCGGAATCGAGAGATGCTGCGCCACGGCACTCGGCGGAGGGGGCGTCACCTGTTGAATATTCTTGAACGTCTCGTCGATATTGCGTCCGCGAAATGGCTCCCGCTGGGCGAGAACCTCGTACAAGACGACGCCCATACTAAAAATGTCGGTCCGTTCATCCACCACCGTACCGGTGGAAATCTGTTCCGGGGACATGTAAAGCGGAGTTCCGGCCCGTTTGCCCGTTGCCGTGAGTCGTTGGTACAACTCCTTTACAGGTACGTCGCCCTCGGGTTCGCCGGGCATTCCCCATACCTTGGCGACTCCCCAGTCCATTAAATAGACTTCTCCGAATGGACCCAGCAGAATATTCTCCGGCTTCACGTCCCGATGAATAACACCTCTGGAGTGAGCGTACGCAAGAGCACTGCTGGCCAGGATCAGAACACCCAGCAACCGATCCAGGGAAAACTGCTCTTTGGTTGCCTCGTCACCCTGGGCAATGCGGACAAGTACCTGGAACAAGTTTTCCCCCTCGACCTTCTTCATGGCAAAGAAAAGCTTCCCCTCTTCGTCCTTTCCAAGTTCATAAACGGGGACGGTATTGGGGTGCTGCAACTGCGCCGTAATTCTCGCCTCTCGCAAGAGCCGGTGACGTTCCCGTTCAAAATTGTCATTTTCAGGGTTAAGGGACTTAATCGCTACGGTGCGGCCCAGGTTCGCGTCCAAGCAAGCTCTCAGGACTCCATGACCACCCCCCGCAATCGTCTGAAACTCCGAATACTTGGCGAAATCATTCGAAAAAGCGACCGGCAAGGCAGCGTCAGTGAAGGACGAGAGGATGCTTCGGTGCGCTGACTGTTTAGATTGAGACACTGTTACCTCGTTTCCTAAACGATTGGTGCCGCAAGAGCATTGGCCCTAATTCTAGCAGTAGGGCCGCGTCTGGCCAGAGAAAGCAAGTCGGCCGCCTATATCTAAGGGCTGTTTCCTGGCGACTTATCAAAAGAGGGTCCTCTTGAGTACTCCCGATAGGATTCGAACCTATAACCCTCGGTTCCGTAAACCGATGCGCTATCCAATTGCGCCACGGGAGCATGTTACCGCAAAGCCCAGGGATCTAATTGATTACCCTCTGACCGCGGCTTCGACAGTTTACCAAACTATCTGGCCTCGAGAAAGCCACTTCCCGGTCCGCGCGTGGCCCAAATCATCTGTTAAACTAACTTTCCTATGACGACTCCTTTCCGTTTGACAAGTGAACGACTTATCCTGCGTCCCTTCGCGCTCTCAGATGCCGCCGATGTACAGCGTCTGGCGGGTGATTTTGCCATTGCAGACACCACGCGAGTGGTACCGCACCCCTATCTTGATGGAATGGCCGAGGATTGGATCGCCACGCACGAACCCCCTTCCGATGTTGCCATCCAGCTGGAATTGGCCGCCGTCGAGAGGGAGACCAATGCTCTTGTAGGCGCCGTCTCTCTGGTCGCCATAAGCCACCAGGATTCGCGGGCCGAAATGGGCTACTGGATCGGCCAGTCTTATTGGGGGAAGGGTTACTGCACCGAGGCTGCCCGGGTCCTCTTGGACCACGCGTTTGGACACTTACGACTCAACCGCGTCTGCGCCCGCTACCTCAAACGCAACGCAGCGTCAGGACGCGTACTGGAAAAGATCGGTATGCGAGAAGAGGGTTGCTTGCGCCAAGAAAACAAGAAATGGGATGTCTTTGAAGACGTTGTCGTTTGTGGAATACTGCGATGCGAGTGGGAAGCGTCAACCGCCCCCGCTGAAGACTCCACAAATTAGCGGCGAAACTGAACCCCGACTCCAACCGTTCCGTTTCCACCGACCAGTGGCACCACCTCCATGGCTCCCTCTTTCGCCTGAGTTAGATTCACGGCCTCCGAGGCAATTTCCGCCAGGCACCAGCCCAGAATCACTTGAGACAGGTAATGGTCATCGTCGTTGACCCGAGAAACGGCGCACATGACGGAACCCGTGTACCAGAGACCTGACCAGAGGCGGCTCTCTGTCATGTCAGCAGCCACCAGGAAAGGAATCGCCCCCATGAAGGCATGCCCACTGGCGCCGTTGCTGTCGCGAAACGGCACCCAATCTGACTCAGCCGTGGTCTCGCCAGGTCGAGACGCCCCCGTGGCAGCCTGCACCAATAGCAAGGGTGGTGCACCCACGGCAAAGGCTCGAATCGAACGTCGTCCCCATTCACCCGTCACTCGTCCCCAGTGCGTCTGGTCGGCCAGCGTGCCCACCAATGCTCCCGTACCGACAATTGCAATCGAGATGTATCCATCCCCCAAGGGTTTTGAGAAGTGGGAAAAGTCATCCCAGGCATTCGAGCGTACATCCGTTTGCCACCAGTCGCGAAACTGTTCGTCGACATCGGTGTGGGCAAACGTAGCCGCAATCCCCAAGCCCAGCGCAGCAAATTTCAAATCGCTTCGCGTGTAGTAATTGTGATGGTCGGTGAGCGTCGCCTCCATCAGGCCCCGTTCGTACCAGGGTCGAGCTGACTGATCTTCTTCAGCCTGCGCCTCGATCTCCAGGGTTTTCGCCCAAGTAGCGACAGCAATAATTGGCTGCTGGGAACCTTCCGCGCCCGCCTTGACGAGAGCCAGCGTTTGCTCTCCCCTGTAGCGTGTCGTAGCGCCCGCAGGCTGGCCCACCGCGCCGGGACGCGAATTGGGGATCGCCGCGCAACCGCCCACGGCCAAAATTACCAGGCACGCTGAAATCCGCACCAAGGCACGCTGGCCAGGTGCCGTGCTCTCAAAAAATTGCGTCCTGCCCACCTGTGCCTATCCCTAATCGTCGAAATTACCGTGGAGTTAAAATGTTCGGGTCTTAGG
>Ga0310342_100000822_pt1 | contig 18416 bp, 17 predicted proteins | sample S15DNA20500_MG_FD_206155 | JGI IMG/M metagenome (GOLD analysis project Ga0310342, IMG submission 206155) | Marine microbial communities from station ALOHA, North Pacific Subtropical Gyre - S1503-DNA-20-500_MG | ecosystem: Environmental > Aquatic > Marine > Oceanic | place: Pacific Ocean: North...
GAATCTGTTTGCTGATATCGATCTGGTGATCCTGAAGGATGTGTCCCTGGATCGAATCATCCTGGTGCGGCAGGTTTACTCTGTGGGTTCCCGGAACCACGTGAAGGCAACCGTTCCCCACTGTTGCGGAGTCGATGGCGACCCAGAAATTTATGGCGTTTGGTTCCAGTTCGGGCCAGAAGGCAGTGTCCTGATGGAGCGCGGCTTGGATGCCGTGGTGGGCCGGCTTCACGAAGACGGTATCGCTGAACATGCGCACGCCGGTTCCGAAAAGCGATGAGACGACTTCGTAGATCGCGGGGTGGCACCCGAAATCCCTGAAGTAGGGGTGGTGATGGAACATGTTCGACATCAGCCGCACTCGCTCGCGGCGAGGCAAGTCTGCGCGGTTCTGCATGTCCGGTTCCCAGAACGTGTAGAAGGCGGCGGGCTGCCACTCCTGGTATGCGGTTTCAGGCTGGAGTGTCCCGTCGAGAAGGCGGTCGACCATCCGATCCAGCTCGGCCAGGTCCTTACCGGAGATCAGCCCCCGGACAATGACATAGCCGTCCTCGAGGTATTGCTTGCGTTGCTGAGAGGTCATGGCTCGAGTGAACTCTCCCTACTTTGATCAGACTGGCTTTGGGTAATACAGGGAAGCAGGGTAGGCGTCCTATCAGGGTAGATGGAGATCGAGCGGCTCCTCTACGAGGGCCAGGTGGGGCGCTCCATCGAGAACACTTCAACCACCCGCACGTAGTCCTGGTAACCCAGCCGGCCGATAGGTTGGATGCTCTGGAAATCAACTTTGCCGTCGACCAGGGCCCAATCGGCGATGTGGACGCCGATGACCTGGCCGAAGACGACCGTATTCGTATTCCCAGGTTCGGCAGGCAACTCGACCGTGCGCGTGTAAACGCACTCCAGCTGAGCCGGACTCTCTTTGACCCGGGGCGGCGCAACCAGCTGGGCCGGCGCTTTGCTCACGCCCGCATACTCGAATTCGTCCACCTCTGAGGGCGCGGTCACGGCGCTTTGGTTCATCTGCTCGCGCAGTGCCCACGTGGCCAGATTGACGACAAACTCCCCCGTTTCCTGGATGTTTTTGACCGAGTCTTTCAGGCCGCCAAAGGCGTGATTGGAAGTGGCCGAGAAGAGCACTTGCGGCGGGTCGTAGGCCACGGCGTTGAAAAAGGAATAGGGCGCGAGATTGGCGCGCCCTGCCGCATCCACCGACGAGATCCAGCCTATGGGCCGCGGCACCACCAGGGCATTAAAGGGATTGTGGGGCAGGTCGTGACCCTCAGATGTTTGGTAAAACACAAAAAAGCCTCTCTGCAATGCAAGGGGAACACGGGTCGCTAGCTCAGGGATCGAATCAATAGGACCTCCAACCGGTTTTTGGCCGTCCACCTGCGATCACCCCTTCTCCCTCCATTCAGAATTCCCATCCGAACCGCGCGATCACCGCGCCAAGCCCCTCGATCTCCACCCTTACCTCGTCCGTGCGTTCCACCCAATTGGTTTGAACCACGCTCCCCTGCTTACTTTTCACTTTCCACTTCGAATGTCCGGCCGGCCGGGCCGGCGTTGATCACTGGGCTGTCGCCGATCAGGGACTCGTCGCCCCAGCTGGCATGGACGTGCCCACACACGACCAGGGCCGGTTGGCAGCAAGTCACCGCCTCCAGGACCGCGGCAGACCCCAGATGTCTTCCGCTTCCGTCGCTGTCCACGTGGCCGCGCGGCGGCGAATGAGATGCCAGAACACCGCCGGAGGTACAGGCTTCGAGCAGACTCGTCGCCGAATCCTCGTCCAGGTCAAAGCTCCAGCCACCGAAGGGGGTGATCGGGACGGCTGCCCCCAGTCCGAAAAAGGAGATGCCTCCGATTTCGGCTGCTTCTCCATGGAGCACATGGGCCGAGGACCAGTTCTGGCAGGCGGAGCGCAGCTCCTCATCGCTTTCACTGTTCCCCGGCACCAGGACACACGGCACGTCGATGTCCTGAAGGACCTGGATGATCTCACTCAAACCCTTTCGGACCGTCGCATAATCACCCGCCACCACCACCACATCGACCTGATCTGCGCGTTCTACCAGGGAACGAGCCTCACTCAAATCTCGATGGAGATCGCTGAAGAGAAGGAGACGCATCTATTGATCCTCCCGCAGAATCTGGCTCTGTGTACCCTACCTCAACGGCACGGCCTCACTCTATCATGTGCAGCAGCAGGATGAGACCAGACTAATGTGGTAACAATTCTGCGAAGGCGACTATTACGGCATGGTCTTGGCGGGGATTGGTGGTCTGGAAGCTTTGTGTCCCAATGAATCTGGCTGAGTCGAACCTGGCCTGGATGGCATCAGGAATGGCCTGAGTATGGGGATCTTTCACCTCCCAGGCAAACACAGCGCCTTCCCGCTTGATCAACTCATCGTTCAACCAGGGACTGTGTCGAGTCTCCCAGTCAAAATACGGTTTGGGATGATTGGGTAGGTAGCAGGCTAATCCTGCGACCAGATAGCGGCTTGCGGGGTTCATCCTGGATGGACCGCACAGCTTCTGCGATCGCACGATAAGGATAGAAAGCATCGACTACGTGATCCTGTGCATGTTGTGGAGAATAGGTCAGATACACGGCGCGAGACACAGCGAAAACGGTTCAGAATCCCAGGCATAGCAAGGTGAATCTCCTGATTCGCTCTGCACTGAGATGGGGTCGAATCCAGAGCATGGCCAACACTTCCAGCAAGGAAAATAGGGTGCCTCCCACTTGCTGTACAAGTGGATCCCAAACAACGCTGAAAGACCCAAGGTCAGTAGGAATGGACTAAGGCCCAGAATTGCGGAGAAGCGTCGATGAAACTGTACTGCCGCTTCCGGTGCAGGACGCGAGCTGGAATACAACAGGCCTATCAGAACCAGAAAAGGCAATAGACTCCCTAGACTGTCAGCTGTGAAACGCAATGGCTGGGTAAGGTGATCATGCCAGTGATACTCCGACTCCCCTAAACGACCCAGGGCATACTGCCAACTGATGAAGTCGTTCCGCTGGAGCCAATAGAGATTGGGATCGATCATCACCAGCAGAAAGAGGAGAGCCAGATAAGGTCCGGGTCGCCTCCAGCTACTACGGCCTTCATCCGTCAGGAACATCAGGCTCGCACCACAGCTGCGAAACAGCACGGACTGGTATTTGGTGAGCAAGGACAATCCCGCAAATAGACCAACGATCAGCCAGTGTCGAAGGCGCTGCGTCGTCAGCGCAGAATGAAAAGCCAACGCAAGTAACATCCATAGTGAGATCAGCAGGCTACCTTGATCGAATTTGGCCCCCAGGAAGGGGTAGTACCATATCGTCTCCAGCATTAGCACGCTGACCAATGCCTGCCGAGGCGTCAAGACTCTCAGGGCCAACCGCCACACTGCCCAGAAACACATGAAAATCTGGCTGAGCCGAGCAGGTACATCTCCCAACCGACGTGCCCGGTCAGCTTGCCCACCGTCCCAGCTAGCCAGGCTGCGAGAAAGGGGTGTTTGTCATACCCCCATTCCCATTGCAATCCCCAGGCAATCGCTTCTAGGGTATCTGCGGGAAGACTATCGCGTGCAAGTGCGGACAAGCCGGTCCATAGGAAGGTGTGCAAGAGAATCAGTGCGGACAGATCGCGGGTTTCCCGCGATGTTCCGCCTTCCATTCGGCGGAATCATAACAAGGGACTATGCATAGGTCTTCTGCTACGGTTGCCTCGGTCGACAACCTTGCCAGGATGGCGCTGTCACCGCCTCGCTACGAAAATCTGTGCATAACCTGGACTAGCAGCCGGGTTGACTGACTTATTGCCGAAAGTACGCGTTCCGGCGGGATAGATTGTGAATGGCGCAAAACTGGAAGCGGACACTCAAGCTTCCCGCGAAACGTCGAACGAAGCAGGGGACTGAAGTTCAGTTGGAGGTTCTGTCAACTTGGGCGGGGTTCGGCGACAATGTGCGGATGCCAGCCTAGGCTCACAGAAGCTAGAAAGGACATAAAAGATGTCGAAGTTGTTGATATATTGATTCGTACCGGCCATTTTCGCGATCGGCTGTGTCTCTTTTGTGGCCCTCGCCGCCAAGCCCGTGGATATCAGCTCGCAGCGCGAGCTGTTCGTCGACGATCACGTCATCGACACGATCGAAGGCGACGCCCGGCTCGAGCTGCAGCAGCCGGAGCCGCAGCAGGTGGCCCTGGTCACCGACAAGCCGTGGGAGGGGAATACTTGCGCCTACTACACGATATTTCGTGACACAGATTCTTCCGGAAACAACATTTTCCGCATGTACTACCGCGGCTCGATCCGCGGACAGGCGCACCTCCAAGTGCCTGTTACGCCGAAAGCAAGGACGGTATCCACTGGACCAGGCCGAACCGGGCGCTCTTCGAATACGAGGGCTCCAAGGAGAACAACATCGTGTGGGACGGCGCCAACACCGGCAGCTTTACCCCCTTCAAAGACACAAACCCGAACTGCCAGCCGGAGGCCCGCTACAAGGCATTGGCACAGGTCCACAGGACTGGCACGTCGAGTGACTTTTTGAATTGGCCGAGTTGGCCCGATCCGGAGCTGCTCGAATTCGACGACGACATCGGCCCGCAGCAACTGTACACCAACGCGGTGATGTCGTATCCCCGCGCGCCGCAGATCCTGATCGGCTTCCCGACCCGCCTGTTTCCAGAACAGAGCAACCGCGTGGAGGCGATCCTCATGTCCAGCCGCGACGGCCGCACTTTCCGGCGGTGGGCCGAGCCAGTGATTCCGGAGGACGCGCCGGAGGACCGGGCCGGCAACCTCAGCAACTACCTGGCCTGGGGTCTGCTTCCCACCCCGGGAAACGAGCGCGAGTACTCGGTTTACGCCTCCGAAAACTACCTCTCCAGCACCCCCAGCCGGCTGCGGCGTTTCACCTACCGCGTCGACGGCCTCGTGGCGCTGCGCGGCGGCGAGCAGGGGGAGCAGCTGACGACGAAACCATTGAACGTGGCCAGCGGGCAGCTGGAGATCAACTACCTGGCCCGCCCGGGCGGCCACGTTCGGGTGGAGATCCAGGACGTCGCCGGCCGGCCGCTGGCCAATTTTTCGGCTGTGGACTGCGACCCGCTGGAGGGTGACGAGATCGCGCAGTCGGTCTCCTGGCAGGGAGACACGCACGGTCCTTTCACCGAAAGGCCGGTGCGGGTCCGGTTCGAGGTCAAAGACGCCGTCGTCTATTCGTTCCGGTTCAAGTGACGGTGCGCAACGTGGAGTTCGAAAAGGGGACGGGGCCTTGTCCTGCCGGTGCTACCCGATAGGGCATGGCCGGCGCGGAAGACGGGACGCTGGACAGGCGATGCGGACCGCCATGGTCAGACCCAAAGTCCGGGATGCGCTGTGCACGCGGATAACGTTGTTTTTCAGCGGGAACACCGCCTGACTTAGCCTCGCAGGCAGGATGAGTCTCCGCGCAAGCGTCACCTTCACTTTCACCGCGCTAACGCAACTCGCTAATCGGCGTCCTGATGAAATACACTCCCGGGCCGCCTGGCTGATCCGGATCCAGGTCATAAAACAGTGTCCCCAACGTTTCCTTGTCGACCTGCACTGTACGTGGCCAGCCACGACCCAAGATCCGACGTCCAGGACTATAGATCTCGACACCGGAATCGACACCCCAACTACGACCGTCGTCCCGAGAGACAATCATCTCGTACGACCACTCGCCATCGCGGCCGACTCCGTAAACGATGAACGTCAGCACAACCCAACCATTGTTCAAGACCGTCAAGTCGTAACCCGCTACGCCGAAGTAGGGAAAAGCGTGTAAGGCGTCCCATGACTGACCATCATCCGTTGAGCGCAACCCCCGTACGATCGTGCCCGGGACGCCGACAGGCACCTTTGCATTTGCTTCCGGGGCTCCACTGATCAGTGTTCCCCGCTGAGTCTTGACGATCGGCACCATTCCATGATTCCGGCCGTCACCAAACGGCTTTGCGATATGCGAATCGGGTGCGTAGACGACGGTCCGGTCGTAGAGTGGGCAAACCCAGCTGCCGTCAGACAACTCAACCACGGGGTGTCGTAGGCAACTGAAGTTTGTCAAGTCACCGATCGGCAGATTCTTGAGCGGGGTCCAGGTTCGACCTTCGTCATTACTGAGGCAAAACTGGGGCGTCCTCCACAGCTTTCCTCCCTCCCGTCGATAGCACGACCAGTGCAACACGACACGTCCATCGCTGAGAGTCGTGAGCGATCCAGGGTAGATCGAGCAATCTTTAATGACAGGGATCGTGACGGGCGAAGTCCACGTTTTTCCACCGTCGGAGGACCGGCACAGCAACAGCTCCTTGCCGCCGCCACCTTGCTTGTTGTAGACGGCGAGCACGTCTCCGCTCGGCACAACACACAGAGCGGGATGAACATGGCCACCGATCACATCCGCGACTCGTACGGGACTCGATTGTGCCAGCACGAGACTACCGTTTAGCGCGCAGAACAGTCCAATGATGCAAGCGGACCGAGCGAACTGTCTGAAGGTCTTATTCATCGTAGACTCCATGTATTAAGGATCTGCGCAAAAAAAAACTCGGAATTTTAGCATCTCATCTTCACACCATCTTCGGCCGCTCCTCGATCGAAAAATCCTCAACGTAGACCCGGCTGCGCCTGCGGTTTCGCTCAATCGTTCGCGGCCAAATCTGGCGCAAATCTGAGCGCCAATTATACCAAGTTATTCTTGCGCAGACCCTACAGAGGCGTAGGACGAGTGTCTCGCTTGCCCCCCTTTCGAAATTGGGATTTCAGGAAACGTTCAATTCCAGTCCATTCTAGCGGTCTTCTCGAAACGATGCCCAGCGTCAGTTGTGATGGCGACTCTTTGTCAATAGGAAGTCGCTTTTCGTGTGGTCTGGCTGCGGCGGGGTCAGAATGTGGGAAGGAACGGCTGTCTCTGGAGGGGATCGTGGAGGTGCAGGGGGCGGTGCGGCTCAGTCCTCTAAGATCGGGAACATCGTCCCAGAAGATGGAGTCGGTCCAAGCCCAAATCTATTGGGCCTGAGGGGAGTCTTCTTTCCGACAAGTCCGACATCCAGGATTTTGGCTCGAAAGCGGCTGCTTTCAGTTGGAAAACCGGAACGAGAAGAGCTTGCTCCGATCCATGTGGAATCGGAGGACGATCGGTGTCCCCTTCAGTCGGCTCAGCAAGACCCCCTGCTTCCAGCGGACATTCTGGCGAACGCTGTCCCCGGTCACGGCGACGGCATCGGCGGCGGCGAATCCCTCCAGTGGAAGGCCGTCCTCTCCCAGAATCTCTACCCGAATCGATCCCTGACTGGCATCAGCGTTCAGGATCAGTCGGTCCCCCGACATACACAGCGGCTGGGTGGTGAAGACGCCATCGCCTGCGTCGATGGACACGAACCCATCCAGCCGGAGCCTGGCCAGACCAACCGCCCCTCCCTGGGCCTCCTTCCGATTGACGGCCCAGTGCAGACCGCTGAAGCCGATGTAGTAGATCCAGATCTCGTCCTTCACCACCACGGGTTTCTGGAGGATGAAAAGCATGCTCCGATCGAAGTCGTCTGCGCGCCTGCCCAGGGGCAGGAACACCTGCCGGTCCCCGGCCCGATGCCAGGTGCGTCCGTCCCGGCTGTACGTGAGCTGGATGTCCACCGTGTCCATCCTGGGTACCCCCGATGTGATCTTGGTCTCCATCCCGGGGAGGGTGTGGTAGACGGAGATGAAGCCAAAGTAGAGGTCGCCGTAGGGCATGAACTCCATGTTGTAGAACTGCTGGTTCAAGGGGGGATCCTCCCGATCGGCGGCCATGATGCCCCCCCTGGACTCCCACTCGAGGAAGTCGTCGCTCTCGCTCTGGAGGACCTCGCGCCTCAGGAAGGAGCCTTCCGGTCCGGGTCGCAGTTCATCCCGCAGATCCTTGCGCCTGGCCCAGTCCGACGGGTAGTAGATGGGATTGACCCGGGTGTGGGCCACGTACTTCCCCAGCCGCGAGTCCCAGAGGACGGAGTTGGGGCTGTCGGCCATGGGAATGACGGGCTTGTCCCCGGCCCGGGTCCAGTGGATTCCGTCGGGAGAGAAGGCCACGCCAATGCCGTTGCCCGAGGTGCCTAGACCCGGCGAATCGTGCATGTGATAGATCATCTTGTAGAGACGCTGGGGATCCTTCGCCACCGGATCCTTGAAGACTCCGGCGGCCACCTCTCCCCGGCCCGCATCAAAAAAGACGAAGTTGTTGTCCTTTGAACCCTGATACTCCAAGAGTCCCAGGTTGGGGAGGTCCCAGTGGATCCCGTCCCGGGAGGTGGCATAGGCCAGGTGGACGCTTCTCCAGTCGTAGTTGGCGGCGTCGTACCACATCTTGTAGAGGCCTTCGTCCTCGTCGTAGAGGACGTTGCCCATGACGACGACCTTATCGGCGCTCCCAACCTTCTGGGCCGGCTTCAGCTCGATGATGGGGTTGCCCTCATGCTTGACTGGTTGGTTGAGCATGCGAAAGGCCCCTTCCAGGGATCCGACCACATGGTCGTCGACGAAGAGTTGCTTCGCCGTGCCGACGTCCACGGCCGAGGCATGGGAGCTGGCCGGACTGAGGCTGAAACAAGTCGATGAGATGAGTGCGATGAGTAGCAACTTCTTCTTCAAAATTTTTTCTTTCTCTTCTTTCTGTGGCCTTCCCGCCATTGCTTGCGCGGAAGTCTAGCTCCTTGACGCGATAGTCGCACATCTGCATGCCCAGCGCCAGGTAGGTGTCCTTCGCTGCGATTTCCCAATCCACCTCTATTTCAGCCCCCTTTCGGTCGTTTCCCAACGTCTTCCTGTCGGTCGGGGGAGAGGGTCCTGCATATAGGACCAGACAGGCCGGGCCATCCTTGATTTCACGTCTGCCAGATTTGTTCCATTCTCGACCACAACCATCCAGCAATCCAGGCCCCAGAAGGTTGTATCCGCAGAGGTCATCCGATAATCTCCTTTTCCCAACGCCGTGAGGGCTTTGTGCCTGAAGAGCAAGAGAGGGTACCCGCTACGCCACACCAAGCCGGTGTCCCGCGACCGACGCGCGATGGGGTGATATACCAGGAAGTCTTCGACTGCCAACCGATCGGGACGGAGCACGATTGGAAAGGGCCCCAGGTGGAAGCTGCATAAGCTACAAATGACAACGACCAAGCTGAAGATGCTGCTGGTGCTTTGCCTGGCTCCACTCGACCTGGGCTCCTCAGGCTGCCAGGACCAGCGCCCGAAGAGACCGAATATCCTCTTCGTCTTCGCCGACGACCACGCCTATCAGGCCATCGGCGCCTACGGATCGAGAATCAACCAGACGCCCAACCTGGATCGTCTGGCCCGGGGAGGCATGCGCTTCGAGCGCTGCCTGGTGACCAATTCGATCTGTGCCCCTTCCCGCGCGGTAATCCTGACCGGCAAGTACAGCCACCTCAACGGAGTCCTCGACAACCAGATTGCCTTCGACGGTAGCCAGGAGACCTTCCCCAAATTGCTCCAGCAAGCTGGCTACCAGACCGCCCTGGTGGGTAAGTGGCACCTGAAGAACGACCCCACCGGCTTCGATCATTGGATGGTCCTCCCCGGCCAGGGTTCCTACTACAACCCGGAGCTGCGCTCGGCCGAAGGACCGGTCCAGATCGAGGGCTACGTGACCGACGTGATCACTGATCTTGCGCTGGATTGGCTCAAGCAGGGTCGTGACCCGGATCGTCCTTTCCTGCTGATGTACCAACACAAGGCGCCCCACCGAAGCTGGATGCCTGGCCCCAAACATCTTTCGGACTTCCGCTCCCAGACCATTCCCGAACCGGAGACGCTCTTCGACGACTACAGTCGACGTGCGAGTCCCGCCACTAACCAGAGCATGGAGATCGGACGGCACGCGATTCTGGGCTATGATCTGAGGCTTCCTCCCTCCGACGGGGACTCCAGCACGGCACAGGACCGGGCTCGGTGGGAGCGCTCGTTTGGCCGCTTGACCGAACCTCAGCGGGAGACCTGGAACAACGCCTACGCCGCCTCCAACCGCGCCTTTCGGGAGACGAAGCTGACCGGGCAGGATCTGGTGCGATGGAAATACCAACGCTACATCAAGGACTACCTCCGTTGTGTCGCCTCCATCGACGATAACCTGGGCCGGGTTCTGGACTACCTCGACCAGGCCGGTCTCGCCGACGAAACCGTCGTAGTCTACAGCTCGGATCAGGGATTCTATCTGGGAGAGCACGGATGGTTCGACAAGCGCTGGATGTATGAGGAATCGCTCCGCACCCCGCTGATCGTGCGCTGGCCTGGAGTTGTTTCACCTGCCTCATCCGACTCTTCGCTAGTCTCGAACCTGGATCTGGCAGAGACCTTCCTAGAGATCGCCGGCGTCTTGGTCCCGGACCAGATGCAGGGGCGCAGCCTGGTGCCACTTCTCGAAGGCAAGGGCGTCTCGGAGTGGCGCCAGAGCTTCTACTACCATTACTACGAATCGATGCGCGCCCACAGTGTGCCTGAGCACTACGGTGTGGCGACCAACCGCTACAAGCTGATCCACTACCCGGAAACGCAGGAGTGGGAGCTCTTCGATCGAAAGGTCGATCCGAACGAGATCCGGAGCCTCTACGACTCGTCCGACTACCTCGTAATTCAGGAGGAACTTGAACGCGAGATGGAGGATCTCAGGAAGCAACTCGGCCTTGTCGAGTCGGCACCGGGTGCCTCGCGGCGCTGAGCCAGAACTTTATCGGCTATCGAGCAGCCACGGCGGCAGCGGCCTCGGTCCGGGAGGCGATCTCTTCGGCACCGACAATCAATCGTCGGAGGATAGGAGTTCGCTTTCTTGGACCTCGGGTATGGGTTCACCCATTTTGGTGTTGACTGGGGGTGAAAAATGGGTCAAGGAAGGACGAGGAGGAGCTTCGGTCAATCACCGGCAGCAAGAGGCGAAAAGGGTAGGGTTCCGGAAAATTCCATCCCAGAACCTTTCTACTGGTCGCTCCGGTTCGTCTGGCTTTTCCGCGTGCTCAACATGCGATCCCAGTGGTAAGGCCAGGGTCGGCTGGTTGACATGTCGCCTCAGCTCCAGAACGATGCGGCTGCCGCAGCCCGGCTCCAAGCGCAGCGCCATCCAGGATCGCCCGATGGGAAACCGCCGCTCCCCGATGACGGCGCTCACCAGCTGGTGCTCGGCTAGGCACCCGCCTGGAGCACCAGCGGACGGGCCTGAATGGGGCTTAGGTTGACGAGGGTGACCACGACCTCCTGGTTTCTCACCTTCTCCACCAGCGCGCCTACCCCCTCTGGGAGACCTGGCCGCTGCTGGACTGGGTCGAAGTATCGCAGCGCGCAATACAGGGGCTGTCCGACGCCCACCCAGCATCAGCTGGGTCAGGTTCCGGGCCAGTGCCAGGTTGTATTTCATCGGCCCCTCGGAGAGCCGTGTGTCAGGCGTCGTCGGATCGGAGCGCATCCCTTTGACTCTCTGGCGAATCGCATCCAGATCCTGCCGCAGTGTCTCCTCCGGATACTTGGGATTGAGCCCCACCAGAAAGCGCATCCAACCGGCCTCCGGGATCTCCCGGAAAACCGCCCTGGTTGACAAGAGCTCTATCTCCGTGGCCTCCAGCTCCAGCAGCCTGCGGTCCTCTGGTTTCATCGTCCAGTACCACAGATCGAAGGCTCCTGGCGCGTTCAGATTTGGGGTGTAGTTGTACCGCCCCTGGTCCCCATAACTATGGGGATACGTTCTGACTCCGCCGATCACCCTGGCCTGGGCATTGACCTTGTGGATCATCTGGCGCCAGACGTCGAGGTAGCGAGGGTCTCCGGTGAGCAGGAAGGCGTTGCCGAAGCCTGCGATCGCCAGACGGCTGTTGTTGAGGTGGTGAATCTTGTCTCCCGTCTGTGGCCATTTGACGCTGAAGCCCCAGCCCCCGGCGCCGCCGCCAATCTTCCCGTCCAAGCCGACGTTGCTGGGAATGATCCCGTCTTTCTCCAGTGTGCGCTGGAGCCAGGCATCGACGTATTCCAGCAGGCCAGACCTTGTACTTCGCTCCTGCCCCAGCATGTAGGCGTTGAGGGCTAGCATGGTCGCCAGCAGATTGACGGGGTGGTCTCCGATGATGTCTCCGTAATCCTTGAAATGCCCCAGCATCTCCTCGTAGTTCCGTTCCCCTCGGAGCTGGGTGAATCTCCCCGTCTCGACGGGATCGCCCGCCCAGTAGACGGGCGTCGCCTTGTACAATAACGGACCCCGGCTGCCGGTGAACAGACTCTTGATGATCTTGTGTTCAGGGTCGTAGTGGGAGCCTGCGGATCTTCGTTAAGGTAGAAGCCGGCGAAGCGCCGCGACCGTCTCCCGAATTCCTCGTCGGAGGGGTCGCCAGTCCCTGCTGGTAGACGGCCCAGAGCCCCTCGTTGATGTGGGCCTGGTCGAACATGGCGTGGAATTCCTTGTAGTACATCTCTTCGCGTCTTCGCGGGCGAAGGGAACATCCCGCTGTCTATCGGCGGTGTACTGGCGCAGATGCCCCTCCCAGCCCTTCTTGAACATCCGAAGCATGACGTCGGGAGCGCCCAGGGCGTAGAGGAGTCGCCAGTTGTTGAGGTTCTCCGGGGCGTCGTCCACACCGTCCAGAGAGCCCCAGCGCTCGACGGCCAGGAGGTAGCCGCGCTGATCGAAGTACCTGTTGAAAAACTTTTGACAATCCTCGTTCGCGGCGCTGAGGAGCTGCCGCAGCAGGAGCGCCCAGGCCGCGGCGGCATGGGAGTGTCGATGGACGGGCTGACACCGTCGGTGGCCGGAGGGCCCCCACGAAACCCAGAAGCAAAGTCACCACGTAGAGGGCGGTTCTTCTCATGTGTCCACTCCGACGCCAGACTCGGTCGATCATGATACACCTGTAGAACCCGGCTTGCCGATGACTTATATTCGTTTCGAGCAACAGCTTCGTGGCAAGAATCGACCTCAGGAGCTCCATCGAATGAAACGGCGGCAACGTACTCGCAGACAGGTACTGGCCGGAGCCCTGGTGGCCGGCTCTGGTGGCAGCCGGACGCCACAGTGGCGCTTTGCCAGGATGTATCTATGCAGCAGAGCATATCCCAGAAGCCCGGCTGGAGGTTTTCGAGGAAAGCGGCCACTGCCCCTTCTACACAGAGGCAGACAAATTCAACCGCATGGTCGCCGAGTTCGTCGATGGGCTGCCGTAGCGCCATCCGCTCGGCAGCACCCGAATTCTGAACAGCTACGGCTCGGGGATGGCAAAGGCAAATCGGCGGGTTATAATGGTCCGGATGTCACCTATCACCCAGATCGTTCCAGCGCTCCTCGTGGCCTTCTTCGTGGTCTCCCCATTGGACGGGGGCAACCCGCGCCTCCTGTCCGTGGAGAAGATCTGGGACCGAGCAGAACATAGCGCCTTCACAGACCTCATCCGGTACCGGGGGGAGTGGTTCTGCGTTTTTCGGGAGGGGAAGCAACACGCTCATGGTGACACCGGTCGGATCCGGATACTGAGGTCCCGAGACGCCCAGACCTGGGAGTCGGTAGCGCTTCTGAAAAAGGACGGGGTGGATCTTCGGGATCCCAAGCTCTCCACTCGGCCCGACGGGCAGCTCATGCTTCTGGCAGGAGGGAGCGTCTATGATGGAGAGGGCTTCCTGACGCGCAGGCCCCAAGTTAGCTTCTCCCCCGATGGCCGGAGCTGGTCCGCCCTGCAGCCCGTGCTGGCCGAGGAGCACTGGCTCTGGCGGGCCACGTGGTTCCAGGGCACCGCCTACAGCGTCTCCAAGATGGGGGACAGCAAGGACACTCGGCGGGTGATCCTCTACTCCAGCAAGAACGGTATCCACTGGAACTGGGTCACTGTGTTCAGGAAGATCCCGGCCTGGCCCAATGAGACGACTCTTCGCTTCTTGCCAGATGGCAAGATGGTGGCTTTGCTGAGACGAAACAAGACGGGATGGATCGGGACGAGCCGTCCCCCCTACAAGGACTGGACCTGGCACGACACGGGCCACCGTCTGGGAGGCCCCAACTTCATCCGGCTTCCCAACGGGGAGCTCTGGGCAGGAAGTCGAAGCTACGGTGATGAGCACAGGACCGTTCTGGCTCGGATGACGCAGACGACCTACAAACCCGTCCTGACTCTGCCCAGTGGCGGAGACACCAGCTACCCAGGAATGGTCTGGCACCAGGGCCTGCTCTGGATGAGCTACTACTCGTCCCACGAAGGGAAGTCCAGCATCTATCTGGCCCGGATTCAGTTCGAGCCTTGACTCCCCAGGGGAGTGGACCTGGAGCCAGTGAGGAGGCTGGTCAGGGTCTCGGGGGCAGGCCCTTCGTTCCTCCACCATCGGAACTCGAGGGAGCCCCTCTCGGCGCAGGCTGCGATGTCCAGATCCGAGTCTCCGTCCAGGTCGGCCAATAACACCTGGTTGGCGTTCTTCCAGTCGTCCTTAACCATGTGCTCGGTCCAAGGGCCGCTGGGATCACCACTGTTTTCGTACCAGAGAACCCGCCCCGGTCTGGAGAATCCGCTTGCCACCACATCCGTATCTCCATCCCCGTCCAGGTCGCCGGCAACCGCCTCAAAAGCTTCGTTGAGGTGATCCGAGATAAGGTGTCGAGTCCAACCGTTCTTGTGAATTCCGTCGTTTTCGTACCAGACGATGTGGTGGTTGTAGGATTCGGTGAACTCGGGCCTGTTGTTCTCACGGTCTGGTTTCACCTGATTCCCCTGGTGCATGGATCCCCAGGCCCCCAGCGCCATGACGACGTCCAGATCGCCATCCCCGTCGATGTCCGCCGGTTCTCCATGAATCGGAGCGTGGGTTGCCTCGATGACGTGTTTCACCCATTCTCCGGAAGCCGGGTTCCCCGGATTCTGGTACCAGATGACCTGGTTTGCGGTCCGGCTGGTCCCCAGTAGATCGGCGTCTCCGTCAGCGTCGAAATCGCCCGCGCGGATAGTACGGGTTTCTCCGACATCGATCTCGATGGGGCGTTTCGTCCACTCGCCTTCCGTTGGAGTTCCGTCATTCTCAAACCAGGAAAACTGGTTACCCAGACGCCAGCCAGATCCCGCTGCGTCCAGGTCGCCATCCCCATCCAGGTCGACCAACTCGACGTCATATGCTCCTGGCAGCTTTCCCTGGGTGATGATGTGTCGCGGCCATAACTTGCCATCCCCTGGCGTTCCGCTGTTTTCAAACCAGAGAAGGTCGCCGAGCTTGTTCTTCACGATGGCCACGTCGGGATCTCCGTCCCCATCGATATCCCCGATTCGGTGCCGCTCCAGACGCACGGGATCTTTCTCTTGGATCAGGTGGCGCTTGAAACTGCCCGATCCGTCGTTCTGGAACCAGTAAAGCTTATGTTGACCGGTCCCGTCCGCACTGGTCAGATCCAGGTCTCCGTCCCCATCCAGATCAGCGGCTGCGATGCCGAAGGGGTAGCCGTATCCGTCCATGATCAGGTGCTCGGTGAACCGGAGTTCCGTCTGCAGCTTTTCCCCTTTTGGAGGAATCCTTTCTTCATCGCTCTGAACGCAGCCCAGCAGGAGGAGAAGCGAACCTATTGCTGTTGAGGCGTTTGAAAGCGTTTTGTTCATGAGTTCTTTCGGACCTGTCAAGTTGAGCGCGAGTCAGGCAGAATCGGCTGATGCGATCACTGTATCAAGGCCACCGTTTTCCGCCGGAAATCACTAGTCACACCGCACGGGAAGACGTTCAGAAGTTCAGACTAAAAGTTCCAGGTCGGGATCGGCTCACCCGCGGAGACGACCTCTTCCAGATAGGCTCCTGTCTGCGGCGGAGCCTCCAGGTCGTGGCTCTCGACGTCGTCGTGGATCCGGTAGCCCATAATGTTGTGCCATTTTCCATCGGCTAGCCGCACCGTTGCTGCCACTGGATGATCCGCCCGCCACATGGAGCCGCTGGGAGCGGGTCCGAAGTCAGCCTTGCAGTGCCTGCCCAGTATTGGGGCCTGCAGGCCGCTACGGTCTTCCGTCAGGGGCCAGAGATAGAGCTTCTGCCGAGTCCAACCGCCGCCGCGCACCCGCCCTTGTTTGTCCGCCGGAATCCGAAAACGTTTGGGAATGGAATCGAGTGGGACCATGAAGATATTGGAGGCGATGTAGGGAGTGCCGTCCGCAGCCTGGTTAAGGGTGATCGGCGAGCTGGAAATTACGTCTGCCACATGGATGATCTTCTCCCAGCTCCCACCATTATCGAGGGACCGCCACACTCGAATAGCATGGTTGTCCCTGTTCTGGCTGCCGCGGGCCGAGAGAAGCAGGTTGCCATCCACATCTCGAATGAGGCTGGCCTCGGTCGATGAGTCGTTTCCGGTGGCCTGAATGAAGGAAATGGGTCGCCAGGTCCCTGCTTTGCGCTGCCACCGCATGATTCCGCCACCGATCGTCACGTTGTCCCCTGGTTGGGGCGTCTTCTCGATCCGACCCGCCGACATCGCTACCAACAGATCGTCGCCATCCGGGATGGCATTGGTCAGTCCTCCATTGGCGATGAACCAGTCCGGTAGGAGCTCGTGCTGGGGAATTCGTTCGGATCCCGTCACCTGAAATTGGCCGTCATTGTAGGCAAACTGGAATAGTTCCAGATAGGAGTAGCCCTCGCCTCCTTCATACATCCCGCCCCCCGACTCCGACTTGGGGTCACCGGGGTGCCGGGCGATCGCCATGTTGATACCAAAGCCGGTCCCGGCATGTGGATGAGGGGAGCCATCTGCCTTCTTCGCGCCGGCCGGGACGAATCCCCCACGCATCGGGTACTTGACCATGATCGACGGCTGTTTGGGCGGTGTTGAGTTTGGATTGGGCTCCTCGTGATTGCGCATCACGGCCACAGGCGGGGACGTGACGGTTCCGGAAACGTCGTCGAAAAGGACGACGTCCCCTCCTACTTCGTAGTCGTCACCGTTGCGGGCGGGAGCCATGACGCCATTTCGGATCCGGATGTTTACGAAGGCCGCTGCCCTGTCAGCAGCCACCTGAAAGGGGAAAATGAGTCCGTAGCGCCAGCTCTTATCTGCCGGGGTATCGGGCGGGACTCTGAGATCTGCCTCCCCCCGCGTGATGCTGAAAAGCCCACTGCCCTGGTCTGAAGCGGCGCCCCTTTCGGCTCCGCCTGCCGGGGTCTCCCCCGGTTTCGAAGAACATCCTGTCAGGGGAGCTACAGCGGCACCCGTAAGCATCAAAGATAGTTTTCTTTGGAATTCGCGTCGATCGATTGCGTCCGTCATGCTAGTCCCTCCCCAAAATCTCGGTCCTCCGTCCCAGGTTCTTTTCTAAAACTCCAGGATTCCGTCGAAGACCATGTCTTTCAACTTGAACTTGCGGTTCAGTCTCGTTCTCCAGCCCAATTGAGAGACAAACCGAATCTCCTTCTCCTTGAGCGTCACCAGATCTTTGCCCTCCCTGGTCCGAGGAAACAGGAAAAACGCCTCCTGCCCTCCTACCTCCCTGGGAGGTACATAGCGCTCCAGCTCGATTCGTCGACCACTCGCCTTTAACGCCAGGTGGGTGTGGGTCCCCAACTGCTTGAGACTGGCTTGGTCGAGCACCCTCCGGTGATTCTCACCCTGTGATCCCGAAACTGCCACGACGATAAACTGATCACCAAAAGCCCGCTTTCGAACCAACTCTGTAGCCTGTCGATGGTCCCGACGGCGATAGAGCAGCGAAAGCCGAGCCAAGGCCATTCGCACCGGTTTGGCCGATTGGAACCTGATGTTGAACAGACGGCGGCGATTGAGGGGACTTGACTCGCGATCCCCACCACCTTGGTCGCGGGGTGTCGTGTCCGGACCCTGGGCACCTGTGTCGGGTGGAGGGGAATTACTCGAATGAACCTTCTGAACTTTCCCCCAGGCCGAATCCTCCAGGATGGAAATGGATTCCTTCTTCGACCATTGCTCGTAGGGTTTCTGTTCCCAGAACTTCGCCGCCAACAGGGGAATGCTTATCAGCGAGAAGAGCAAAAAAATCTTGGCGCTTCGAATCAAAAAGGCTCCTTCGGCGGCTAATCGGCAATGATATCCCCCCGGCAGCCGACCCGCAACTGCGTTGTCACACCGACCCTCAAAATCGTGTACACTTGGCAGGTTGATTAGTGCCAGTCTGCGTCGGTCAAAGAGTCGAAACCATGGCTGAGTTGGTTCATACATCACATATCCGTATCTATCAGGATACGCCCCCCGAGCGGCGTGCCTACGTTGAGGATTTCAAAGATCCCCTGACATTCGGCGTCCATGGGGGAATCAAGCATTTCTATGGAATGGAACCGGAACGCGATCTGCCAGCGACGCTGGACCACATGATCGCGGCGGTCGGTGGTTGACTGACCGGCACACTGTCAGGGGCCCTGGCAGTTCGCAAGATC
>Ga0310342_100000823_pt1 | contig 18409 bp, 15 predicted proteins | sample S15DNA20500_MG_FD_206155 | JGI IMG/M metagenome (GOLD analysis project Ga0310342, IMG submission 206155) | Marine microbial communities from station ALOHA, North Pacific Subtropical Gyre - S1503-DNA-20-500_MG | ecosystem: Environmental > Aquatic > Marine > Oceanic | place: Pacific Ocean: North...
TCTTCCTGCGCGCCGGGAAATACCATGGCTGGCTTCCCGACCTCTTCCTCGGCAAGCGGCTCTGGGGCGGGACGCTTGGCATCGTCGGCGCCGGCCGGATTGGCTCGGCCTATGCGAAGATGCTGGCGCCGGGCCACGAGCTCGATGTCCTCTACTGGGATGTGGAGGAGCGGCCCGAGCTGGAGAGCTTCTTTGAGGGCTACAGTGAGCTCAACGCCGCACATGGCGGCCGCCGGCTCACCTGCAGTCGGGCTGAGAGCGTCGAGGGCCTCTTCCGGGAGAGCGACATCATCAGCCTGCACACGCCGCTGCTGCCCGAGACCCGTCACCTGGTCAACAGCGAGAGCCTGGCGCTGATGAAACCCGATGCCGTGCTGGTGAACACCTCGCGCGGGCCGGTGATTGACGAGGAGGCGCTCGTCGAGCATCTCAAGCGCAACCCGGACTTCCGCGCTGGTCTCGATGTTTTCGAGAAGGAGCCGGAGATGGCCGAGGGGCTCGCCGAGATTCCCAATTGCGCCATCGTTCCCCACATCGCAAGCGCCACGACCTGGACGCGCGAGGGCATGGCGACGCTGGCGGCCTGCAATGTGGCGGCGGTGCTTCAAGGTTACGGCTGTGAGGACAGTGGCGAGATCGATCATTTTCTCCAGGGGGAGGTGCCTCAGAAAGCCCCCTCGATTCTCAACGCGGCCGACCTCGGGCTCTGAACCATCGGGTGGCCCTGTGGTATGCTGTCCGGCGGTCTGAAAAGCGAAAACAACATGGAAGAGAGGGTCTGAAAATGATGAAGAAGAAATCCATGCGTGGGGTCCGATCCGGCTTCTGCGGGGCGCTGGCTGTCCTGATGTTCTTCGCGCTGGCGGTGCGCGTTGAGTCGGTCGAAATCGTTGTCGAGGCGCTCCACCGCACGCGCGATGATGTCCCGGTTTCCTGGGATCTCGGAGGCCGCTACGCCGACTCGAAGAGTTTCTCGCTCTGGGAGGTCGATGGCAAGAAGGAGAAGCCGGTAGCGGTTCAGCTCGATCCGGCCACCCGTCGCGTGCACTGGATCGTCAGCGGGATAAAGGTGCGCGATAGCAGGCGCTACCGGCTCTTTTCCACAGCCGAGAGAAAAGCCGGAGCCGGGCTCGGTGAGGGCGTCGAGTGTGTCAATGATGGAAAAAACCTGCTCTTCAGCATCGGCGGGAAGAAGATCCTCAGGTACAACCACGCCGTCGTCAAGCCGCCTGGCAAGCCGGACCCGGCCTACGACCGAGGCGGCTACATCCACCCGGTGTGGACGCCATCGGGAAAACTCCTCACCAACGACTTTCCTCCCAACCACAAGCATCACCACGGGATCTGGTTTCCCTGGACGAATACCGTCTTCGAGGGCCGCAAGGTGGACTTCTGGAACAGCGGCAAGAAGCAGGGCCGGATCGAGGTCGTCAAGCTCGACGGCTTCGGCGGCGGAGAGGTCTTCGGCTGGTTCAGCGTTCGCCACCGTTTCCTCGACCTGACCGCTCCCGGCGGCCCGAAACCCGCTCTGGAAGAGACTTGGAAGGTAAAGGTCTATGCCTTCGGCGGGCACTTCCTCTTCGACCTCGACTCGACTCAGAAATGCTCCGGCAGGAGCCCGCTGAAGCTCAACAAGTACCGCTACGGTGGGCTCGGCTTCCGGGGTTCTCACGAGTGGGAGGGGCCCAACGCCTTCTACCTGACCAGCGAGGGCAAGACGCGCAAGGACGGCCACCACACCGCGGCGCGCTGGTGCGAGATTTACGGCAAGCTCGAGGGCGCCATGGCGGGGATCTCGATCCTCTGCCACCCGAAGAATTTCAGGGCGCCGCAGAACATGCGGATCCATCCAAGCGAGCCATTTTTCAATTTCGCACCGTGTCAGAACGGCGATTTCAGCATTGAGCCTGGAAAGGATTACGTCTCCCGCTACCGTTTCTACGTCCACGATGGCAAGCCGGATGCGGCCATTTCGCAGGGTCTGTGGAGCGATTACGCCTCCGGGCCGCGGGTAAAGATCCAAAAAGATTGAGATAACTCTCCGGGTTTACGAATTTTCCCGTTTCCGTGGTACTCTCTCTGAAAATACGCGCCATCGCGTTTTGAAACGGGTTTTCGCAAAGGCCGTGAAGTCATGAAGAAGACATTAATCCAGCTGTCCCTGGTCGTTGGCATCGCGATCGCGCTGGGGGGAATCTACAACCTCGCCACCAGCTCCGCCGCCAACCATCTCGCGCTCAGCGTCCCCGATGGACGCTATAAAAACGCTCTGAATTGCCCCAAGCCTTCCGGGGCGACCCCGGCGGGGACTGGGACGCCGGCGGAGACAACCTCCGCCCCCGAAACCCCGGAGCCGGTGAAGCCGCCGGTCTCTGTTCCTGCTGAGACCCCGGCCGGGAATCCTGCAGAAGTGGAAACGCCCGGGCAGACGACCGGGGAGGAAAAGACTCCCCGGATCCTGATCGCCACAGCCTTCGAGGAATGGGAGGCCGGGACTCTCTTCATCGATGCGCGCCGGACGAAGAGCTACGTCGAGGGACACATTCCAGGCTCCATCTCGATCTCTCCCTGGGAGAGCGGCCGCGAGGAGAAGGTCGCGCGGCTGGCCGGCGATGAGCCGCACGAGGCCCCGGTGGTGATCTACTGCACCCGCAGCAAGGACTGCGAGGATTCCGAGATGATCGCCTCCGACCTGAAAAAATTCGAGTTTTCCAACGTCATGGTCTTCCAGGGCGGCTTCCCGGTCTGGCAGGAGCAGGAAAAACCCATAGCCGAGGGCGAGGAGCCGGGGCAGAGGCCGGGGCAATGAAGGAAAAGCTTTTCCACCCGAAGCTCCAACTCCTGGTGCGCATCGTGCTCGGCGGTATCCTCGTTTACGCCTCCTGGCACAAGATCGCCGATCCGCCGGACTTCGCCAAGATCATCTACAACTACCGGCTCTTCCCGCCCGCCTCCATTCATCTGCTGGCGATCTTCGTTCCCTGGCTCGAGCTGATCGCGGGGCTTGCCCTGATCAGCGGCATCGGCCTGCGCGGCGGAGCCCTCATGGCTGCCATCTTCTTCTCTTTTTTCATAGTGGCGCTCAGCTACAACCTGGCCCGGGAGTGTCCGACCATCTGCGGCTGCTTCGACACCCATGCCAGCGGCCGGGATCTCACCGCGGACGAAAAATACGCCAAGATGGGCAGGGAGATCGTTCTCGACTGCACCCTTGTCGCCGCCGCGCTTTATGTCCTCGTCGGTACGCTCGGCTGCTGCGGATCCAGGTCCTGTGATGGGGGAGGCGCCGACACCCCGGCCTCGGCGGAAGATGCCGCTGCCTGAATTCGGCACGGGTTTCCGGGGGTTTAACCCGGGGGGTTCAGCCCCGCGAGGTCGTCGGTGACGAAGAGACCATCCTTGCGGATCAATTCTCCGTCGAACCAGATCTCTCCGCCGCCGTACTCGGGGCGCTGGATGGTGACAAGATCCCAGTGCACCTCCGAGCGGTTGGTGTTGTCGGCATCGTCGTAGGCGTTGCCGGGGGTGAAGTGGAAGGAGCCGGCGATCTTCTCATCGAAGAGGATGTCCATCATCGGCTCGAGGACCTTCGGATTGAAGCCGATGGCAAACTCGCCGATGTAGCGCGCGCCCTCGTCGCTGTCGAGGATCGAATCGATCTTGTCGGTATGGTTGGCCGAGGCCTTGACGATCTTTCCGGCGCTGAACTCGAGGACGATATTGTCGAAGACGGTTCCCTGGTAGAGGCTCGGGGTGTTGACGCTCAGGGTGCCCTCGACCGAGTCCTTCACCGGGGCGGTGAATACCTCTCCATCGGGGATGTTGTACTCCCCGGCGCAGCCGACGGCCGGTATGTCTTTGACCGAGAACCTCAGGTCGGTTCCCGGTCCCTTGATATGGACGTCGCCGGCGCTCGTCATCCTCTTCTCCAGCGGCTTCATCTGCTCGGCCATGGCGGCGTAGTCGACGGTGCAGACGTCGAAGTAGAAGTCCTCGAAGCTCTCCGTGCTCATGTGGGCCTGCTGGGCCATCCCGGCCGAGGGCCATCTCAGGACGACCCACTTCGTGTTCGGCACCCTGACCTCGAGGTGGACCGGCTTGAGGATGTGCTTCTGGTAGAGCTTCATCTTTTCCTGCGGCACATCGGCCAGCTCGGTTGAGTTGTGGGTGCCGCGCAGGCCGATGTAGCACTGGGCCTCCTCCATCATCTGGCGCTCGTGTTTGCCGATGTAGGCGAGCTGTTCATCCTCGGCGTTCATATAGAGCTCCCTGAGCACGCGGTTCTGGCGGGTATGGCACAAGGCGTGGCCGCCGGCCTCGTGAATTCGGCGCAGCAGCAGCGCAGTGAACTCCTCGGGGATGTCGAAGGTCTCGACGATGACCTTCTCGCCTGCCTGGACCTTGCAGGAATGGCCGACGATCACATCGGCGAGCTGTTTGTACCTGGGATCTTGCATTTCAGGACTCCTTTCAGTTTTCTGTTTTCGGACCCGGGAAAAGCTGGCCGGTGAGATCGCTCTTATGGGGCTCGCCGGGGATCTCCTGTACGTAGCGTGGAACGGCGTAGCCCGGCAGCCTGCGGCGCAGCGCCGCGATGAGCTCGAGGCCCCTTCGCACCGGTACGTGAAAGTGTCGCGAGCCCGAGACCGGGTCAAGCTGGTGAAGGTAGTAAGGTATCGCTCCAAGGTCGATCAGGCGTTCGGACAATTCCGCGAGCGCGTCTTCAGCATCGTTGACTCCCCTCAGCAGCACGGCCTGGTTGAGGACAGGGATCCCCGCGTTGATGAACCTGCGGAGGGCATCCCCGGTTGCCGTGTCGAGCTCGGCGGGATGGTTGGTGTGTACCACCACGATCGGGGTGAGGCGTGATGTTCTCAGGGTTCTGAGCAGTCGGTCGGTCACCCTCCGGGGGATGACGATGGGAAGCCGGCTGTGAATCCTGAGGCGCCGCAGGTGGGGGATTCGATCGAGTTCCTCCACCAGGCGTGAGAGCGATCCATCGGTGAGGACCAGCGGGTCGCCGCCGCTGAGTATGATCTCACGGATGCTCTCATCGGCCTTCAGCATCCTGAAGGCGGGCTCCCAGGCCTTCATCCCCACAGGTGTTTCTCCGTAGGGATACTCGCGCCGAAAGCAGTACCTGCAGTTTACGGCGCAGGTGCCCGCGGCGATCAGGAGGGCCCTGCCGTCGTATTTCTTCAGGAGACCGGGGGCGCGGAGGAACTCCGTTTCCTCGAGTGGGTCGCTCCGCCCGCCGGGGGCCTCTTCCAATTCCGGGCCCAGGGGCAGCACCTGGCGAAGGAGGGGATCGGCCGGGTCGCCGGGCCGCATTCGCTCGATAAACTCTCTTGGAACGACCAGGGGGAAAAGCTCCGCGGCCTTTCGCGCCTCATCGAGCAGGCTTTCATCGAGCCGCAGGATCTCGATGAGCTCCGCCGGATCGCGAACAGCCCGGGCCAGCGATTCCTTCCAGGATGGGCCGGCGGCCTCACGGCCGCCCTCAAATGTGGCCCTTCGGCGGGGGTTTGTGATATTCTCCATGCGCGTTCGGGGGGAGAAGTTCCTTCGTTCGAGGTATATGTATCTTTGCGGAGCTAAAGGTACTTACGATTTTTACCGAGCACAACAGGCGATTTCGAGCATGGCGACAACATACGGAACCAGTGATTTTCGCAAGGGACTGCGGGTCGAGTTTGACGGTGAGCCCTACCTCGTGGTCGAGTGTGAATTCAGGAAGCCCGGCAAGGGGTCGGCGATCTACACGCTGAAGGTCAAGAACCTCCTGAACGGCAGGGTGCTCGAGAAGACCTTCAGGAGCGGGGATTCCATCTCCGGGGCTGACTGTCGTGACGAGAAGATGCAGTACATCTTCAATGACTCGCGCGATTGGCACTTCATGGACCCCGAGAGCTACGAGCAGTACGCTGTCAGCAAGGAGCAGCTCGGGGATCTCTGGAAGTATCTCGTCGAGGAGATGATGTGCGACGTGACCTTCTACAACGGCAACCCGATTACAGTTATTCCTCCGAACCACGTCCAGCTCGAGGTCGAGTACTGCGAGCCGGGCGCCAAGGGCAATACGGCGACCAACGTCACCAAGCCGGCCAAGGTGCAGACCGGCGCCGAGATCCAGGTACCGATCTTCATCAAGATCGGCGATGTGCTCAAGGTCGACACTCGAACGGGCGATTATATTGAGCGAGTCCACAGGTAAGAGCGCCGGGCGGTTCCGGGGTGCCGCGGCGGAGATCCTGGAGCTTCGGGCCGCCCTGCTGGCGCGGACCCGAGAATTTTTCTCCGGGCGCGGCATCATCGAGGTTGAGACCCCCCTGCTGTCGCGGGGCGTGGTGGTTGACCGTCATCTCGATCCGCCGGTATGCCGCTACAGCCCCGGCGCCGATGGGGCAGGGGAGACCCTCTACCTGCAGACCTCGCCGGAGGCCGCCATGAAGCGCCTGCTGGCCGCCGGCATGGGGGCGATCTACCAGGTCGCCCACGCCTTTCGCGAAGGTGAGCGAGGCAGGCTGCACACCCCCGAGTTCACCATCATCGAATGGTACCGGCCGGGGCTCGATCACCACGAGCTGATGGACGAGGTCGGCGCTCTCGTCAGCCTGCTCCTGCCGGAGGTCTCCGGGGATGGAGGCTGGGAGAAGCTCAGCTACCGGCAGCTCTTCCGCGATCGTCTCGGGCTCGATCCCATCGAGTGCGGGGTGGGGGATCTGGGAGGGGCGGCGGAAAAACTTGGAATCGAGATCGAGGGCGAGTTTGACTGGAATGACAGGGACGCCTGGCTCGACCTCCTGCTGTCGACGAGGCTGCAGGACGACCTCGGCACCGAGCGCCCGGTCTTCATCTACGATTACCCTGCCTCTCAGGCCGCGCTGGCGCGGCTGTGTCCCGCCGAGCCTCGCCTTGCGGAGCGCTTTGAGCTCTTCATCGGGGGAGTCGAGCTCTGTAACGGCTACCATGAGCTGCTCGACGCTGCCGAGCAGCGTGAGCGCTTCGAGGAGGCCAACGAACAGCGCCAGGGCGACGGGAAACAGCCGCTGGCGCTCGATGAGAGGCTGCTGGAGGCTCTCGAGGCCGGGCTGCCGGAGTGCTCCGGCGTGGCGCTGGGTTTTGACCGCATCGTGATGCTCGCCTGCGGGGCAGACTCCATCGACGAGGTGCTCGCCCTGCCCTTCGAGGAGATCTGAGGCGACGGCGCTTCTTTCCCCGGGCGGCTTGCCAGGAGGGCGGGGAGCCCGTAGCATGATGCACTGCCAATTATGGACAGGAGTCCCCAGCATGAGTGAGATCAGTATCCGCCCGGCCGCGTTCGATGACCTCGACACCATCGTCGACTTCAGCGCCCGGCTGGCCTCCGAGTCCGAGGGTGTCGAGCTCGACCGCGAGGTTCTTTCCGCCGGTATCCGCTCGGCGCTGGAGGATGCCTTGAAGGCGAGGTATTTCCTGGCCGAGGTGAGAGGGGAGGATGGCGCGGCGGAGATCGCCGGGCAGCTGATGATTACCTACGAGTGGAGCGACTGGCGCGATGGCATGTTCATCTGGATCCAGAGCGTCTACGTTCGAGGTAAAGAGCGCCGCAAGGGTATTTTCAGGGCGCTCTACAAGCACGTCACCGAGCTGGCCTCATCGCCGGGCTATTGCGGCGTGCGTCTCTACGTCCACGAGGGGAACACCTCGGCGCGCGAGACCTACCTGCGTCTTGGCATGGTGGAGCCGGGCTATACGGTTCTCGAGACTCCCGATGAGCTCAAGCATGAAGATGAGGGCTGAGAAGTCTCAGGGCTCTTTGCGGGCCCGAAGAGCCTCGAGGATCTTTTTTGCCTGGGTGTTGTCGGGGTTGAGGAGCAGGGCCTCCTCGAAGTGCTCGATCGCTCGTGGGGAGTTTTCAAGCTGGAGGTAGAGGTTTCCGAGATTGTGGTGGATGCTGCCCCTGATCCGCTCATCGGCGCCGCTGAGTTCGAGGGCGCGCTTGAGGATGGATTCCGCCTTCACATGGTCGCCGGCGGCTCCGTGGAGGACCCCGTAGAGTTCGACGACCCCTGCATCATTGGGAGACTGGGCGATGACCCTCTGCATGCCGGCGATGCCCCGCTTCGGTTTTTGAAGGCGCAGGCAGGTTCTCCCCAGCTGTATCGACAGGTCCCTGGTAATCACGGGCTTGCCGCGTGAGTATTCGAGGGCCTTCTCGAGGTGGCCCGCGACCTGGAGTGGATTGACCTGCAACTGCGGGCTTCTGGCGAGGCTGGAGTGGTAGCCCAGGAGAACATCCTGGAGGTTTTCACCGGGTGAGCCGGTCACCACCTTGCCGATGAGGGTTCCGCGTTTGTTCAGCCAGTCGTCGGGGGAACTGGAGAAGGACGTATTGAGCTTGTCAAGGTGGCCGATGATCTCCGCCGCCCTCTGGAGCAGTTTCGCTCTCTGGTCCCTGGAGACGGCGGCGACCTTGTCCTTGTCGAGGCCCCTGAGACCCTGCTGGTTGAGGTCATCGAGGAGCTGCTTGTGGAGCACTCTGGCAAGCTCGAGGTGATGGAAGGCATCCTGGCGGATGAGGGAGGTGGCCAGCTTGTCCGCTCCCAGTTCCGTGATCCAGCTCTCATCGGGCCTCGAGTAATCGGCCAGGATCAGGTCGCTGTAGGCGTCAAACTCGTGGCCATACATCCCCTTCGGGCATTCGAACTCGAGGATGGGGGAGCTGTCGGTATTGAGGGGGCCTGTGCCGGAGTAGGCGATCATTTTCCCTGTGTCCATGCGATAGTGCCGCAGCAGGCTCACGGCGTCGACGATTCCCAGGCCGGCGAGGTCCAGGCCGAACCCCGGGTTCTCAAAGAGTGAGCGCAGCCGGGCAGTGTCGAGACGGATCGGGCTCCTGCTGCCGATCAGCAGGCAATCGTAGCCCAGGTCCCAGAGTTGCGCGTGCTCGCCAAAGACCGTCGTAAAGGTACGGATGACGGTCTTCAGGTCCTGGCTGCGCAGGTTGATCTTGTGGATCCACTGGCAGATGATTCCGTCATCGGCCAGCCGTCTCTTGCAGATCTCGAAGAATTCCGTGGTGAAGAGGTTCCCTATTCCGGCGATCCAGGGGTTGGAAGGTACCGAGGTGATGACATCGTAGGTCTCGGTGGTGAATTGCAGGTGGTTGCGGCCGTCACCGACCACGTTGCGCACCTTGGGATGGTTGTCCAGGGAGCCGCGGTTGGCCCTGGAAAAATAATCCCGCGCTGCCTCGATGACCTCGTGGGAGATCTCCAGGCTGTCAATGCTGCGCTCTGGCAGGGGGTAGAGGGTCAGGGTGCCGAGCGTCACCCCGCCTCCGAGGCCGAGTGTGAGGACCCGCTTCGGGTCCGGATGCAGGAGCATCGGCAGGTGTCCCGCCAGGATCTGGTGGGGGAGATCCTGGTTGTAGCTCCCATCTGTTTTGATGGAGGCATCGGCCTTACCGGAGATTCTCAGCGCTATTCCCTTCAGGGGATGCTCGACGACGGTGACCTCGGCATGAAGTCCCACCTTGTGAAAAAGGATCTTATTGCCTTTCTTGGTCTGGGCGATCAGCTCTTTCCACGGCAGGACAGCCTTGTTCCGGCGGTCCTTGTAGTAGGCGCCGGAGTAGTAGCTGTAGGCTCCGAGGCTCATGATGGCGGGGTGCCAGTAGTCGTTGCGGCTGTTCCAGGAATGGGGACGCATGACCCACAGGGGTATGAGCGACAGCAGGATGAGGGCCAGGGCGGCGGCGCGCGGCAGCTTCAGCCCCCCGGTGGCCACCCAGGTCAGCGCCAGTCCCACCAGGAGGTTCAGGGCGGCGCTGATGTAGAGGGTGTGAAAGACCTCGCCGAAGAGCGGAACGAAGAGGAAGCCAGCGGCCAGGGTCCCGAGGATCGCGCCCATCGTATTGGAGAAATAGGCCGAACCGACCGCGTTTCCGACCCGCTTGAGCTCCAGGGTCCTGATCTTGCTTACCAGCGGGAAGACAGTCCCCATCAGGAGCGTACAGGGAAGCACCAGGCAGGAAACCATCCCCAGCTTGATCCAGAGGAAGCCCGAGTAGCTCGGTTCCGCGACCTGGTCGAATAATCGCGCTCCCCACAGGGGAAGGTATCCAAGGGCCGGGATGGTGGCGGAGACGAGGAGTCCCTTGACCGCGATGATTAATCCCAGCGTGAGGAGCGGTCTCTTGAGGCGATCGACCAGCCAGCTCATGATCGCTCCTCCGAGCGCTATTCCAAGAATGAACAACGTCACGATGAGGCTGAAGGCGTAGGTGCTGTTGCCGATGGTCGGGATGAGCGCCTTGGTCCAGGAGATCTGCAGCAGCATGTTGGCGAAGCCGGTGATGCCGAAACAGAAAACGCAGAGGCGGACGTTGAAAGGGATGGAGCTTTCCCTCCCGCTCACGGGTTCATTGTCTTCCATGGGAGGCTCGGTGGAGGTGGCCGGTGCCGAATCGAGCCCACGTGCCGCGGCTATCACCACGACCCCGATGACCACGTCGATGATCACAGCCAGCGCGGTGGTTCCCCAGAGCCCGAGGGTGGCGATGGCGAAGAAACCGGTCAGGGCGGCTCCGAAGAAAGCGCCGAAGGTATTGACCGTGTAGAGCCCGCCGATGCTCATTCCCACTCGGCTCATGCGCGTGGTGAGAAATTTCGACAGCACGGGCAGGGTGGCTCCCATGCAGGTCGTCGGTCCCAGCAGAACGATGACGCAGAAAAGCAGCCTGCACAAGAGAAGCTGCGGGGCCTCGGGATTTCCTTCGAAGGGCTGGTAGAGCCTGGCGAAGAGCGGCTCGGCCACGGTGATCAGGAGAGGCACGAGGAGGCAGAGAACCCCGACGGCGAGCACGAGGATTCCGTAGAGGCGCAGGGGATTCCTCGATCGGTCAGCGGCGCGTCCTCCCAGGCGGCTGCCGAGCGCGAGGCCACTCATGAAGACGGCGACGACGGCGGTGATGGAGAAATGCGTATTGCCGATCACTCCGCCCAGCAATCGTGCCCACAGGACCTGGTAGAGCAGACCGGTGGCGCCGGAGAGGAAGAAGCAGCTTAAGGCCAGTACTCTTAGTGGCATTCTCATTCGCCGTGAGGTTACCGATATTTGAGTCCATCGGAGGGACCGGGACAGTTTACGGTTTTTAGCCGCTGGCGAGAAGGAGGTGCTTGCCGGGGGCCGGTTTTTACTCGACCACGGCGCCCTCAGACGCCGAGCCGACATGGCGGCTGTACTTGCCGAGAACTCCGCTGCTGTAGCGCGCCCTGGGCTTTTTCCAGCGCGCCCGGCGTCTCTTGACCTCCGCGGCTGGAACCACCAGGTTGAGCAGTCTCTTACGGGCATCGATGAGGATGGTATCGCCGTTTTTGACCAGGCCGAGCGGTCCCCCATCGTAGGCTTCCGGCGCCACGTGGCCGATCATGAATCCATGGGTGGCTCCGGAGAAGCGGCCATCGGTAATCAGCGCCACATCATTGCCGAGGCCGGCCCCCTGGATCGCCCCGGTCACATGCAGCATCTCACGCATACCCGGGCCGCCCTTGGGGCCTTCGTAGCGGATGATGATGACATCGTTGGGCTTGATCCGGCCCTTCTTGACGGCCTCGAAGGCGTCCTCTTCGCGATTGAAGACCTTCGCGGGGCCCTCGTGGACCGATTTTTCCTGTCCCGAGAGCTTGATCACGCAGCCATCGGGTGCGAGCGAGCCCCTGAGGATGGCGATCCCGCCGGTTTTCTTCAGTGGCTTGCGGGCGCTCACGATGACCTGCTGTCCTTTCTTCGCCTTCGCCCTTCGCGCCTCAGCGCCCAGGGTTCGGCCGCTGACGGTCAGCTGGTCGCCGTGGATCTTCCCCGCCTTGAGCAATTCCTTCGCGACCAGGGCCATCCCCCCAGCCTCGAACATCTCCGGTCCGGTGTAGAGACCCCAGGGTTTGAGGTTGGCGAGCACCGGTGTCTTGCGGGAGATCCGGTCGAAGTCATCTATCTTGAAGCGAACCCCGGCCTCGCGGGCGACTGCCAGCAGGTGGAGGACGGCGTTGGTCGAGCCGCCGGTCGCCATGACCCCGGCGACGGCGTTCTCCATCGCCTTGCGGGTGATGATCCGGCTCGGGGTGATTCCATTCCTGAGCAGCTTCATCACCAGCTTGCCGGTCTCAACGGCGATTTTCTTTTTTCCGCGGTGCTCCGCCGGGACGTCATTGAAGCCCATCGGCGAGACACCGAGCATCTCGAAGGCCGTGGCCATGGTATTGGCGGTGAACTGGCCGCCGCAGGCCCCGGCGCCGGGACAGGCATGGTTCTCGATCGCCTTGAACTCCGCCTTGCTGATCTTGCCGGCGTTGTAGGCGCCGATCGCCTCGAAGGTATCCTGGATCGTCAGCCGCCGGCCCTTGTACTCGCCGTAGTTGATGGAGCCTCCATAGAGCATGACGCTGGGGATGTCGAGCCGTGCCATCGCCATCACCATCGCGGGGATCGTCTTGTCGCAGCCGGATATCGTCACCAGGGCGTCGAACATATGCGAGCGCGCCACCAGCTCGACCGAGTCGGCGACCAGGTCGCGGCTTACCAGGGAACCCTTCATGCCCTCGGTGCCCATCGTGATTCCATCGGTCACGGAGACCGTGTTGACCTCGAGCGGGGTGCCGCCGGCCGCGCGGACGCCGTCCATGACCCGGGCGGCGACCTCCCGGTGGTTGAAGTTGCAGGGCATGGTGCCGATCCAGCAATGGGCGACCCCGACCTGGGGTCTCGAGAGGTCCCTGTCACTGAAACCGATCGCCTTCATCATGGACCGGGCCCCGGCCCGGTCCACGCCGTCCAGTATCACCCTGCTCTTGTGACGGGTATCAAAGCTCATTGCTTGTCCTGGCTCCGGATCTCGGATAGGTGGAAAAGAACCATTGAAGAGTGATTATGGAAAAAAGCAAGGCCGCCGCATAGGCCTTGATCTCCCTTTCAGGCTGGATTTTGTCGGCGGCTTCGCTTATTCCACAACAACCGAGCCGGGCGTGTTTGTCCCTGTTGAGTCCCGGGAGGGTTCAGCCGGCCGGTTTTCCGGGTTTTATCGATCTGTTTTTCACGGCAACGGAATGCTTGCGCGGGTGCGCATCGGCTGTGCCCGCTCTTGGCGCAAAGGCGCGGAATTCAAGGATGCGAATCCTCTTCATCAACGAGAGAGTCGATTACTCCAACGCGACATCCTATTCTTTCGACCTGGCAACAGCTCTTGTCGAGAGAGGGCACGAGGTGCAGGTCTGTACCGGGGGCGGTGAGCTTCTCGATCAGTTTCGAGACCGCTCCATCGAGACCTACGAGGTCAGCTTCAACATCCTCTCCATGAATAAGCTGCTGGGCTACCTTGGCGGCTTTGATCCCGATCTCATCCACGTCCAGAATCTCAGGAGCTATGAGTTCGGCCGCAAGATCACGTCTCGTCTCGCTACGCCCGTTGTGTTGACTGTTCATACCCGTCCCGGCCCCCGGGCGCGGCGTTCGCATGGGCAGAATTTCTGCGGAGCGATCGCGGCCAACGAGGTCATCCGGGAAGGCCTGGTCAACGAGCTCGATATGGACAAGAGCCTGGTTCGGGTGATCGAGCGGGGGATCGACCTGGAGGCCTTCAGGCCGGGCAAGCTGGAGTACTGGACTCCCGAGCAGAAGCGGCTGCCGGTTGTCGCCTGTGTGGGGCAGCTGAGCGAAGAGAAGGGCCAGCACCTGCTCATCAGGGCCGCAAGGCTCGTTCTTGACCAGGGTATCGAGGCCCACTTCGCGATTGTCGGGGATGGGGATACGGCCGCTTCGCTTCATGATCTCGTCAAGGAACTGGGGCTCGAGCTCAACGTCACCTTCTCGCCGCATATCGCCGGCCGCCAGGCGCTCTACGAGCTCTTTGACATCATGGCGATGCCGGTTCTCAAGGGAGGGGTCGGGGTTACGGCCATCGAGGCCATGGCGATGGGGCGCCCCCTGATCACCAGCGGAGTCGGAGAGATGCTCCACCTTGTCCAGGATGGAGAGACCGGCCTGCTGGTTCCCGAGGGTGACATCGAGGCGCTCGCGGCGAAGATCCTCGAGCTCATCAGGAATCCCGCGGAGATCTCGCGACTCGGTGAGAGCGCGCGCAAATGGGTCGAGCAGGAGTTTGTTCTCGAGCCCATGGTCGACGATACGCTCGAGTTCTACGGAGAATGTCTCGACAGGATCGACGAGGAGACCTCCATCGAGGCCTGATCCCTAGGCGCCGGCCGGGTCTCGCAGATTGGTCGCGGTCAGTCTCGAATAAACCGGCCCGGAGGGAGTGAGGACGCTCTCAACCAGGGAGATCCCAGTGGCCGGGAAGCTCACGATGGGACCGGGGTCCAGCTCCTTCAGCCGCGTCCCGATCCGCCTGGAGAGCTCCGCCGGCAGCCTCTTTTTCATGTGGGCAAGCGTCAGGTGGGGGGTGTAGGGGCGGGCCTCGGTTTCAAAGCCGCAGTTCACCAGCTCTCGAGCGAGGCTCCTGTGCAGTTCATTCGTTTCCGGGGAAGACTCGAACCCGGCCCAGATTACCCGCGGGCGGCGGTGATCGGGGAAGCAGCCTGTCCCCCGCGCCCGCAGCTTGAAGGCTCTTCGTTCGCCGACTCCGGTCCGCAGCGCTTCACGCAGGAGGGGAATTGTCGCGGAGTCCACCTCGCCGATGAAATGCAGGGTCAGGTGGAGGTTCCTGGGGCGGACCCATCGCAGCGCCCCTGGCGGAAGCTTCTCCCGGAGTTCATCCTGGACGAGGACGAACCCGGAGCGGGCCTCGTCGGTAAGCTCTATCGCCATGAAGAGCCTGTGGTTGTTTCGCGGGGCCGCCTTCATTTGACAATTCGTCCGGGCGCTGATAATTTGGGCTTTTCGAGGGCGGCCTCTCTCCTGGTCTCCAGCTGTCTTCCGGTATGGGAGCCGGCCGGTGACCGTGCTGTTGTCGTTGCTCTGCGCCCTCGCTTTTCATTCACTCTTGCCGGGAAATTGTAGCGTGAGCGCTCCTGAGAGGACAGCCGCGGTCGTCATTCCAGCCCGCCTGGGCTCCAGGCGGTTCCCCCGAAAGATCCTGGCGCGTGAGACCGGCAAATACCTCATCCAGCATATCTGGGAGAGGGTCGTGGATTGTCCCGGTATCAGCAACGTGGTGATCGCCACCGACAGCGAGGAGATTCTCGAGGCCTGCGCCGGCTTCGGCGCGCAGGCGCGGATGACCTCCGCTGAACATCGCTCCGGAACGGACCGGGTCGCCGAGGTAGCGGAAAATCTCAGCGAGGAGCTCATCGTCAACGTCCAGGGAGATGAACCTTACATCTCACATACAGACATCGGGACCCTCCTGGGACTCTTCGAAGTTTCTGAGGCGGAGCCCGGCGCGGCAGGTGCGACAGTCATGGCCACCCTTGCCGCGGAGCGAACGGATCCCGAGGGGTTCAACGATCCCAATATCGTCAAGGCTGTTGTAAGCGTTGATGGAAGGGCTCTTTACTTCAGCCGTTCGGCGGTTCCGCAGGCCTGCGCTGAAGAGAGCGGGGATGAGGTCGAGTGGCTGCAGCATATAGGGGTCTACGCCTATACCAGGGAGTTCCTGCTGCGTTTCGCGGCGCTCGAGCCGACGGCTCTCGAGCGGCGTGAGAAGCTCGAGCAGTTGCGGGCGCTCGATCACGGCTACACCATCAGAATTGGAAAAGCCCGGGGACAGCATCTGGGAATTGACACCGAAGAAGAGTACACTCGGTTCGTCGAAGAGGAGAAAGGAAGGAGAGAAGACGTCCCGGTCTCGAGGGAGCCGTGATGGGTGTGATCGGTTGGTGGTAATTGAGAAGTTTTGAGATGGTTTGAAGGCCGGCATGGTTTTAAGCTGCCGGTGGTATGAGTGATTCAATGACCAAGTATATCTTCGTTACGGGAGGGGTGGTTTCCTCGCTTGGCAAGGGACTCACCGCAGGCGCGGTCGGGCTGTTGCTGGAGAGCCATGGCCTCAAGATCGCCCTCCAGAAACTGGATCCTTACATCAACGTCGACCCCGGGACCATGAGTCCGTACCAGCACGGCGAGGTCTACGTCACAGAGGATGGAACCGAGACGGATCTCGACCTTGGCCACTATGAACGTTTCACCAACGCCAAGCTGACCAGGGATTCGAACTATACGACCGGCAAGATCTACAACGAGGTGATCTCCAAGGAGCGGCGTGGAGACTATCTCGGTTCGACTGTCCAGGTGATCCCCCATATCACCGACGAGATCAAGAGATGCATCGAGAACATGGATGACGAGGATGTCGATGTCGTCATCAGCGAGCTCGGCGGAACGGTGGGGGATATCGAGGGCCAGCCCTTTCTCGAGGCGATCCGGCAATTTGGGCTCGAGAAGGGTCGCGACAACGTCATGTTCATCCACCTGACCCTGCTGCCTTACCTCAGCGCCTCGGGTGAGGTGAAGACCAAGCCCACCCAGCATTCGGTAGGAAAGCTGCGCGAGATCGGCATCATCCCCGACATCCTGATCTGCAGGACCGAGCAGGAGATGGAGGAGGAGCATCGCACGAAGATCGCGCTCTTCTGCAACGTGCCGGTGGAGGCCGTCATCGAGGAGCAGGACGTGGAGCATTCCATCTACGAGGTTCCTCTCGTTCTGCGGGAGCAGAAGCTCGATAGCCAGATCCTGAAACACCTGAGAATACCCGAGGGAGATGGCAATCTGAGCGAGTGGACGGCCATGGTCGACACAGTCTGCCATCATCTTTCCCACGTGACAGAGGTCACCATCGTCGGCAAGTACATCGAGCTCCACGATGCCTACAAGTCCATCTACGAGGCGCTCACTCACGCCGGGATTACGCACAATACCAAGGTCGAGTTTCGCAAGGTGAGTTCCGAAGAGGTGGAGAAGGAAGGGGCGGAGAAGCTCCTGGAGGGTTCGAAAGCGATTCTCGTGCCGGGCGGTTTTGGCGAGCGTGGCATCGAGGGCAAGATCAGCGCTGTTCGCTACGCCAGGGAAAACGCTATTCCCTTCTTTGGGATTTGTCTCGGTATGCAATGTGCCTGCATCGAGTTTGGTCGCAATGTCCTGGGTCTTGAGGGCGCGCATTCGAGCGAATTCGACAAGGAGACGCCCCACCCGGTGATTGATCTCATGGAGGAGCAGAACGAGGTTACGCAGAAGGGCGGGACCATGAGGCTGGGGGCCTATCCCTGCGAGGTCATGGATGGGACCCGCGCGAGGAAGGCCTACGGGCAGGCCATGGTGCATGAGCGCCACCGCCACCGCTACGAGTTCAATAATTCCTACCGAGACCAGTTCCAGGAGGCCGGCGGCGTTTTCTCGGGCCTGTCGCCCGATGGAAATCTAGTCGAGATCTTCGAGTTGCCCAATCATCCCTGGTTCGTTTCCTGCCAGTTCCACCCTGAATTCCAGTCGAGGCCGGTTTCGGCCCATCCGCTCTTCAGGGAGTTTGTGCGGGCGAGCCTCGTCTATGCAGGTGTTCTCGAAAACGATAACTCAGCGCAAAAACAGCCGGCCGGCTGAGGTGGACATGAACGAAGAAGAAAAAAAAGAAGACGCCGGGATATTTGTCGACGAGGACTGGAAGCAGAAGGCCGCGGCTGAGAAGCAGGCTCTCGAGGAGGAGCTCGCTGAAGAGGCCGGGGAATCTTCAGCCGCCGATGGGTCTTCGGAGGGCGACTACGAGCTTCCTCCCGCGTCCATCGCCAGCCTGCTGCAGGAATTTTCCACCCGCGCGCTCGTTTCTCTCGGCATGATCCATAACCCGATTACCGGGGATGCCCAGGTGGATCTCAAGGCGGCGGCCTACTCCATCGACATGCTGGCCATCCTGCAGGAAAAGACCGAGGGCAACCTCGAGGACAACGAGGCCGTCTACCTTGGACAGCTCATCAGCCAGCTTCGCGAAGCGTTCCTGAAGGTGTCCTCCGCTGTGGGTGCCGCGGATGGACCTGCGGGGGAAGAGTCTCCCGGGGATGAAGAAGCCGCTCCCGCTGAAGAGGCTCCCGCTGAGGAGGCTCCCGCTGAAGAGGTGACCGGAGAAGAGGCCGGCGCCTGAGCACCCGCTCAGGTGGGGATCTGGTCGAAGAGCGTGAGCCCCAGCGCTCCAAAGAGCATGATCGGGAACCAGGCGGCCAGGGTCGGCGAGAAGTAGTTGCCGTCGATGGCGATGCTCGCGCAGACCGAGGTCACCAGGTAGAAGGCGGCCCCGATGAGAAAGCTCGCCACCAGCCCCAGGAAGATGCTGCGGTTCTCCATTTTCAGGACAAAGGGCAGCCCGAGGAAGAGCAGGAGTATATGGGCGAGAGGGAAGGCGAAATGGTGGTGCAGCTTGACGGCCAGGTGGCGGTGGTAGTCCTGGCGTTTGAACTGTGACTGCAGCTGTTTCCAGGAGAGGTAG
>Ga0310342_100000826_pt1 | contig 18359 bp, 23 predicted proteins | sample S15DNA20500_MG_FD_206155 | JGI IMG/M metagenome (GOLD analysis project Ga0310342, IMG submission 206155) | Marine microbial communities from station ALOHA, North Pacific Subtropical Gyre - S1503-DNA-20-500_MG | ecosystem: Environmental > Aquatic > Marine > Oceanic | place: Pacific Ocean: North...
CTTGTAGATACAACGACTGTGGTTGCCCGTACCGGCGCTGAGATGGAGACATGCATGTTCGTGGATGGCGTAGCCAACGGGTGTTCAACATCGCGTGGATGGAATCCTGAAACCACAACCGTTACTGTTGGCGATGCCTACACAGAAGCCAGCACGACAAGCGCCACAGCGGATGTCGTGACAAGTGCCACGGCGGATGTTCTGACAAGTGCCACGGCGGATGTTGTGACTAGTGCTACGGCAAGTGCCACCGCAACCGTAGTAACAACGGCGAGCGAACAGGTTGAACAGGGCTGCTCTGAGGGCGGCTGGACGGGTATGGGGGATTGGTGCATCGTTTCGTCTACTAGTCGCTCCGATTACGACTACGTCCAGTTCTCTGTGCCGGAAGGTGGAATGGATGTTCGTATCGATGCTGAAACGAACCTGACCTATCAACAGTTCGTGGCTGGGAACAATGAGTACGGCGACCCCTACATCTATCTGAATGAGGACAACAACTCCGCTGACGGGAACCATTCAGGCGATGCGAGTGCTGTCACGGTCGGCACCGCTATTGAGACGGATGATGACGGTGGCCGACAGTGTGACGATAATGGCGGCATACAGAGTTGTATCAATCCGCCTAGTACGGCAACGGACCCTGATGAGACTCCAACTGTGAGAGCATGTATTGATACTGGTACCAACTGTAATGGTCTAGTGGTGGGTGATCTAACTACCGGGGTTCCAGTTATCGACAATGTAAGTGACGTTTGGGACAGTGAGATTGTTCGTACTGATTTAGAGGAAGGCGATTACGTTGTGCGTGCTTCCGTATATAATACAGGTCATAATGGCTGGTATCGCCTGACTATCGAAGAGGACGAATGATGATTAAGGAAATTGACGTAGCAGGATTGATAGATGAGATTGACACCTTTCTTTCGCGCAGTGCTTCTCGTGACTTGTTTTCCACGGCTGAGGTGCAGAACATGCTGTTGGACTTGAGGAAAAAGATCAAGTCGGATCCGAGTCAAAATTAATCCCGCAGATGTAGAGATGAAGGTCTGGATTGACCAAGACCTGTGTACAGGGGATGGTCTGTGTGCAGAAATCGCACCGGATATTTTCGAGATGGCCGACGATGGATTGGCCTACGTTAAGGAAGTTCATTGGAAGTCGATCGCTGGGCCAGATGGCGGCAAGGGAGATCCCGTTTATAAAATGGCTACAGGCATGGCTGGCGTTCCGGGTGAACTGGTTGAGGCGACCATAGAGTCGGCAGAAGAATGTCCGGGGGAATGTATCTTCATCGAACTATGCAACTAGTGGACTAATATCTGTGGGTGACGAACGCGCCCCTATACCACTATCGTGCGAAAATCGTCAAGATAATTGACGGCGACACAATAGATGTAGAACTTGATTTAGGTTTCGACATCATTTTGAAAGAGCGCATCCGTTTCCTCGGTATGAACGCTCCTGAATCCCGCACAAAAGACCTTGAGGAAAAGGCACGCGGCCTTGCTGCCAAGGATTTTGTGGGCCGGTGGCTGTTGGAGAAGTGTGGCAATCACTGCATTATCGAAACGAAGGTGGACAAGAAGGGGAAGTTCGGTCGAATCCTTGGACGGATTTTGGACGACGAGGGCACTTGTCTGAATGACGTAATGATCAAAGAGGGGCACGCAACCGAGTATCACGGAGGTAAAAGATAGTGGCAGCGAAAAGAAAAACAAAAACTAAGGCATACAGGAGTTCGGCCAGAGCGCGTAGCGGATACGGAACTAGTAAACCTAGAGCGCGAGCAATGCGGCGTGGTAGTCGCCGGAGCCGGTAACAGTTAGGAGTTAGCCATGTCCATTTTGGTTCATGAAACATTTGAAGATGGTTGGCAGGATTCGTGGAAGGGCCAAGTCCACAACGCATATGTGAGTGGCGATTCTCTACGGCTGATGTTCCGTGAAGGCGACCACTACGGCTGCGCTCTCTACAAGGAAGTTCCACCCTCTCGCCATGTGAAAGTTTCTTACATGGTTAGGGCACTCAGTAATTGGAATTCCCACAGTACGGGAAAGACGCTGGGGTTTGCCGATCTGCGGTACAAGAACGCCAGAGGCCAATCCTATGGGCATGGTAACAGGCAACCCGCCCCCGACGGTTTTTCGTTCCGCACTTGGTTCGGCAAGACCAAGGATGGATTCATGCCTATTGGCATGTACTTCTATCATCTTGGTCAGGTTCCCCGATGGGGCGATTCAGTCAAGGTCGGGCAGATCAAGGTGGGCGGTAAGGCTGTTCTCTTTGAATGTGAAGCCGATTTCGATGAGGGTTTTATCCGTGCCCGGATAGATGGAGGCGACTGGGTTCGCCACAATCTTGTCGTTACTGACAAGACAGCAGTTGTGTGGGCGTGGTTGGATGCGTATTACGGCGGTCCGGCAGTTGCCCCTGAGAACATGGCGTGGGACATTTCGGACTACAAGTTGGAGAACCTTGGTCCTGACCCGTTGGATCCCGGCATCGATTGGGACGCAATAGCCAAGATGATTGCCGAAAAAGAAGAGGCTGCTAAGGAAACCGCAGAATCTGAAAGTCCGGTGCCAGTAGTCAAAGCGCCCCCGAAGCCATCTGATCCAATGGCAGAGATGACCCCGAGCCTGTCTGAGCAACTCAGGAGAATCGCAGATCAAATTGAAGCGTTATAGGCGACCACCAGAACGGAATGCTAAGTGCCGTGTGTGCGATGAGCCGCTTCCGTATCTGGTGCAGTATCTCTATGAAGGTGGACGTTGCCCGATACATGGGGAATTGAGAACCACCAATGCAAACAAAGCAGGAACTTGAAGAATGGTATGAGCAGGATGACCCGTGGGATTACACGGTTACACCTGATGACATCTACCGTAAGCGTTTTTATCTGACGGTTCTAGACGGTTTGGGTGGGTACTTTGACAGGGCGTTGGATATTGGTGCGGGTGAGGGATTCATAACAGGCGATCTTCCTGCTGGACAGATCCACGCTCTTGAAATAAGTGACAATGCTGCCAGCAGGCTACCTAAGAATGTCGAACGGGTGTTCGATCCAGATGGAAAGTACGACCTAGTTCTTGCTACTGGTTTGCTTTACAGGCAGTACGACCATGAACAAATAGCAAAGTTGATATTTGATGTTGCTATTAAGTATGTTTGTGTCGGCGGGATAGAAGATTGGCTATTGCCGTATCCGTTTGGAAAGATGATAAAAACATTCAAGTTCCCTTACAGGGAATACATTTCAGTGTTCAATGTTTACAACTGCGAGCAGTACACCCCATGGGGCAGCAAATGAGATTAGCGCACAACATTGGAAATGAAAACCATTCCAACTATCACACCCGCGAGCAGATACTCGCTTGTAGGGAGCCGATTGGTTTTGATGGGGTGTATCGAAATGTCTATGAGAATCAGGATGTGTTGGAGGGCAAATCCGGCATCATGTTTGTGATGGGGAATTATCTTGGTGGAACGAACGAGTTTGATCTAGCGAACGTGCCCAAACTTGAGCGTTATTGTACTTTGGAGGAAGTGCAAGAACTGTGTCATAAATATGATTTTGAAATTGGATGGCATACTTGGTCTCATAGAAATCTCTGCGAACTATCTGAAAAAGAGATACTTCAAGAGATTGCTGCGCCGTTTATAACAAAGTACCTGCGCTATCCCTATGGTGAGTTTGATGATAAAGTTGTCGAATGTGTAAAAAAGATGGGCTATCAAAAGGCTTACTCCGCTACACAGGGAATGTCTGATCACCAATCAAGGATCAAGAATTTGTCTTACAAGATTTTCAGTGACTATGTTGAAAGAATATAAGGACAAAGGTGTAGTAGTTATACCCGCAGTTTTTACCAAGGAAGAATGTGACAGGATCAAAAGGGAGGCGTATGGGGTTACGGATGATCAAATCAAAACAGCAGGGTATGGGCATGTTCCGAGTGAACAAGCCTACAACAAGAAGTCGCTTATATTTTTTCCCGCACTAGCCAATACATATTTGAATAACATACGCATTGATAATCGGATACAAACTCTTGTACGCAGATTTTTGGGCAACAATGTTCGACAGATAAACAATCAAATCTATTTCCGAGAACGGGAAGACCTAGATACTTTTGCGTGGCATAGGGATACGATATTTAGGGAAGACCATATTTTTACTTCAAGTTTGGCAAAAGACTACCTTCAAACAATCATTGCCGTGGAAGACATTACCGAGGACAATAGTCCTGTCGAATTCATTGAAGGCTCTCACGAGTGGCCCGCCTTTGAGCATCCCCATGATCTCAGAATGTTTGAAAGGGGCGCGTATCGTGGGAAAAAGTACACGGCCAAGAAGGGTGACATGATGGTCTGGTCAGTCATGATTGTTCATGGGAGCGAGGCGAATAAATCAACCAGTTCCAGAATGACTTACATGAATGGATTTTGTCGGACAAGATCGGCAAGCGCCTATCCGGATTACCTTGTGGATGGCAGGATCGTTGAGAACATCGATCCCCGAAAGATCCCTTAACGACAGTTAATAAAGTTTTCCCTGTGCCTTCTGTAGTAGAGCAGCGGTTCTTTCAGGTGGGTAACGGTAGCCCCCATTAGTAGCATCCCGTCGAAGAGGACATGATCTTCTTCGGTGTTTACCCCGCCTTCACGTTTGGCATATCCCGCTGCTTGTCCGAGGGCTGTGCGGTACATCATTGAACCGTGGTGACCGTTCCAGCGCCAGTAGACATCGCCGTTTCTCATAACATCAGGCAACCTCGCGTCACGGTGGCCCATCTTGAACTCTCCGGTAACCATAACCTCGTAAGTGACAATGTCGGCATCTCGCAAGTGGTTGTGTTCTAGCAGTTGTTCAACAGCATCGGAACGCAGCCAGTTGTCCGCCCCTAAAAACATTGTGTATTCGGTTTGGACTCTCATCAGCATGTCCTGAAAATTATTCACCGTGCCAAGGTTTTCTTCTCTTAGAACGTACTCAACTTCCGGATACACTTCCCGCAGGTGGACACAGTCGCCAACGCCATCATCTACGAATAGGATTTTGTCGGGTGCCCTAGTTTGAGATAAAAGACTTTCAATACAGTGTGCGGCTAAGTGTCCATACTGATAGGAAGCAACAACTACGGTTAGCACCTAACTGTACCGTTGTTCAATCGGGAAGTAATACCCGTCCAATTGGCAATCATTCTTCCGACCGATTCTGGATAGTGGCGAACCGGGCATGTCAGGACGGTGATGGATACCTGAGTAGTGGGCGATACACGCTCGGCGCTCTAGGTCGGGATTATTAGGGATGCTTCCACGATGCATGAGTCGGCTATGCCAGATCAATACATCTCCCTTTTGAGCAGTGAAACTCTCTACGTTAAGGTCAGCGTCAATAATGAGTTGTTCAAAAAGTGGGGTTAGGATTTTTTCAGAGCGTTTAGGCCAGTCTGGATCGTATTCGGTGTCTGGCCCTAACACCGCCAGTATCTTTTCGTGGTTGATGACCGGAAATTTATGAGAACCACGGATGAATTGAAATGGTCCTGCATCTGGGTGGATGTCGTCTAGGGCGATCCATACGGCGCAGTACCAGTCATGTACATGACTGGGGTTCAGATAGCCGTCTTGGTGCCAGTTCCTCAGAGTCGAACGCCACCCGGTTAGATTCAAATGGGTTCCCATGGGTTCCCCGATGAGTTCTTCCATCGCTTCGCTTAGTGGCCCGTATGCAAGCATGTCTAAAAGTGTTGGAATATACATATACGGAACGTCGAATGGCCAGCCACCGGGCCGATCAGCGTTATCCCTTAACCAAGATTCTGCATATTTATCTAGAAAAGATTCAGGCATGAAGTTGGGAAGAACCACCATCCCGTCGTCCTGCCATTCGGACTGAAGAATAGTTACTGGTTTTTCGTTGGGTTGGTCTAGTCGTGGGAGGCGGTCGCGATTCGACCAATTCTGGATAACACCAGCGTCAAAGAATCCTTGGAAGAACTCGTCTTTGATTTTTTGTTCATCCATTTTTTATCTATCTTTGTGGGTTTTCGTATTTCTTAGTTGCTATTGTTAGCGGGTCTGTCCATAGGGGGCTTTTGTGGAATCTATCTTCGCCAGTGGTGCGGTCGGCGCTATCCTAGTTGCTGTTGCTGCAATATTCAGGGAGCGTAATGTGCGTCGGAAGCATAAGACTCAGCGTTATCAGTCGGATTTCCAGATAGGCCAACGGCTACGAGATGAACTGCGAGCCGAGATGGATAGGCGTGAGCAGGAATATCAAGCGGATCGCAGGGAGTTGGAAGCGAGAATCACCGCTTTGGAAAAGGATGTCGAACGCTGTCACGCTGAGCGGAGAGAACTACAGGCATTAGTGAGGACTCTTTCAGTGAAGCCACCCGCGAAGCGGGCGCGCAAGTCTGATGGAACTTTCAAGGGTGATGACAAGTCCACTCCTGATGTGAATGAAGCCTACGAACAGCCCAAGAAGAAATCTAAATCATCTCCGAAGGCGAAGACGAAGCCGAAGAAGCATCCACCGCCGGGGATACTCAACTAGTGAACGCCCTCGTCCAACGCATCAAAACGGCACAGCCGCAGACGCATCTGACGAGTACCTTTCTTGGTTGCCTTACCGCCATGAGCGAAGGCGACCTGTCATCCATTACCGGCGACCACTGGGTGAATGCTCTCAAGTCGGGTGGCTTCACAGCAGCCATCGCAACCGTGGTGGCAACAATGGGGCTTCGTGTAAACCAGTGGACTCGGGCCTTGTTGTGTGGAGCGTCAACTATCAGCGTAGAAATGATTGCCCAATCGCCAACCTACGGCACTTCAAGGGCTGACATCTTCCAAACTTCTCTGGTCGCAGGAGCGATAGCAACTGTCTTGGCGCTGGTAGCGGGCAGGATGTTTAGTAAACTTCTACCTAGTTAACGGGTCACTTCTTTATTGAGAGTGAAAGTTCCTTCAATGACGCGCTCTACTACGCCACCAGCGTCTTCGATTTCCAGATCGTAAACTCCACCTTGGGCTAATGCCGCGGTGTTGGTCGCGCTAACTGTGACTACGATGACACCACTTGAGTTGAGGGTCATGTCTCCACCGGCGGATGTGAGATCAAGTAGTTTTGTCGTGGACTCTACATCGGGGCGAACTTGCATTCGAGCCGTATAGGTGCTGAGGTTGCGGGCTACGGGCGGGGTGGCGTTGTCGGTGATCGTCAATGTCTGGACGAACGTGGACCCTTGCTCGCAGGTTATGTTATAAGTCGCTGCGGTCATTGATTACCTCCGTCGGACAGTCTATCCTGTAGGGGGTTCCTCTCAGGAGAAAGTAAACATGGATATTAACCCAGAAGAAGTGATCAACAATCTTAGTAATCAGATCGGCGCGCTGACGACAGAGAACGTGATGCTGAAGATGGCGCTCGCTCAGTTACAGGAAGAGGTGGATACGCTGCGTCCTCCTCCCGTAGTGGTACCTGAGGAGGATAGGCCAGCGAAGAAGTAATGCCAGCAATCTCCGATTATGAAGCATCGTGGTATTCCGATGGACACATCGTGGGGCTGTATCTCAACAAGAATGAGGTCGAAGTAAGACTCATCAAGTGTCCCCACGATAAACGGGATGGACCTTGCGCTGTGCGTGAGGTTCCCTGTGTGGTGGAGTATTTCGTGGATACGTTCGGCTTAGAGGGCAACGTTGGCGCTGTTGAGGTCAAGCCGGAGATCGAAATAGCGTGGACCCTGTTGGGTGATGCTTACGATTTGGATGCGTGCCAGATGTGGTGGATACCCGCAGAGGATACGGCTTTTGCCAGTTGGCTGAGTAGCCGCGATTAGTCGATTATTTCCAGTGGATGTTCAACTGGCGATGTTGTGATCACTTTTTGAGAGGTGACTCTGATTGATCTTGGGTTGATGCTGGGGGATTTCACCATTTGGACAGCCTCCCTCATTGCCATCTTCAGGCTGGAGCATTGGACCGAGTGGGGTCCATAGCCTGATCGGTGATCATTCACGCCTCCGGCGTAGGTAATTTGCTCGTAATGCAGGGTGAAAACATCTGTGACCTCGGCGTCTAGCATGGTTTCAGCCAGTTCTTGTAATAACATTTCGGTTGCTTCCAATGACAAATCATCTCCGGGGGCTGATGTTGCTTCTCCCTCTGTTGACTCTGGCTCTTCTTCCATGATGTTTTCCGCTTCTTTGGGTGCTATTCGGACTTCAATGTAGCAAATTACTGTATATCACTAGAGGGATCTGGCTGTTCTTTCGACATCCTGAGTATCGCAAGGGCGAATCTCCACACATCTGGATGCTTCCATACGCTGTCATAGCAAGGCGTGTAAGTGTACCCGCTCTTTCGCTTTTGTCGTTCTATCATGCCATCTGCTAGAAGTTTTGTTATTAGTTTGTATGCGCCGCTTTCTTGAATCCCCAGTCTGGATGCTATTTCACGATGCGTAGCATGAGGATGTTCTACAACAACAACAAATGCCCTGCCTGCGCGTGTTTGTAAAGCGATACGATCCCGGTTGCTATACGATACAAGGCGCTCCGTGTTGAGAATATCCATGACATATTCCACGGCGAGTTCTAAAGTATCCGCTCCGGCTATGGCGTCGGCAATCCGTTTCTTGAGGAAGTGTTCGTGTTCCGGTCCATAGCCCTTGAAGTCGGACATTGCGATTGGTCCCTGAGAGAGTCGTGGTCATGGATTATTATAGCGACAACAGCAGCACGCGTTCCGACAGCAGCAACGGAGAGGGTTTTGTATGCGAGAACTTCGGGAAAAGTTGAAGGCGCTGTCGCCGGATTGTGCTGAGTCAACGTGCCCAGCGGAAAGGTTCTTACGGGCGGTGAAGGACGATGATCCCGAGTTATCCACAATGCTGTCGGATCTCTTTATGAATCCCGATGTGCCGATCCTAAGTCTTCAGCAAGAGTTGAAAGGCCACGGTTACAAGATCGGTCGGGAAAGTATGAGCATCTACAAGCGACGGGTGTGTCGTTGCGATCCACATTGTTCAGAACTCTTAGGAGGCGGTAATGGCTAAGAAGGATCTGAAGGAAGACCTGAAAAAGTTACAACAACCGAGCCGGTCCTCGCTTGGGAAGTTGGCTGAACTGCTGGACCGTCAGAACATTGACGTAGATGAGATAGGCGAAATCAAGAAGATTTCGGTCTATCAAAGTCTCACAAAGGATTCGGAAGGTGAGCCGCATGTTCACGATCTTGTCGGTATTCAGATTTCTCCGTCGTGGGAAACGGGACCGGAGTGGCCGGTCGTCCAGCCCGGACCCGCAATCAAACTTCCCAAGAGTTCTGCCACCAAGAAGAAAACGGCGCTCAAAACTTGTGTAGTCCTGCCGGACATGCAGATCGGGTTCTTTCGCAATAGGGATGGGGATTTAGAGCCAACCCACGACGAGGATGCCATATCCATAGCCATAGCCATCTTGAAGGATGCCAAACCAGATTTGGTGGTGTTGGTCGGAGATAACTTGGATCTGCCTGAACTGGGCAAGTATCGGCTGTCCCCAGCCTTTCAACAGACCACGCAAGCAGCGTTGGATAGGACTACAGAAATCTGCGCTCAGATTCGTGATGCGGCTTCGAATGCGGAAATCAAATGGTTGGCTGGAAACCACGAAGAACGACTTACTAATTTTATGTTGGACAATGCTATGGCGGCGTTTGGGATACGGCAGGGAAACAAACCTGATAGTTGGCCGGTGTTGAGTGTTCCTAATCTTTGTCGTTTAGATGATTTTGATATTGAATATTTATCTGGTTGGCCTGCTTCAACAGTATGGGTCAATGAACACCTGAAGGTTATTCATGGTGATCTGGTTCGTAGTGGCGGTAGTACGGCTATGGCATACTTGAAACGCGAGAAGATTTCTGTTATATATGGTCATATACACAGACGAGAATGGGCTGAAATGACCCGTGAAGATTACGACGGTCCCCGAACTGTTACGGCTGCGTCGCCGGGTTGCTTGGCCCGGATCGACGGAGCGGTGCCATCCACGAAGGGTGGTAAGGATTTAGACGGTCGGCCCTTGACACGATACGAAAACTGGCAGCAGGGTTTGGCTGTAGTTCAGTACGAGGAAGGCGATGGAAAGTTCAATATGGAAATGGTTACGATTCGTGACGGGTGGGCCTTGTACCGGGACAAGGAATACTGCGTATGAAAAGGCGTAGATGGATGGAACAGATAGTGGCATTGAGGAGAATGTCCATTGGACAAAATTAGGGAATTGTAAAGGTAAGAGTCATCTTATGTTTCCAAAGAAGCATAAGGACATCACTTACATTTCAGAGGCTCGCAGGATTTGCCGCGCTTGTACGGTAAAGGCAGAGTGTCTTGATTATGCGTTGAGTTTTCCGGCAGCCGATATGCACGGTGTTTGGGCTGGATTGACGCCGAGGCAGTTGGCTAGAGAACAAAAGGCTAGAGGGGTCGTTCCCACGAAACCAACTATTGCAGAGTTTATGGCTGACATGCTGCGGTATTATAAGGAACAGCCGGTGGAATGGAAGAACGAGGACGATGGCGACTAAGAATCTAACTAGAGAATTCATTGCTGAACGGGATTTGAAGATGTTCCGTATGAGGCAAGCGGGCGCTTCTCATGCTGAGATAGCGAAACGTTATGAGGTTACTGTTTCAGCGGTGTCTAAGGGTGTTAGTCGTATTCTGGAAAGATTGAATCGGGATGCTGCGGTGGCGTATCCGGAGGTGCTTCGTTTAGAGTTGGAGCGCCTAGACAACCTTCAGTCCTCCGTCTGGCCGTTGACTCAGTTTCGTAGGGAAACTATCGGAGATGAGGAAATAGTCGTTGAGCCTGACATGAAGGCAATCCAAACCGTCTTGGGGATCATGGACCGTCGCTCCAAGTTGTTGGGTATGGACGTTCAGCGAGTCGATTTGAACGTAGGCGGTACCGCTGATATCCGTCATTCTCTGGCAGGGGAGCAACTGGCAAATGCTGGAGTGGTCGATTATCGGGACGAATCGTTGAAACTCTTGGAGTTGATGAGAAAGGCCGGGGTGCTAGAAGCCGAAGTGGTTGAGAAAGTTCTTTCCGAAGTGGAAGACACAGAGGGAACAGTTGATGCTGAACTATTACCGAGTGAAGACGATGCCTTGGAGGGATCAGACGATGAGTGAAGAAGAAACCAAGACTGCTCAAATTCTTGTTCGGATTTCCGAAGATGAACGAGACGAATGGAAACGCGCTGCTGAAGTTATCGGCGTATCCATGTCTGATTTGATTCGCGACACAGTTGGGAAAACAGTTCACGCTACTTTGGCTGATTGTTTACATCCGGCGGAGTCTCTACGCAACTATCCTTGGGCATCGTTTTGCGATAAGTGCGGAGAGCGGTTGAGCGGCTGAAAACATTGGAGTAAGTAGTCTTATGGCACGTTGGACGTTGCGACCAGACCCGTACAAGATTTCTCCGCCTGACGCGGATAGAGACATGATTATCCAAGAGGACACCGCTTGGGAACGTCCGGGCGGGTTACAACTGATTGACAGGCTGGGTAATCTAATTCAAGAGGGGATGTCGTCCGATATTCCTGTTGATGGTTTGCGCTATGTCGATGCTGACGGTAGGGAACATGCCTATACGCCGAGATGGGCTGGCAAGATTGATGTTGAAGAGGATGAACTTGGTGGTCTTGAAACTCTGAAGGACATGGGGCTTCGCACGGTTGGCGATATGTCAAAGCCCCTGACGGGTCGCACTATCGCTGCTAAGAAAAAGGCAGCAAAAGAGCGGGTACAACAAAGTAGAGAGGACCGAATAGCGGCGGTTGCTCGCGCTGTTCCCGGCACTTTCGGCAAGCCAACCTATGCCACAGACATAGACGAGGCTTTGGACTTGATCGAAGCGGGTCACTTTGTTGAACTCGCAAACGATAATGAAGTTCACACGCTGATAGACAAACTCGCAGAGATGGTTCTTGAAGCGCACAAGTTGGGAGTAGATGCCCCCGACTACAACTTGTGTCTGGTCAGCGTTTCAGGGTCAAACATCTTCTGCGCTGACCAGTTCAAACATTCCAAGTTGGATAATCTTCGTTCTGAGATGCCACAGTTGGGTGGCGAGGCGATGCTTGACTCGTTGGCGTATGAACAGATACGTCCACAGATTGAAGCAGCGCGAGCAAGAATCGTTAGAACTGAAATGGTCGATGGCAAGGAAGTTCATTTCGATGTCGATGGCAAGGAAGTAAAGATACCTTCATCGGCTAAAGCGGGCGAAGCGTGGAAGGCACATCTTCGTGAAGGCGGATGGACCGTTGACGAAATAGTCGTACAGTCATCTCGGTTGAAGGCCAGTCAGAAAGAACTGGTCGGTGAAAAAGTCGCCGGAATGGTACAGGCTGGTCTTTTCAAACGTCGGGCGATGGAGGCTGCTGAAGCCAATGCAAAAGATCCGAGTATTCCGCTGCTCATAGATGACCGCGAATATCTCCAGTTTGATGATGCTCGGAAGGGTAAAAAGAATCCGGATTTTGGAAAAGAAGTAACTCTTGAAAAGGCAAACAAACTGTGGACTCCTCTAAACGGAAAAATCTTTGTCAGTAAGGATGGCTATGTAATCGACGGTCATCACCGTTGGGCTGCCATTTTGGGAATGGATGCTGCCGACGGGATACTTGACAACGAGGGCGATCTTGTGATGACGGTGGATCAGGTGGGCCTGACTATCCACGAAGCCCTAGCGGATGCCAATGCGTTTACGCAAGAGTTCGGTATCAAGCCCAAGGCTGCTGTGGCTGATGACATGGGTGGTGGGGCGGTGGATGCAGCGCCTGCGCGATCGGTGGATGGTGGTCCCCGACGGGAAGTGGTTGATACTTTTTCTAGGGGGAGAGCGGCGTCTACCGATATTACTGATGTGACTGAGGCCGATTTGGATTACGGCGCGCGGGAAAATCGAACAAAACTGGCGTCAGAGTTGCTTTCGTTGGAGAGTGAAGTAAACGAGCGTATTGCTGAGTTGAAGGCAGCGGACGGTCCTGAAGCAGCGGAGAGACGCGAAGCGGATTGGGATTGGGACACAAACTTTCGAGATGATCCTGACTTATCTGATGAGGCTAAGGCCGAGTTGGAGGAGTTGTATGAGGACAAGAAGAAATATTCAGGATTGAGAACAGAGGTCAAAAGAACCATAGACGTTGGTTCTGATGATCCGTTTGAAGATAGTTCGCCAGCGGAGTTCGCCGGGAGTGAAGCAACTGCCCATGTCACAGAAACGATGGCAGCGGCTGCGGATGTTGAGGAGATTATTAGGGAACGACGCCGCGAGAATCATTTGGCATCCGCTAGGGCGGAGCGTGAACTGTCGGCCACGCAGGAAGCCCACGAGATTGCGCGGAATCCCGGTTATCAGCAGCGGGTGTCACAAGCGCGTCCAGAACCTACATTAGAAGACATCCCATTGGAGGCTTACGACTCGGGCGAACCTCTCCCATTCCAACGGGATGACTTGCGAGGAACAAGGAAACTGTCTCCCGGTGCGGTGGAAGTAGTAGAAACTCCCGATTCTGACAATCCCAGAAGTATTGAAGTGTTGATTGATCGTGCGGATCAAACGCGTGTCACAGCAAGAGACATCACGACGGGAAGAGCAAACGTCGTGGCTGAGGTTGACGCTGCTATAAGCGTATTGACTGGAACTTCATCAACTCTGACTGGCAGGGACGGTACGCAACTGACAGGCGGAGTCGCGGCGCTTGAAGAAAGGTTGGAAAATCCGGGGGCGTTAGAGGTAGGGGACGCCGGTTATCGGTTGGTCAATGGCCTGTATGAACAGAGGGGTTTCAATGGTAGACCACTAAGAGTTACCCCAGACGAATTGGATGAGTTGCTTTTGTCTGGTGGTTTCTTAGAGGTAGTTCGCGGTGGCAGCGCCGACGCTCAGGACCAACACCTGAATGGTGAGTTGCTTCTAGGGAATGGTGTAGATGGTGCGGGTTTCTATTTCGCCATTGAATTGGGAGATGTTGGACAATTTCCCGCTGCTCAGTACGCGGCAGATGCTCCTGAAACGGAGGATGGTAGACCCGGCACGGTTATCCGTGGAGGGTTGAACCCCACGGCGAAGATCATTTCATTGACGGAGTTAGACCAGATAACTGACGCGTATGAGGTTCCCAATGATGCAATCGGGGTACCCGATTTGTCCAGAAAATCCCCCGGTCCCTCGAATCCGCTGAATGATTTTCGGAGGGAGTTGTCAAGGGCGGCGCTGTTGACGGAAGATCACCCGTTGTATGACGAAGAACGAGTAGCACAGGCTCTCGCTGCTATCCGGTCGTTGGATTTGATAATGACGAGAAGTATGGATGGTGAGGAAGATCATGTAACAACGGCAGCAGCCATGCTTATGGGTTACGACGCAATCATGTCTGACCAAACTCGTATGGCGCATGATATTGGAGATGTGTTGGCTAAGGCTGATAACAGGTTGATAGTTCTCAACAGGTCGGCGGTTGTCATGGCCGATACAGCGTTGGACGTAAAAGAAATTGACGGAACGCCGAGGGCGGTTGATGCTGACGGTAATCCTGTTGTCGGGTCAACACATCTTGCCAGTCGGATGAATCCGAAACTTGACGAAAGGGGAGCGCCCCGATATGACCCAAGCGGGTCTGTTCTCCCTGAAGCGACAACTTTCGTTGAAGGGTATGTGGCTTCAGCATTGGAACAGTTCGATGAGGTCAACGTTGGCGTATTGGGTGGAGAAGCGGATGTTCCAGATTCGCGTCAAGTTCTCGCTGATGAAATACGGGGTCAAATAGAAGTATTGGAGGGGGAACTTCAAGAGATTCGTAACCGCGTGAACGCTACTGACGAGTTGACCGTGCTTCTGATGGGTCCGGACATCACGGCTGAAAATAACGCTATTGCTAAACAGGCTGAAATAGATGTTCTTCAAAGCGATCTTGATGATGTGTTTGCTGGCCGTTCCGACGATGGGCCATCTGTTCAAGATCGTGTGGCTGAGAAGTTGGCAAGAGTCAGACGCAAGAAGTTACACGGAACAGAAGAAACAGCAGCGACCCCGTTTGATCTTGAAGAACACGAAGCCATGCTCGCTGGTGATGTTGAACTTGTTCCACTTCCTGACTGGTTAGCGAACTCAGGAATAGACGACTTTACGGATGATGAACTGTTGTTGTTAGACCGGCAACTTCTGGCAGAAGCCGAAGGTTTCGACCGACCAATAGATGACGATGCCCAGTCTGATCCGTTCACCAAACTCCTACTAGGCGCAGAAGGGGGAGATGCTTTCCGACCCTTCAACGAAGATGACGCTCCGGCGGTACTTGAAATCGTCAGAAATCGACTCCTAGAGCGTGGCATCTTTGAGCAAACGGCTGAAAATGCCGCGGCAAAAAGAGGAACGGACAATTTATACATTCTGTCTGTTGAAAAACTGACTGGCGTGAGGGTGTCAGACGTAGAACGAGACAGGATTTACAACAGCAGGGTACTACCTGAATTGCCGGGGGAGGGTGAGGGCGCTTTGAGTACGGAAGAAGTCAAGGTGAGGGGTGCGCTTTCCGTCGCCGCGGAAATGGGTGGCGAAGAGTTGGATCAACTCCACGACATAGTCATGGGCCTTAGAAGCGGAGGATTGGATAAAGAGGTATTCGGTCCGCGGGTGGCTAAGATTTTGGGCACGCTCAAAGACGTTGACCGTAGGGAGTTAGCCACAGAGGTTATAGCCCAAGTCCACGACGCATGGGCACGTTCTTCTGGTGACCATCATCCAATCTCGTTGGCTACACAGGTGGCATCGGCTCGGGCCGCGGGCATGGATAAAGATGAAGTGTTGGCTCGGGCGTTCTACTTCTTATCAGAAAGAACGGATCGCGATGCCACGCAACAGATAGCGGACAGCATAGTGGCAAGAATCCGAAGAGGGGAAATCGGCCCAGAAGTGTTGAGAAATGAAAACGAATTGAAAGCCTTGGTCCTCCGACATGGAACGTTGTCAGATGACATTATGGAAGTGGTGACAGGGGGCTTGGAGTCGTGGGGTATTGACGAGGACGCTCTGCGGGAATACATCAACCAAGGGTCTGCCTCAGAAAGTCTGATGGGTTTTTCGGTAAACGATGACATGCCGACTGGGACGATTGGAATAAATGCCGGTCATTCTTTGACGGCTATGGATGATGCCGCTCTTGAAACGATTAGCAACTTGGATCTTGATGCTGTCGCTCGTACTGAGGGCAAATCCATGCTTGAACTTGTGTATGAGGTAGATCCAAAAACCGGCAAGCGTCCAGAAGTTACCGCGAGGATGGAAGAAATACGACAGGAACTTGGCCTTGATACATGGGATGATCTTCCCCTTGACGATCCTGAGAGCCGACCTCTTGCTTTAGAGTATCTGGAATTGGCAAAGCGTGAGACACCACAAATAGGGTCTGACGAACAGGCAGTATGGGATCTTTTCTTGGCGTTGAGAAGGGATGACATTTTACCTAGTTCCCCTCACGATTCGCGGTTGGGCGGAGCAACCCGTGGAGAAGCCGTCCTTGTGGAACCTTCGCCGCGTTGGACAGAGGCTCGGGGGCCGGATGGACGAGGGGGGTTCACAGGGTCACCGGTAATTGGGTCGGAGCGTGGTCAAGATGTCACGGGTGCCGGTTATTTCCACTTTGACCGAACGTCTGACGTTGGTTTGTTGATGGACCGAGACAAACTTCGCGAGTTGATTTCCCAAGGCACAACGGAATCAGTATTTACTCAAATCCTTCCGGCGGAATTCGAGTTGTTGGGGATTGAGGAAGAACTAAAACGTCGGGGCGTCGTAGAAATCCCTGCCGAAGATCGAATCAAAGCGTTGAAGGAGTTGCTGGCCTCGGCACAGGCGGTCGCTGATCTAGAACTAGACCGCCGGGGACAAGGTGGCGTCATGCCCAGCGTCGGTTTTGGCGAAACCCCCCAGAACGTTGACACCGGAGCAAGAGTCGAATACATGCAGGCAGCCGTGGGTGCTTTGATCGTTGACGATTTTTTCGGTGAATACAATCAAAGTGTTCTCAGCGCCGATACTGCTGCTGCTCAGGAATTTCTCAAAGGGATAGCCAACGCGGACGGTACGATTACTTTGTACCGCGGCGTCAAAACCGACGCCTTTGATGATGGGGTAGAAATAGGGGAAACTGTTTTGGACGTAAACGCTTCTCCGCGATCGTCTTGGGCTTTTGATCCGTCGGTAGCAAAGGGTTTCGCCGGTGGCGGTAGTAACGGTTACGTTTTTGAGTGCCGAGTTCCGATTGAAGATGTCGCGGGTCTTTCCATATTGGGGTCTGGTTGTTTGTATGAAACGGAAGTTCTTGTTACTGGAAAGGACAGGGAAGTGAAGATTTATCACCGAAATAAGCCGCGACCTCCTTCCACTCGGATGTAATGAAAAAGCCCAAGGATTTGCGAGTATTCGATTGGGACAAAATCCCTGCCGGAGATCGGATGCTTCAAGAAGATTGGCCGAAGCGCACCCCCGACACGGCAGAATCCTTCAAGGCAAACCGACCACGGGATGAAACGGTCCACGGTTCTAACGGTACGACCATGTGGCTGGCATCGCTAAAGAAGTATGAGCCTCTGAAATCTCTACCGACTCCAGAATATCGCAAGATTATGAGAAGGGCCAGAGATGAGAGCCTCCTGCCATCCGACGAACGGATGCTCCAAATGGCTCAAATGGCAAAAGACCAGATCGGCCTTGTAGACGACGAACCGTCCTCCGACTGATTCAGTCGGCTGTTTCCATTTCGGCTGTTTGACGGGATCGTCCTACACTCGGCATCGTGTCGTACACCACGTTACGTCCGATGTTCATGCCCAACTTCTTGCCGCGTCGCATCGGTGCTTTGCCTGTCGGGTAGACGTACAGCCAGAACTCGTTAGCAGTATCGACTAGGCGATCTTCTGATGGAAAGATTTGGACGGCTTCACGATCTGCGCCCATAACCTCGTTCTTTATTTGTTGCATGTGACGCCACGGAACATGGGGTGTCCGGTTGTGGTTGTGAATCCCCATCTCCACGAACCCGTCACGCTTGCCGTCTAGGAAATGAATGGAAACGGTGTAACGGTCGTTGCCCCATGTCTCGTCAGATTCCTGTGAGTCAAGCACCTTGTCGGTGATCTGAGGAAACTTCTCTTTGATTTGTTTCCGCATCCGCTGTCTCTGCTCGCGCACGAACCATTCAGGAGATCGCTGTAACGACTGCCAAACCTTTTTTTGGGTTGGCTTCTTCTTCTTGTTGCTCATCGCATGTACCGGGCCGCGCCCGTTGT
>Ga0310342_100000829_pt1 | contig 18352 bp, 12 predicted proteins | sample S15DNA20500_MG_FD_206155 | JGI IMG/M metagenome (GOLD analysis project Ga0310342, IMG submission 206155) | Marine microbial communities from station ALOHA, North Pacific Subtropical Gyre - S1503-DNA-20-500_MG | ecosystem: Environmental > Aquatic > Marine > Oceanic | place: Pacific Ocean: North...
GATCTGAATCGGCGCGAGTTGCTGCTGCTCGTCCAAACGCGGCAGAATCAGCTCGCCGCCGTTGGGCACGCCGGTCGCTTTGTAAAACCCGTCAAAGACCAGTTTGCGGCCGGTCGAACGGAACGTGGCCAGGTCGTTGCCCTGATCCTGCGCGCCGATCTTAATTGTCGTTGAGTCCCACTGCGCCGACGTCATCTGACAGGCGAGAAACCGCTCCCAGATCAGTCGGTACAGCTTGTACTGTTCGTCGGTCAGGTCGCGCTTGACGCGCTTGGGCGTGAGGTGCACTGACGTTGGCCGAATCGCCTCGTGCGCTTCCTGCGCGGCTTTGTTGGATGACTTGTAATAATTCGGCTTCTCGGGCACGTACTCGTCGCCCCATTCGGTGCCGACGTATTGCCGCGCCATGTCGATCGCTTCGGGCGTTAAGTGCGTCGAGTCGGTACGCATGTAGGTGATCAGGCCCGTCTGGCCTTCTGAGCCGTGGATGTCGATGCCCTCGTATAACTGCTGCGCGACGCGCATGGTGCGTTGCAGTGCGAAGCCTATCTGGTTCGCAGCTGCCTGCTGCAATGTGCTGGTAATAAGCGGTGCGCCCGGACGCGACCTGGTGCGCTTGGTCTCGATCGACTTGATGCGAAACTCGGGCGTGTCTGCCCCGGACGCCCCGGCGACAACACGACCGGTCAACGTGACCAGATTCTTTGCCGGTCCTTTGCCTTTGGGGTCAAGTGTTTCGATCGCATCGTCAAGCGAAAACCCGAGCGTTTGCGCGACGGTGAGCGCATTGTCACGATTGTCGGACTCGAATTTTTTGCCGCCTACGTCGACCAACTCCGCCGACAGGCACTGTTCATCGCTGAGCCAGGCGATTTTCTCGCGCTGCGTGCGTGCTTTGCCTTCCGGTGCGTCGGCGAGGAACGCCGCCCACTGCTTCGCCAAATCGTCGGCGGCGTCCAGTTTCGTCGCGAACACGCCGGCGATACGCCAGTGCTCCGTCGGTACGAAAGCGCCGATCTCGCGTTCACGATCAACGACAACGCGCGTCGCCACGGACTGCACGCGCCCGGCGCTGAGCCCGCCGGCTACCTTCTTCCATAACAGCGGCGATACTTGGTATCCGACGATTCGGTCGAGGATCCGCCGCGCCTGCTGAGCGTTGACCCGCGCTTCGTCAATCGATCGCGGATGCGAAAACGCGTTCATAATCTCGCTCTTGGTGATCGCGTTGAACACGACACGCTTGGCTTCGCCAACGGGCACGTCCAGCGACTGCGCCAGGTGCCAGGCAATGGCTTCGCCTTCGCGATCAAGGTCCGTCGCAAACCAGACGTCCGAAGCGCCTTTGGCGGCCTTCTTCAGATCCGCGACCGTTGTCTTCTTACGTGCGAGCACCTCGTAGGTGGGCGCAAATTTGTTCTCGACGTCAACGCCGGGGACGGGGTCCTTCACGCCCTTGGGATTGCGTGTGGGCAGGTCGCGTACGTGGCCAACGCTGGCCATGACCACGTAATCGCTGCCCAGATACTTGTTAATGGTTTTGGCCTTGGTCGGGCTTTCGACAATGACCAGGTGCTTGCCGGTCGTATCGGGAACCTTGCTGCGATTCCCGACGGGCAAGGGCTTACCGGACGGCTTGCCCGTCTTGGTCGTCTTCTTTTTTCTGGTCGTCGTCTTAGCCATGGGCGCCTCACGCTGCCGCGCAGTTGCAATTCGCAAATCGGTATCCCTCACGTCATCGGCCAAAAATCAGCGGGTAACTTGAGCAACCTTTACATGAAAAGTCAACCTCCAGACTTAAATAACGTATTATAAATGACTTACATCTTTTAGTGCGGTTTCGAATAACTCGTCGGACCCGCAAACAGCTGCATCGAGCCAATTCACGCCCGTGAATCGTTTGAGCCAGGTTCGCTGTGTTTTGGCGAATCGGCGTGTGTGGATCCTGGTCTGCTCGAAGGCTTCCTTGAGTGAGCACCTGCCTTCGAGGTGATCGATAACCTGTTTGTAACCAAGCGCTTCACGTGCCTGCTGGCCGAGCATGCCCGCTTCGTGCAGCCGGCGTGCCTCCATGGGCAGGCTCTCGCCATTGAGACAAATATCACGCGCAAGATCAGGTTCGACCTTATCCGGGAAGAACATCGCCTTGACACGATGGTTGATCCGTGCGTTGATTTCGTCGGTTGGCCAGTTCAGGCCGATGAGTTTAAAAGGGGCCAGGGCAGAGTCGGGTCCAATCCGCACGGCGGCTGCTTGCCGTCGTTGAGCGCCCTGCGGTTCGTCGCCCCACTGCGTCTGCCAGTCGCTGATGGGCCTGCCCGTCAGCTCGTACACCTCCAGTGCCCTGACGATGCGTTTGCGGTCATTGCGGTGGATGCGCTGACCGGCCCCGGGATCGACCTGCGTGAGCCGGGCGTGCAGGTCGTCCAGCGGTTCGTCTTGCAGCCGCGCCCGCAGCGCCGCGTCCGCTGGCGGGCCTTGAAACAAACCCTCCAGCAACGCCTTGATATAGAGGTTCGTCCCGCCCACGATGACCGGAGCGACGCCCTCGCCGCGCAGCCGATCAATCATCTCCGTCGCCCGCACAAGCCAGTCGTGAACAGTAAACGGCTCAGTCGGCTCGACAACGTCGATCAGGTGATGCACCGCCAATTGTCGCAACCTCGGTGGAGGCTTTGCGGTGCCGGCGTCCATGTGGCGGTAGACCTGCATCGAGTCGGCCGAGATAACCTGTCCGCCACCGTCCTGCGCCAACCGTGCCGCCAATTCGCTCTTGCCGCCCGCCGTGGGGCCAAGGATCACAATGGATTGCACACCCGCCATATGACCCGATGGTAGCGTATGAGCCCCGGAGTTCGGCGTTCAGGAGGTTGCAATCGCAAGCCTAACCTTCAACCGCCCGCAACTTGGGCAAACTGGGACGTCATGGGGGCTTGACGGGGGCTTCACGGGAACTTTGGCAACAGGCAGGTGTTACGCGGCGTAACCGACGCAGGTCAGTTGGTCAGCGTGGAAACCAACCCGTTGGATCCCAGCGGCCAACCGTCTCACGTACGCCGCCATCGCACCAGGTAGCGGCAACGTCGATCCCATTGACAGGCTGTACCTGATGTACGCCTACGAACCGCGCACCAATCCGCATTTTTCGCCTGGTGAGTTCATCGCTGAGATTGCCTTTGCGCTCGAAATCAACGTCGAGTTTCTTGACGGCGGGATCGGATCTGTTCAGGAGCCAAGACCTATCGAAATCGAAGGGCCACTCGACAGGCGGCCGTGCCCGAGCCGATGATGCTGAGCCTGCTGGGCATAAATGCCGTGGTGTGACGCTGGCGGTCAGTCGCCGCCGGACGTGATGCTTGTTGTTATCACTTGAATAATCACGACACCCCCGCGTCGCCGGGGCGGGGTTTTTATGCGCGGGTTCCGGGTTTTGGATTCGAAGTTCGGGGTTTCAGGGGCGGGGGACTTAAGTCCCCCCGTATGCGAACGTGCTACGATGATCCGACGCGCCACGGTTTTTGGCGCGCAACAGCCCACTTGGAGCACCAGGACATGCCGGATCAGGGCCCGTTTGCCGCTTGTCAGACGATCGAGACGCCGCTTGGGCAGCGCGCGGTGTATCGGCTCGACGCGCTGTCGTCGCAGGGCGACGTCGCCGTGCTGCCGTATTGCATCAAGGTGCTGCTCGAGTCGTGCCTGCGGAATCTGGACGGGTTCATCGTCACGGAAGACCACGTGCGCGGGCTCACCGCGTACGATGCGACCAGCGTGGGCGAGCGGGAAATCCCGTTCATGCCCGGGCGGGTGGTGCTGCAGGACTTCACCGGCGTGCCGGCCGTGGTCGACCTCGCCGCAATGCGCACCGCGATCGTTCGCATGACCGGCAATCGCGAAAATGCGCGAAAGGTCAACCCGCTCGTGCCGTGCGACCTGGTCATCGACCACTCCGTGCAGGTAGACGCATTCGCCACCGGCACGGCGCTGACGATCAACCGTGAAAAAGAGTTCGAACGCAATACTGAGCGCTACGAGTTTCTGCGCTGGGGTCAGCAGGCGTTTGATAATTTCTCCGTCGTTCCGCCGGCCACAGGCATCGTGCACCAGGTCAACCTCGAACGCCTGGCAAAGGTCGTTTGGGAAGGTGGCGACAGCGACGACCCGGTGCTCTACCCCGACTCACTGATCGGCACCGACAGCCACACGACGATGATCAACGGCCTGGGTGTGGCCGGCTGGGGTGTGGGCGGCATCGAGGCCGAGGCAGTCATGCTAGGCCAACCAATTTACATGCTCATTCCCGAAGTGGTCGGCTTCAAACTCATCGGCCGACTGCCGCAGGGCGCGACCGCGACGGACCTCGTACTCATGGTCACGCAAATGCTGCGCGAGCACGGCGTGGTTGGTAAGTTCGTCGAGTTCTTCGGCCCGGGACTTGCCGACATGGCACTCGCCAACCGCGCCACCATCGCCAACATGGCGCCCGAGTACGGCGCAACGATGGGCTTCTTCCCCGTCGACGAACAGACCACGCGTTACATGCGCCTCACCGGCCGTGACGAGTCGCTGGTCGAAACCGTCGAGCAGTACTGCAGGCTGCAGGGCCTGTGGCGCGATGATACGCGCGACGTGACGTACACGGACATGCTGGAACTGGACCTCGCCGACGTTGAGCCATCACTGGCCGGTCCCAAACGCCCGCAGGACCGCATCGCGCTGTCCGGCATGCACGATCAGTGGGAGCAGGATCTGTCGATCACGTTCGGCAAGCCCAGTGCCCAATCGGTCGGAACGGTGGAGGATTGTGTTGTCGACGACGGCCCCACCGTCGCGGCCACTTCAGTGACCAGCGCAACCGCAACCCTCGTAGCCGACCCCGGTGCCAACGGCGTCAACGTCACCTGTGACGGCCAGTCGTTCAAACTCAGACACGGCGCCGTGGTCATCGCCGCCATAACCTCGTGCACGAACACGTCCAACCCCTCGGTGATGGTCGCCGCAGGACTGCTCGCGCGCAAGGCGCGGCAGCGCGGACTGACGCGCAAGCCGTGGGTCAAGACGTCGCTGGCGCCCGGCTCGCGCGTCGTGACCGAGTATTTCAACAAGGCGGACCTGACCGCCGACCTCGAAGCGCTGGGCTTTCATACCGTCGGGTACGGCTGCACGACGTGCATCGGCAACTCCGGTCCGCTGCCCGAACCGATCAGCGACGCAATCAACGAGCACGACCTGGTCGCATGCTCCGTGCTGTCGGGCAACCGAAACTTCGAAGGGCGCATCAACCCCGACGTGCGTGCAAACTACCTGGCCAGCCCGCCACTGGTCGTCGCGTACGCCATCGCCGGCGGGGTCGATGTTGACCTGACTGAACAACCCCTGGGCGCTGATGATGCCGGCAACGACGTGTACCTGCGCGATATTTGGCCAAGCCAGGCCGAGATCGATGACATCATCGCCACCTGCGTCACACGCGAACAGTTCGTCAGCGAGTACAAGAATGTCTTTCGCGGATCGGATGAATGGCGAGCCATCAAAGCGCCGACGGGTGACCTTTACGAATGGAATGCCGACTCGACATACGTGCAGGAGCCGCCGTTTTTCGTCGGCCTGACGCAAGAAGTCACACCGATCGAGCCGATCTGCAGCGCCCGCTGCCTGGTGAAGGTTGGCGACAGCGTCACGACGGACCATATTTCCCCGGCAGGCACGATCCAGGCTGAATCGCCCGCAGGCGAGTACCTGATCGAACACGGCGTGCCCGTGCCCATGTTCAACAGCTACGGCTCACGCCGCGGCAACGACCGCGTCATGGTGCGCGGCACGTTCGCGAACATCCGCGTGAGGAATCAACTCGCGCCGGGTACGGAAGGTGGTTTCACGACTTATTTCGATGACGGTGATGACACCGGTCAAGCCCGCGGACAGCGGCCCACGGGCGTCAGCGGAACGACCATATTCGAAGCCGCACAGGCCTACGGCAGCGCACAAACTTCCGACCCTGCGCCCACGACCATCGACACATCACGGGCTACCCCGCTTATCGTCCTGGCGGGCCAGGACTACGGCATGGGTAGTTCGCGTGACTGGGCGGCGAAGGGCACCTATCTGCTGGGCATTCGCGCCGTCATCGCCGAGAGTTTCGAACGCATTCATCGCAGCAACCTCGTGGGCATGGGTGTGCTGCCGCTTTGCTACATGCCCGGCGAAAACGCCGAGTCACTTGGCCTGACCGGCGAGGAAACCTTCGATATCCACATCGACGACACGATCCAGCCCCGTCAAAAGATAAACGTCACCGCCACCAGACCCACATCTGCGCAGAGCGACTCGGGCTCGCCGGGGGCCATTGCGTTCACCACCCGCTGCCGCATCGACACCCCCGTCGAAGTCGATTACTACCGCAATGGTGGCATCCTGCACACGGTGCTGCGCAGAATGGCCGCGACATGAACGGGGCAAGCAAAGCGACGAAATCGGTGCATTTCGTCATTCGTTTCTTGACCATATGTCGACAAATGTGCCATGACCAACATCAATACCAATGCATACCGCGTGCGCGAAGGCACGGACGTCGAACTGGACAAGTTCGACGCTAACGACGACGGCGGGTTGGAGCGCAAGGACGGCGAAGCGCGATTTGACGAACTATCAAAGCGGCTGGTGCAGTTGCAGGAGTTGATGTACGCACAGGGCAAACACGCGCTGCTTGTGGTGTTTCAGGCAATGGACGCGGGCGGCAAAGACTCGACCATTCGAAAAGTGATTGGCCCCTTGAACCCCGCAGGTGTACGCGTGGTGGGGTTTAAGGCGCCAAGCACGATCGAACGTAAGCATGATTTTCTCTGGCGCGTTCACCAGCAAACGCCACGGCGCGGGTATATCAGCGTGTTTAACCGGTCGCATTACGAAGATGTGCTCGTCGTGCGCGTCAAGCAACTCGTCGAACAATCGCGGGGTGAAAAAAGGTACGAACACATTAACGCGTTTGAAAAGTTGCTCGTCGACGAGGGTACGACGATCGCCAAGTTCTACCTGCACATCACCAGGCAGTACCAGAAAGAGCGCCTGCAGCGCAGGCTCGATCGTCCGGACAAGCACTGGAAGTTCAACCCCGACGATCTGGCGGAGCGTGGTCGATGGCTCGAATACCAGCAGGCGTTTGAAACGGCGTTGTCACGCTGTTCAACGCCCGGGGCGCCGTGGTACGTGGTGCCGGCCGAGCGACGGTGGTTCCGCAACCTGCTCGTCGCGCAGGTGCTGGCCGACATCATGGGGGACTGGGACATGCAGTACCCCAAGCCAACGTTCGATCCGCGGAGAATCGCGATCGAGTAAGACGGTGCCATGGCGGGGTGCGATCGACGCAAGGCGTTCTATAATCCGGGGCCATGATTGAACTGAGCCGAACGGTGCGGTTTTGCTTGAACGACGGGCAGTTGCCAGGCGAAGCTGGCGTGCCGCCGTCGGCTTCGGCGACGGACGGCCGGCACAATACGTTTGCGAGTTGGCCGGCGATGCGCGGGCTCGGGCGGTTCTACCAGCTCACCGTCGATTGCCGCGGGCAGGTGCACCCGGTTGAAGGCTGGTTCATCAACATCCGCCACATCGACAATGCGGCGCGCGACCACATCGTGCCGTTTCTTCAGCGGACGCTGGCGCTCACGACCGACGCGTCGGCGGCGCCAATGGGCCGGCTGATGGTGCGGATTCTGGAACTTCTTGAACCGGCGCTCAAAGGCGCAGCCGAGCAAATCGCACTGGAGTTGACACCTTTTTACCATCTTGTCATACGGAGAGCGGACATGAGCCAGGTTATCGTCAAGCACGAGTACGAATTCTCCGCTGCGCATCGACTGCATGTCAGCACGTTGTCGGACGAGGAGAATGTTCGCGTCTTCGGCAAGTGCAATCACCCAGCCGGCCACGGGCACAATTACCGCGTTCAGGTCGCGGTGCGGTCTCCCATCGATCCGCGCGGGCACATCCTGCCGGTCAGCGCGCTCGACAAAATCGTCGACGAACACACCATTGCCAAACTCGACCACAAACACCTGAACTGCGATATCCCCGAGTTCGCCAACCGCAATCCATCCGTCGAGAATATCGCGAAGGTGATTTACGACTGGCTCGCTGATCCGGTCGAATCACTCGACGCACAACTCGACGCGATCACTGTCTGGGAAACGCAAAAGACACATTGCACTTACCGCAATGAAACACGCGAACCAGCTGCGACGTGACGATTGAAGATTATTCGCGCTAGAATATTCCCAATGCCCGAAGACCCAACCAGTCGCGCTTTGTTCCTGATGATGCTCGCCGCCGCGCTGTGCATGGTGGGCATGTTGACGATTTGGCTGCTAGCGATCGTGTGGCGGCGTTACAACCGCCGGCTGAATGCGTCCCGTCGGATGCCCGACACGATGCCGGACGTCTGGCAGACCGGCGGGCAGCGCCTTGCCTCGGATGTCCAGCACGACATCGACCTCGAACGGCGACGACACGAAGACGATGATGAATTCAACACATTCGACGAGGATGACCGGTATTGACGATTGAAGGCCACATCGCGCTGGTGACCGGCGGCGCCAAGCGTGTCGGCAGGACGATCGCACTGACACTTGCGAAGGCAGGCATGGACGTCGCCATCACCTATCGCACCAGCGACGCCCAAGCGCAGCAGGTCGTTGAACAAATCGAAGCGATGGGTCGGCGGGCGCTGGCGATCAGCGTCGACCTGGCGCAGCCTGAAGCCGCCGACGTCGTATACGAACAGTTCACGAAATCGTTCAACAGCCTGTACGCGCTAGTCAATAACGCGAGTTGCTTTGCGCCGTCGCCGCTCGACCAGGTTGACACGCACACCTTCGATCACAATATGGCCGTCAACGCGCGGGCACCGCTTATGTTGGCCGGGGCATTTTCGCCGCTGCTCGCTCGCCACGATGCGCCCGGGCGCATCGTTAACTTCATCGACATTCACGTACTGGGCGAGCCACTGAAGGGTTACGCCACGTACAACGCATCCAAGGCCGCCCTGCACGAAATCACCATGTCGCTCGCGATTGAACTGGCGCCGCGCATCACGGTCAACGCGATCGCCCCGGGTGTCGTCGCCTGGGCGGACAATTACACGCCGCAGATGAAAGCGCAATACATGCAACGGGTGCCACTGGGCCGCCCCGGCACGTCCGATGACGCCGCGACCGCGGTGCTGTACCTCGTGCGCGACGCCGACTACTGCACCGGCCAGGTCATCAAACTCGATGGGGGGAGGTCACTGACATGATCTACAAGAGTCACAAGTCGGAAAGTCAAACGTCAGGCAGGCAACGGTTCATGACAATCGGCTCATGACTCAGGGCTTTTGACTTTTCGACTCGTGACTGTTTCCGCGATCCGATCACGAACGATCTCAATCATCGCCGAATGCAGCCCCAGGGGCGCTGCGATTCGATACGTGACACCTTCGTGATTCGCCGCCGCCTCGGCCGTGAGGTTTGGGATGTCCGTATCCCAGTGTTTGCCTGGGCCAAGGAAGTAAGGCACCACGACGACGTGTGTCGCACCATGTGCCACGCATCGATCAAACGCCGTCGCGATCGACGGCTCAGTGATCTCCATGTGCGCTGGCTCAACGATGTCATACGAACCCGCCGCGCGAAACTGCGTGACGAACTGCACGAACATCACGTTCGACTCATCACGCTGTGAGCCGTGGTCGACCAGGATGACGCCAATGCATGGTGTGGGCACGAATGGATTGTAGGGCGATCGGTGTCGCCCGGTCACCAGGTGTGCCGCGCCAGCCAAGCCCGGTCTCGACACCTCGCGTCAACGTCAGCAGCATGTCACTTGAGCAGAATGATGCGAACTTCGTCGATGGCCAAGCCGACCGGCGACGTGTGTTTCGAGATGCTGGAGCGCAAACGAGCCTGCCCGCGCATCACGCTGTTGACGCGCGATACCAATCTGATGCTCGAGATCGCGACTGGCCGCCATACGGCTGCGCATTAAAGTGGCCGGCAACTGGCGGTTCACGATGTTTGACTCGCGTGATGGACCCAGTCTTTATACTTGGCCATCGTGAACCTTCTGATCCTGACCGGCATGGGCGTTGCGGGGTATTTGTTGTTCTGGTTGATCCAGAGCGTGATGCTCGCTGCGCTGGGTGAGCGGCAGGCATGGCCGATGCGGTACGAGTCTGGTTCGCAGGTCATGCGATGGACGATGAAGATCGCCATTCAAGTGATCTGGATCGCGATGCTCGTGCTGTTTCCGCTGACGCAAGGGCAGACGGTGATCGAGTACTACGGCGACCGGTTCACGCCCCGGCGTGTGGATGCCCTGCTCAGCGGGTTGGGACTGGTGGTACTGCTGTACCTGCCGCTGATGCTGGTGCGGGTGGCGACGGGTTGGGTGATACTTCGTCCGATTCACGGGTGGCACAAGTCGATACTCAAATCACTGCGGAGTCTGCTGACGCCGTTGCCGCTGGCGCTGATGGAGGAGGCGGTGTTTCGCGGGCTGCTCGTCGAGCAGTGTCTGGTGGCGTGGGGCGACAACACGCTGGCGATCGTGGTAACGGTGGCTTTAACGTCGACGGCATTTTCGAGTGTGCACTTTATTCGCAGGCTTGGGGCCGACATTCCGTGGTGCTGGCCGGCGATGGGGTTATTGCTGTTCGGCGCGTTGCTTGCGGTGGCGTATATCGTCAGCGGCCGGAGCATGTGGCTGCCCGTGGGCTTGCACGCCGGCGGGATCCTCGTCACGCAGTCGGTGCGGCCGTTCGTCGAATACAAGGGATCGGGCTGGCTGATCGGCTACCGCTCGTTCCCGATGTGTGGCCTGACGGGCATCATCGCGATGATCATCGTGTGTGTGTGTGTGGTGCTGTTTTTTTCGGGCGACTAATACGATTCCCATTCCATTCTGTCCTGCAAGGTGGCTGGCCTTGCAGACTGATTTCACCGTCTGCCGATTCAGGCATCCTTTTCGCCAGGCATCGGTCGCCGCCCGCACTATTGCAATTTCTGAGCCGATACGTGAACCGTCACATGCATGATGAAGCCCCCTGCCTGATGACGGACAACCAGCATGCAACTCACGTGCCTGAAACGGTTAGAACTTAAGGGAATCCGTATGACCGGTCGCAAACAACCGGGTGAGAGATTTCGGTCCCCCGCCCCGGAGCCCGGCACCCGATCGTCACACCCCATACCGATTCAAATCGATGCCCGGCTTGATACCGAAACCACCGATAACGGAGATCGTTGGCCAAACGAATACGCACAGCACCTCGCCAATGATCATGCCCAGGAAAAAGAGTTTGACGGTGTCGTACGTAGCTTTGCCGCCGTATTTGACAACAAACTTTTTGAAGACCCACCCGATCAGGAAGCTGACCCAGACGTAGGCGGTCAGCGGGTTGGCCTGCATGATAAAGCCGATCGGATGCGGGAACCAGAACATCGACTGGCGTGCGAACATGCTGAGGCCGACCCATGTGGCGCCCAGGCCGTACCACGCGGTCGTGGTGGGCTCGAACTCGGGCACGGTGCGTGCGGCGATGCGCGCGGTGTCGAACATACTCTTGGGTCCGGAGGAGTAAAACCACTCTGCCATCTGGCGTCCGCCGCGCATGTACGCCACAAAGATCGCCGTGCCGACGGCGGCGACCATACTCACCAGCAGTGAGAGGATCACGGTCGTGTGAAAACGCGTGCGCGACCCACCGACGTCCTGCTGGATTTTGGCGGTGTTGAGAATGCTGGGCGCGATGAACGTCTTAATGTCGAGGAACAGGACGTAGTAAATGGGCAGAAGCGGCCCGATCAGCGCGGGCTTAAGCCAGCGGCCAAGCCCCAGAATCTTGAACAGGTGGAAGAAACTCACGTGCATCTGAATCCAGTACAGACCGCCCTCGGCAACAATGCGCATCACGCCCAGCGTCACCAGTGACGTCACGCCGATGAAGATCATGCCCCAGATGAACGGCAATCCGTTCCAATGCAGCCAACCGGTCACGATCGTGATGCACACCACGAGCCCAACGACCGGTAGCGCCAGCTTCATGCGTTGACGCAGGGGTTTGCCCGCGCCCAGTTGGATGTACATTTTGATGCTGCGATACAGGCTCACGGCGCTGAACAGCAGCAGTCCGCCGGCGCCCATGCCGGTCACCGGGTGATTGTGCCAAAGCCAGTTGGAGGGAAAGTCACGGTACCCCATCCAGGTAAGGCTGAGCATGACGACGTTGGCAAGCACAAAATAGAACCAGATCGAGAAACTGACCTCTGTGGGCAGCAGGAACGCGATTCCGATCGCGACGAACCCCCAGTTCAGTTGCATCGCGGGAGGCCGGTAGTACGTGATTCCCTCCAGGGGCGTGTTTTTGAACATGAGGCCCATGTCGCCCGAATCGATGCCGAAGGGGATGCGTCCCATGCCACCTACCCAGCCGGCACCGACGCAGGCGTTCCACGACAACACTCCCGCAGCGATGACAAACCCCGCCCAGAACAGCGGGTGACAAAACGTGCGCGGCCACCAGCGCTGCTCGTTGTCCGATTCGGGAAGCAGCGCTTCGGGAAGCTGCGCCAGTGGAAAAATCAACTTCTCGCGCTCCGACCAGTAGTTGAGCACAACGTATGACAGGCAGTAGAACAAGCCGTACGCGCCAAAGATAAAGATCATCCAGGACGCCAGCGGCCGCACCCACACGTACCAGGGAATCGCATCGAAAACAGCCCGCAGGTATTCGATCTTCTCGCCAATCGGCGCCGCGTCGATTGGCTTGGGCACCGCAACGCCCTCACGGAACAGGCGTACCTGATCGGGATCGCTGATATAAAGGTTCTGGTTCAGGTGCGGAATGACGTCCTGCTGCCAGCCGCGGATCGGGATGTTCCACTCGGGGTTGAACGGCGTGGGAATGATCGGTACGAGCTGCGCCGTTAAGCCAAACGACGACACACCCGAAGAAACCGTGATCGCGGCGAACAGCGTGATCAACTCGAAACGCGTAAACCGGCCAAACGCCTCGTGCCCGAACACGCGCCGGGCGGCGAGGTTGAATACCCTGATCGCAGGGTTGATCAGCAGTAGAAACAGCACCAACACAACGAATGCCATCACCGCGATCAGCGTCGAAGACATATAAATCTGTTTGATGTTCTCGACAAGAACAACGGTGAGCGCCTGGGCGATACAAAACAGGATCGCCAGCGGCAGGACCACGAACATCCAGCGCAGCCAGCCGGAGCCGGGGCCGGGGCCGCCGTCGCCGGCCGGGCCGGTGACGGCGCTACTCTGGGCCTTAGCCACATCCACGCGCTTGTAGGGGGTCTTGGTCATTGCCTTGGAATTGATGCCTTAACGGGCCGCGATCGTACGGGCACAGAAAATCGCGTGCTCACGTATGCGGCTTGTTTTTCAATCCATTTAACGTTTCAACGTGCCTCAATGTTAATACCGCAATGTACTGGTGCTCTTTGCGATCAGCGCGATCGCGACGGATCCCATGCCTATCAGGCCCATGCCCGCGATGAATCCGGAGAAGATGACCATGATGTACTTCTTGTAAAGCTGATGTCCGAATTTCTTCTGCAGATAGATGCGCCCAAGCAGCGCGCCGATCATTTCGGGGATGACGTTCCCGGGCGTGGACTGTCCCAGCCCGCGCACGACTCCGTAAATAAGAAATGTAGGCAGCCCCAGGAATGCGAGCACCGCATATGCCGCGACGCCCGACAGCGCACCCCAACCGATCACGTCGGCCTTGATCGCCTCCATGAACGGGCTCGAGCCGTCCATCGTCGCCGTTGCCGTCAGCGAAAAGTTCAGCGCCTGAAGACGCCAGAACTCGTTCGCGAACGGATACGCGGCGCTGGGCACCGGCGCCAGACGCCAGATTACATCGCTGAACACCAGCGTCGAGATCAGCACGATCGGGATCACCAGCAGTTCGGTCTTGATCACGCTCGTGAGTTTCGTGCCCGTCAGTTCCATGACACGAAATCGTCGCACCGCCTGGTTGTAGTCATTGACTGGGATTGGCGCAAACCAGATCGTCGAGCCGTTGTACCCGGACAAGATGTATGTCGCCTCGCGCACGAGCGGGATTTGCACAGTCTGGCCGACCAGTCCTTCGAGCTTGGCACTCACGTACGACATAATGGGCTGATAGATGAACGCGAACACGATGAAGAACAACCAGGGGAATCGTCCAAAACCGGTCTGTGGGTCGCCGGGCATCAGCATGACGCACACGCTGACATACGTGGTGGTGCTGGCAATGTAAAGGAGGATCGCGAAGATCATGGGCAACCCACCGCGGTCGGGATCACGGTGAAAGAGGGTTGCAAATAACCCAGGCGACGCGACGCCATCGTGACGGGTGTCATCGCCATTTTCGGCTGAATGGCGCAGAAACATCGTGCGCGCGATCTGACCCATGCTGATCAGAAAGATCGCCAGCGCCAAACCGATCCCGAACGACAGATAAAAGTCGACATGATTGGAAAACATCGTGTCGATCAGGTTCTGCCCGGGCGTCCACGTGGTGAGCACGCCGTTCTTGTACAGCATGGGGTTAAGAACAAGCGTAATGAGCAGGCCGATGAACCCGCCGACGACCGCCCAGAACGGCAGCACCATGCCCGCGAGCACGAGTGAAAGGTCGAACATCAGGTTCAGCGGCATTGCCGGAAGAAACTCTTTGGTGCTCACCGTCGGTGTCAGGTCCAGCCAGGGGATGGGAATCACCTGCACCGCATTGGCGAAAAAGGCACCCGTGATCGCCGGGATGCCAACGTAGACAAAGCCGAACGCCAGGCCGAGCATCGCGCCCAGCGAGAAGCATCGCTTCTTCCAGCGCTCTTTCGGGTCCTTCGTATCAACGAGCGCCGTGATGCCCAGGCCCTCGGCAGGCGCCATGGGGAACGGCAGCTTCTCGATGCGCGACGTCCAGCAGTACAGCGCATACCCAAGTCCGAACGCGTCGAGGCGCTGAATGACCAGCAGGCCGAACACAAAGAAAATCGGTGGCACCCAACTGCGTGTGAAGAACGTTCTGCCATCGGCGTTAATCGCGTCGGCGGACGCGGCGTAAAACTCGGGAACCTCGATCCCCATACCTACCAGCTCGGTCGACTGCGAGAGGTACTGCGCCCAGAGAAATTGCGTAATGATTCCGCCGTGTCCCATCCCGCCAATGGCGATACCGGTCATGTAGAAGATCAGAAAGACCTCCTGCTGCTCCAGCGATTTCATGGACCGTTTAGCGACCTCGGCGAAGAGAATGATCGTGACCCACTGCGCTGCCGGGCCCAGCCCAACGCCCATCATCAACGCCAGGTAAATCGACCCGGGGATCATCGCCAGCCCGAGAAACAGCGCACCCGCAGTCGTCTTGATGCCAAACCCTTCGCCAAAACGACTGGGGACCTGCATCAGGTCGCGGTATTGCTGGATTTCTTTGTCCTGATTCGACGGCAAAGTTTATATCCGGGTGGTTGTCTGGGGCTTGGGGCCGCACGTGCGGGTTCGTCACGCTACGGCACATTGCGCAGCGGCATTGCCTGGACATTCGCGAACAGCGCGTCACCGCGCTGGCAGTATTCCTGCTGGTGTTCGGACTTCTGTGAGCGCCAGCCCAGCAGGCGTTTACGAAGCGCCTCGAGGAACGGCTGGTTGACGGTCTTCCAGTTGTTCAACTGTCCGCTCTTGCGCGTCAGGTGCACAGACAGCATGTGCGCCCGCACTTTTGGGTTGTAGTAGGCGTAAATCTCCATCTGCTGATTCACGCCCAGATCAAACGGCGCAGGTGCAATGTCGTAGAGCATGACGAATGTCTCAGGCGACGGCGGGTGTTCGTCCGTGGTGGTTTGCTGGGCAGTGGTGGCAGGCTCGGGGTCGCCCTGAGCGCCCGGTTCGAGCTCCGATGTACCGATGCCGCGCGCTCGCGCCAGAAACTGCCCGGTGGACGCCTCGCTGTTTTGCTTCATGTACTCGTGCAGATATGCGCACACGCCCAGTACGCGCGTCCGGTCGTAACTGAACGGGAAGTCGACGTGAATGTCATCGCCATTGGGCTGGGGCACGTTCCAGCGGCGCTGCCCGGAAGGCACCGCCGCACGAGCCGCCATCATTGCCGGGTACACCGTCGACAACAATACCGTGGCGATCGACAGCATAATCACTACCATCACCGCTGTGCTCGAGTAGTTCAGGTTCAGGTCGAGGTATTGTGACAGACCCAGGCTCAGGAGCTGCCCGATGATGTACCCGGCCACCGATCCGACGAGGCCGAACACGACCGACTCGGCGAGGAAGAACATCATCACGTGCCCGGGATTCAGGCCGATCGCGTTGTAGATAGACACTTCACGCTTACGCTCCATCACCGAACCGAGCATGGTATTGAGGATGATCGTGGCCGCGAGGATGATCGGGATCGCGACCTTGAGAATACCGCCGATCTCCGTGGTTCCGCTCGATGCAATCGCGTACTGGCCTGGCTCGATGCTGCGCCCATCCGATTCAAGTTCGACGGACTTATTCAACCCGACGGCAATGCGCGCATGTTGAAAGTTTATCATCTGTTTCGCATCGTTCCATGCACGCGCGGAAGGGGCTAGCGCACCGGCAGAATCGTCCGGCGCCGGGTCCTGCACCACGTACTTGAAGGAAAGCGAATGATATGTCGCCCGATCGAAATGCCGGCACAGATCGATCGGGATAATGGCGATGTCCTTGCCCTCCGCGAGCCGGGTGTCCGGATCCGCGAGCAGGTTGCCCGATCCGGTCAGCGCGGCGGTGCCCGACTGCTCGGCTTTACGCTGATACACTTCCTGCTCAGATTTCCTGTCCTGTTTCGCCAGAGAAATCAGCGGCGCGATCGGCAGGTCGCCCAGATCACGCAGCGCCAGGAACTCCTGCTCATCAAGCAGTCCCACGAGTTTCACGTCCAGGTCGCCAATACGCAGCATGATCCTGTCGGCGTCCGCTTCGGTGATGCCCAGAAACCCTGCGGTTTTACGGGTCAGAATGATTTCCTTCGCATCGTTGGCGCTGAACCACCGGCCGGCGACAATCGGCATGTCGTCGAGGAACCCGTCCTCGGCCTGCTCCAGGCCAAGCAGCACCGATGCCGCGAATTTCGAGTCGGGGGCGTCCGGACTCGGTTCCACCACCTCGATTTCAATCGGGTAATACTCGCCGATTGACCCGCGACGCTGAACCCAGGCGCGTGCCACCGACTGGGCCCGGCCGCGGTACACATCACGCAAGCGGCGTAGCGCCAACGGCTCGATCGGCGGCAGACCCGGACGCGTATATACCCAACCATCGTAAGGCGTCGATCGACTCAGGCGCAATTGTACCGGCTCCACATCCTGGCTCACGCTGATCACGCTGAGCATCGTGAACGTCACAAGCACGATCGTCACGCACGTCAGCGTTGTGCGGATGCGCCGGCGTTTCATATTGTTCACGCCAACGACGAACGCGACACCCGCCAGCCGGCTCTGCGGCGCGTCGGTTGACTCGACCTTTTGATATGCCTCGACCGCCTTGGTCATCGATTCATTGAACTGGCTGACCATGATGATTGCGACAAACCCTGCCAGGCCCAGAATCGAAAATGCCAGCACCACCATCGTCGGTGTCTGCGCCACCGCAAACGCCGGATGCACCGCCTGCAGCAACACCGCCATCAACCCGAAGATCGCCGCGAACATCATTAACTGCTTGTTGATGCTCGTAAACGGCGTGATCAGTTTCATCAGGAAATAGCAGAACGGAATGACCAGCATCAGGAAGAAGATGACCGCCTTGATTAAATCATTAACGATGGACAGCGCCCGCGTGTACGCGCGGTACCCGATGCCCTGCGCGACCATCGCATCGTTTCTGGCGGCGAGATTGTCCAGCGATTGTGAGGATTGCTGTGCCTGGTCGACGAGATCATCCGTCTGCTTGATGTACTGGGCCGCCATGTCGGTCACGACGCCGCGGCGGTTGAGTTTGTCCAGCCGATCGCGTGTCAGCACGCTCATGTCGCGGGCGCTTTGGAAACCCACTTGCCGCAGCATGCCTGTGTCGATGGGATATCCGTGCCCCTCCGGATGCTCGTCGTCCGCATTGATGGCGACGCCCTGTCCCGTGCGCAACTTGAAGTGTACATGAGGCTCAAGCCACAACGACGCGGTGCCGTCACCGCGAGTCGGGGACGATTTTCCTGACTTGGTTGTGGCAAGTGCGCCGTTGATCAGGAAGTGTTGCGGTTCGCTCTCCTGGTGCGCATCAATCACGTCCAGCTCGAGCGGCGCAGCCATCGTCAGCGGTTCGGCCA
>Ga0310342_100000830_pt1 | contig 18335 bp, 26 predicted proteins | sample S15DNA20500_MG_FD_206155 | JGI IMG/M metagenome (GOLD analysis project Ga0310342, IMG submission 206155) | Marine microbial communities from station ALOHA, North Pacific Subtropical Gyre - S1503-DNA-20-500_MG | ecosystem: Environmental > Aquatic > Marine > Oceanic | place: Pacific Ocean: North...
AACGCGGCATTTGACCAGGACGTTTTTGGGGAGGTGGCGCGGGTCCTGCAACGGCTCGCCAGCCGCATCGATGGGGTCGACAGCTGGGGAGAATCCTGGCAGTCCCGCCCGGAGACCGCTCACGATTCCAATGGCAACACGGTGGCCGAAGTGACCTACCACGAGGCTACCCCGGCGGCGGAGGAGTACACCTGGGCCGATGCCCGAGAAATGGCGACCGCGTGTAATGCCAGGTCCCAGCACGTGGCAGTCGATCGGCTTGACGTTCGATTTGCTGACGGGTCGCACCGCGTATACGACCATCCCGAGACCGCCGTCGACGACATGGCCGACATGCTGGCCGATATCGATGGATCCGTAGACTTTTAGAAGGGAAGAACATGAGAGAACCAGAAACGCCATTTATTCGATACAAGATCGTCCGATTTTGGCATCCTGCAGTGCCACGCAAGAGCCATAGCAAAATTATGCAAACCGGTCTCACGCTGGAGGAGGCCCAGAAACACTGCAACGACCCGCGTACCCGCGAGGAGGGAGTTTGGTTTGATGGGTACACCCAGGAGGGCGGCTAGCATGCGAATGACCAAACCGCTAGCCACCGCAATAACCGGGGGCCTCGGGGCCCCGTCCAAGATGCCAGGCAGCGCATGGGGAATCCCCGCGTCCACGTGCCAGGTCGGTGGCTTACTCAAATTGCAAGATGGCACACAATGCGCCATCTGCTACGCGGAACGTGGCCGGTATCGATTCCAAAACGTGCAAAATCGGCTATGGGCCTCCCTCGAGTTATTCAACATCGCCGCGGAGAGCCCCCGGGGCCTCGACCGCTGGGCGGATGCAATGGCCTACCTGATTGACGAGACCAACGACCGCTGGTTCCGCTGGTTTCACTCGGGCGACCTGCAGTCCCCTGCAATGGCACGGGCCATCTTCCGCGTTTGTGAATTGACCAAACGTGTCAAACACTGGATGCCGACGCGGGAACGTCGACACGTCAACGCCGCAGGCGAGGCCCCCGGTAATCTCACAATCCGCTGGTCGGGCTCGCTGATCGACGGAGACCCGCCGACCTGGGCGCGACATTGCAGCGTTTTGAGTACCGGAGCCCGCCGGCATGGCAGGAGATGCCCCGCCCACATGCAAGGCAACGCCTGTGGCGATTGTCGAGCCTGTTGGGACCAACGGGTGACAGTTATTGAATACGAGGTAAACAACGTCAACTAGAAGGGACGGAACCCGCAATGACCGGCACGGAGGTAGGCCTGGCAGTCCTCGCGATTGCCCTGATTATCATGGGAACAATCGACATATTCGGAGGAAACGACCAATGACGCTGGACGAATGCGCGGAGGTGATCGCGCGATGCGACGCCCAAACCGGGAGCAACCTAGCGGAACGGCTGCAGCGGCAGCTAAACCCCGAGGGGTACCTACCGCCACCGATCGAGGAAACAGGCAAAGACGGACGGCCCCGGCCCGCGTCACCGATGAACACGCGGCTGGCATACGCTCGCCAGTTCGCCGGATACGCCCTGGAACGGCTATCCAAGACCAACAGCCCGTTCCCCAACAGCTGCCACGTCAACGAGAACGGGCCGATTGACGGCCCACACCCTTACTTCGACTGAAAAGGAAAAGGAAAATGACAGACCAGGACAAATCAACACCAACGAACACCTCGGAAAACACTATCAACCACCAACCACCAACCACCGATTGGAAGACACAGGTCGTCCCCTGCAATTTCCTGTGGATGCTCGCCGAGTTCGGCAACATCGCCCCCGGGCTGGCCGAGTGCGAGGGGATGAAGCATGGGTTCCATGTCACGTGGTACATAGAGCGAGACTGGTTCCCCAGGGGTAAGTGGGATGAGGTCTGCTTCCTGGCCTGCAGAGAGAACAAGATCAGGGCAGGTTTTAATGGGAAGTTCCTCAGCAAGTACCGCACCGAGTACCTCGCTATCTCCGGACTGGCCGAGAGCAACGACGCGGAGTGGTTTGACTACGACGACCCGAAGGGAGGGGAGTGATGCCGAAGTGGAATCCGCCAACGCCATACGAGCGATGCGAAAACGCAGGGCATAAACGGGCGCGACACAGCCCCGATGGCGAGACGGTACTCGAGGAGTGCAGCATCTGCCGGCTGCAGTGGGTCATGCCGAGCCGATGGTCGTTCCTCTACAGGCCGAAGACGATTCACAACCCGAGTGTCTTCAAGAGAAGAAGATCAAACAACGACTAGCCCATGTAGCGGACGGCGTGGCCGGCCCTCAGTAGCTCGTCATTTACGCAGACGAGTTGCTGGGGGCCTTTTTCGATCCATAGCTCACACAGCCAGCGTCCCCACTTGCCCTTCTTGCGGCCCTTGTGCGTCTTTAGAAGCACCTCGCCATCCTCGGGCAGCATCTCCCTCACAAAGTCCCTGGCGGCACGCCCAGCCACCCTTGTGGCACCTCTGATCTCAGGGCAGTCCACGGATAGCAACCTCAGCTTTTGGCGGTGCAGGTACACGCCAAAGCCCAACGAGACAGTTGCCGTTGCGCTGTCGCCATCGTACACATCCTCGGGGAGGATGATGGCACGATATCCGAACCTACTTGGCTTCGCCCTGGACACGTCGGATTCCTTTCACGACTGGCTTCCCGTCCACGCTCATGATCTCCAACTCCCACTCCTGCGTCTCGGGGGCCACCACCGCGGGAGACGGATCAACCACCAACGGTGCGGTATCTGGCTTCATCTGGAACAGGCCACTGGCAATGCCAAGACCACCCCCGGCCAACGTCGCCAGGGCGAGGCCCTTCCAGAAGCCACCACCGTCGATGAGGTTGACCGCACCGTTGCTGGGGTACGTTCCAACGTCAACCTCACCAAGACCAGCATCCTTGGCCATCGTCTTTCTCCTGATCTTCAATCGCTGAGCGATATCGTGAGCCCAAATGTTAGCCACCAGCTGCCTCTGGCGAGACTTCGTCTGGTAGACCCGTTTCGCTGAGTCGTGCATCCGATAACTCCTCGATGAATGTCCGGTCCAGTTCAACTAGCTCGGACATTGCCCTCTCCTGCTGATCGGCCAGGCGAAGGGCGAGCGCGACCGCCTCCTGCAGACGGCCTTGCTCATCCAACGCCAACAACCGAGCAGCCTCTTCCCTTTGCTCAGTCGTGGTCAGCATCAGGAACTCGGGTTGATGGGTGCTTCACGCATGAGCAACTGACGCGCTGCAGCTGCCTCCATCACGTCAGGTTCTGAGAGATTCTTGGTGAAGACCCGGTCGATCAGGACCAGGGTCGTCTGGCTCGCATCGCTGGCACGACCGATTCGCTCACCAGCTGCAGCTTCCAGCAGCACTTGAATATCAACGGCCATGTCATCTACTCCTTCACAGGTCGCAGTCGGATCCTGATGGTAGCCCTGAAGTTGCTGCGCCAATCTTCCAGGGACTCCAGCCTCGACAAGAGGTCTGATGTGTCTGATGCCGTCCCTGGCGGGCCTGCTGGCCCAGTATCTCCTCTACCCCCAGCAGGACCGGCGGGACCAGCTGGCCCCGTCTTCCCCTGGGATGGTTCTAATTCCGCCAACCGCCGCTTCAACTCCAGTATCTCCCGGGTGCGGTCCTTGTCGCCCCAATCAGATCCCTCTGGACGTGGACCGAACGCTTTATGCTCCTTCAGGAAGGCAACCAGCTGGGCATGACTTGAGGAGAAAAGTTCCTTGTCGTCCTTCCCATGGCTGGCAACGCCAATCAGGTTGCCACCAGCATACACGCCAGCCCCCGAGTCGCCATCGCGGTACTTGCCGCCTGACACCTTGTAGCCACGACGCATAAACATCTGCTTACTTGTTGTGTCCCGTATCTCGCGGGGTCCGGTCGCCTTCAGCTGCTTGGGTCCGTGCCGGCCATACGCGGTGACCGACTTGATCACCGGAGGAGCCGCCACCACCCGGGCCAGGGACTGGCCTGAGCTTGGGATCTTGAACAACGCGAGGTCGGTCTTGGCATCGGCAGCTACCCAGCTGCCCTTCACCCTGCTCCCACTCTGCAGGATGACGTACACCTCGGTGCCTGCCTTGCCCGAGCAGTGAGCCGCACTGACCCCATATGTGTGCCCCAGGTCACGGTGGACCAGCGTGCCACTGCATCCACCAACCTGGACTGCCCCTGGGGGGAGGTGTGACGGGGGGACAGCCGAGCACAGCACAAGAGCCAGTGCGGCCACCGAGTGGAACCTCATTTCTTTTCCTTCTCCTTCTTCTTCCCGTTAGCCTGGATCATCTTGCGACCAGCCTCAAAGCCACCAATCAGGATCAGCAACTCGATGATCGTGGTGACCTCTGTTTTGTCGAACGATGACGAGTTCAAGTACAGGAAGACCGTGAGCCCAGTAAAGATCACGGCTAATCTGACGATTCCCCAGAACGGATGACCACCATTAATCTCAATCATGCAACCTCCTTGTTATAATCAGCCCTGGCCCGTCTCATCACGGATGACCTCACGGGGACGGATCCCCGGGCGGGCCACCTACCACGACAATCTCCACACGAGGATCGTCCTTGTCAACCGAAACCTCGGGCATCTGGGGCCGGAATCCATAGTCGTCAACGCCCAACGCCGCGGCTATGCCATCATAGGCGTATTTCAGCATCGCGGCCATGTTATCCCGGTCGCGGCGACGCTTGTCTTTGTAATAGAATGTCGCCTGCAGCCTCGAATCAGACCAGTCAACGTCCCCCCGCCTCCGACTCACAAGCTCTGTGAAACAGGCCACCCGGCACTCTTCGCGGTACTTCTTCGAGTGTTTATGACGGGTTCGCCAGTGGCAGCGTGAGTTAGGGCTCAGCTGCCTCGGAGGGAGGGGACAAACGACGGTTATCTGAGCAGTCACTCGGGTGCCCCCTCTGGTTCAGCCGTATCATCATCGATGTACGGCTTGGACCGCTTCACCCTTTCTTCGGCCTTTTCTATGTTGCCCTGCCACATCTCGGCAGCTGAGAAGTTGTGCTCCCCAGCGATCTCCTGATGGGTCCACAAGATATCGTGCTTCCAGCCAGCATCTAGGAGACGCTGCATCCGCTGGCGGATCACCTTCGCCGGCGGGGCCTCCTGGAACCTAGCCTGGTCGAGTCGGTAATCCTCCCCCATGATGCCAGCATCACTGGGGGCTCCATAGTTGTCGCTACTTGGCTTCGGTATCGGCATCGATCGGTTTCCTTGCAATGGTTAGAGTGTATCGCAGTCTCTTGTGTGCCAGCAGCCCGGCCATCCCCACACAGGCCAGCCCGTGCAGTTGCGTCCTCAGCGGGATGCAATTGGTCCCGTCACGGTAGATGGCCCTGCCAGCTGAGTCGAAAATCGACTCGGCCACGTTGGGGGTGAAGTCAAGCTCCTGCTCCACCTCGAACCCAGCGTTGACCAACTCGGTCATCAGCGGGACCTCGTACAGGTCCGGAACGTGGAAGCCAGACCGCACGTCCTCGTACAGCTTGAGCAGGCCACCGGCATGGTGGATGTCACCATCCAGCATGGCATCCAGCACGAGGAACACGCCACCAGGACGCAGTGCCTTCTTCACGTTGGCCAGCACAGCTTGCCGGTCCCATGACTGGCACAGGCTCTCGATCGCGTAGACCCCGTGGAGGTCACGAAAATACTCGGGCAACGACGGATCGTGGTAGTCGAACGCCACCACGTCGACAAACGCGGGAAGTTTCATTATTGCAATACGCTCTTCCTTGATGCTTGAGCAGACACCTGCCAAATCCCAAGAACGACTGCGTTTAGAGTGGAGGTGTTTCAGGGTGCCGCCAATCCCGCATCCCAGATCCAACACGTTCCAACCTCCCTCGTCCGATCGAGGAGGCATTTCCCTGACCAGGGTGTTCTCGATGAGCCGGTTGGTGTTGATCTTGGGCTTGGTGCTCATCCCGTCTATGTGCAGCCCGTAGTGGACGCACCCGTCTGAGGCCCCGTTCTCCATCCTCGACAGCCACACGTCCTCGTAGTAGGTGGCCACTTCCCTCAGCTGTTCCTTGTTCATGCCTTGTCCTTTAGCAGTTTCTCGATTTCCGGGATCGCTTCCTCGTATGCCCGGGATACGCAGGTGAAGAACTTGTCGAGGTCCAGGTCCAGCCCGAAGTTGCCCATCTCCGAGAGACGGGTCAGCTGGGTGATCACCCGGTACTTGCATGCGTTCCTCTTCAGCTTCTCGATTATCGTGGGCACGGGCTTCTCAGGGTTGTCCCACTCAACCGAGAGGACTTTGAGGAGCCACTTCTTGAGGTGGTGGTAGTCCTTGATCTTGCCACCGCCGCCCCCGTGCTGCAGTTCCGAGACGATCGCCTGTAGCTCCGGGTCACCCCAGTCGTGAGGCTCAACCGACTCTCTCCAGGTCTTGCTCCCCAGCATCACTCCCAGTACCACCAGTTCCAGTGCCCTGGACGGTGACAGCGTCTCCTCCTCGGGACTTTGTTCCCTCTTCCGCGATGATGACATCGTACAGCCTTGTTAGCAGTTTGACGGAAACTGGCTCCTGCTTCCTGAAGATCCGAGACATGTGGTACTTGTTCACGCCCACTCGCTCAGCCATGTACGTCTGAGTCCACCCAAACGCTTCCTTCACCTCAACGAGTATCTTGTGCCCATATTCCGAGGCATCCTTCCTGGCCCGGTCCATGAGGTAGTACGAGTTGGCCAGACGTTCCAGGTGCCACATCGACTCGTTGGGCATCTCTTTGGTGTTCATAGCTGTCCTTTCTTCAACGGTTCCGCCGTCCCCGCGACTTGTTTTACGACGCTCGCAGACTCGGCAATTCCTCACGTCGTTCTCGATACCAAAGGGAAGGTATTTCCCAGCGAGCCATCGGTAAGGCATCGCCAGTCCCTCGCTTTGGGCAGGGGTCAGATCGCACTAATCAGAACAAATTGTCCCCCGGGGATCTGATCCCGGGCAGTCAGCTACTTCTTGTTTATGTCATCCAACGGTTCCCCTGTCCAAAGATCCAGTCCCGCGGTCTCCCGCTCGCTCATGACTTCAATCCACTGATCGTGGCCTGGGACCTTCCCACCGACCGTGTTCCGAGGCCCTGCAGCTGTCGACGCTGGGCGGTTCTGACCACCAACCGGGTGCCGATAACTGGTTATCACGTTCTGCATCAGCGGTAGTATCTCCCGTGTCCCCTTCCAACTCTTTGCCATCCTCGCCTCCTTGCGTACACCCAGGACACAGCTGCTCCACGCTGAGCCTCTCGAAATCAGAATAGCATTCCTGGCATATCCCCATTAGATGTGAGCCCAGTTATTCTTGGCCAGCCTGCCAATAAGCCCGCTCGCCTCCTGGCGACTCATCTCCTTCGTTGCCAATCCATGCTTCTTGAGAAGCCGGCACTGCTTGTAGCTGGCCAGCTGTTCCTTCGACCTCCCGATCAGCGAGTCCATCAGGGTGCTCGCCCCGTGAAAGGTAAGATCCTCAATCCTGTGCCACTCGACTCCAAACTTCGCGAGGGCCTCTTTCTGTTTGTGAGTGGGCATTCGACCCTTGTGCCATCCCGGTTCACGAGATGGAACGACATCGAGGACTCCGAAGGGGTCGGCACGTCTTGCGTCGTAGGAGACTTGCCTCGCCACAATCTCACGACGCTGTTCCAGGTGAGTCGCATATGCCACCTCAGCTTCCTCAAGGGCACGGATCACGTCGCCGCCATCCTCGGCCAGCTTCTCCTTCGCCAGGTCAACCACCTCGTCCGGGTACTTGCCACCCAGCACATCGGTGCTCGTGATCAGCTTGTGCCTGCTGTTCCCAACAAAGTCCAGTATCTTGATGTGCGGCTTGGCACTGGCAGCGATCGCCGCCTTCCGTTCGTCCGGTGTCTCCAGTCTCCAGCCGTCACCCTCGATCACCCCGGGTAGTATCCTCGTGCCCCTGCCACACATCTGGGCCACCAGGCTACGGCTCTTGGATGGCCGGCCCATGCTCAGCGTCTGCACCTGCGGGCAATCGTACCCCTCGGTGAGACAACCCACGTTGACCGCGTACTGGTAGAACCCCTTGGCAAACCCCTGCAGGGCCCGCTTCCTGGCCTGCTTGTCCCGTGAGTTCACAACGTGCTGGTAGTTCTCACTGGCCGGGACCTTGGAGACGAGGCAGAACGCACGACCTTCCATCTTCCGGTTGAATATCTCAGCCAGCCGGCTCGCCTGCTGGATACCAGCTGCAAAGACCATGCACTGTTCACTCCCGGCTATCTCCATCGTGGGCATGGCCACCTTGTGCAGCACGACCTCCCGCGACATCTCCGACTGCAGGGCCTTACCCTGGAAGTCGCCACCCTGAATCTTGATCTCGTTGAACTGGATATCGTCAACCGTGATGATCTCCTGCTGGATCGGGACCAGCCAGCCGTCCCCGATGGCCGAGGGGCCACCCGCGGGGTCCATCAGCGGGTACTCAAACGCCACGGTATCGAACGTCTGCCCCAGTGCCAGTTCATCCGTCCGGTCTGGCGTGGCCGTGGCACCCAGCACCCGCAGGTCAGGATTCACGCTGAAGTAGTCCAGAATACGCTGGTACGTCTTGTTCTGGTGTACCGCGTGATGAGCCTCATCGATGATGATCAACCCCACCTCCTTCGGGTCGGGGAACGCTCGCTTGAGCCGCTTCTCACGGTACAGGCTGTCCTTGGATGCAAACGTCATCTTGGACTTCGGGTTGCTTGATCGTCGGAACTCACCCATCTCGATCTCACCATGCTCACCCGTCTTCTGCTGCCACCGCTCCCACGGTTGCCAGACCAACTCCTCCCGGTGAGCCAGGACAAGCACCTTCCCCTGCGGCCAGCGGTCAGCGATCTCCAGGAACGTCTCGGTCTTCCCCGTCCCTGTCGGCATCACCATCAATGCCGAGGTGAAATCGTTCAATGCCGAGATCGAGTCAGCGCAGCACGTCACTTGAAAGTCACGCAGGTAACTCACTTATCAAGCCCCCTGTGCTTTCCAAATTGCTCATTATTCAGACCTGGGTCTGGAGCCATATAGTCATCCCAGTCGTTGAGTTCAGCCGATCCACCAAGGGTGCGAGTGTCCCTGGCAGAACGGCCAATCTCCTCGGTGCCCCTTCTGCTTAGATCTCTCACCCTCGACACTGATGAATACTCATTGAGAAGGATCATCTTGATGCACTTTTTGCAGAACCGCCCGTCGTTCGTTTCTGCCTCCTGTTTGACACATTCGGCACACATCCCGTCAGGTCTCGGATCCGGCATCCCTGTCACTTCCTCAACCCCTCGGGCAATGCGTTGTACTGGTCGCGGTGCATCCACCCCAGCTGGTCACACATGTCGCACCCCTTCCCCTTGCAGACCGGGCACACCGCATGTGGCCGAGCCGCGATCAGGGCGTTCGACACGTTGCTGCAGTCAGCCTCGACCGCCCGCAGCGGCAGCAACTCGCCACCCTCCTCCTCCGAGATGACCCGGGCACTCGCCTTGATCTCACCAATCTTGTAGATCAGGCCCCGGATCCCCTTCGATGTCTTGAACGTATCGATGAGATTTTCTGGCACCGGGATCTCGTTCCCGTCAACCACGGGAGCCTTCTCGCGCTCGACAGCCTTGTGCCCCTTGCTGACCGAGCGGTTGAGCATCCGACGCAGGTCAGCTGCCTTCGCCTCGTCACCGCCGGCCTCGGCCTCATCGATTGCCTTGACAACGACACTGGCCCTCTCGGCGGTCATGCCGCTCATCCCGACAGCTTGGGCAGCAATGTCTCTCGCAGTGCCAGTCTTCCCCTCCTCAGCCTGGCCTCTCCCGCCCTTACCTCTATCTTCCGCCAGTCGACTCTCAACCTCCTTCAGCACATCGAACTCACGAGCCCGCTGCTCATTGGTCTTGTTACGCTGCCGGTTGGACAGGATCAGCAGGCGGATGGCCTCGTCGTCGGTCCCGACCAACTCATCGGGCTGAATGATCACCGGGACCTCGTCCATCTCCAACGCCCTGGCCGCGTTCATCCGGCGATGCCCCGAGAGAACCACTGTCAGCGGGGCCCCGTCTGTCAACTCCTCCTTCGCCAAGATGGGCTCCAGAACGCCAAGACGCTTGATCGACTCGATGAACTCCTCATCCGGTGCATCACGGTAGATATCCTCATTGACCTCGTGAGGCTCCAAGTCAAACGGGTTCATGTAGATCACTTTGTGTGTCATACTTCTCACTTTCAATTGCTGATACCACATCGATAATATTCTTGGCTATCACTGACGTGCAGCAATCCAGCAGTTCCCGGGCAACTGGAATCGCACCGTAGGCAATCGCCATGTCCATCGCGTCCACAAAGTCCTTACCGACTTCCTCCAGCTGAATCTGTTTTTTTATAGCCTCGTCGGCTCTGTCTATGCGCTCCTCGGCAGTGGGCGGTTTCAACGAGAGACCTTTCTTGTCCAACTGCCTCTTGATTGCGTCCACCGTGGAGGGACCGCAGTTCTTGACCGAGAGTAGCTGCGACTCGGTGGTCCTGCAAAGTTCGTCCAGCCTGGTGATTCCCAGACTCGCGAACGCTTTGCGCGCCCTGACCATCCAGAAGAAATCCTCCTTGAGTTTCTCCCGCTCAGCAGCGTCTGCAGCGTCTGCAGCGTCTGCCTTTCTGTGCGCCTCGACCGACTCCGGTAGAATTGTCATATCTCCTCACCTTCCTCCATTGCTGCCACGAGCATCTCCCCCACGGGGACACCCTTTTCAACATTCACCTGGATCAGGTCGAGGGTCGCATTGACCAGTGCCTCTGAGTCCCGGATCTCACCGATCGAGGACTTCGTCCCGTCCCACAACCACTCGACCACCTTGTTCGCCTCGTCTGGCCCCTTGCACCCAGCCTTCATCAAGGCCTCGTTCAACTGGTCAACTGCCTGAACTTCCTCCTCCACTGCCGATTGCTCTGCCTCAACCCGGGCAGGGGAGCCACTAGGGCTGGTGTTGTTAGGCAAAGCCCAACTCGGCAGCTTCGGAGGAAGCCAGAAGAACCACTTGTCTCCACCCGGGCCCTGGCACTTCGCCCGCTTGGCCCCGGGGACCTTGTTGTCATGTATCTCAGCCCACCCCTCATCCAGGTCGTAGAGGTAACGACCGATCCCCCACTGGCAGGCTGCTCGCTTCATGCTGTCCGAGAGGGCAGACTTCACCGCCTCGATGTCACGGGCTTCTGCACCGTCCCACTTGGTGACCCAACACTCCGTGTCCAAGCAGACACAGACCGAGAGGCCGCAGATCACGCCGCCAGCGGGGCCAGCCTTGTACTCGTTGCTCCAGCGATCAGGACCCAGGACATCATCCAGCCTCTGTTGGATCGCCCGATTCGTCACATACGCCAGACACAGTGCCCAGACGTTCCCGTCCTTCCTGCACCCGCTGCGACCGATCCTCCACTCCACCTCCTGCGGTGCAAACGGGGCCTGCAGCTTCTCCCAATCGATATCAACTGTCATCATCTTCCCTTTCCTGTTCCATGGTCACGAGCAGCAACTCGTCTACCTGATCCGAAGAGATGTACTCTTCACTAGTTCGCATCCCGGGACCAACTCCCCTTCCTTCAGCGAGGTGAGGATCGCTGACTTCAACACCTTGACATCACCCTGTTCCAGGTACCGCGGGGGGATCACCGCCTGGTCGACGATGCCCACTCGACCCGGGGTCTCCTGAACACGCACCGTGAACAGGTCGTCCTTCACCAAGTCCATCTCCATCCCAACCATCTGGTCGTGGACATAGTTCTTCAGCCAGACCGCCTTCCCCTTGAAGGACTGCTGCTTACCCTTCAGCCGGTCGATCTCCGCACCCACTGCAGCCACCGAGGACTCAAGCTCCTTGATGACCTTCACGCAGTTGACCACCTTCTCCTTGAAGCTGCCACCAAGGTGCTTGAGTTCCCCCAGCAACTCATGGCTGAGACCCCCCTCCTCGGTGGCCAGCTGCACCAGCTTGTCCATCTCCTGGGGATACTCATACAGCTTCATCGACCCGCTCCTTCCCCACCAACTCGTCCCGCAGGATCTTCACGTTGTCCGGGGCATCAACGCCCAAGCGAACGAAGTTGCCGTGCAATTCCAGCACGGTGACCGTGATCTCCCCATCCAGGACAATCGACTCGCCTTCCCTTCTACTCAACACCAGCATTGCCTTCTCCTTGGTTGCTGTAGGTTGCTGGGCTACTATAGACGAACCTGCAGCTAGTGCAACCCACAAAATCTAGCGGTTGCCGCGTGGTTGCACCACTACGAGAAAGGTATGATAAATTTATCATACCTTTAGGGGTACACGATCTTCGCGGCGCGTCGTCGCTGGTAGAGGGACTCTATCCGCTTCGCTGGCGTCGCGTCCTCGATATCCGGGAAGCCACGCATGAGCAGGCTCTTTGCGCTTTTTCGCTGCTTGTAGAGCTTGTCTCGCAGCTTGTCGCCCTCTGCGATGTTCCCCTGCTCGTAGGCCCGGAACATCCGCATCTCCCTTTCTTCACGCTCCAGCATGGTCGACTCCATCCGGAACGGATCCCTGTCCAGTCGCATGGTGTCGATGTTCTCCAGGGCACTCTCGGCCAACTCGGAGGCCTTGTTGCTGATCTCTCTCCGCTTCGTCTCGTCCTTGGTCATGGCACGGATGTGGAACAGGAGGCTGACCGCCCGGGTCGCGTCACCCAGCAGCATGTATTCCCTGTTCTCTTCAGGCGTCTCGGCTGTCACCCGATCACCATGCCTCGTGTAGACAAACTCCCAGACATCGTAGAGTTCGTTGACAGGCCTGGTACGCGACCCAGCCTTGCCGCCCCTGCGGAATACTCTCCCGAGGATCGGGACATCGCTGAAGGACTGCAGCTTCTTCCCGGTGAACAGCTGGTCCAGGGATTGACCCGCCATCAGGTAGTCCCTTGCCGCCGGCCCCGCGACCGAGGTGATGGCATGATCGACTTCCACTGGTGACATCCCCGCGAGATTGGCCAACCACCTCGCGGCCACCGTGGTGTACTCGTTGTACTGCTGCTCCCGCGGAATACGGTCCCTTCCACCCGGGCCAAGGAACGCGGAGGAGACCACGGGAGTCCCGAAGTAGGACTTCCGATTCATCCCCAGTTCCATCACCGTCTGCCAGCCCTTGCCCAGGGCACTGCTCGGGGAAGCCTTCATCCGTTCAAAGTCCCACGGGAGGTCTACTGGACTGTGGCTCTCCGCGATCGTGAAAGCATAATCTTGAAGCTCGGCCCATTTCAGGACCTCGTCCGGTTCACGCCTGTACCATGCGTCGAGGAATGCCACGGCCAGGCCGGCGAACAGCTGGCCTGAATCGTGAGCCATCGGGATCATTACCACCACATCCTCGCCAAGGATGTTCGTCGGGTAGAACATGTAGAGGAACTTCTCCCGGGCATTCAGCCGGATCCACCAGTCCTCGTCCTTGTTCCTGAACCAGTTGGCGATGGCCAACCCGGCAAGCTGCAGGCCACGGGTGGCAAAGTGGACTGGCCCCGTGGGGATCCCTGCCAGTTTTCCCATACGCACTGGTCGCTTGGCTGCACGGATCGCAGCCCTGGGCCCCTGTATCGCCGCGTTGAAGAACGGGACGTACTGGTTGTAGGCACGGGATATGTCCCCAGCTGCCGTGAAGTCCACGGTCACCTGCTTCCCTGCAAGGATCAGATGCTGGGCAATCTCCGGGGTCATCGTGTCACCAGGCTTCCAGCCTATCTCCGCGGCGATCGTCCTGATCTCGGCCATTCGCGTGGCAGACTCGGGGAACTGGAGGAAGTCTTTCCAGAACGAGAGGAATGACTTCCAATCGTTCCACAGGTGCCTGGGGATCCTCGCAGGATCGGTGACGTAGCGAACGACACGCTTCCCGATGTTCTTCGACAACAGAACGTCACGCGCCGACTGGGCCACGAGGTCCGTATCCTGCGCTAGCGGGAGTGCCATACGCCCACCCAGCCGCAACCACAGCTTGCTGTATTTCGACCTGACCCTGCCCCCGGTGATCGCTGAGACGAACTCCTCACCAAACGACAACACGAAGTTGGTGAACAGCGTGAGACCGTTGGCACTGCTTGCCGTGTTCAGGTACAGCGTCTGGAAGTCACGCAGCGGGTTGGTCACCAGCCCGAACGAGGCCCGGAACCCAACGGTGCCTGCACGGAACAGCCGAGCGGTATGCCGCGGCATGATCCCGATAATGTCGACCGCCCACCGAGCCCAGTTGTTCTTTCGCATGAACTCCAGCCCATCCGCACTCATGCTCTGGACTGCCTGGTAGATGGCCGGCTCCATCTTGTACCAGCGGACGGTCCCGGACTCGTCCATCACCGGGATGATCGGCTCGCCTGACTTCGGGGTGAGGGCGAGACCGTAGAACTCGATCATCTTGTTCTCGAAGTCGACCTCGTCCAACTCCATCGGCAGTCCACGTTTGTCGGTGATCTGCGGATCCAGGCCCTTCCCCTTCAGGTCGGCCCACACCTGCTTCGCGGTGGACTCAATCCTCGCAGCGTGTTTCAGTTCCTTGCCACGCACCTCCTGGAAGATCAGATTGCCGAACCCGAGCGGTTCACCGAGCTTGTCGCTGAAGCCCCCGGCCATTGAAATCATCGACATGACAACCTTCCGGTTGTGTGCGGCAAGGATCAGCCTCTCCGCGTTCGATATGGCCGTCTGGATGGGGTCCACAACCGAGATGAGCTTGGAACCCTTGAGCGCGTCGAAGACATCCGTGTAGCTGACGCGGGGTCCACCGTGCTGGGCAAGTGCAAGGTTCATTGTCCGCATGTAACGGCGGAGCGGAGCGTAGTCACCACGCTCTTCTTCCTTCCTCCGGATCCTCTCGACGATCGCCCCAAAGAACGGATCGGCTTCCGCGACGTACTGCAGTACCCCGTCATTCCACCTGTAGAAGATGTCCGCACCAGCCCCGAACCGACCGCGATCCGACCCGGGTAGCGGGTACATCTTCTCAAGTTTGTCGATGATCTTGGTCGCCTGCAACTCGGTCATCGGGGTTTCAAGCGGATCCGGCTCCCTGCTGGTGACGTTGCCGTCTTCATCCCATGTCATCTTCTCGTTATGGATCAGCTTCAGGGAACGACGGGCCACGAGGTAGATGGTGAAATCCTCGTAGTCCTTCGGCTTGACGAATTTCTCCATCTGAGCCAGGGAGACCCCGCCTTTCACGAGGTCCCGGGCGAAGTTCACCATCCCGTCATTCACCATCTGGTGAACAACAGCCGAATGCTGCAGCCTCAGTGCCTGGCCCCACATGTACGGGCTCTTGTCTCTCGCGAGCTTCTTGCCCGTGGTTTTCTCGTACTGCATCTCGAACAACTCAAGCGGCTGCAGCGAGTCGACGAATTGCCTGACCAGCATGTTAGGAGCCAGCCGCATCATGTCCTTGAACTCTTGGTACCGCACCTCAAGTGACGCGGGATCCACCACGAGGTTAGCCCGAGCCCAGTTCAGCAGGCCCTGGTCCCTGGCACTGGTGACCATCCCGGCTATCCGGTTCATCTCCTTCAGTGCCTTGCGACCATTCGGTCTCCCGGCCACCGTGGTCTCGAACCACTTGAGAGCGTTCGGTGCCTTGTCCTGAACCTCAGCCCTGTTCTCCAGGTACAGGCGGATGAACTCGGCAAACCCTTCTCTCGCAAGTCCACCCTTGGGCTTCTTACCCTCGCCCCACAGGTCGACCCCCAGCTGCTTCAACTCCTCGACAACCTCCTTGCCGACTGCCGCGGACTTCCACGGGCTGGTCCTGCTGATCTTCCCGCTTACTGGGTCCTCCACCAATCCGGTGCCGAAGATCAACACCTCGATGGCATGCCCGATCTCGTGGAACGCGGTGAGCATATCGTCCGCGTTCCGGATCTTCACCATCAACTCTTGCCAGTAGGTCTCTCCAAGAGCACCAGGCGACTTCATGGTCCCGGTCTGGATCGGGAAGTCGCCGATCCCCTTGTACCCGAACAGCCTGGGCAGCTTGGATAGCCGGCGGATGATACTCCAGATCGCGATCGGGCGACCACTCCCGGCTCGCGGGTCCTCGTGGGTCCAGAAGTCGTGTACACCAGGCACTGCCCCAGCCGGAAGTTCAGCAGGCGGGCGGGCTACATCAATGAGCCTCGGCTCACCCTCTTCCGGGATCACTTCTCCAGCTGCAGGTCTCCTTGGCCGCGGAGGCGACGGGTCTGCACCAAACAAGCCTTCCCCTTCCGCCGCCCCGGGGGCTGGCTCCACCTCAGACGCCTGCGTGAAGCCGGATTCGTGGACTGCCAGATACCAGTCCGCATCCGCGACTTCGCCAAAGCCGGGATCGAACTTCCCGCCCTCGATTACCTTCACCGTCGACACGCCCTTACCCAAGAACTCGCCCTGCCTGAACGCCTCGACATCTATTCCTTGCCAAACTTCAACCGGCATCGGATCAGCGAACTTGTACTTGCTGATTGCTTTTGCAAGATCCTTGGCCTTTTGTCTGGTCTTCTCGTTTTTGATGTTGTCAAATGGGTAGTTGGCGTATTCCGATAGTTGGCCCGCCGCGTCTTTGGATTCAACAGGCACACCAAACTTGTTGTACTTGGCCGCAGAGGCAACAACGAACTGTATCCAATCGTGGTGCGCGAATGTTCGTATGCGTTCATTGATTATCAGGGCTGGCGTTACGCCCGTCTTTGTTGTCCTGTCATAGTCCCCGGCCCACACTGTGGCCTCTGCGAAGTCGGTGGTGAAGTACACCCCAAAGGTGTCCATCATCGGGTCGCCCGTCCTCACAAGTGCGCCAGCCTTCAACTTGCCATGAGTGTCCGGGTCGTATGTCTGGCTGCCGTGCCACACGATCAGCGGCTCACCGTTCTCGTCACGGACTACATCGTCCCTGCCTTCTGCCCAGGCCAGCAGCTTGTCTACCTTCGCCTGCTCTGCTGGGCTAAGACCCTCTTCCGCCTCCGCGTCCACTCCAAGCCTGTCGAGGCCAAGGAGCACGGTCAGCAGTTCGCCGTTATCCCTCTCGTTGTCGGCAATCGCTTCAATTTCATCCGGGGTCATCTCCGGCAACGATATCTCTTCCTCGCCCAGCGAGGTCACATCCACTGGAGACTTGTACCCCGGTTCGTTCCGCCTGTTTCTTGCACTCCAATACAGCTGGTTCGAGCCAGCGGGATACCCGAGCGATCTCACGCTGCGCCAAACCAGGACGGTCTTCCAGATCTCAAGCCTTGCTCGCCTGTGCCTGAAGGATGCCTCGTTCAGGGTTTGCTGTCTCAGGTCCTCACCGCCCTCCTTGAACGCGGCTTCTACCTGACGGTCCATCTCATCGATACGATCCATTATCCCCATCAGCTGTACGGTCAGTTCCTCTTCCTGACGGTCTCGCTCCGCCTCGGTGAAGCTCTGGCTGTCCAGATCCTCGGCAGTCTCACCCTTCGCAGGCATGTCCTCCTTGGGGAGCACGTCCGCGAAAAAGGCTCGTGCATCCTTGGGGCCCTTTACCACGATCTCCTGGCCTATCTTGATCAGCTGGGTGACATCGTCTTGGAGATTGGTAATCTCTTCCGCCACGTCGGTCAGACCGAACTTCTCTTTGATCGCGTCTTGAAGCTCCTCATTCCCCTCAAGGTAGGCCCTGATGCTCTCGACGAGACGCGGGGCCAGGGTTGCGTCCTTCTCTTCCGCTTCCTGCAGGGCCTGCTCATTCGGGTCAGGGACCTGCACGGGCACTGCATCCGGATCACGAGTTTCACTTAGCTCGGTTGTCCTGCGGGCTGGCTTGTAACCGGCAGACCCGAATTTGGCACCGTCCCTTTCCGGCACCTCCCAACTCTCACCCCTCTTCTTCGCAAACGCGCCGAGAGTCTCGGAGATCACCTTGGGCACACTTTTCAGCTTGGCCCTGTCAATAAACAAGCCCTCCCGCTCATTACCCAGTTCCGCATGGAGCGATTGCAGGGCAGACCGGAACACCTTCGGCTTGTCACCAATCTCCAGCAGTAGGTCCAGCATCATCCTCCCTTGAGGGGAGATCATGTCCTTCGGGTCCGTCTCGAACAGAGTCCCGGAAGCTAGGAACTCGCTAACGTGTTCCGTAGTCTTCAGCTTCCTGTGCCCAGAGATGAAGATCGCAGCTTCTGCCAACGCGGAAGAGATGTCCGCGTCCGGGTAGCTCGCCTTTATCGCGAGGACCGCTGGCAAAGAGTTGACGAATAGTCCCTTCAGGTACTTGGCATTCGAGGTCAGCTTCTCAAGGACCTCGATGTCAAATGCCGCGGACAGGAACATATCCCTGACAAGCTCTTTCCCGGCATCGGTTAGCACTAGATCG
>Ga0310342_100000831_pt1 | contig 18319 bp, 20 predicted proteins | sample S15DNA20500_MG_FD_206155 | JGI IMG/M metagenome (GOLD analysis project Ga0310342, IMG submission 206155) | Marine microbial communities from station ALOHA, North Pacific Subtropical Gyre - S1503-DNA-20-500_MG | ecosystem: Environmental > Aquatic > Marine > Oceanic | place: Pacific Ocean: North...
GGACTTGCAGTAGGATTACTGGCACTTGTTATTAATAGTACATTATATATTTTACATGAGAGGCTTTGGAACAGATTCGACTGGGCAAAGAAACAAACTACGGAGTCGGACAAAGTTTTGTTATAAATAATAAAAAGGAGAAAATAATGAAAACCATTCGTTGGGTACTCGCACACGAACCTATTGAACTATTTTTAAGAGCTGCAAAACGATTTAAGGCGACTATGGAAGCAACTGCTCCAGGCCGGCTTAATTACGAAATTTTAACCCTCTCAGAATATGCCGACAAATATATGCCTGGAAAAACGATCACAAAACATGATCTTCTACAATTGATGGAAGATGGTGAGATTGAAATGTCCCAGATGTATACTTCCACTCTTGGTCGTAAACATCACAGAGATATGTGGGCTCTAGACATGCCATTTATTTTCAAAGATCACGATCATGCTAAGAATGTTCTTGAAGGCGAAATCGGGCAGTCTATTCTTGCTGGATTAAACGAGAGGACAAATGTTCAAGGTTTGGCGTTTACTTATTCGGGCGGTTTCCGTATGATTCCTGCTAACGTAGAACTACACACCATTGAGGATTTTAAAGGTGAGAAACTACGTTGTAATAAATCCCCAATCGCTGAGGAAACTCTCAGTGCCCTTGGTGCTATTCCTGTTCCTATTGAGTTGGAACAGATTAACGAAGGTGTACAGGACGGTATTATTGTTGGTGGAGAGTCTACCTACCCACGGTTCTACGGCCTTAAGCAGAATGAATTTATGAACACAATTAATGATGCAGAACATAGCTTGTTCTTAACGTCAATCGTTGTCGCAAAAGATTTCTGGAAAGACCTTGATGAAGACTTACAGGTACAGATCGAAGAGGCGTCATTTGACGCAGCTCGAGCAGAACGTGTTTGGTCTGTTGAGGATATTGACATTGTTAAATCAAAATGTGAAAGAGATACTATTAAAGTTGTTACCATGTCAGATGATGAACGAGCTCGTTGGAAAAAATCTACAGAATATATGTATGAAAAATATGACGATATGTTTTCATCTGGCTTACTGGATAGTATAAAACATGCTGCATGAAAATTGTAATATATAATTTATTTAGCAAAACAGTTAATTGCAAAAGAGAACTTCATAATTATAATCCATTAGATTTGGATAATGTGGATGATTATGAGAGTGACTATCTTGGCGAACTTTATAACAATTTTCTTTGTTCATTATCATTGTTGGTTAATTGCAATGTTCCTTTTGATCGTACAGGTGAGTATAATTTATTAAATGTAGATTATACCTCCATTCCAAAAATACCCGAAAATTGGGATCGTGATTTTGCAGATATCTGTAATGAGCGAGCTCAAGTGTTGTGGAGTTTAGGTAAACCTCTAAGAGTTTGGTGGTCTGGAGGTATCGATAGTTCAACTGCTCTAACAGCATTAATTACAAATAAGAAACCAGAACATGAACTTAGTGTCTGGATGGGCAAAGCTTGCATAGAAGAAAATCCTACTTATTTTGAAAAAATTCAGAAATTAGGAATTCCTATAGAATGGAATAGTAAGGAAACCATGTTTGACAATATGGATATATGGGATGGTACAGCTCTGAATATTACAGGCGAATGTGGTGATCCTATGTATGGTACATATGTAATAGAAAATCATATAGAAGAGTTGAATGACCATTGGCATAAAACTTTTGATTATGAAGATGTGCAATTTATCTATAGAGATGATCCACGAAGAAATAGGTTTATAGATTTTGCAGAGGAGTATGTTTCTAAGGCTCCATTTGAGATTAAAACTCCTGTTGATTTTACATGGTGGGTAGCATTTGCAACAAAATGGCAATGGATAGAACGTAGATTTTTTAATTTTTTAAAAGACCCTACTGGATATACAAATATGACTGCTTTTTTCAACACTTCAGAATTTCAGATATGGAGTATGACTAAACATCATCTGAAACACAAGGGCACGTATAAAACCTACAAATGGCCATCGAAAGAATACATATACAAATTCAATCCAGATAAAGACTATCTAAACCACAAAACTAAAGAAGTTAGTATGCCTAAAACTATGGGAAAACCACATGGATGGCCTTATTTAAACAGACATAGAATTTTATGGGACGATGGTACATATTATCCTCTAGGACCAAATGGAACAGCTACCCAAATTATACCGTCTGATGTTTCTTGTTGGGAGCTGTTTAATAAGACTCTTTTTGATAAATATAAGAAAAGGGAGATGCAACCATGTATGAGTACGAGTGTGAAATCGTAAGGGTAGTAGATGGTGATACAGTAGATGTAAATATCGATCTTGGATTCGGCGTGTGGATGAGAAAACAACGTATACGGTTATACGGTGTGGATACTCCTGAGTCGAGGACAAGAGACTTGGTAGAAAAAAAGTATGGCCTTGCTGCCAAAGCTTTTGTTAAGTCCCATCTTCCAAAAGGTTCGCCTCAAACATTAAAAACTAAACTTGATGGTAAAGGAAAATTTGGCCGTATTCTTGGAGAATTTGTTATTGAAGTACAATACGGCAACACCACAATAAATGAATTGCTTATCAAAAGTCACCATGCTGTACGTTATTACGGTCAATCAAAAGAAGCTATTGCCGAAGGGCATATAGAGAATAGAGAGATGGTCGATGTCTGACGCTGTATATCTAGGAAATCCTAACCTCAAGAAAGCAAATGTTGCTCAAGAGTGGACAAAGGAAACGGTTGAGGAATATACCAAATGTATGAAAAACCCACAATATTTCATAGAACATTATGTAAGGATTGTTTCTCTAGATCATGGTTTAATTCCCTTTACCATGTATGATTTTCAGAAGGAAATGGTAGGTACGTTTCACAACAACCGCTTCACAATTTGTAAACTGCCTAGACAATCTGGAAAATCAACTATTATTATTGCTTATCTCTTACATTACGTATTATTCAATCCAACAGTTAATGTAGCAATCCTTGCAAATAAGGCCGCCGTTGCTCGTGATCTACTATCACGTTTGCAACTTGCCTATGAACATTTACCCAAGTGGTTACAACAAGGAGTTATGACATGGAACAAGGGAAGTCTGGAGTTAGAAAATGGTTCTAAAATTCTGGCAAGTTCCACTTCGGCTAGTGCTGTTCGTGGTGGTTCATATAACATTATTTTCCTTGATGAGTTTGCTTATGTCCCAGCTAACGTAGCAGAACAATTTTTTAGTTCTGTTTATCCTACAATATCTTCTGGTAAAACCTCTAAAGTTATAATTGTGTCTACACCACATGGTATGAATATGTTCTATAAGATGTGGGTAGATGCTGAAGAAGGAAGGAACAGTTATGTACCTATAGATGTTCATTGGAGTGAAGTGCCAGGCCGTGATGCTAAATGGAAAGAAGAGACTATCAAGAATACTTCTGAATCACAGTTTAATACAGAATTTGAATGTGAGTTTTTAGGTTCTATAGATACTCTTATTACTCCAGCAAAACTTAGAACTCTTAGTTATAGAGCACCAACGAAATCAAATGCTGGTCTGGATCAGTATGAAGCGCCTAAAGAAAAGCACACATATATGATATCTGTTGATGTGTCAAGAGGAACCTCTAGAGACTATTCTGCTTTTACAGTTATAGACATATCTCAAATTCCATACAAGTTAGTTGCAAAATACAGGGACAATGAGATTAAACCTCTACTGTTTCCCAGTAAAATATATGACGTTGCCCGAGCATACAATCAAGCCTTTGTACTTATAGAGGTAAATGATATCGGCGAACAGGTAGCAACAACTATGCAGTTTGACTTGGAGTATGACAACCTAATGATGGCTTCAATGCGTGGACGGTCCGGCCAAGTCCTTGGAGGGGGGTTCTCAGGGGGTAGAGCGCAATTGGGGGTAAGAACCACTAAAGCTGTTAAGAAGACAGGTTGCTCTAATTTGAAACAATTGATTGAGGATAATAAATTTGTTATAGAAGATTTGGATACAATTAGTGAATTGTCCACCTTTATTGTAAAGGGAAGTTCTTTTGAGGCTGATGAAGGGTGTACGGATGACTTGGTAGCTTGTTTATTTCTATTTGCGTGGGCTTCAGATCAGACATATTTTAAAGAGCTGACTGATGTTGATGTCCGAGCAACTATGATGAGAGAGCAACAAGATGCATTAGAACAGGATATGGCACCATTTGGTTTTATTGTTACAGGATTAGAGGAAGAAAATATAGGTGAAGTTGTGGACGAATATGGTACAAGATGGAATCCTGTTGTGAGAGATCATAGTAGTAATTGGTAGTTAGAACCACACAAATATAAAAGGTAAAATATATAAAGGCCAAGCAACATACATTGAAGTTAGAGATGTAGTTATTGGATTGGTATTTGTTATTTTTGCTGCTGCAAAAGATGCGATTGCAACAGGTGGTGTCAACATAGACAATACACTAAAGTATAATACAAACATATGTGCCCATATTTCTGTAAATCCTGCTTCAATAAGGGACGGTGCTGTAATGATTGCAACTATAACATATGCAGCACCTGTCGGCATACCCATACCCAAGATTATACACAAGACTGAGGTTAATAGTAACAATATTATAGAATTTCCGCTAGCAAGTTGAAATAGAAAATTAGTTATAAGGTATATTAAACCAGTTTGTTCCATAATACCGATCATTAAACCTATACCAGCACCTAAAAGAATAAGACCATGCATGGTATCTGCTATCTTGAGCATTGTTGATTTCAATGCCGGCCATTGTATTTTTTCTTTTGTAAATTCCCCTTCAATATTTCCTTTTGGAGCTTTAATCAACAGTAACAAGTAGAAAATTATTGCTGGAAGGGTTGCATAGTATACAACATCCCAATAGGATATTTGTAGGAGTTCTGCCATAAGGAAAGCAGCTGCTCCCATAATTGGAGGTAAGAGTTGTCCACCAGTAGATGCAACAGATTCATATGCTGCAGCAAGTCTTTTGGGGTATCCACATTTTATCATAAGAGGTATTGTTATTTGGCCTGTACTCATGACGTTTGCAACAGCTGATCCACTTATACTACCAAATACAGCAGAGGACAATATTGCAACTCTTGCTGGGGATTTTATATATCTTAGAATATATTGAATAATTATATTCACAAGCCCAGTATTAATAATGACTATACCTATGGTAACGAATATAAAAACTATATTTGTTATAATGTTCATCACCATGCCCATCATTGCGGTATTGTCTATAACAATAAATGCTAGAATGTCAAGATATTTTTGTCCTGTACTATTATAAAACAGTGGTAATAGTAGAAAAGCAGTTAATAGTCCTGTAAAGGATTTTCCATTAGTTTTAATATTACCAAGAATTACAAATAAACATAGAGGAAATGTTAGACTATACATTAACAGTTTTTCGTAATTTGCGATTTCTTCAAGATATGGATAGCAAATGGCTCCAGCAATACTACAGAGAAGTAGAGGTATCCAGAATTTTGGAAATGCAATTGCTAGAGAAGCTATGATGAATAAAATGTATTTTTGCTCATCATACAGAGGAACGCCGACGTACTGTTGCAAGTCGGCAATTCCTAGAAGTAATGCTAAAGTTAGAAAATACTTAGCGTAGTTTGAGCTTGTCATATGCTTTTAGAGCGCCAGGGTGAACAGGAACACCAAATCCTTTGCCTTTAAACATAAGTTTCTCATTAAAACCACGGGTCATACCACTAGCTTTGCGGTAGTCATCAGCGTGTTTATGAAGCCCTAACACAAAGCGTTCCACAACATGGTCTGGGACATGTTTACCAGCAAATACTGTGTAAGGATAAGCAAGAACTTTTACTGGACTTTTAATTTCAGGCCATTTCTTAGTAGGTTTTACTGTCGCAAGATAGTATCCAACCCAATCAGAACCGAAAGAATCCTTGAAAGTAATCTGATCGTAAGTAATTAATTTAATGCCACCACTTGCTGCATGTGCTAGATGCCACTTTTTAACAAATCCTGCTCCAATTACAGAGAATGCCCAATCTAGTTGGCCATTAGAAAATTTCTTGATCATTTGACCAGTTGAAGTAATAGGTACAGGGGTTTGATCCCCCATTGTTAGACCACCATTTTTTAATGTATCTCTAAAGAGATAGTGAAACATAGAAGTTTTTGGAGCCAGAGCTGTTCTCCATTCTTTTAGGTCAGATATGGAATCTGCTTTGGAATCTGCTGGAACAGCAATGGCCACCATAAAGGTCTGAATTTCTGCTACAAATCTGATATTTTTATGAGCCTTTTTTGAAGCATTTGTACCGTGATAACCCCAAGTAAGATTTGCTGGATTTCCTATACCAAAATCTACTTCTTCATTATGAATTCGCTCAAGATATCTTTGAGTACTTCTATGAGGAAGGGGAACTATATTAACTCCAGCTTTGTTTAAAACTTTGTTAAGTATGATACCTATCTGGTAATTTGCTCCACCTTTGGTGGTTCCAAGAGTGGCTGCGTTTACTGATGTTGTGAAAAAGACAGTTACCAGAGTGGCAACTGCTAGAAAATGTTTTAACATAATATCTCCTTTGTTCAAATTCACTATAACTATATATACAATTAGATAAACTCGATCAGATCATTATCTGATTTAATCCAGCAATTAGAGCAGAGAATATGGGATTTCTTCATAAGATTAAAAATTTCTTGTCTAGACTTGTCACTAGTCCCGACTCGTTTCGTTATTTTACGTATCTCTGAGTCGTGGGGGTAAAACTTTAAACATACAGTTTCGCTCTCTCCACAGTGCTGACACGATTTATCTGCTAGAAATTCGTTTAATAAAACGATTCTTTTACGATAATTACGTCTAGCTACCTTCTTTATGGTGTCCTTGTATTTTTCATAATGATCATTTCCCATGTTAATATTTATATGTTATAACACTTATAAATTGGGTTATTGAAAACTGTTTTATTATAAATATTCTTGACTAAAAATAAAATTTAAACATAGGAGCAAAAATATGTCTTTTCTATCCTCTCCTGGCGTACATGTACGAGAGATTGACCTTACAAATATTGTTCCATCAGTTGCTACTACAGTCGGTGCGATTGCTATGCCTGCCGCTAAAGGGCCCGTTAGTGATATAACTGTTATTGGAAGTGAGGAAGATTTACTTCAAGTTTTCGGTAAACCCAATTCAAGTAATTTTGAATGGTGGTTTACAGCTGCAAGTTTCTTACAATACTCCGATCAGTTAAAGGTTGTTCGACCTGCTTCGGGATTTCTCAATGCTGGTGAAGCTAGTGGGGTTCTAATCAAGAATGATACCATATATCTAGATGATTATTGGTCTGAATCTGGTGATGGACAGGTTACATCAAACGATTGGTATGCTAGAACTGCTGGTACATGGGGGAATTCTCTTGGACTTCAAGTATGTCCTTCTTCTACGTGTTACGAACAGCATCTAGGCACAAATAATCTGGTTAACCAGAGTGATGTTGCAATTGGTGACACAACTATTGACGTTGATGACGCTGATAAAGCCAATTACGCATTTAACGTAGGTGATTTAATTTCATTCTCATCTGCTGATTCATCTTCAGATTCTACTGCTTTTGCATTTACTTCTGGTGATGAAGGTAATGAGTATCAAGTTACTTCTATTTCATCAAATACTTTAACTATTCGTTTGGCTGGTGATCCTAATGGTGCCGGACTGAAAGCTGCAATTGCAGATGATTCCTATATTCGCAGACGCTGGGCTTTCTATAATCTCTTTGATGGTCCTCCAGGCACTTCACAATGGGCTACGGATAATAATCGTGGTTCTAATGACGAATTGCATATCGTAGTTTACGATACAACTGGTGATATCACTGGTTTTGACTATGATGTCGCTGGTCAGGCTACCAATTCGGTAATTGAAAGATATGAGAAACTTTCAAAATGTCCTGTTGCTAAAACGGCTCAAGGTGGTTCAAACTATTATGTAGACGTAATTTTCAGACAATCTGTATACGTTTATTGGGGAGATCATATTGCTGCTGGTTCTAACTGGGGCACAGATACTACAACCACTTACACCGCTGTAAATACGATAACTGTTGTTTCTATGACAGGTGGAACGGATGATTATTCGGTAACTAATGGTGAACTTAAACTTGCTTACGGGCTGTTTGAGGACACTGAAAATATCGATATAAATCTGGTTCTTGGTGGACCTAGTTCTGGTGTTGCTGATACTGCTGCATCTATGGACACACATGGTACGATGCTTACTGATCTTGTAGAATTACGTAAAGATTGTGTGGCATTTATTTCACCATATCGTTCGGCAACAGTGAATATTGCAACTTCAATTGCTCAAACTGCAAATACTATTGCAGCTTTTGATCTTTTGCCATCATCGTCTTATGTAGTTTATGATAGTGGATATAAATATATGTACGATAAGTACAATGACGTATATCGCTATGTACCATTAAACGGTGATACTGCTGGACTTTGTGCAAATGCAGATAAGGTTGCTGATCCTTGGTATTCCCCTGCTGGATATAACCGAGGTCATGTAAGAGGTGCAATTAAACTTTCGTACAACCCTAAGAACAGTGAAAGGGATCAACTTTACAGGAAACGAGTTAATCCTGTAGTTAATTTCCCGGGCCAAGGTGTTCTACTCTTTGGTGATAAAACTGGACTTTCCAAACCTAGTGCATTTGATCGTATTAACGTACGGCGATTGTTCTTGGTACTTGAGAAGGCAATTGCCATTGCTTCTAAATATCAACTCTTTGAATTTAACGATGAATTTACAAGGGCACAATTTAGAAACATGGTAGAACCTTTCTTGAGAGATGTACAAGGAAGACGAGGAATCTTTGACTTTAAGGTAGTCTGCGATTCAACAAATAATACAGGTGAGGTTATTGACCGCAACGAGTTTATTGGTGATATATACATTAAACCCGCTCGTTCAATTAACTTCATTACCCTAAACTTTATTGCGGTACGAACTGGTGTCGCCTTTAGTGAGGTAGGAGGTTAATCATGGCTCAGATAGATGACTTCAAAGCTAATCTAATAGGTGGCGGTGCTCGTGCGAATCAGTTTCGGGTAACTTTAACTCCACCTCCTGGCATTGCAATCGGATTGGATGTTCGTAGAACTTCCTTCCTAGTCAAAACAGCAAGTTTGCCTGCTCAAACATTAACTCCAATTGAAGTTTCTTTTAGGGGCAGAAAAATCTATATTGCTGGAGATAGGGAGTTTGCTGACGCTTGGACTACAAATGTTATCAATGATACAGATTTCATGATCCGTAATGGTGTTGAAAGATGGATGAATGGTATTAACGATCTTGCAGACAATACAGGAGTGATCGCTCCTGCTGATTATCAATCTGATCTTACTGTTGAACAGATGGATCGTGATGACACAGTTCTGAAAAGTTATATTTTCAGAAGTGCTTGGCCTACAGGGATAACAGCAATTGACTTAACGCAAGACGCTGCTACTGATATTGAGACTTTCGATATTACGTGGAGGTATCAGCATTTCGAGGCTTCAGGCGTTAACTTCTAATTTGATACCTACTAAATAGTTAAAAGTAGGAGACATTATGGCCGAACTTTTCGGATTTAGCATACAAAAATCAAGTCAGGGTAAGGGTGGTGAAAAAACTTTCACTACCCCTACTCCTGATGATGGCACTATCGATGTTGTCGGTGGTGGTTTTTTTGGTCAAAGCTTAAACACAGACGGTAGAGAACGAACAGAAATTCAGCTGATTAAGAGATATCGTGACATCTCTCAACAGTCTGAGTGCGATGCTGCAATTGAAGATATTGTTAATGAGGGAATTGTTGCTAATCAAACAGATATTCCTGTAGAAATTAATTTAGACAATATACCATATTCCGACAAAATTAAACGTAAAGTTAGAACAGAATTTGAAGAAGTTCTTAGGTTGCTAGAGTTTGGCGTCAAGGGCCATGATATTTTTAGACGGTGGTATGTTGATGGTAGAATATTTTATCATAAAATGATAGAAACAAAAAATCCCAGAAAAGGTATTTCAGAACTTCGATGGATAGACCCAACTAGAATTAAAAAGGTAAGAGAACTTCAAAAAGATTTGGATAAAAATAGTTCCGTAGAATTGATTAAAAAAGTAGATGAATATTTTGTTTATAACGATAAAGGTATTGAAAATGCAGGATTAGCAGGAACAGGAGCTAATCAAGGTGTTAAAATTGCGCTTGATTCCATTACTTATGTGCCATCTGGTTTAATTGATGGGAATGTTGGTCAGGTTATGTCTTACCTTCATAAGGCAATTAAACCTGTTAATCAACTAAGGATGATTGAAGATGCATTGGTTATCTATAGGATATCTAGAGCCCCAGAACGCAGAATTTTTTATATTGATGTCGGCAATTTGCCTAAGGTAAAGGCAGAACAATATCTAAAAGATGTTATGAATCGATATCGTAATAAATTGGTGTATGATGCGACAACTGGAGAAATACGAGATGATCGAAATCATATGTCAATGTTGGAAGATTTTTGGCTCCCCCGAAGAGAAGGTGGTAGAGGAACTGAAATTACAACATTGCCAGGTGGTTCAAATCTAGGAGAGATTGATGATATCACGTATTTCCAGCGAAAATTATACCGTTCACTTAACGTGCCGATTTCACGACTTGAAAGTGAGCAAGGATTTTCTCTCGGCAGATCAACAGAAATTACCAGAGATGAACTTAAATTCACTAAATTTGTACAACGGATTCGGAAAAAGTTCACTCCCCTATTTACTGACATTCTCAAAACACAACTCCTTCTTAAAGGAGTAATAGCCCCAGATGATTGGGACAGCATGCAAGAACATATTCAATATGATTTCTTGGAAGATGGGCATTTTGCTGCACTTAAAGAATCAGAGTTGTTAGAGGATCGTGTTAACCAGTTAGGTTTGGTAGAACCGTATATTGGCACATTCTTTAGTAAAGAGTATGTTTTGAAGAAAGTCTTGCATATGACTGATGCTGAAGTTCAGACTATGCGTGATCAGATCAAATCTGAGACAGAAAAAGACCCAATGGACGGTGGAATTATTCTACCTCCGGGCGGTGATGGAATACAAAGAATTCCAGTTGGACCTGATATGTTGCCAATTGATCCTATGATGCCCGCTGATGATAGGGCAAAGGCAGCACTGGGACTTGATCCATCAGCACCATCTACTACACCAACTGCTCCACAACCGCCTGAAGGGGCAGCTGGATCAGCTGCCGATACACCCAATCCTTCTGGTGGGGAGGAGGTAGATAAAAGTTTTCTTGTAAAGAATGGGTTAAAAGGTAAACGAAATGGGGGTTAAAAATAGAGAAAAGGCTGAACGAGCTGCTGAACGAGCTAAACAATTTCTCAAAGAAGAATCCGAAAGAATGGAAAGACAACATAATGTGGCCTTGCAGAAAGCTTTAGATAAGGGTGAGAGAGAAAAGAAACGTGGTGAAGATGCTACAGCAGAAGCTGAAGCAATTATGAAAAAGAAATTTGATGAAGAAAAAGTAATTAATGATGCAGCTGCAAAAAAAGCTAGAACAGCTGCAAGAACGACTAGAGGAAGAAAAAAATGAGTAAGGAAATGGTAGATGCAATTGTTGTTAATAACAATGTCGAAGCTGAAAACGCTTTTAAAACATCTATAGCATCAAAAGTAGGAGATGCTTTAGAGGTAAAAAGGCGGGAAGTTAGTAAAACTATATTTGGTAGCTCAACTCAGGTGGAAGATGAAGAATGATTCATTTTGAAGAATTGTATGAAGATACGGTTGTAGAGAAGGATGAGCATAAGAAATCTAAGCAGTACAAGAAATTGTCTCCTAAGATGAAGGATGCTGTTGATGCTATTTTTAAAAAAATGGATGCTAAACCTTCAGATTTCCTAAATACATTTGAGAAAACAATTAATGATGTATCAAAAAAGTTCAAAGTGCCTGAGAAAAAGGTTATGGATTACTTTGAAAAAGAAATGTTATCAATCTAGGAGCAAATAATGGCTATTACAACTCAAACAGTAGCAGATACAGATTGGGAAGTTGTTACTAAAAGTACGATTACTGGTACAAATGGAACTGCTTTGAAAGTTGTTGATGTATCTGCTCTTGAAGGTGCTGCAACTGATCCCAGAGTAACTATTGTTGCAATTTGGTGGACGGTTAGTTCTGTTACTGAAATTGAATGGAATGCTGATTCAAATGTTACTGCATTTACGCTAAATGGGAATGGTAATTATAATGCTGGTGGTCAAGCATTGCCTTCCATTTCAAATAATGCTGGTACAGGTATAGATGGAGACATTTATATAGAAAATGACGGCGCTTGCACTGGAACTGTAATCATAAAGATGAGAAAAGTTTCTGGTTGGGATAACATAGAAAGAGAAGCATAAATGTTAAATGCACATACTCATAGTGATATGGAAAAGGCAGTTATTAAGAGCCAACACACCCAACGAAATTGGGATTTGGGGAAAGAACTTCCCAAAAAAGATGTAGAGACTCTTTTACATGCAGTTACAAACTGTCCAAGTAAACAGAATATTGCTTTTTATAAAGTGCATTTTATACAGGATCGTGATGTAATTGAAGAGATTCATGAAAATACTTACGGTTTTGGTACATATAAAGGAAGGCAGGGAGCAACATACGATCTCGGCGAGGTGAGGGAAACAGAGACAAATCCTCAAACTCTCGCAAATCTTCTAGTGATTTTTGAAGATTATGATTTTTTAGATGATCTAAAGGACGATATTCATAGAAATCAAGCAACTAGGGAGTTCTTGCTAGATGGAAAATTAAGTTCTGAAAGAAAGACAGAACTAGAAAGAGATAAACAGATAGCAGTAGGGATCGCAGCTGGATATCTTAATCTTGCGGCATCTCTTATGGGGTATCGGACAGGATGTTGCCAGTGTATGGATAGTGATGCAATTAGAGAGATTGCCTTGTTAGAAAAATCCCCCTTATTGTTAATGGGTGTTGGATTTCCACAAAAAGGGGTCAGTCGTAGAAAACATCATGTAAGGGATTTTAATTTTATCTCTAAAAAGAAACAACCAATTAAATATAAGATATGGGATTAAAAAGATGGATACAGTAAAATTATTTTCTGAAGCAGTAGAAGAAGTAGAATATGTCACTGAAGCCAAAGAAGATGGCGCCAAGAACTATAAAATTAAAGGTGTTTTTCTACAGGCCGATATTAAAAATAGAAATGGCCGTATCTATCCTATGGAAGTTCTTGAAAAAGAAGTTGCAAAATATAACCGCAATTTTATTAGGGAAAAAAGAGCTTTTGGTGAATTGGGACATCCTGACGGGCCCACGGTAAATTTAGAAAGAGTATCACATATTACTACTAGTCTGGTTCCAGATGGTAAAAATTTTCTGGGTGAAGCGAAAATTATGGACACTCCTATGGGGAAAATAGTTAAAAATTTAATGGATGAAGGGTGTAAATTAGGAGTTTCTTCTAGAGGTATGGGAAGTTTGCAACAAAAAGGTGGAACGAATTACGTAAAAGATGACTTTTATCTTGCAACTGCAGCAGATATTGTCGCTGATCCTTCAGCACCTAATGCATTTGTAGAGGGAGTTATGGAAGGAAAAGAGTGGGTCTGGAATAATGGTGCCCTTGTTGAGGCACATATTGCGGATTTACGTAAACAATTTGATACAAAACAGCGTAATCGGGACGCAAATAGGGAAGCTTTGGAGTTTGCAAGGTTCCTCAAAAAACTTTAATTTATAAATATTAACACAGAAAAAGGAGTAATCCAAATGGCCGATAATGAACTAGAAAAAACTATTGAGGAACTTGAACAAGAAGTTCTTGCGGAACTTGAAGAGGCATCAGAGAAGCCGTTGGGTAAAGTTAAGGACAAAGGTTTAGGTTCAGATAATGCCGCTGATGATGTGAGTAAGGCTAAAGACCCTGCTCCTAATGTTGCCGGTGCTGACAAGAAAGAATCCGTGCCAGGCGAACGTAAAGACGTTGGCGGGCAAAAACATCCTGCTGCTGAAGGCGATGCTGCGTCTGGGGAAACAACTAAGGGTGGCCCCATGAAACACAGTGCCAACGATAAGAACAAGGGTGAGAACGTCGAGAAGGCAACCGAGGCAGACGGTTCTGGTAAAGAGGCTTCTGCTCCTAACGACAACCCTGATCAGGCAATCGGAAAAGCCGGTTCTGCTCAGGCTAAACCAGCAAACGATAAAGATATCGAGCGCCAGGCAAAGGGAGAAACTAAAGTGAAACAAGGAAGTTCTGGAGAAGCATTGCCCGGCGAGAAAAAGAAACTTGCTGCTGGTGATGAAGTAGATCACGACGGCGAAAACCTCGCTGAAACTAAAAAATTAACTAAGGCCCAACATCTTGAGAATATCGCAAAGATGAAGAAGGCAGACATTGAAGAGATGTTGGCTCAACATGCTTCAAAACTTGAAGAGGCAGAGAATGCTGAAACAGTAGAGGCCTTAAAGAAACTTGAAGACGCCAAGGCAGAGATCGAAGAGAAGATTAAATCGATTAATGTCAAGGAAGACGTTGAAGCTCTTGTAGAAGGTGAGGAACTTTCTGAAGAGTTCAAGGAGAAAGCTGCACACATTTTTGAAGCAGCTGTTAAATCCAAGATTCGTTCAGAAATAGAAAGAATTGTGGATGAGACTAAAGAAGAGAAAGCTCAGGATATCGAAACCTTTAAGGAAGAGACTACTGAGAAAGTTGATAATTATCTCAACTACGTTGTAGATGAATGGACCAAGGAAAATGAGTTGGCAATCGAAAGAGGCTTAAAAGGCGAGATTGCAGAAGATTTCATTTCTGGACTGAAACAGTTGTTTGAAGATCACTATATTGACGTGCCTGATGAGAAGTACAATGTACTTGAGGCACAATCTGAGAAAATTTCCGAACTAGAGGACAAATTGAATGAGGCTATTCAAAAAAATGTCACAGCCAAATCCAAAGAAGACGTTCTAGTTCGTGAACAGGTCATTTCAGAAGTTTCTGACGATTTGGCCGATACCGAAATTGAAAAGTTCAAATCACTAACTCAAGATGTTGAGTTTGGAACTGAGGACTCTTTTCGTGAGAAACTTAATACTCTCAAGGAAAGTTACTTCCCCAGACTTCAACCATCTAGTGAAGGAACTATAGATGATGAAGACGGTGGCACCGCACAGGACATTGATACGACTAATGCAATGAAGGCATATATGTCAGCTATCAGTCGTAACAAGGCGAGTGCTTAATTATATTAACAGATGTAACTTAATTAAAAAGGAGAAACTAACATGTTTCAGACAGAACATCTACAGGAAAAGTGGCAGCCAGTCCTAGAACACCCCGATCTACCACCGATTGAGGATTCTTACAAGCGGGCAGTTACCACTCTCATCCTAGAAAACCAAGAAGCAGCTCTTATGGAAGATCGTCAGATGCTTTCTGAGGTTGCTCCAGTAAACGCAATGTCTGGCGGACAGATGGATACATGGGATCCGATTTTGATCTCATTGGTCCGGCGTGCGATGCCGAACTTAATTGCGTATGATGTATGTGGCGTGCAGCCAATGACAGGGCCTACTGGTCTTATCTTTGCGATGCGCTCTTCGTTCATCTCTCAGGACGGTGCTGAGGCTCTCGTTGACGAGTCAATGCCCGATATCTCCAACCAAAACGCTGCCGGTACTATCGGTGGTGGTGACGTTGGTGCAACTGAGACTAACCCTGCTGTTCTTAACGACAGTCCTTCTGCTGGAACTTACGTTTCTGCAACAGGTATGACTACTGCTCAGGCAGAAGCATTGGGTGACTCTGCTACGAACGCTTTCGCAGAAATGGCGTTCTCAATCGAAAAGTCCACGGTTACTGCCGTGTCACGTGCCCTCAAGGCCGAGTACACGATGGAACTTGCCCAGGACTTGAAAGCCATTCACGGTCTTGACGCTGAGACAGAACTTGCTAATATTCTTAGTTCTGAAATTCTTGCAGAGATTAACCGTGAGGTTATTCGTGATCTGTATATCACCGCTGTTAAGGGTGCTCAGGTTAATACGACTACGGCTGGAATTTTCGATCTTGATACCGACTCAAATGGTCGTTGGTCAGTTGAGAAATTCAAGGGTCTTATGTTCGCTATTGAACGTGACGCCAATGCGATTGGTCAACAGACTCGTCGGGGTAAAGGTAACATGCTGATTGTGTCAGCTGACGTTGCTTCTGCTCTTAATATGGCTGGTGTGCTCGATTATACTCCTGCCCTCAACAATAACTTGAATGTTGATGACACTTCTACCACCTTTGCTGGTGTTATGAATGGTCGTTTCAAGGTTTATGTTGATCCGTATTCTGCTAACGTAGCTGCTTCACAGTACTATGTTTGTGGATACAAAGGAACTTCGCCTTATGATGCGGGCTTCTTCTACTGCCCATACGTACCTCTACAGATGGTACGTGCAGTTGGTGAGAGTTCTTTCCAACCGAAAATCGGATTTAAGACCCGCTATGGTCTGGCCGCAAACCCATTTGCCGCTGCTGGTGCAGTTGCTGCTGGTGATACGGTTAACTCCGATGCATCGCTTGATGCCAACACTAATGCTTGGTATCGCCGGGTTAAAGTTACGAATCTTATGTAATAAGATAACTACCCAAGTGAAACTAAAGAGAGGTCTACGGACCTCTCTTTTTTTATTATAAATAGAGGTATAGGAGAACCTATGGAACTAATAACAGCTTATTGGCATCAAATAGTTTTTTTGATCGCTGCTATAGTAGTAGCAGTGAGATTAGAATCAGAAGTCAAATCATGCAGAAGAGATTTAAATGCCTTGACAAAAGAGTTAGATCGCAGAGATACATACGTGGAAACCGTTAAACAGCGGTCAGAGATTGACATTATGACTAAGCAAATTTCTAGTCTATGGGATTTTGTTAATAAGCTGCGAGAAAAATTTGCGAATGGAAAAGACTGATGGCAACTTCAACATCACCTCTAGCAAGACAACCTGATAAGTTAGATTATGCGAGTCCGACTCAATTTAAGTTTGGTATTCATCAGCTTCCTAAAGTGGAGTATTTTGTTACTAGCGTAAATTTGCCTGGTATTACTGCGCCCCAAGCTTCTCAGGCGACGCCGTTTAAAGATATTCCTTTGATGGGGGAAAAATTAGACTATAATAATTTAACAGTAAATTTTATAGTAGATGAATATCTGGAAAATTATATTAGTTTACATAATTGGATGACCGGCATTGGATTTCCTCAAAAACGAGGAGAATTTAAAACCTTTAGAGATATAACTTCAAATACTCCAGCTGATGGGGGAGAGGCTTCTCCAGATTTAATTGGCCAAGCTACTCCTGATAGAGCAATGTATTCAGATGCGTATCTTATGATACTTTCTAATAAAAATAATCCTATTATAGAAATATCTTTTCAAGATGTTTTTCCAATTTCTTTAGGAGATTTAGATTATACACAAGCAGCTACTGATGTGGAATATATGTCTGTACAAGCAGAGTTTGCATATAACATATACAGTATGACCCCCTTATAAATAGATTCGAGCAGATACGATAAACTTTAACAGTTTTCATAATCTAGTCTCAGGACAATATAGGTAAAGGAGAGTTTTATCAAACTCTGCTCAATAAGGATATATTATGATTAAATTTTTGATGATAAAAGGTACGTATAGGCGTGCTTGGCAATCTTATCTCAAAAATTTTTCGGGTGAGTTTAAAAGAGAATTTAAACGTAAGATTGACGAAGAACAATATTATTTAAGACAATATGCTAGACCTAGATATTGGTGGCTCAATGACCAATTGGGTATAAATAAATTCGCATTTAATATGAGCCGGAAACATTTTAATGGTTCTGATAATAAGTACGAATATACAAATAACCTTCCCCCCCTTAAAGATATTCTGTTAGAACGTGCTCTTAAAATTTCCAATATGGGCAAAAAGATTCAACTTCTTTACTCTGGTGGAATAGATAGCACAGCACTAATTTTGGCTTTTTATGAAGTGTGTCCTAAAGATCAACTTGAAATTATCATGGCCGGCGGTGAGGAATTAGCTCCAAAAAATAATCCAAAAATATTTAAAGATATAATCCAACACTTAGATTATAGATTTACAGATTCACTTTTTAGTGCTTCTGATCTAAGCCAATATGTTTATACTACAGGGTGTGAAGCAGATCGTTTATTCGGTGCTGATGGTTATACTATCAT